>Ga0210028_1003044_pt1 | contig 12937 bp, 15 predicted proteins | sample CryGeymeta201513_FD_185468 | JGI IMG/M metagenome (GOLD analysis project Ga0210028, IMG submission 185468) | Groundwater microbial communities from Crystal Geyser aquifers in Utah, USA - Crystal Geyser metaG 2015-13 (SPAdes) (version 2) | ecosystem: Environmental > Aquatic > Deep subsurface >...
TTAAAAAACGTTGGCCCAATTTCGGCTACTAAGCTAAATAATTTAGGTATTTTTACCAAAAACGATTTACTATTTTATCTACCTTTTCGTTATCTTGATTTTTCAAAAACTTTAAACATTTCCGACTATATTTTTAACGAACCCGCCACCTATAGTGGCACTATTATTTCTTTTAACAATATTTTTACCAAATCACCCAAAAATATCCAACGTGCGACCATTAAAGATAATACTGGTACCTTAAATTTAATTTGGTTTAATCAGCCCTATTTATCCAAAAATATTGTAGTGGGTGAAATACTAAATGTCGCTGGATCAGTCACTATTTTTCAAAACAAAATTACTATAGTCACCCCACAAATTGGCAATAAAACTGGACGAATTATTCCGCTTTACCATCAATCAGCCACTCTCAATTCTGCCTGGATTGAAAAAACCATCTCCCTAAACCTCCAAACTCTGCTACAAAATTATTCTGAAGTATTACCAACAAATATTTTACAAAAATATAATTTATTTGATATTAAAAAAGCCCTGATTCAAATCCATCAACCCGATTCCCAATCACAGTTATTACTCTCCCAAAATCGCCTTAATTTACATCAGTCATTATCTTTACTCGCCCAATCAGAACTCCAAAAACAAAACATATTAAACAAAAAACCAGCATATATATTAACCAAAATTCCTAAAACAAATTTCTTGCCTTATAAATTATCAATATCTCAGCAAAAGGCTTGGTCAGAAATTCAAAAAGATTTACTGTCCAACAATCCCACTCACCGCCTACTGTCCGGTGACGTTGGTTCTGGCAAAACCATTATTGCCCTTTTAGCCACCCACTTAACTTCAGCCAATAAACACATTTCCCTCATCGTTGCCCCCACCCAAATTTTGGCCAACCAACATTATACTTTTTTTAAAAAAATTCTCCCAAAAATTCCCATATTTTTATTAAATAATAAAAATAAACTTCCAAAATTACCCAATAACGCCATAATTATTTCCACTCATGCCGCATTCTATCAAGATTCTAAATTTTTCAAAAAAATTGCCCTTTTAATCATCGACGAACAACATAAGTTTGGCGTTTTACAACGTAATTTTTTAAATAAACTTAAAAATCCACCCCACACTGTTTCCCTGACTGCCACCCCTATCCCGAGGACTCTTGCCCTATCAGTTTACGGACATTTAGACATTTCCTATTTATCCCACCTGCCTCACTGGCAACCAGTTAAAACTTTTATCGTCCCCGAGCCAAAAATTTCTGATTGTTATAAATGGTTAAAAAATCAAATCAAAACTACAGCAGAGCAAGCTTTTATCGTCTGTCCTTTTATTGAAGATTCCGAAAGTTTATCCACCGTCAAATCAGCCACTGCCGAATTTACCAAATTAAAACCATTATTTCCCAAATTAAAATTAGAATTAATCCATGGCAAAATTCCAATTTCCGATCGTCAAAAAATATTTGACGACTTTAAAGTCAATAAAATAAATGTTTTAGTTACTACCCCCATAATCGAGGTTGGTATTGATTTTCCCAATGCTACGGTCATAATTATCCAGTCAGCCAATCGGTTTGGTCTAGCTTCACTCCATCAATTACGAGGGCGGGTGGGTAGGGGAGTCAGTCCAGGATATTGTTATCTCTTCACCGACAACCCCAATTCACCCCGATTAAAATATTTGACTACACATTACGAAGGTCAACAATTAGCCGAGTTTGATCTAAAACTCCGCGGACCAGGTGAGCTTTTTTCCACCCTCCAACATGGTCATTTTTATTTTGACGAGAAATCTATTATTTTAGCCAAATCAATTATTCAAGATCTATCCAAAGCAAAATATAATTTACAAAAACTCATCATCAATCATTCATCCTTAACTTCAATAAACTAATCGTTTCCTCTCTCAATTTAACTTTAGCCCAATCTTTTTGGCTAGGGGTCAGCAATTCGCCCAAACCATCCAAAATATGATTATTGCTCATTTTTTCCAATTGGGAAATACACTTATTAACCAATCGATTAAACGACATGCCCGATCTTTTTTCTACAATTTCCTGATTAATAGGAAAACGATGTGATAAAAAAAACCACACATCATAAATATCACGGCTAGTTTTTCCAATCCGTTCATGCATCGCCATTAATTTGTAAGCAAACATGTCAGCTTGGACCATGACCAACATTGACACTCCCAAATAAGTTTTTATCTCATATTCCGCCTCAGTCTGTCGACGATTAATTTCCACTTTGACATTATGACTTTTGTCTTCGTAAGATATTAAACAAAATAAATTAAAACGTTTTTTATAAGAATCTTTTAAAATGCCATATTTCTTGACAATTTTAATCACCTCATCAAAAACCATATCTTCTCGACTTTCATTCAGCAAATCCATATCGATATCCACCGAAAATCTATCAAGGTCATAAAACATTAGCGCCGCCGTACCCCCTTTAAACCCTAAAAACGGGGCAATATTTGTATTTGAATAAATATCCTTTAAGATTTGAAATAAAATTGTTTTGTGGGTAGAAATATTTAAAGTCATATTTTTGATTGCTCAAATAATTGATTAACTATTTTAGTCATTCGCAAATTATTATAAATCGGCAAAATATCAAAAACTTTATTCCAGTTTATAGACCTCAAATTATCAAAATGGTAATCATCATTAATATAGAGTGTATCCAAAAATGCCCGTTCACAAGTAGCCACCGATGTTTCGTTAACATTATTCACCCCAATCGAATTGGCTAAAATTGCATCTTTAATTTTTTTATATAAATATATTTGCCCATCAATCTCAACTTCCCGACCCAAATATGAAGCTATTTGGATTTTCGATTGAAATTGAAAGATCAAACCATTCTGGGCCAAAACCGTCTCAAAGCTAACGTAAGATGGGGCATAAATCCGAGTCGCTAATTCAGTTTTATTATATTGTTTGTTTTTGACATACACACCTCGACGAACACGCATTAAATCACCATTCTTGGCATAGTAGCTCAACCTAACCATAGTCGAATTAGTGTTTGGTAATTGCCACAACATGGCAATATCTTCCAATGTAAACACAGTTTTAGGTGATTTCAAAATAGTCATCAAATAATTACCCTTTTGCATATGTATACTGCAAATGAGGTTTAACCTCACTTACAGTTTAAATATAAATGATATCAATTATTTTGTCAAGCGAGGGTTCTAATTGTTAGCCTAAAATTAAAGTGCTCCTTGACATTGTATCATCTAGTATATACACTTAATTATGAAATTTGAGCCTTTAAACTTTCAATGGGATGAAGGCAACCAAAACAAAAATTGGCAAAAACATCAAGTTTCAAAAACAGAAAGTGAAGAAATATTTTTTGATAATTACAAAATTGTCATCAATGATTTTCTCCACTCCGATAAAGAAAAACGGTGGATCTTGTTTGGAAAAACCAAACAAAAACGTATTCTTTATACTGTTTTTACTATTAGAAAAAAAATAATTAGAATTATTTCGGCGCGAGACGCCAACAAAAAGGAGAAAAAACTATATGAAAAAAAAGCTCGTAATTCCAAAATTCAAAAATGAAGATGAAGAACGTGATTTTTGGACTAAAATTGACGTGACTGATTATTTTAATGCCAATGACTTTGAAAAAGCCAGTTTCCCCAACCTAAAACCAACCTCACGTTCAATTTCTATTCGATTACCAATTTATCTCCTAACTAGATTAAAAGAAAAAGCCAACGCCATTAACGTCCCATACCAATCATTAATTAAAGGTTATATAAATCAAGGTTTAAATTTCAATTAAAATTTGGAAATTGTGTTTTTGTAATTTGTTGTTTTTACTGTATAATACCTCTATGACCGTATTACCTAAACATTGGCCCTCCAGTCGTCGACAAGGTCGTCGACGTGCCACCATTACCGGCCCCAAATTGGCCCAAGTTACCAAATGTCTCAAATGTGGTCAAGACAAACGACCTGGTTTTCTATGTCAAAACTGTGAAAAGTAAACTAGATCCTCGACACAAAAAACGAATTCATCTTTTTCAAGAACTTTTTGCTTGGGAATCAGTCAAATCTACCCCCAAGCCAATCATTCACGATATTATCAAAAATATAAACCAGATTGATTCTCAAATCAAAATTTTTGCCCCCAAATGGCCTATCGACAAAATCAATCGTGTCGATTTGTCAATTTTACGCCTCGCCATTTGGGAACTAAAATATATTAAAAATACTCCCAATAAAGTTATCATTGACGAAGCGGTGGAAATTGCCAAAGAATATGGTAACGAATCATCTAGCTCTTTCGTCAACGCTGTCCTCGGATCTATAATCAAATAATATGAATGACCTCAAGCCCTTACTAAAGTTATTAAATATTCATTTTAATGACGAAAAACTATTGCACCAAGCCCTTGTTCACAGATCATCTTTAAACGAATTTAAAAATACTTTTAGTAGCTCCAATGAAAGACTAGAATTTCTCGGTGACGCTGTTTTAGAATTATGGACATCAAATACTCTCTATCACAAATTTCCCGACAAAAACGAAGGTCAAATGACCAATTTACGTAGCTTAATCGTTCGAACCGAAAATCTAGCTTCAATCGCTTTATCCCTTAAAATAGGGGATTATCTTTATCTTTCTCGGGGTGAGGAAACTCATGGTGGTCGTCAAAACATCTCCATTTTAGCCGATACTCTAGAGAGTATTATTGGGGCTATTTATTTAGACGGAGGACAATCAACAGCCGATTTATTTTTATCCCAAATTTTACAATCAAGTATCGATAATTTTTCCCAAAAGACCGAGTACAAAGACCCCAAAAGCATTTTCCAAGAAATTGCTCAGGCCAAAAAGGGGATTACTCCCAATTATCAAATAATTTCCCAAGATGGACCCGACCACGACAAAAAATTTATCTCCGGTGCTTATATTGGCCATAAATTAATAGCGCAAGGTCAGGGTAACTCCAAACAAAAAGCCGAAGAGCAAGCCGCCATTAATGCCACACAAGAAATAAATATAAATTCCAAGATACAATAACCAAGTATTCCAAACAATTACCAATGTTTCAAATTTCAATAACCAAACAATTTGTAATTTTAGTGATTGGTAATTGAGATTTGTTTGATTATTGGAGCTTGGTTATTGGGTATTCCATGCTATAATCTGAATATGCTAAAAATAAAATTAAGACCAAACGGAAAAATTCACCAACGATCATTTAGAATTGTGGTCGCCAAAGAGCACAGCAAAATGGATGGCAAATTTATTGCCAATCTTGGTTTTTACACTCCTCAGTCCAAAACTCTGCAAATCAACAAAGATGAGATGCAAAAATGGATTAAAAACGGCGCCCAATTAACAATTGGAGTCGAAAAACTATTAAATCCTGATAAATTTCCCAATAAAAAGAAAGTAAAAAAAGCTAAGGTGTAATTTTAATGTTTTTGACATTGTAAATTAAGTTTTAAAAATTGATTAAAAATTAAAAATTTTAAATTAAAAATTCTTTATATGAGCACAATCATTGAAACAGCCAAATACATCATTACCTCAATTTTACCTGAAAATGCCAATGTTACCATCACTTCCCGTGACGATAATGACACTTTAATTATTTCTGTCTCAGCCCTACCTGAATTTATTGGCCAATTAATCGGCAAAAAAGGCAAAGTCATCAAATCTCTCCACACTCTCCTCAATCTTGCTTATCCTGATATCAGATATATGTTGGAAATTAAGGAATAAAATCTTGTTTTCATCGTAGGGGACAGGCATGCCTGTCCCCTACGAATTTATACGGATTTTCTCAATAAAACGGATCAACCCTATCTGACGGCACAAATTTTTGGACACCCTGCTTTATTTCTCCTTCTGTCACCCCATAATATTTATAAGTGTCAATTTTGGATAGCACTGTTAATTCATCGTTATTTGATGTCAAATCAGTCAACGACAACGCTTCTAATTTGTTTTGAGTCCACTCAGGTAAATAATAGGCCGAAATACTCATCTTTATGGTCGCCAAATCACCAGTAATGGTCATACTATAATTATCAATCGACAATACTGGTAAACTTTTTTCCACCGCATTTATCATCGCCAAAAAATTAGCTTTTGGCCCAACTATTACCACATCTACCGGCACTGTTTGATATTCAAATTTTGTCGATTTTTTGGCAACATCCTTAATATCACCCAAAGTTACCGAAAAATCACTAACCTGATACTCAAAATCAGCTCCTATCTTACTAATAATCTTTACTAACAAATACGAATTTTCCTCCGACAATACCCCATTTTCAATCAATGTCAACTTAGATTCTAACTCCGCCCGATCCAAAGATAACAAGTAAACCCTCTTTTCATTTAGTACCTTAGTCTCATTTACCACTTTATCAATCTGATTAAACAAACCCTTAATATCTATAATTTGTGGAACCACCCATCTCGCAAAAATCAACATCAATATTATCATCACCCCTACCGGCATCGACCAGACCAACCAGACAGCAACATCCTTACCAAACAACTTGTCAGGCAAATAACTTTTTAATTTATTCATTTTAAATATACCTCCATTGTGACCAACCATTGGGCAGTATTTTTTGTATAAACAGCCGACTTTACCACAATATTCTTAACTTCAGGCTCAGTCCCCATATTAACCTCAGCTACCCGAGTTTCAACTTGCTTCATAGCATCATCACTACTGGCAATCACTGACATTACAAAATATTTTTTTTCTTTTAATTCAAAATCTCTTATTTCAATTTTTGAATCAAAAATATTTTCCACCATATTAAAAGCCTGCGCATATTCAAACCTCTCCCTCAATACCTTTCCCAAAAGTTTAGCCCGAAATTTTATTGACTGACTGGTAATAATTTCGCTTGATAATTGCAAATAACCAGACAGCGCTACTTCATATTTTATTTTTTCTTTTTTCAACCACCAATCTCTTTTCAGCACCAAGATAACTGACACCAAAATAACCCAAATTATCAAAAAAATAGTCAAAACTTTTCGACTCAAAGACTTGGCCTTGATAATCTCGACTTGAAATTTAGCCTGACTTGGCAATAAATTTAAACTCATAATAATGCCCTAAGGGCTGACCCTACCGCTACCGCAAACCTATAACCATCTATATTCAAATCAATTGGCACGACAATTCGCGTGGTGTCTATCTTCAAAAATGGTTGCATTATCTGTACCTCTACCCCCAATTTTTTAGTTAATTCTTCAGCCAACCCTGGCATTTTTGCCCCACCACCGCTCAAAATTAACAAATCAACCGATTTATTGTACGATTCAACATGCATCGCAATTGCCCGTCGCACTTCTTCTGACAAACTTTCAAATACTGGCATAATCGCATTTTTAATTTTTCCTTCCAATTCCATTTCTTTCATTCCATAAGCTTTTTTGTATTCTTCAGCACTCGCCATATCCAATCCCAAATTAACTGAAATAGATCGAGTCAATGACTCACCTCCCACCGACAGTGATCGAGCAAAAGAAATATTTGAATTATGCAAACTGATAATATCCGAAAATTTTTTTCCGATATCCAAGACCATTATGGAAACCGAATTTACTACAATCTGATTGACCAATCGTTTTAACGACAAAGAGGTCGGTTCAATCGCCACTAAATCAATTCCACAGTTTTTAAATAATTTTACATATTCCGCGATTAGATCATTTCGAGCGGCAATGGCAAACACCGATAAACGACCAGCCTCATCGGTACTGATTACCTCATAATCAATCGATACTTCGTCCAAAGGAAACGGCACAAAAGTTTCCGCTTCAAACCAAAGAGCATCCTTTATTTCACTGTCTTTTAATGGTGGCAACAATACCAATCTCGACACAATTTTGTTCTCAGGTATCGAAACTACCGCCTGACAATTTGACAATTTCATTTCCGAAACTAAGCTCTTTAATACCCTACTTACCTCCGACAATTTATTAAACTGAGGCGTCTTAACTTCACCAATATTATCCAACACCACCTTATCCCCATCTTTTGATAAACTAACAATTTTTATACTCCCCACCCCCAAATCAATTCCCACAAAATTACTCATACAATCAGTTTAGCAAAAAATAAATATTTATTTGGAAATTGGTTATTGGAAATTGGAAATTAGTCGCTAAGTATCTTTCCCTCCGCCATCATCCCTGACACCATAAACCCAGGTAATTTATACCGTCGACGAATGCTCAATTTTTTACTCGCCTGAGTTGATATTTTCCCCTCCGACACAATATTCTCTCCCTGTGAAGAAAATATATTACCCCCCGTGGCTTCAATGTAAAATTTGCCACCATTAATAATTGGGGTTACCACCAGTAAAATAGGGGAGTTATCTGTCAAAATATTGACACAACCAGGAGGAGTATCGGTAAATCCTGAAACTTTTTTACTTCCAAAATTAAAACCGCTCCGAGCCACATTATAATTTGCCCCATTTTTATAAAAATAACTAATTTCCATCGACCCCGTAAAACCCACATTGCAAACATTTACACTGACACCGGCATAATAAGTCGTCCCGATATCTCCATTATCCAAGTGGTTGACCAGCCAATAGCTTTCACTGCTTCCCGCTGGCACAAATTCATCAAAATTAATACTGTTCCCCACTCCAATTTTGCTAACGTTAATGTCGGCGACACTATTGTTACCCGGTGACGAATAATTAGTCCCCCCTGTTCCCAAATAAAAATTAATCCCCGATTCTGCCGTATCAAAGGCTTTTTTCAACAATTCATCATTGGCATTTATTTTTATTTCCACCGTCTCACTTTTTGACATCGATAGTCCCAAGGTCAACATCATCGCCGAAATCAACAATACAACTATCGCTACCTGACCTCTAACACCAGAATAATTCAATTTACAATTTACAATTTTCAATTAATTTATTAATTAACATTTAACAACAATTCTCTTGTTTCAGTATACAGTCTTTTTGATTCATCGATTATTTGTTCTTCGGCACATGATAATAATTTCAACCAATGCAAAGTTTCTTTTATTTCCTTTTTCGAAATACCCATCTTATGTATAAAATCTTTTTTACTTTCTGATTCAATTGCCTCACAATAATTTGCTCCGATTGATCCTGACGAACCAATAAGCTGACTAATAATTCTAGAATTAATAAGATTTAACTTAATTTTTTTGACCATAAAAATAATTGATTCTGCCAGCTTTTCCGTTCTTTCTTCTAAATCAAATTTCATTTCTCTTTAAAAAAATAATTCAATTTTCAATAATCAATTTTACAATTAGTTTTAAAATTAATTAATTATTGAATTAATTGTAAATTGATATTTTTTTCCATATTTTAATTGAAAATTGATAATTGTTAATTGAAAATTGTTTGCTATAGTTCCCTCCATCCCGATAAAATTTTATTTAATTTTCCCGGTAATGCAAAAATTAAATCCGGCCGATAACTAACCACCACTGCCGGAGTGGTGTTATTATCGCTTTTAGTCGTAAAACTGCGATTCAATCGAATATTACCCCCATTGGTGGCATACAACATTCCATTAATTTTCAATTGAGTATTAGAACTCCCCCCCACCGATATATTTTTGGCCACATAAATCCCATCCACATTATTTACTGATTGATCAATCGTCATATTTCCATTGACCACCACCATCAAATATTTATTTGCTGCCACCACCACATCACTGCTAATCGTCAGCCCCACATTGACAAACAATACCCCGGTACTTCCCACATTAATCACTGTCACCCCAGTCACCCCTTCACCCATTTTTGTAAAATACTCATTATAAATTGATTGATAGCTATATTTATGGGGGTCAATCCCCGATGCCAGTAAAAACCAATTATTAGGTGGAGTTCCATAATGCCAGTTATTATTATAACCATTAGTATTTTCCAAAATCGGTGCCTCCACCAAACCACCATTCAAAATCAAATACGGATTGGTCGCCGTCGCTGGTACCCCTTCCGTAATTTTTATACCAGCTCTCATATCCAGCCCATTTCCCTGAAACCAATTTTCCTGATCTCGAATGTATGACAAATCTAGGGTTAAATTTTGGGAAGTGGCATAAGCATCAACATTCACCGTAAATTGGGTCGATGCCGGACAAACACTATTCAATTTTGTCGTCCGCCCCAAAGCCGCCAAATCACCATCAATATTCGCCACACTGCCACCATTAATTAAAGGCAAATAACTCTTTCCCCAAATTAAATTATCACTCCCAAAATTAGATGGGGGATTAACTGTTCCCACCACATCTGCCCTACCACTCATATTTTTATAATTTATCGATGAAAAACCCATACTCACGTCAGCCGGAGTTACAAAACCGCCACTACACCCCAGCTGAGCCGAATCATCAAAAATTGTCCCACTTATAGGGACATTACAATCCCACACCTTAAAAGATCTCGAATTGTTAGTCGCCACCTGACCCAAAGAATCAGTAATTGTCACTACTAGTGGATAAGCTAAACTATCATTAAAACTATCCATATTACCACCAAAAGTAGTCACTGTTCCAATACTGCTCGTTCGAAGAATGGTTATTCCATTTAAAGTCATGGTTATATTACTAATATCGGCCACTCTATCAGGGTCACTGGCACGAACTTCAAAAATAACATTTCGACTCCCCCCAAATGCAGTTTGACAAATTTGGTTTTTATTTCCCGCCTCTGCCACCACTACTGTCCCCGAATTATTTTTTATGGTCAAAGAAGTAAACGCCGGCGGAAAATTTCGAGTCGCACTACAACTAGCCGTCACCCCAGCACACGATCCCCAACATTGCCAATTAAACTTTCCATCACTACCCATATGATCTATCCAATCCAATGCTCCGCTATCACACAGATTACTGCTCGGAGCACTGATAAAATCTCCACCATAACTGCTTCCACAAACACCCGATACATCGGGCAAATGTGGAGCACTACATGTCACCGCACTCCCCGATGTTCCTCCACACTCTCCAGTAGTCCCGCTACATCCCCAATTAAAAACTCCATCTGATCCAGTGCTATCAGTCCAAGAAAATGTCCCAATACTACACGAAGCCGTCGAATTATCACACGTTGCCACCCCATTCCCACTACCACAAGAACCATTAATACCATTAACTGTCGGTAGTAGTTGATAATTCGCCCGACATTGATAAAAATTTTGAGCCGCATCCCACACATTTGCCGCCACCACATGTGTTCCCCCAATATGACTAGTATTCCCTGTTGTCCATGATACATTTCCACTACTACTTTGTCCAATCAAATCCCAACCATCAGGCGGATCACTTCCACCGATATTTGTATTAACATAAGTCATTACCGTACTCACTCCCACATCATCCGTTGCATTAGGGTAAATATTAACAGCCGTACTCACACATTGGGGCGAACTGGGGGCAAAGGTCAAAGAACAAGACGGAGGATCATCCGGTACACAACCGCAACTATTCTGGATACAAGACATTTTCCACACTTCATGTTCCTCATCATTTTCATCACCTGCAGGTGGTTTGTGATCAACATAAGTGCTAACAATAGTTCCACCCATCCAGATTTCATCATGAATATTGGTCGGACAAGTGCTTTTATCCCTTATATTTTGCTCAGGAGTATTGGCAGTTATATTAATATCCTTATCAGCTGTATAGCCTACTCCCACGGTACAACCTCGACGATACCCTGTTGGGCAGCAAGTGCAATTCCAGTTACAATATTTTTTTGCGGGCTTCTTTTCAGTTGCGCAAGATTCAACACTTCCAGTTGAGGCAAAATAATTAACATCACAAGCTTTTCCATTTGAAACACATTTGTGTTTATTCTGGTCTATCGCATTTTGCTCCGTCCCACATGATTTTATCTCTCCAGCTGGACATTGTTTATATGAATATTTATTATGTGCCAGCAACCCTCCAGCAAAATAAGTATTAACTTTGCCATCCAAAATCAAATTATATGTTTGAATCGTCTCCGACCAGCAGGCAAAAGATTTCACCTCGACCCGACTATCATCAAATTTGACAATTTTGTCACCCCTTTTTAGCTCCGTTACCGGCAAACTCGGTATTTCTTCAAATGTCTTCTTTGGGTCTATCGCTTTCCAGCCAGTATCCGAAAATAAAGGATGCTCCGAAGTTAATTTAATCTCCGATCCATCGGTAAAATTTACTTTGCACATATGATCCCGCACCGGCTGATCTAACTTTGTCACCACACTCACCGACTTTTCCCCCCTTTCATCCTGACTCACCACCCTATCTCCCACCCTCACCTCCTCAATATTCTTCCTTGCCTCGCCAAAGTCTGTGCTCTGTCCTCCGTGCTCTGTCCTCTGTGCTCTGTTATCATTCCCAGTCGCCATCTCTATCTTCGTCCCCGCCGGAAAACACGTCCACCCCGATGTAGGTTCAGGCACACAGGGGGTATCACAATAATAGTCAACACGATTACAAGACCCACCGCCAATTTGAGTAAACTCAGCCCGATAACTACCACTACCAGTATTCACACAATAATTATCATAACAAAAAGTATCCAAAAGTACATCTGACGAACAAACAGCTTTCACTATACTTACAGAACCAAACATTAACAACCAAATTACCAAAAAAACGACATTTAACCGTATAAAAATATTCATCAATTACATTTTACTACTACGCTTATGAGAACATCAATAATCTGTTCTAAAAACTTAAAATAATGTCCACTTCTCATTTCTTTCATCACGGAAGACATTATGGATTATCGGCACGGGGTATCACAATAATAGTCAACACGATTACAAGACCCACCACCAATTTGAGTAAACTCAGCCCGATAACTACCACTACCAGTATTCACACAATAATTATCATAACAAAAAGTA
>Ga0210028_1003049_pt1 | contig 12925 bp, 10 predicted proteins | sample CryGeymeta201513_FD_185468 | JGI IMG/M metagenome (GOLD analysis project Ga0210028, IMG submission 185468) | Groundwater microbial communities from Crystal Geyser aquifers in Utah, USA - Crystal Geyser metaG 2015-13 (SPAdes) (version 2) | ecosystem: Environmental > Aquatic > Deep subsurface >...
GCACGACAACATCTTATTTTTTAATCTTTTAATCTTTTAGTTTTTTAATTATAAAATAATGTGAAAAATTATCGGAATCGACCTAGGAACGACCAATTCCTGTGTGTCATACATGCTCGGAGATAAGTCCGAAGTCATCGCAAATGCTGAAGGCAAAAGAACAACTCCTTCTGTCGTCTACATCAAAGGAGATGAATTGCTCGTTGGAGATCTCGCCAAGAGAAAAGCTATTCTTGAGCCAAAAAATGTGATCCGCGAAGTCAAAAGATTCATCGGAAGAAAATATTCCGAAGTTATCGGTAAAGAAAATCTTCCATACGACATCAAAGAAGACAAAGACGGCGGAGTGCTTATCGTCATCGGCAAAAAAGAATACAAACCGGAACAGATTTCTGCATTTATCCTCAAAAAAATGAAAGAAGATGCTGAAAAATTTCTTGGACAACCTGTTACGCAAGCAGTCATTACTACGCCTGCATATTTTAACGATTCCCAGAGAAATGCTACTAAGGCCGCTGGAGAAATCGCAGGTCTAAAGGTAGAAAGAATCATTAACGAACCTACGGCAGCCTCACTTGCCTATGGTGAAGGAAAAAATAAAGATGAAAAAGTAGTCGTATTCGATCTTTGATGAGGAACATTTGATGTAACCGTACTGGAAATCGGATCCGAAGGGACCTTTCAAGTTCTTTCAACATCATGAGATACTCATCTTGGGTGAACAGATTTTGATCAAAGAATTATGGATCGGTTAGTGACAGGATTTAAACTCAAAGAAGGCATAGACCTCACAGAAAACGCTATGGCGATGCAAAGATTAAAAACCGAAGCAGAAAATGCTAAACACCAGCTCTCTCAGACAGAAAGAGTAGATATTTCTATCCCGTTCATCATCACAGGCAAAGACGGACAACCGAGAAATCTTGAGGAATCGCTCACGAGAGCTCAGTTTGAAAACATGTGCAAAGATCTTTTCGGTAGATGCAAAAAACCATGTCTTAATGCATTACAAGATTCCAAACTCTCCAAAAAAGATATCAATCAGATCATCCTTGTCGGTTGAGCTACCAGAATGCCGGCAGTATTGAAACTCGTGAAAGAAATCTTCGACAAAGAACCGAAAGCTACTGTCAACCCTGACGAATCCGTAGCACAAGGCGCCGCTATCCAATGAGGAATCATCCAGGGAGATGTTAAAGATATCTTACTTTTGGATGTTACACCATTGTCACTTGCAGTGGAAGTGGAATGAGGACTTGCTCATGTCATGATTGCAAGAAATACTACAATCCCAGCAAAGAAAAATAATATTTTCACAACAGCTGCTGACAATCAGAATGCGGTGACTGTTCACGTGACTCAAGGAGAAAGACAATTTGCCAGAGACAATAAATCACTTTGAATGTTTAACTTGGAATGAATCCCAAGTATGAGAAGAGGCCAGCCTCAGATCGAAGTGACTTTTGATATCGACGCAAATGGAATCTTAAATGTCACTGCTGAAGAAAAATCAACAGGCAAAAAGCAGGAAGTGAAAATTCAAGGTTCAACAAATCTTTCTGACGAAGAAATCACAAAAGCAAAAGCTGAAGCAGAGAAATTCGCTGAAGAAGACAAGAATAGAAGAGAAAATGTTGAATCAAAAAACAGAATGGAAGCACTGCTCTACCAAATGGAAAATCTCATCGCAGAAAAGAAAGATACGATTCCTGATGCTGACAAAGAGATAGTCAACAAGCTTGTCGCTGACGGTAAAGCGTTGAAAGATAAGGAAGATGTGACCAAGGAAGAAATCGACGAAGAAATCAAAAGAATCGAAGCTGAATTTCAAACAATCTACCAAAAATATCAAGCCGCTCCATCACAACCAGCTCCAAATCCAGATTCAGAATTGGAGAAAGGGAACAACGGGTCAACCGTAGAAGGTGAGGTAATAGACGCAGATAAATAAAAGCCCGTCATTGCGAGTATGACAAAGCAATCTGAGATCTAAAAAAATCCCGCATGAAACAGAGGCGGGATTATAAATCATCAGCGCGAATAATCATTTACCCCTATACATAGGACTCAGATTAAATTTAGCTGGGTATTTAGCAGTCACATTCAGATAAAAACTCTGGATGCCTTTGATATCGGATTCGACATCATCAGTCAGTTTGAATTCACCGACGATATTGAGTTCTTTCTTCCCATAATCGATAGTGCCGATGATTAATGGCACTTTGACCTTTCTGGCTACGACATGAAATCCTCTCTTTCAAGTGTCGGTCTTTTTTTTGGTACCTTCAGGCGTGATGACAAGGATAAATCGTTCATTGTTTTTAATAATAATCGCCGTATTCACAAGCGAAGAACCTTTGCTTCTATCAACAGGAACGGCACCAAGCCATTTCAGAAGATATCCCAATGGGAAGAAAAAAAATTCTTTTTTGATTATGAATCTTCCTTTGAATCCATGGACACTGAAGCCTATACGGCCGATGATGAAATCCCAGATGCTCGTGTGAGGAGCAACTATCAGTACGCATTTTTCGACGCCATCGGGGAGTTTTCCTTTGACTTTCCAACCGAAAAGCAGCAGGAGGAATCTACATATTTTTTTCATAGAGTTTTATATTTTTATTAGTTTATATTCATTTTTTATATCTTTCACTTGATACATATCCTCCATCCAAATGCAATTAAGAAAAACAAAAAATACATTCCATGAATCTCAAGGTGTTTTTCTGGTCGATTGCAATAGCGTCCACGCACCAGCCGTGCAAGGCGCAAAGAAAAATGCAAGAGTAGAAATCCGCAAAGAAATAACTACACTTTCAAAACTTTAGGGATTAAATATCTAATATGAACCTTTACATAAGTTGCGCCACAGGCCTCCAGCAAGTCCTCAAAAAAGAACTGCAGATCCTAGGCTACAAACCGACCATTTTGAAATCTACGCTCCTGACCTTTCCAGGAGATGAATCTGCGATAGCGCAAAGTAATCTCCGACTCAGGACGGCGAATAAAGTCTACCTCGAAATCGCGAGCCAGAAAACACAGACCTTTGACGAACTTTTTGATTTCGTCTACGCGCAAGATCGGTCGAAATATGTCGATAAATTTACCTTTACCGTCAAAGCGACAAGCAATAATTCTAAACTTTTTAGCACGCCGACTATCCAATCCATCAGCGAAAAAGCGATTCATAAAAAATTAAAAAATTTGTCCTCCTTGACAAAGAAGGAGGGAGCGAAGCGGAAGGTGGATTTATGAACCAGGGCGGAGGAAGGCCCAGCCGGCGAAGCAATAAGAAAGAAAAAGAAAAGCGCCGCAGACATAGTATGTTCTGCGAAAGTAAAAAAATATTGTAAAAAAACAGCCTGCTTATCCGCAGGCTGTCATAATATTAGATAATAATGATTTTTAATGATTGAAGAACATCCGGGCTTCTGCATTCGGCATCATTATCAATGATACATTTTCTTTCTTGCACAGATCAATCGTCAAATTATCTTTAAGCGATCCGCTGAGCGAAAGTATTGTTTTGACACCAGCCTGGATAAGTATTTTCGGTCCATCAGGGAAGGGGAAGAAACTGTCGCTACAAGCCACAGCACGTTTTGTTGAGTGATCAGCGTCATCAGCTCGTTTAACTGCAAGCTCACAACATTCTTTTCTGTCCTGCTGACCGACTCCATTCCCGATGAGTTTGCCGTTTTTCACGAGAGTGATAGTGTTTGAATTACTTGTTGCGCAGATAGCCGACGCCAGAACCATATCAATTCTGGTCTGCCCTGCTGGTGCGAAATCGTCGCCATAGCGCTTCAGAGAAGCAGCATTCAGGTCCAGAACAAAATCATAATTTTGCTGAACAAGGAAGCCTCCTCGTACCTTTCTCATCAATGGTTCTTTGCTCAAACAATTAGGTCCGAGAAGTGACAGTGCAGGGTTGACTGCCATTTTGCAGGCTGCATCTTTGCGATTGAGGATTGTTTGTGCATCTTCAGTAATACTCGGAGCAACAACAACATCCATAATCCTTCTTACGGAACCGGAGTGGAAGTAACTAATCATACTGGCAAGCTCTTTGGTGATCGGGAAGTTGGTGATAATAGCCCCGCCAAAAATGCTGAGCAGATTTCCATCAAGCATGTCTGCCAAAGCCTGGATAGGAGTGCTTGCAATTGCCGCTCCACAACAGTTACCATGTTTTACGCCCAATGCTACACAAGGCAGGTCCAACTCATTCATACCCATATTATGCCACAAATGATTCTTGTGATAACCGGCCATGATGTGAGTAATAGTTTGCAGCATACGATCCAGATCGGTGAAGTTCACATAACCGAATTCTCCGGCTATCTGTTTAAAATTATACAGAGCAAGTGGATCATTATCGGCATTAAACGTTTTAAACAGACCGGCGGATTTTTGTTGAGGATTTTCTCCATAACGAACATCACAAACCTTTTCACCGATAAAGCCGTAATATTTACCGCCTCCGCGATACATTGCGGAAGTAAGCACATAATCAGCCACATAAGTTTCGGCTTTTGCAGCAAGTGTACGGATGAATGTCAATTCATCGGGCTGTCCAGCTTCGAGCCATTCAATAACCTCCATACGGTCACGTGAATCACACAAAGCAATTCTGTCTCCCTTAATAGCGGAACGCAGAATCAATGGGCCACCGATATCAGTTTTTTCGATCACCATTTCAAATGTTGCATTGGGTTTAGCAATTTCCTGCTTGAGCGGATAACAATCCACACATACCAGGTCAAAAACACGAAGTCCCAAGGACTGTAATTCGAGCATATCAGCTTCGCTAAATTTGTTTGCCAACAATCCTGCATGTAACTCACGGGAGATGGTAACTACTCGGTGTCCGAGTATTGCGCCTCCACCCACAAGTCTTGAAACATTTGTCACTTTGATTCCGGCTTTTTTAAGCATATCCGCCGTACCTCCTGAAGAGAAGATTCTATACCCAAGAAGTATAAGCCTTTTGGCGAATTCCACGATCCCGTCTTTATTATAAACGGAAATCAACGCATTTTTTTTTCTTTTACTCATTTTTTTAGATATTAGTTTGACAATAATTTAATTACAATTTAGGAATAACAAAAAAAATGAACGTCATTTCATTTTTGTTTTTATAATTCATTATTTTTTGTTAAGTGAGACACAACGAAAGCCTGAAGTATTGAAGGTTTTCATGATGTCGAACTTATATCGATGATTTGAGAAACGACAAGCACAAACAAAGCGAAGTGATTGCTGTTTTCGAAAACAATCGATATAACGTAAAAAAGTATATATCGATTCTCACGAAAAAGTCAACACAACCAGTTTTATCCCGAAATCTGATAGAACACCGCAATAATCGCTATCGCAGCAAGAATCCCCTGCAACATCCACGCCTTCATAACAATGGTCGGCTCTGGCATTCCTTTATATTCAAACAAATGATGAAGTGGAGAAATAGCAAATAATTTTCTATGAAATCTTTTTTTCCAGATGATTTGTAGTAATACAGAAAAAATATCTATGATAAACAACAAGAATATAATTATAAAAGGAATGATGATTCCCATCCTCATATTGAGAATATACAGTAGTGAGGCAAGAAATCCTCACAGAGCGAAAGCTCAGCTGTCTCACATAAATATTTTGGCAGGATTGATATTAAAGAACATGAACGCGACCAATACCGCAATCAATATCGCTATCACCGTAGTGGCGATATACGTCTGATACCCGAAGGTCACTATTCACAATACAAATAAGATAATCGTCATTAATCCCCCGGCAAGACCATCCAGTCCATCAGTAATATTGATGGCATTGACGATACTTATCGTGATGAAGAAGGTAATGATCGGATAGAATATTCACAGATGAATCTGTCAGGCAAACGGCCGGAAATTGATGAAATCGACACCAAGCTTACTATAAAACCATCGGCTGATGAATCATGCTACGATGATCATTCAGACCATTTTTGCTTTGGCACTCAATCATTTGATCGTTCCCCTTCCTCTGATGTTGAAGAAGTCATCGAGCAATCACAAAAGCCCTAGACTGAAAAAACCAAAGAGCAAGACATAGGTTTCTTGTCTGCTGACAAGCGTATTATTGATGATGCCTTTATATTGTAAGAAGTAAGAGATCCCTATCATGATTCACATCACGAGAAGAAAAAGTCAGCCTCCCATAGTCGGAGTGCCGGATTTGTGAGAGTGCATCTTGGAAAAAATTGCAGACTTTTCACCGGTTACGGCATCTTCACGTATTTGTTTTCCCGCATGTATATATTTGAGAAACCTGATATATAGAGGATACAGAGCCCATGCAAGAAAAAACGCGAATAAGGAAAACAAAATAATCTGATTCAATTTGACGAGCATATCTGACAATGAAAGTGTAAATCTTAGTGGACGAAATAATACACATTGAACGATAATAGTCAAGAAAACAGAGGTGCTTCAGAAATTGCATTTGTCAGTCATTTGTATATAGTACAATCAATCTAAAATCTATCATTTATCATCTAAAATTTACTTAAGGATGAATTTATGAGACTTCAAAGTTACCTTTGACGGCATTCTCGAAAATTATGTTAGAGAAAAAGTACAAGAAGCGGAAAAGCTCCTGAACAATCCAAAGCTCAATAAATATATCGAATATATTGAGACTTTTATTTTTTCCGGAGGCAAAAGAATCAGGCCATACGGACTTCGGATCGCCTATAAAGGATTCGGCGGAAAAGATGAAAAAGCTATCCTCAACTTCTGAATCATGTTTGAGTTATTCCACACGATGGCATTGATTCATGACGACATCATCGACCAATCAGAAAAAAGACACAACATCCTGACAATCCATCAATACATCAATTCTATCCTCGATAAGTCTGATGAACATATAGCCCAGTGACAAGCAATCCTCATAGGAGATTTGTTGATTTCTCGGGTGTATGAACTTCAATACAAACATCATGATTTTCCAGAAGAATTGCTATTTGAGGCAAGAAGGAATGTCCACGAGATGATTGAAGAAGTCATATTAGGACAGATGATAGATGTAGATATGATGGGTGGTGAAGCGGTCACAGAAGATATGATCGAAAAAAAGAATATGTACAAGACAGCATGATATACCTTTATCAGACCGATGTTGACAGGAGCGATTCTTGCGGGTGCAGACAAAGAAAGCCAAGACCTCATCATAGAATTATGAAAAGATTTGGGCTTGGCATTCCAGATCAAAGATGATCTTTTTGATATCATTTCTGCTGACAAGACAAAATCACTCTTCTCTGACATTCAAGAAGGACAACAGACATTTTTCACAAATTATATATTCACCAAGGGCACGAAAGAAGAGCAGGAATTACTCGCCTCTTGCATGAAAAAAAAGCTCAACAAGGAACAGATAATCAGTTTACAGGAAATGTTTGAACGTTCATGAGCATTGGAATACGGCAAGGGACTTATCAAAAAACATACTGATGTAGCAGAAAAAACATTAGCAAAGATACCATTCAAGGACGAAGCTGCCCGCAAAGGACTACACTCTCTCATCACGAAAATTTCTGATATCTAAAAAAACCAGCCGTCATTGCGAACAAAGTGTGGCAATCTAGCTGGCATATATCAATTATTCACTATTAGTTGTTAGTTGTAAGTTGTAAACTGATTTGCTCTGCAATCTTTTTATGTTTTCTATAAGCGACATAGTAATATAATTTCAACATCAATGCAACACTGAATAATACCCATCACAAAACACCCAAGACAGACACTTTTTTATTTGCTTGGAAAGAGGTCATATCAGCAGCATGGACTTTATCAGCCGCTTCTTGCTGGACAAAAGTGGAAAGATCGGAAACATCACACGCCAACTTACCAAACACACCACCGAGGATTGTCTGACTGGTTGTATCGATTTCAGCATATAATTGTTTGAGCATTCTACATTCAGGAGCAGAAGCAAAGACATTGACGGCTTTGCCGACAATTTTCCTATAGATTTCAGGATTGATATTATTGAGCAGCACCATTCATTTGGCAGTCTCAAAAGAGAAGCTCTTCTTGATTTCATTAGCTCATCCATATTTCTGAAGATCTGATGCCGTGATGGTCAACACCAATGAAACATCTACAGGCAACCAGGTCTTAGGATAAAACACGAGATAATCACTGTTTCGTTGAAGATATTTGGAAGTAGCATCATATTGTTCACCAGCGAAATCTATCTGAATGCTCTGCTTGTCCACTCATTTTCCGGTATCTTTGATATCAAAGACGAAATATCTATCCAAGGGAATCGGCTCTTCATTATTTTGCGGACTCACAAGAGAAACCACGGGTGGAACTTCATCAGGATCACATTCCATGCCTTTAGCGAAAGTGAGTTGTGATTTGCTATTAAGCGCAACCTTGTCACCGCCTTTCAGAAGCGCATATGATCATTTACCCAATGATAAGACGGTAGAAGTCAGATTGTCGGAACTCTTGAAATATATCTGGAACAAGGTGACATTGCTTAATTTCTTGCTCTTCTGATTCAGATAATTGAGTACGAGCGAATCGTGGTCTATATTGTAGTTGATAAGACTCTTGTCGGCAGTGGAAGTAACACGCACAATCTGGATATCATCTGGTATATAAGAAAATACCAAATGGACATTTTCTATCTCCTGCCCTTCAGATTGGAACATGACATTGGTACTATTGATGCATCCTGCATGCAAAGTAGAAGCTGGCTCAAATCTCGCATCCATATACAATGGATCCAAAGAGACTTTGATCGCCAAAACTGGAGCGATGACGCCAAGCATCACAACTCCTCCTGCAAAAATCTTTTTTCTTATGTTTCTGGTAGTCATCATTGGAATAGATTATTTATAAAACCTTTTTTCACTCGCTTGCGTAGTCATTCCGGCATTGTCATTGCGAACGTAGTGTGGCAATCTGGAGCCGGAATCCAATTGATACATCTTAATTATACCCCGAAACACCCCAGAACCAAAAAAATCCGCCTCCATAGGCCAGAAACCCTTGAAATACAGGGCAATTATCAGGAAATGAGTTGACTTTTTGACGTTAAATAATTATATAAACAAAAAATATAAACAATAACACAAAAATTTATGAGAAAATTTTTAATTTTAAACGGCAAAACAGCAAGAACTGCTGGTAGTATCTTGTTCAAAAATCCACCAAGATGTGGTTGTGGATTTATTATGTTTTGGCACAAATGGGATGGATGGTTATGCCCCATGTGCGATGTACCCGACGAAGAATAAAATCTATTAAATTTAATACCAATAATCAAGCAGAGAATTTCTCTGCTTTTTTTTCTAAAAAAAATAAAAAAGAAAACAAACCTCTACTCCGCCTCTCAGCGGAGCCTCTTCTCCTTATCAGGAGACACAGTTAATAATTGTCCCTCCTGATAAGGAGGGGGGACCCGAAGGGTGGGAGGTTTGTTAACCAGAACAGAGAGAGAAAATTATTTCAACTTATACTTCATCCTGAAAACTTCAGAAATATTGTAGCACAGCTCAGAAAGCATATATAATTGATGCAGAGAAATAACATCAAATAAGGACTGCCCATCTTTGAGCTTCTTGAAATCTACATACAACCTCATTCCATAGTCCTTACTGCCTTTCCACTCAGGGAAGAAATCCGCATAGACAAACTTGAAATCCAATAAGGTATCGACATATTTCTTGAGATAGTCCTTTTGCTTCTCGAAATCATCCGTCTTCAAATTCACATGAGAGGTCGTGGAATGGCTCAATATGTTCCTCAAAAACTTAATAATCTGCTCAAAAACGACGTATTGTTTGGCTAATTTCTGCTTGAGAAATCTTTCAAAAACCGGCTCGTTATCAAGTAATTCTTTGAAAGTACTGAAGAGTCATCTGAAGGCGCTGATTTCCACCAAATATCAGAAAAGATTTTTCTTGTCGGGATTTTTGTAGATATTTTCCAGCAATGGCTTCACCATTTTTCACTTGATGACGAAGTAGGATTTATCTCAAGTAGCGATTTTACTGTCTTCCACATTCTTGGAAAAATCCTTTAGTTTGGCCTCCTGCTCTAAGTATTTTCATAAGTACAGAAATTTGTAATACGATTGGAGCAGGATGATGTTTTGGATGAGCTGAGCTTTTTGCATGAGAAATTATGAAATAATAAACTATTCTGCCTGTCATTGCGAGGAGTGTAACGACGTGGCAATCTGCAGAATTACAGTCCTAGATTGCTTCGTTCCTCGCAATGACCGGACTGATTTATTCAATCTTAAACTCAATTTTCACGCTTCTCGTGGAGTGATTGTCATTGCTTCAGACCTTATAATACACACCATTCGCAAATCACGGGTCAAAATGAGACCAGGTATATATTTCACCAGTCACGTTCAGGATCTTTATGTTTCTTGGGAAATAGATGGTCGCTTTGCTTTCCCGCCATTTGTAGGTTTCTCCGCCACCAAAGATATCATAGGTCGCAGGCTGCATAGCGAGGATACTTTTCTCTCTCTTCGTAAGAGTAACGTCATACTTTTTTTCCAATTCATGCATCATATCAAGATAATAACCAGGGACATTAAGATTGTACAAGACCGTCATCTCATATTTTCCTTGAGGAAGATCTCTGACATCAATAATGTCCTCATTGCTATCAAGCACGATATCACCATTTGAATTCGCTATCTGGATATTTTTGGCGACGAATCCATCGACTTTATTGAAGGAGCTATTGGTATCCCATGCGTAGATATATCAAGCCTTGAAAACGTTTTCCAGACTATGATTCTGCAGTACCTTAACGAATCAGGTAGAGGCATTGGACAGATAGACATTGAGGAATTGCGCCTTAGCTAATTCACCAAAATTATTGACGGTATTCTGCAGTAATTTGAGACTATTTTTGGAGAAGAATTCTTTCACTTCTTTGATATAGAGTTCCTTTTTATTTCCACGGACCTCTTTTCTGATAAGGTCGACGGCAGCATTGAGGAACTGCCATTCCCGCATCTTTTCAGTGAATCCTGGAATGATTTTTTCTAAAGAATCTGATCTGATGAAAATGACTCCTTTGACGTATTTTTTCAATAATTTGTTGTACAAATCTGGTTCCATAGTCTGTTTCACTTTTCTGATATCATAGGTCTCATTGAACATCTTTTCATATAAGTCTTTCAGATTTTTTCCATCGATATCAGTAAATCAGAATTTATTTCCGGCGATATATCCTATATTACGATCCGGCAAGAATGATTTGGTCCGAGCAGGAGCGGTGATGCGTGTATTATGCGCAATGAAATCCGGATAATACGAATCGACAATCTCCAAGTCCTTGATGCGTCCGCCGTCTACAGTGATGAATGCGAACGATCAGAAAAATCAGCCATTCGGCCTCTTCTCATTGGTGTTTTGGAGAATGACGATATAGTTGGTCGGCTTATCTTTGCCGAGAAGTTCAAATAATTCTTTCTTGTATCCCCGCAGATCCGACAACACACTCATCAATGCATCATAGCGCGCAAAGCCGAGTTTCTCGAGATAATTTTTATTCTTTTTGATATAATCCCGACAGAATTCTATCTGATGATTTTTTTCTTTGAGGATATTTTCTCCTTGTACATATCATTGAATCACCTCATCGAGCGTGACAAGAAACTTGGAGAATTCCTGATCCACCGGAGTAAAATAGAAGGCGATCTGCGTGAGGTCTTCCTTGAAGATATCCATCTTGTCCTTGGCGAATAACAAGGTGGTCACTCTGCTATAAAACAGGAATGCGCTGAATGAAAAAACAACCAACACCAAAAAAATGATATTGGTCTTGCTTGCATAATATCTCCATGTCCTCTTTTTATCTTGAGTAATTCAAAATCTCACCATGCCCAATGTATAAAGATTTGGAAAGCAGACGCAAGAAAACAAGCAAGAACAATACTTTACTCTCTTTCTTGATGGGTCGATTGCAATGTCTGTTTACGTAGCATACACACTATCAATATCGATATATACGGCATCCAAGACCGCAATCAGAGTTTACCCCGCAGAAGTGCGGGGAGGCAGGGCGCAAAAGAAAGAAATGCCAAAAAGTATGAAGAAAGCGCCACAGAGAAAAAGATAAAAATTTATTTTTCATATTTTGGTATAGGTCACCGATACTCTTCATTGTAGGTTTTTTCCCATCGCATTTGTGCACGTTCCTGTCTAGTTTTTCCTTGCCGAGCAGGATTGTACTCAGTAGCATCAAGAAATATCTTCAAATTTTTATGCTTTTCTCTATCTTTTGGAGACAATGTTTTCAGATATTCTTTCCATTCTTTTTCATTCAATTCCTTGTCTATCGGACTTTTCTCATGTCACGCCAAAAATCTGGCATCAGCTTTCGCCTCCTCCATCTTCAATTCAAAATTGTTCTTTAATTGCTCGATTTGTTGTGTCATGGGTAGATGATAAAAAGTAAAATTATTTTGCTAATTGGCCTTTCTGATACTGCGTTTCAATATTTTTGTCGGCATAGACTACACGCTTAATCACTGGTATTTTACGAGGACCTCTCTGCACATAATCAAATTCGATATTGCTGATGGACGTAGGTTGATCAGGTGCAAAAACCTGGACCCGACTATTATAATCAGAAATAGTTTTGGCGATATTGTCGGTAGTTTGTTTATTCCCGGTAGAACAGGATTCCAGGATAATTTGCGGATTTCAAGAACTACTAATCATAATAAATTTTATTCTTGTAAGAATATCTTTATCGGTAATATCCAACTCTGCATCTTCCTTTTCACCCTCGCCCAATTGTATGTTTGTCGGCTCTCCATGACCACCGATGACAAAAAGCGACGCATGACCATACTTTTTTTCTGTTTTTTCCATCATCTGCAGAAATTCATTTTC
>Ga0210028_1003059_pt1 | contig 12905 bp, 15 predicted proteins | sample CryGeymeta201513_FD_185468 | JGI IMG/M metagenome (GOLD analysis project Ga0210028, IMG submission 185468) | Groundwater microbial communities from Crystal Geyser aquifers in Utah, USA - Crystal Geyser metaG 2015-13 (SPAdes) (version 2) | ecosystem: Environmental > Aquatic > Deep subsurface >...
GCCGCAGAGAAAACCCCAAGGTCGTATGGCGTGAATTCAGACCATAACTTTTATTTTTCTCCCGCTTAATCGGTTCTTTGTGCCCTTTACGCTAAAAGGGTTTTGCCCTTCTTTGCGGCTTTTGCGCGAGCAAGCTTTTTTGACTGTAAGGTTTCTCGAACAAGAAAGAGCTGAATAGTTACAAATTTTGTTTCAATATCTGCACAATAAAGTGTAGTATCCGCCCGAAAAATTTATCGGCACTTTATGCCAGTAATTAAACATCACCACTTGATAAAAAAGGAAAAGCCTCCCATGTCGAAAAATTTGACCCTTATTTTAACTCTGTGCTTGTTTTTTGTCGGCAGTCATCAGGCCTTGGCCAAAACCTTTGGTGCTGGGCTCAGCCTTGAAAAAACCATTGCGGTCAGTGAATTACTCGAAAAGGGTGACACCTACGTCGGTAAACAGGTGCAGGTGCAGGGCATGATCGTGGATGTTTGCCAGACGCGTGGTTGCTGGATGTACATTGCCGGGGATAAACCCTTCGAAAAAATTCGCATCAAAGTTAATGACGGTGAAATTGTTTTTCCCCTTGAAGCGCGTGGCCAGAAGGCAAAAGTTGAAGGCGTGGTTGAAAAATTCGATTTGAGTCGCGAAGAGGTTATTGAACGCCGTCGTCATCATGCCGAGGAAAAGGGTGAAGACTTCGATCCCGCGACCGTGACAAAGGGTGAGACTTTTTTTCAGATTCGCGGCACCGGTGCGGAGATTGAAGGTATTTAAGCGTCATGAACTGGCGTAAACTGAATCATGCCCTGCACCGTGATCTGGGCTTTTTGGGTGTCGGGCTGACCCTGATCTATGCTTTGTCCGGAATTGCGGTTAATCACCGGCACGACTGGAACCCCAATTACCGCGTCGAACAGGTCGAGATGCGCATCGCCCCCGTGCCTGCGGGGGTGGTGCAGCCCCAACAGGTGCAGCAGGTGCTGCGTCAGTTGGGTGAAAGCAAAATTTCAAGGCCTTATTTTCAGCCTGACCCGGAAAATCTGTGGCTATACGCCGATACTCGCATGATCCGCGTCCATTTACCAACGGGCCGGGTGCAAGCGGAAAAGCCGGTTAAGCGGGCCTTCTGGTATCGGCTTAATTTTTTGCACCTGAATCATGCACAAAAAGCTTGGACCTTGGTGGCCGATATTTATGCCGGTGGCCTCTTTGCTCTGGCCATAACCGGCTTGCTGTTGATCCCCAAACGCGCCGATCTCAAACGCCGCGCCCTGGTGTTAAGCCTGATCGGTCTTCTGATTCCTCTCTTATTTCTACTCGCCTCCGATTGAGCCGACGTTTAGCGGCGAAAAATCAGCGCAACGCCAATCAATAGCATGACAACACCGGCGAAGCGACTGAGATCGAAAGAAATTTGCCGCATGCCGAACACGCCGAAATGATCGAACAGCATACCCGTTATCAGTTGCGAGACAATCAGCGCCGCGACCACAGTTCCCGTGCCCAGGCGGGGCACGGCGACAATAGTCATGGTGACAAAGAAAGCGCCTAACAGCCCACCACTCAATTGCCACCAGGATGCCTGGGCGAGACCACGAAATGACCCTTGGCTGGTGGTAAGGGCCAAGGCCAGCAACACCAGGGTGCCGATGAGAAAAGAAACGGTTGCAGCGTGAATGTAGCCGATTTTTTCCGCCAGCCGTGCATTAATCGGCGGCTGAATAGTCGCCGCGGCACCCGCAACAAACATGGCAAACAAGAGCAGCAGGTTGGACATTTTTTCACCGCCTGGCTGTCGGGCAATAAATGGATAATGATGGAAAGCCTTAAGGGTTGCGGCGGCGTGCCAACTGGGAAACGGTTTTAAAACCAGGATGTCCGGCACCTTCAACCAGCTGGAACAGGGCAATTTCGGTGCTTGTCAGAGTTGCCCCTGCGACAGTGGCACCGGTACAAGCAACCTCAAAATCCGATTTGAAGCGCGAACAGATGGCATCCTTCACCAGATGCACCTGGTAACCACCATCGAGCAGATCCAGCAGAGTCTGATAGACACACACATGCGCTTCCATGCCGCACAGCAGAAGTTGGCGTGCCCCGGTCTTTGCCAGCGCCTGCAGAAAGGCGGGTTCGCCACAACAGGAAAAACTGGTTTTTTCGATGCAGTGCTGCCGGGTGGCCGCCTGCAAGGGGGAAACTGTGTGGCCTAAACCTTTGGAATATTGTTCGGTAGCAATGATGGGCAGATTCAGAGCCTCAAAGCCCTCCACCAGCAGTTGGCTGTGTTGAATCACCTGATTGCTCACCCGGTTGTTCATGGCCGGGATGAGTTTTTCCTGGACGTCAATCACAATGAGGGCTGCCCGTTCAGGGTTCAACCAGAATTTGTCGCGAATTTTTCCCATGTCATACTCCTAAGGCGAGGGGGGATTGTGGGTTTCAGCCTTGTGCTTATGCGCTGCTGCCTGGCGGTAACCGCGGCCGGCAACCAGCAGCAGGCCGGTAGCGACCCCGGCCAGGAAAATTACCAGCAGCATCAGGGCGCGCGGCAGTCCAAAGGTCCAGAAGAGAAAGTCGAAATTCATCGTTTGACTGTTCTGCACAACAAAGATCAGCAACAGAACAAGCAGCAGGGCGGCCAAATAAAGTTTCCAGCGCATATTTTTCCTCCCGGAACGCAATCGGTGCCATTAACTCATTGCCCCCGCTGGATGTCAACGGCAGAAAAAAAGCCGCCCCCAAAAGGGCGGCCCATGGCTGGAGAGAGAGGCCGTAAAATTAGTGTGCTTTATCGTCGCTGTTGTAAAACGCGGGGAAAATCATATTGAGGAAGTAGAAAATCACAAAGGGGGCAGAAAAGACCAGCAGCACACCGCCTAGGCCTTCCTTGAAGGTTTCTATGTCGTGAGGGATGATGGGCAGGTGATATTCCATGAAACCGTCAAAGGTGAGAGAGAAGGCCTGACCGCCGATAACTACGTTCCAGCGCATCATAAACACGCCGAACAGTACCAACACACTTGCCACGCAGGCGCGCCGCGTCGTCAGGCCCGGCAACAGCAGCATGACAAAGGGGAGGGCGTTACCAATACCGTACTGCAAGATGAAGATCTTAACAAAATCGTGCTCGTAAATGACCTGGCGCAAAATGTCCCAGGATTTGACCGCCGTGTAACCACGGAAGATGATATCGAGCAGCTCCAGGGTAATCGCCAGAATCATGAAAATGCGCAGATATTTGGCGGTCATGGTGGTTTCGTGAATCTGCATCTCCTTCAAATTTTCGACGGTTAGGTTGGTGGTGCCGGCCAACTGATCGGGCAGAAAAAAGTTTTTCCCCTGCGCCAGGGCCCAGCGCCGCAGCCACATAAAGATAGCGTAACTGACAATACACAGGGCAATCCCCGAAACCACCGCCGACATGATGAAAATCACCGGCATTAAGGGCGTCATCCAGAGGGCATTGGCCTTCACCGAACCGAAGATGAATCCCGCATAACCGTGGAGAAAACAGGCGACCGGAATGCCGATTCCCGCCAAAATTTTAGTGGCTTTATGGTCGGCCTGCAGGGCGGCCGGACTGAGATCCGTGGCTCCCAGACTGATGATGCGATAAATCAGCAGTAAGAGACCGTCGATACCGGTGCGTTGTTTATTTTCAAGGCGATGAATGCTTTCGACAATGAATTTGCGGTACACAAACCAGATTTCCGAAGCGACAATCACCCCATAGGTCATAAAGACAATCCCAAAAGCCGAAATCGCCGAGGTAAAGTGTGGCGTCATCATGACATGGATGCCACGAAGGGGTTGTTGCAGATGCAGCAGCAAGGGCAGCATGGCAACCGGCAAGAGCGCAAAGGAAAAGACCAGGGCAAAACGCGCGATTTCCTTGAGTTTTTCAACGCCGAAAACATGGTACAGGGACGAAAGCACAAAGGCCCCGGCGACCAGACCGGTCATGTAGGGATAGAGCACGATCTGAATTGACCAATACACATATTCATTGGGCAAAACAAACAAATCTTTAATGGTCCAGGCTTCGCCATGAACCAACATTTGGGCAACTTGGGCAGCTTGTTCAACCATGATCAGCGCACCTCCTCATTCAGACCAATGTAATAGCATTGCGGTTTGGTGCCGTATTCCGGGCGTAACACCCCCACCCGCTGGGTCAGGATAATTTTTGCAACCGGATCATTCGGGTCACGTAGATTAGCAAGTTTGCGCGCCCCGAAGGGGCAGGCCTGGGCGCAGGCGGTGTTGCCCCCCTTGCTGATGCGATGATAGCAGAGGGTGCACTTGTCGGCGGTATGCACAACCGGATGGAAAAAACGGACGCCATAGGGGCAGCCCATAATGCAGTAACCACAACCAATACACCACTTGCGATCAACCAGCACCACACCGTCGGCGGTGCTGTAGGTTGCGCCGACGGGACACACTTGAACGCAGGCCGCCAATTCACAATGGTTGCAGAGCTTAGGCACAAAGAAAGCCTGGGTAATATCTTCGTCGGCAACGTCTTTCATGCCTGAGTGATTCTGATCAATCCGCTTCGTCGTATAGCCATGTTGAGCGCCGTCGGGGGAGTCTTTGAAAACTTCACCCTGTTTGGTCATGACATAGCGTTCAACCCAGGTACGGGTGACATTGGCCTCCAAGGGGACATCATTCTCAATTTTACATGCTTTGACACACATGCCACAGCCCACACACTTGTGGGTGTCAACTAAAAAACCCCAGCGCAAGTCGGGATTTTTGGCGAGAACTTCCCGGGGATCAAGCAGCTCCAATGCCGAGACGGATACGGCCGCCCCCGAAACAAACACCGCCGCACTTTTCATGAATTCGCGTCGTTTCATGCTTACATATCCTCCAGACTCGGATTGTGCGGATTATGGCAATCGGCACACTCCATTCCAACATTGTGTTCTTGCGGATCAATGCCAGGCAGATCGTTGCGCTGGCTTGAAGGCATGGTGAGCTGAACATGACAGCGCATGCAGAGATCACGACTGCGATCAATCGTCAGCTTTTCCGGGCTTTCAGGGTGGTTAAACGCAGCGCCATGACAGTCTTCACACGGGATAACGCCATGGCCGGATTTGACCAGACTGGCACTGTTCTCCTCATGACAATCAGCGCAATAAGCGCTGCCCTTGTACTTCTCCGGGAAATTTTTCCATTCCTGTTCATTGCCCAGGCGATGGTAACCAAAGGTGTAGCCACGCTCCTGGATGCCGAAATCTGCCGGTACGTAAAACGCCCGGAACAGCAGAATACCAACGACGAGCGCGATCACCACGAAAAGTGGCCGCCATACGTGTTTCTTCACAGGATCCTCCTTAGTTGTGGCAAGTTCGTAAAACAGCGTTTTTCGGATTATTGAGCAAGGGCAACAGAGCTGTCAACAGTTTATTCAAAACTAAAACCCTCGTAACTGGCTTAAGTGAGATCGCGCTGAATTGTCGGTTTTTATCTTGCAATTTTTTCATACAACCCTCCACCAGTAAAATTTTCTGTCTTGAATTTTTTTTCAAAATACTGTTTTATCTTAACCAAGGTCAGGAGGCGCAGCATGTCATCACACTCTCAATTTGAATCCCGGTTCAGGGATCTTGATCAGCAGATCGAAATTCTGACGCAACGCGTCGCACAACTGGAAGAAACCCTGGCCGCCCGCCCTTTGACTGCGGCGGTTCGGCCCCGAAGAGCCCCGGTCAAAGACGCGGTAGCCGCCCCCCCGGAAGAAGTTCCCAACCGGGTGCTGAATATGCTCGGGGGCAGCTCGCTGCTGCCACGGATTGCCACCCTGTGTTTTTTGCTGGTGGTGGCTCTGGGCCTGCGTACCTTGACTGATTCCGGCATACTCGATGTCCAGATCGGCTCAGTTATCGGTATGGTTTACGCCGCCGTTCTCATGTTTGTCGGCTGGTTGCAATATCGTAAAAAAGGCCCGCTGGCGCCCGTGTTTTCCATCAGTGGCGGCCTGCTTATGTTCAGCATCGTGCTTGAGTCCCATGCCCGCTTTGCGTCCATTCCTTCGGAGCTGGCCTATGTGATGCTGGTTCTCACCGGCATTGCCCTGTCCGTCACCAGTTATCAAAACCATGTTCGCCTGCCCATTTTGCTCGGCGCCCTGGGCATGTGTCTTTCGAGCGTGGCCATCGACTGGCCACTGCCCTTCTTCCCCTACCTGCTGCTGGTGCTCTGGCTGTCGATTCTCATGTCCTATTTTGCCACCCGCCTCAAGCGCTGTTCATGGCTGCGCATTTTTACCCTGGTCGCAACCCTGCTGGTGATTGCGGTCTGGTGGCTGAAACTCGAAAAATATACCAAGGTGCGAATTGACGATATTCCCGCAATTCTTGCGCCTGGCTGGGTTTATCCCGTCACTTTCCTCCTTTCGAGCACCCTGCTGGCTATGGCTCTCTTCGGTATTGTCCGCAGCGGGGAAGAGCGCATTTCCAAGTTCGATTTGACCTTGCCGCTTATCAATGTGGTCTGGGCGCATCTGTTTCTGCGTTATCAGGTACAACATATAGCAGTGATTGGCGCCTTGTCGACACTGGTGGCTTTTTTCCATTTCGGGATCGTCTGGAAACTGGCGCAACGCAAGTTGTTGCGTGCTCCCGGCACCAACGCCTTCACCATGGCAGGTGCCGCCCTGCTGTGCCTGGCTCTGCCCGACATCTTTGGCAACATTCTTTACGCCTTGCCGGTACTTTCGCTGGTGGCGGTAGCCGTGAATTATTTTGCCGACCGCTGGCACAGCGGTGGCATGCGCCTGACCGCCTATCTGCTACAGGTGGTGGTCACCATCGGGATCAGTTGGGTGCTGGTGGAAGATGGCGTCGCCGATCACTTAATTGATGGTCTGGTGGTCAGCGCCATCTGTGGTCTCTTGAGCATCTATCACTATCGTTACTGTCGTAAGAATCCGCCGGCGGAAGAATCTCAACTCTTCAGCCAATACGACAGTGACGACCAAAGCGCCATTTCTATTTTGCTCGCCGGCCTGACTAACGGTTTTTTCATGACCATGGTGCTGGTTTATCAAGGGCTGCTCCTCTATCCCGACGCTCAGGTTGAGGTTGCTTTCACCGCCATTCAATCCGTTGCCATTAATGGCGCGGCAACGGTCATCATGAGTCTGGCCCTGGCCTGGCGCAACAAAGAGCTGCGCAACGTTGCAATCCTGATAACAATTATTGGCGGGCTCAAGGTTTTTCTGGGTGATCTGCTGAGCATCAACGGTCTGGGCTTGGTGGTCAGCGTCTTCTCCTTCGGGGTTGCCGCGTCCCTCGAATCTTATGCCCTGACCCGCTGGCAAAAATTGGAGAGCTGGGAAAAGCGCAAACAGACGGGAACCCTGGAAAACGCAACCGCCGAATTGCCGCAGATCGGCAAATAACTTCCACCCGATGATCACTCAACCATGAGAATTTACCGTTGCACTTGGTTGAAGGGGTGCAACGGTTTTTTGTGCCTTATCCCCTCTGCTGCGGTCCGCGTAAAAAGCCGAATCATTGAGCGCAGAGATTTGATCAACTATGGCTTGAATTTTGCGGACGATAGATTTAATCTGAAAAAACAGTAACTCAGACGCAGACGCCAAGTTCACTCAGAAAATCGAAGAGTTAAGCGAAAAGTTCAAACCCGCTGCCCGGTAAATGTTTTCTTGGCTTAATGTCCCATTTTTATGACTTTCTGTGTTTTTTCAGGTTCTAAAAGCCGTTTTCAGGTTTAAGGTTTCGTCCACAAGGGTTACGGCCTTCTTCTCCCGCGCACAGCTTGAAAGCTGCCACCTTGAACATTTTAACCCCCTTTAAACAAGTGAAATCCCTGTCGCCGGCGCAAGTGCTGGTGTGCTCTTATGCCCTTGCCATTCTGCTTGGTACCCTGCTGCTCGCGACCCCCCTTGCTGCCGAGGGAGAAAGACTTTCCTTTCTCGATGCCCTGTTTACCGCCACCTCGGCTCAGTGTGTCACGGGCCTGACCCTGGTCGATACTGGCACCCGCCTGAGCTTTTTTGGCCAAATTGTCGTTTTGGCTCTGATTCAGATTGGTGGCCTGGGAATCACCACTTTTTCGGTGTATCTCTTCATCTACCTGCGCGTCGGGGTCAGTGCCCGGGGACGCTGGATCATCAATGAAACCCTGCTGCATTCGCCGGCAGGATCCTGGCGTGAACTGGTGCGCAGTATCTTTGTCTTGACTCTGGTCATTGAAGCCCTAGGCGCACTGATGTTGTCTTTCGTTTTCGTTCCCGCTTTGGGCTGGGGGGCTGGGCTGTTCAGTGCGATTTTTCACGCGATTTCAGCCTTTTGTAATGCGGGGTTTTCCCTTTTCAGTGACAGCCTGGTTGGTTTTCGCAGTAATCCGCTGGTGAATATGACGATTACTTTTCTCATCATCCTGGGCGGAATCGGCTTTCTGGTAATGCGCGAACTGTTAGAATTTTTCCGTTACAAGGCGCAGGTCAAAAAACGCCACCCACGTTTATCGCTCCACACACGCATCGTTTTGTTGGCGACCCTGTTTCTCATCACTTACGGCACCCTGATGATCGGCTGGCTCGAAAGCGATAATGCGCTGCTCGGCATGTCGGCGCTGGAGGGCTTCTGGATCGCATTTTTTCAATCAGTGACAACGCGCACCGCCGGATTTAATACCATCGATCTCAATCTGTTTGGTGCCCCCACCCTCTTTCTGATGATTTTCCTCATGTTTATCGGGGCCTCGCCCGGTTCCGCCGGCGGCGGGATCAAAACCACCAGTCTGGCGTTGTTCTTTGCCATATTTTACAGCCGCCTGAAAGGCAGCCCACATACCAGTTTGTTTCGACGTACCATTCCCGATGAAGTGATCACCCGCGCCCTGGCCCTGGTTATGCTCGCAATCACTCTGGTTGGGATCGCCCTCTTGGGGCTGCTGATTGTCCAAAGTCCCGATCTGGCTCATGAGGTGCCACGCGAATTTCTCAGCTACAGCTTTGAAGCGGTTTCCGCCTTTGCAACCGTGGGCCTGTCCCTGGGCGCAACGGCCAAACTTACGGTAGGGGGCAAATTGATTATCATTGGGCTGATGTTTGCCGGTCGGGTGGGCCTGCTTACGATGGCTTTTGCCATTGCCGGCCGCACCCGCCGAACCGCGCCACATTACGCTGAAGAAAATATCATGATCGGTTAAATCGGGAGACAAGAGAGTGAAAAAGAAATTTTGCGTCATCGGGCTAGGCAGTTTTGGTTCCCATATTGTTGAAACTCTGTACAACGAAGGGCACGAAGTAACCGGGATTGATATCAATAAAGACCGGGTAGAGGCGGTCAAAGATACGTCTTCCTGCGCAATTATCGGCGACGCGGCCAACAAGGATTTTTTGGAAGCCCAGGGCGTTCAGGACATGGATGCTATCGTCGTTTCTACCGGCGATCGCTCCCACATTTCAACTCTGATCGTGCTTTATCTGAAAGAATTGAAGGTGCCACGGATTATTGCCAAGGCCATCAGTGAAGATCATGGCCGAATTCTGGCCAAGGTCGGGGCGACCGATGTCATTTTCCCCGAAAAAGATATGGCCATTCGGGTGGCGCGCAACATGTCGACCCCCAATATCCTCGAAAATATTCCCCTGGCCGAAGATTACTCGCTGTTTGAAACCGAGCCCCCTGCGCATTTTCTGGGGAAATCACTGATTGAGCTCGATCTGCGTAAAAAATATCAGTTGACGATTATTGCAATTAAAGATGTGCTGACCGATGAGTTTATTGCGGCACCGCCGCCAACGCACCGGCTCAAAGACAGTGATTTGCTCATCATTCTGGGGAAAACCGAAGACATCGAGCAGGCCCTGCGCAAATAGATCTGAAATCAGGGGCGGATAAGCCCAAACTCTTGAATATACCTGGCTGTTCGGCTGGCGGGGGAGCGTTTGAGCAGTGCCCGCAGAGCGTCTTCATCGTCCATGTCCTGCCATTGGCGCAGCTGCTCCCAGGAAATTCCGTGAGCCCTTAGCATGGCCCGCGTCTGCGGCATCAGAAGCGGGCTGCTCCAGGGCATAGCATCAAACAGCGCGGCATAATAGTTCCTTGCCCCCAGCAACACATAGCCGCCGTCAGCCGCCGGCGCGATCACCACCTCAACCGCATCCAGGGTCGCAAATGCCCGCTCCACTAAATCAAGAGGCAGATCAGGGCTGTCGCTGCCCATGAGTACCACCTTGGTGTATCCCTGCTCAAGCAGCCCCTGGAGAGCTTCCCCGAGGCGCGCACCCAGGTTCTCGCCCCGCTGGGGCCGACGTTGAACCCCGGGGTACTTCTGGGCAAAATACTCCTCCTCTCCGCTGTAACAGATCACCAGATCGCAGGCCAGAGCGGCGCACCGCTGCAAAGTTTCATCAAGGGCGATCTGGTAGAGTGCGGCGGCCTGTTCCAAAGTCAGGGGCGGGCAGAGGCGCGTCTTGACCTGGCCCGCTTTGGGGGTTTTGCAGAAAACTGCCAGGGCGGTTGAAACCGCTTTTTGGGGAGCGGAATTAGTCACGGAGCTGATCAGCGGCTGATTCAAGCTGGGCATAGGCCGAATGGTTGTGAATCGATTCAAAATTTTCGCATTCGACCCGAAACCAGGTGATGGCGGGCAAAGCTCTCAGCCGTTCGGTGACCGCGCGCACCATATCCTCAACAAACATGGGGTTGTCGTAGGCCTGTTCGGTTACCGCCTTTTCGTCTTCGCGTTTCAGCAGCGAATAAACTGGCGCACTGGCGCACTCTTCCACCAGCTCCACCAGCTCTTCCAGCCACACATGCTCGGTGTAGCGCACCTGCACATTCACCAGGCTGCGCTGGTTATGGGCCCCGCGTTCGCTGATCTCGCGCGAACAGGGACAGAGGGAGGTCACCGGGACCGACACCTCAAGCACAAAATCAAACTCCTCGCGCAGAATACCGGTCATGCGGCACTGGTATTCCATCAAGCCGCGGGCTTTGGAAATGGGGGCGGACTTCTCAATAAAATAGGGGAATTCCAGTTCCAAAAAAGCACAACCGGCCTCAAGGCGACGCTGCATTTCGAAAAGAATTTCCTCGATATTTTCGACACTGATCGCACCATGATAAAGGTTGAGCACTTCGATAAAGCGGCTCATGTGGGTGCCTTTAAAATGATGGGGTAAATCGACATACATATTGACCCGTGCTACCGTTGCCTGCTGCTGTTTGGCACGATCGAGCACCACAATCGGGTAGCGGATATCCTTGACCCCCACCTTATCAATGGCGATGCGCCGCGGGTCGGCGCTCTTCTGCAAATCAGGCATTTTCTTCATGGTTGGTGTTCTCTACCGATAATCAATTGGATCAACGCAACCCACCGCCGCAAACCCCTTCAAACGCAGCAGGCAGGAATCGCAGTGTCCGCAGGAACGGCCATCGGCGGCCGGGTCATAACAGCTGTGAGTCAAACGATAGTCAACCCCCAGCTGCAAACCGCGCCGAATAATTTCAGCCTTGCTCAAGTGTATCAGCGGCGCGTGAATCTGGTAAGGTGCGCCTTCAACCCCGGCGCGGGTGGCCAGGGCCGCCATCTGCTGAAAGGCGGCAATAAATTCAGGGCGACAATCGGGATACCCCGAATAATCAACCGCGTTGACCCCGATAAAAATATCCTGAGCCCCCAGCACTTCGGCCCAGCCCAAGGCAAACGAGAGGAAAATCGTATTGCGCGCGGGCACATAAGTCATCGGCACATCGGCCTTATCAGCGCCGTCTTTCGGCACATCAAGCTCACTGGTCAAGGCACTGCCCCCCATTTTGCGCAGATCAAAATCAACCACCAAATGCTCGACCGCCCCCATCAAAGGTGCATAGTCTCGCGCCTTCTGCAGCTCGACCAGGTGACGCTGACCGTAGGCAAAACTTAAGGCATAGGGCGCAAACCCCTGATCGCGGGCAATCGCCATGCAGGTGGTCGAATCGAGCCCGCCACTATAAAGCACAACTGCTTTTTTCATATCATCACGCTCCGGATAAAAAGATACTGGAGCATAGGTCAGTCACCGACACGGGTCAAGGCAGAAGGAGAAAACCATATCCAGCTCAACCTCTTGTGAAAGTTTGCGTTGTCAATTGGAGTGTCGAGCCGGTCGAGCAACGGGGTGCTGGCAGCCAGAAGACGGCGCTTGGAGAAAAAGCCTACATGATCTGGATGCTGACCTTCACCGCTGTATCGCTGTGCCGCACAGCTCCACCGCCCTGCCTCTCAAACAATATCGATGGTCAGCCAATTTAATCTGAGATTCTCGTTCACCTCTTTAACCCATTGTGAAAATAACCAGCCAGTTTTTATCAAGCCAGTGTGGGAACTAACAGTGGGCGAGCAGGTCTTCTGACAGGGCGAAAATGACCTCTTTAGGATGACAGCCAGCCTGCAACCCTTTGAGGGTGGTGGCGCTCTTCTGCCGCCAGGCGGCAAAGTGCGCATTCATACTCTGGATGAAGGTGGAAAATTCGGGGTGCTCGTAGATGGCGGGCTTGATGGCGGCCTTCTCCACGGCGAGATTCAGGTAGCCGGGGCACGGGCCATCTTCTGCTGTCTCGCAGTACAGGAATTCGGCTATACGGGGAAAGATGCCGGTACAGCGTCTGGACTCGGTTCTGCAGGGGTTTGTCTTGCGGTTCAGCGGGGCGAGAATTTGTTACAGAATGGACCTACTTTACGCGAGAAAATAAGCGGTGCGTGGAACTTAGAAAGTTAGCAAGCAACGTCCCCCCCCAGTCCGGCAAGGAGCTCCGGGTATCGGCCAAGATAACTTAGGGAGCTCCTTTTTTATTCCCTTGCGTATCCTGTCAGATATCTTGTCTTTGTCCATCATTTTTCTCGGCCACGCTCAACAGCGTCTGGACTCGGTTCGG
>Ga0210028_1003086_pt1 | contig 12848 bp, 11 predicted proteins | sample CryGeymeta201513_FD_185468 | JGI IMG/M metagenome (GOLD analysis project Ga0210028, IMG submission 185468) | Groundwater microbial communities from Crystal Geyser aquifers in Utah, USA - Crystal Geyser metaG 2015-13 (SPAdes) (version 2) | ecosystem: Environmental > Aquatic > Deep subsurface >...
TGTCTAATTTGTACAATTTTGTGCTACAATTCAGAAATACAGCCCCGACTGGGATGCCTCATTTAAAAATCTCAGAAAGACCCGAATTTCCTTCTAAAAACTTGGTCTGAGACGGGGTTGGGGCACAAATTTTGGACGGCTAGCTCAATGGTAGAGCGTCGCGCTTACATCGCGGAGGTTTATAGGTTCGAGCCCTATGCCGTCCATATTTTATGACCAATTATTATCTTAAAGTGGATAAAGCCGCTGATCTTCGAGACGAAAAAGAGAGAATAATTTTTCGAATCTTCGAAATTTTGCCCGGCTTTCTGAGCTGGGCGACTTTATTTTTGGCCATTTTTTTATCTTGGCAAAAACCAGTTTGGGTCTCGGTTTTCATTATCTTTTTTGTCATTTTTTGGTTTTTGAGAACCATTTACTATTCTTTTCATCTTCGAGCTGGTTATCAAAAAATGAAAGAATCGGAAAAAATTGATTGGCTTAAAAAATTAAATCAATTAAATGAAAATTGGCAAAAAATTTATCATCTAGTCATTTTCCCAATGTATAAGGAACCTTTAGAGATTGTCAGGGATAGTTTCAAGGCTCTTTTAGAAAGCGATTATCCCAAAGATAAAATGATTGTTGTTTTGGCCTGCGAAGAAAGAGTGGGAAAATCAGCCAAAGAGGTCGCCAAAATTATCGAAAAAGAATTTGCTAAAAAATTTTTCCGAATTTCAGTTACTTTTCACCCCCAAGATTTACCTGGGGAAATTGCCGGCAAGGCCTCCAATGAAACCTGGGCGGTTAAAAAAGCCAAAGAGTTAATTATTGATCCTTTAAAAATTTCTTATCGAAATATCATTTTTTCTTCTTTTGATGCCGATACCAAAGTTTTTCCAAAATATTTTAGTTGCTTAACCTACCATTATTTAACTTCTGAAAAACCGACCCGAACCAGTTTTCAACCAACCCCTCTTTTTATCAACAACATCTGGCAGGCGCCTGGCATTTCTCGCGTTTTTTCTTTCTTTTCCACTTTCTGGCACATTATTAACCAGCAGAGGCCGGAAAAATTAATTACCTTTTCTTCCCATTCAATGAACTTTCAGTCCTTAGTTGATATTGGATTTAAGCAGACCAATGTTGTTTCCGACGACTCTCGAATTTTTTGGCAGTGTTTTTTAAAATTTGATGGTGATTACAAGGTTCAACCCATTTTTTATCCGGTTTCAATGGACGCCAATGTTTCCAAAAATTTTTTTAAAACCCTAATTAATATCTACAAACAACAAAGAAGATGGGCTTATGGAGTAGGGGATATTCCTTATTTTCTTTTTGGTTTTTTAAAAAATAAAAAAATCCCAATTTCCAAAAAAATTTCTCTGGGATTTGAATTAATCGAAGGGCATTGGTCTTGGGCTACGACTTCGATTTTAATTTTTCTTTTGGGTTGGTTACCCTTAATTTTAGGAGGCCAAAGATTTAATCAATCTTTGCTTTCTTATAATTTACCCCTTATCACCCGAGACATTCTTACCTTTTCAATGATTGGATTGATTTTTTCCATTTATTTTAGTTTAAACCTCCTTCCTCCCGAATCAATTGAATATGGTAAAATCAAATATTTTCTCTTTGCCTTTCAATGGTTTTGGATTCCTTTAACAATGATTATTTTTATCTCTTTGCCAGCCCTCGATGCCCAAACAAGATTGATGTTGGGAAAGTATATGGGTTTTTGGCCCACTGAAAAGATTAGAAAATAGAAAATGGTTATTACTAATTTCCATTCTCTAATAACTAATTTCCAATTTCCGTTATTCTAAATGGATTTTCTCCTGGAATCTTTCTAACCTTTCTTTCAAAAGAGGATATTTTTTTAATTCCGGATCTTCCTCTAAAATTTCTTTAGCTGTCTTTTTTGTTTTTTCAACCAAAAATATATCTTTTAAAGATGACATTGCCAAATCAGGAATTCCCCATTGCCTTTGACCAATAAAATCACCTGGCCCTCTAATTTTTAAATCCTCTTCAGCCAATTCAAAACCATTTTCCGAAGATATCAGAGCTTTCAATCTTTCCCTGGTTTTTCTAGCCGGAGAGTCAGTAAATAAAAAACAAAAAGATTGATAAGCCCCTCTCCCCACCCGGCCTCGAAATTGATGAAGTTGAGATAACCCAAATCTTTCCGCCCCTTCGATCATCATCACCGTGGCATTGGGGATATCAATTCCTACTTCAACAACCGAAGTCGAAACCAAAATATCAATTTTTTTGTTGGCGAAATCTTTCATTATTTTTTCTTTTTCTTCAGAAGACATTTTTCCATGCAACATCTCTACTTTTAAATCCGGGAAAATAGATTTTGTTAATTTTTGATATTCTTCTTTCACTGCCTTTACTTCCGCCCAGCTCATAATTTTTTTCTCTTTACTGGCTTGCCCGCCTAAATTTTCGTTAGAAATTTTGGCGGGTTCTATTCTCGGGCAAATGACAAAAACTTGCCTGCCTTTTTTTACTTCCTGGCGAATAAAATTATATGCCTTTTTGCGATTTTCAGGTGAAACTACCTTGGTAACAATTTTCTTCCTTTCTTTGGGCATTTCATTAATCAAAGAAAGATCTAAATCCCCATAAATGGTGAGAGACAAAGTTCGAGGGATAGGAGTGGCAGTCATCGAAAGAAAATGGGGAATATAACTTTGAACTTTGAACTTTGAACTTTGAACTAATTTGGCTCTTTGCTCTACTCCAAATCGATGCTGCTCATCCAAAATCACTAGAGCTAATTTTTTGAAGCAAATCCCTTCCTGAATCAAGGCATGAGTTCCAATTAAAAAATTAATTTCCCCTTCTTTTGTTTTTCCCAAAAGTTTTTCCCTCGGAACTTTTAAAATTTCTTTTTTAAATTTAATTTTATTTTCTTTACCGGTTATTAAGCCGATTTTTATTTTCTCTTTTTCTAAAATTTTGGAAATTTTTTGGAAATGTTGCTGGGCTAAAATCTCGGTTGGAACCATCAGGGCCACCTGAAATCCCGATTTAATCACATTTAAAGCGGCAATCACCGCTACAATTGTTTTTCCTGATCCCACATCCCCTTCCAACAATCTATTCATCGGCCTTTCTTTTTCTAAATCTTTTAAAATTTCCCAGGCCGATTTTTTTTGAGCTTTTGTTAAGGTAAAAGGCAAATTTTTAACAAAATCTATTATCAATTTAAGATTGATAGGGATAGGGATAGCTTTTTCTTTTGCAATTTTTAATTTTTCTCTTAAAACAAAAAGAGAAATGAAAAAAATTTCTTCGAAGGAAAATCTTTCTTTTGCCTTTTTGGCTAAAGAAAAAGAATCGGGAAAATGAATTTGCCAAATTGCCTTTTGAACCGGCAAAATTTTGTATTTTTTAATTAAATTTTCGGGTAGAACTTCGGGGATTCCTTTTCTTAATTTTATTAAAATTGGTCTTAAAATAAATCTTAACCATCTTGAAGATAATCCTTCGGTTTCCGGATAAACCGGGACCAATCTTCCCGTATGAATTAACCCCCCACCACTTTTTGGAGCATTTATTTGAATAGAACCATTTTCACGAAAAGTGGTGGGGGGTAGTTTTTCGTATGCTGGGCTCGATAAATAAAGACCATATTTGTCGGAAATTGCTTTCCCAACCAGAGAGACAAAATCGCCTTCTTTCAAAACATTAATCAGATAGGGTTGGTTAAACCAGACAATTTTTATTGTTCCTGAATCATCCTTGACAACTGCCTGAGTTAAAAACATTCTTTTTTTCCAGGTCCTGGTATTTTCGATTTGGGAAATTTTTCCTCTGATACAAACCCTTTCTCCCACCCTGGCTTGGGAAATTTTTTTTAAATTTGAAAAATCCTCATAGCGATGAGGAAAATGAAATAAAAGATCTCGGACTGTTTTTATCCCTAATTTTTTTAACCTTTTTTGATATTGGGGTCCAATTCTGGGAATTTCTTCAATAGGAGTATCTAAATTCATACCTGCCCCGTTAGAAATTCCAAATTTAAACTAAATTAAAATAGGTATTTAGTAATGACTTCATTAACAAAATTTCTAATGGGGTGCCCCTAGGCTGACTCGAACAGCCATTTTCTCCTCCGCAGAGAGACGCTTTATCCATTAAGCTATAGGGGCAGTTTTACTTGCCCCGTAGCATCCCGAAAGGATTGCTTCGGGGTCCATTAAACTACGAGGGCTCGCTTTTTAAATTAACATAAATTTTAATTTAATTCAAATTGACTTTATTTAAATTTCTAATTAAAATAAAATATGGAGGAGTCGCATAATGGCAGTGCAGTGGCTTGCTAAGCCATAACGGCTTAAAAAACCGTTTGTGGGTTCGAGTCCCACCTCCTCCGCAGAAATTCCCCGACCCCCGCTCCAGACACCTTTGGTTTCTGGCGGTTGGTCTTTGGCTTCCCTGTTTTTCCACCACGGGGGATTCTGCAAAAACTTTTGGGGGAGGGTTGCGAGAATGGCTATTCGGCTAGTCTTGAAAACTAGTGCCCTTCGGGGTTTGCAGGTTCGAATCCTGCACCCTCCGCAAAGTAAAAATCGGCTTTCGCCGATTTTTATATTGAGAATGAAGGTTCAGACATTTTCAAGTTTATCTTCTCCGGGTTGGGCTCGAGCTACCACTATACCCCGGACTTCTTTTGCTCCTGATTCTTTTAAAATTCTGGCTGCTTCTTCCATCGTGGCTCCGGTGGTATAAACATCGTCAACTAATAAAATTTTCTTTCCAAAAATTTCTTTTTTATTTTGGCAGAAAAATATATCTTTCACATTTTCTTTTCTTTCTTTTTCCGAAAGTTCAACTTGGGGATAATTATTTTTTACCCTTAGGAGGCAATCTGAAACCAGAGGCAATTTCCCGCCCGCTTCGCCTTGCGAAGCAAGGCGGGCGGGTAAAAATTTTGAAAGTTCTTTTCCAATTTCTTCTGCCTGATTAAATCCTCGCCATCTTCGTCTCTTTTCATTTAAGGGGATTGGGATTAAAATGAAATTAGCCAAATTGGGTTTGTTGTCTAACAATTGAAAATGAGTTATAATTAATAATACCAGGGTTTCAGCCAGTTCTTTGATAAAAGGTTCATATTTAAATCTCCGGATTAATTTTTTGGCAAGAATATTTTGATAGGGGAGAGCAAAGTAAAGATCGGTTAAACTTTTGGTAGAATATTTTTGATGAATTTCTGAAATTTCTAACATTGAAAAACAATCCTCGCAAAGATAACTTCCTTCTTTGCCACAGTTAAAGCAGAATTTTGGAAAAAGAATGTCAAGAAAAAATTTTTGAATTTTTATTATCATATTTCCTGTTCTTTTAAAATTGAGTTATAATGGATTTAAGAAAATGATCTGGTTTCCATTTAAAATGGGTTTGAAAAGTTGCTTGGGTATTGATATTGGAACCTCAGGAATCAAAATTGTTCAATTGGCAATGAAAGGAGAAAGAGTGACTTTGGAAAAATACGGCGAAATAGCAGCTCAAGTTTTTTACGAAGAGTCACATCGAACTTTTGAAAAAAGCACCCTTTTGCTTTCTACCCAAGATATCGCCCGGGCAATTTTGGCAATTTGTCAAGAGGCAAAAATTACTGAAAGAAGGGCATTTTTTACCATTCCCGATTTTGCCAGTTTTTTTACCAGTTTTGATTTGCCGCCAATGGGTCGAGAAGAAATTCCCCAGGCGGTTAGATTTGAAGCCCGACATCACATCCCTCTGCCCTTAGCCGAAGTTACTCTTGACTGGTCGATCATCGAAGGCGAAGCAAGCGATCATAAAAAAACTCCGCTCAAAATCCTTTTAGTGGCTGTTTCCAACGATCTCATTGACCAATATAGTCAGATTGTTACCCTATCAAACTTGGAATTAAAAGGACTGGAAGTTGAGGCCTTTGGATTGGTCAGGGCTTTGATCAGTGAAGAAAAAGAGGTGGTGGCAATCTTAGATATTGGTGCCAGGAGTACGACCGTCAATATTGTCGATCAGGGAATTTTAAAAGTCAGTCATAGCTTTGATGTAGCTGGCAATGAAATGACTCAGGTCCTGTCTAAGGCCCTGGATATTGAATTTTTTGAAGCCGAAAATCTGAAAAAAGTTCACGGCCTGAAATATTTTCTTTCAAATCAAGAAATTGGCGAGGAAGCTGGAGAAACAAAATTGATTACCAAAAAAGTTGGTGAAATCTTAATACCTTTGGTTGATCTTATCTTGGCTGAATTAGAGAGAACTTCCCAGAATTTCTATCAAACCAAGGGAAAGAAAATAGAAAGAGTTATTTTAGCCGGCGGTTCAGCCCTTTTACCCGGGGTCAAAGAATATTTTATAAAAGTTCTGAAAAAAAATGTCGAAATTGCCAACCCTTTCGCTAATATTTTTTATCCCCCCCTCCTTGAATCAACATTGAAACAAATGGGTCCCTCTTATGCCATAGCGGTTGGTGCTGCCTTAAGAGGCATAGAGTAGGAGCATCCCATATCGGAAGGGGGTCGGGGAAACCCTTCGGTTTCCCCGCTTGCCCGCCACAAATTTCTTCGAAATTTAGGCGGGTGAAGAAAAGATTAAAAACCGAGGGTAGTCAAAGAAATAAATCTCTTTTTCACCTTCACTGCGTTCGGTTTCTAAAGAGCGAAGCCCGAAGCGAGCCAAAGGCGAGCGCCAGCCGAAGGCTGGAGAGGGCGAGCGATTAACTTCGTATTACCACTATGGTAATAGAAATTATTCCTAAAAAAGAAGCTAAGGTTTCGGCTTGGCAAAATTACTTGCTCTATTTTATCATTGTTTTACTACTCTCTTCAATCCTAGGTTATTTTGGTTTAAGATATTTAATCAAAAATTCAGATCAAAAACTTCAAGATCTAAAGATAGATATTGAAAAAGCTAAAAGCCCGGAAAGAAATGTTTTAGAAGAAGGACTTAAATCTTTAAGCGCAAAAATTGATGACTTTACCCCTCTACTTTTGAATCATCAAAAAAGTTCCAATTTTTTCAATTTCTTAGAAGAAAATACCCACCCCAAAGTTTTTTTTACCAAATTAAATTTAGACGCCAAAGGAACTCTTGTTGAACTTTCCGGGCAAACCGATGATTTCCTAACTTTGGGCCAGCAACTTCTCATTTTTCAAAAATCAGAATTTGTTCAAAATTTAAAACTCTCAAAGGTTGAAATTTTAAAAGAAGGAAAGATCGAATTCACCTTCAATTTTTCTTTAAATCCAAAATTATTTACCTTTCCTCAATAATATGTCTCGATTAATTTTTATTTTTTTGGGCATTGCGGCTATTTTAGCCATTGGTTTTTTTCTGATTTGGCCAAAATATCAAAAGTTTGAGAGTTTAAAAGTTGATATTGAAAACAAGGAATTGGAATTAAGGCAGACAGAAGATTATTTTGCCAAATTGGAGCGAACGGCCGAAGACCTCAAAGAATACCAAGACCAACTTTCAAAAATTGACCTTGCTCTTCCCAATGATTCTTCTTTTGCCGCCATTTCTCTAATTAACTTTGTTGGAAATGCCAGTGACGCCAATGGTTTAATTTTGAAAAAATTAAAATCGTTTTCCATAGCCTCACCCAAACTCCCAGCCCAAGCTCCTGGTGTTCCAGCCCAACCCCAATCGAAAGTTAAAGACATTTTGGTTGATTTTGAGGTTTCCGGTTCCTATTTTGCCTTGAAAAATTTCATTCAAACCTTAGAAAATAGTGCCAAAATCATTGAAGTAGAAAATCTTTCTTTTTCGGTCGAAAAAGAAGAGGTACCATTAATTAATTTGAAAATAAAAACCTTTTCTTACTAAAATGCCGATCGCTTTCATTGAACCAAAAAGAAGAAAACAATATTTAATTTTACTCTTGGTCGTAATAGTAATTGGGGCCTTGTTTTTAATTTGGAACTATTTTTTTCTTAAACCGGCTCCTTCCATTTCCAAGCCAGCCCCTCCTCGGGAAATAAAAATTAATTTTGAGATTTTAAAAAATCCCATTTTAGAAAAACTTCAGCCCTTTGAGAAAATTCCGCCATTTGAAGAGAAACCCGGTCGGGAAAACCCCTTCACTCCGTATTAAATGTTAGAAGGTTAGATTGTTGGATCGCTCGCTCCACTCGCTTTGTTGGAATGAACATTCTAACAATCAAACATAGCGAAGCGATCAAACACTCCAACCTTGGTTTATGCCAAGTTTAGTTCAACAATTACTTAAAAAAAATATTATTGACAAAGAAAAAGCCACCTCTTTAGAATTTGAAATCAAAAATTCGGGTAGAAAAGAAGAAGAGGTAATCTTAGAAAAGAAAATTGTTCCGGAAAATTCTCTCTTTATTTTAAAAAGCGAAAACCTTAAAATTCCCCTCAGAGAAGTTAGCCCGGAAGATGTTCCTTTAAAGATTTTGGAAATTATCCCCGAAGAATCAGCTAAATATTATCAAATGATTCCCATTGGCAGGAAAGGTGATACTCTGGAAGTGGGAATGGTTTACCCCGAAGATTTAAAAGCCCAGGAGGCCTTGAAATTTTTAACTCGCCAAGAAAAAGTCGCCTATCAAGTTTTTCTCATTACCCCCACCACTCTTGATAATCTTTTGAAACAATACCGAACTTTAAAAAAAGAGGTTTCTAAAGCCCTCGAGGAATTGGAAGAGGAAATAAAAGTTGAAAGGGTTGGGCCGGCACCGGTTGGGGCGGCTGAAGTGGAAAGATTAGTTGAGGAGGCGCCGATTTCGAAAGTGGTGGCAGTGATTTTAAGACACGCAGTTGAGGGGAAGGCGTCTGATATTCATATCGAACCAACCCGGGAAAAATTGAGAGTTCGTTTTCGTTTAGATGGAGTTTTACATTCTTCTTTGCTTTTACCAATGAAAGTTCATCAGGCAGTGACAGCCAGAGTTAAAATTCTTTCTAATCTCAAGATTGATGAAATGAGAGTACCCCAGGATGGTAGATTTTCAGCCAAATTTGATGGTAAGGACGTTGATTTCCGAGTTTCCACTTTCCCCACTACTCAAGGAGAGAAGGTGGTGCTCAGGGTTCTGGATCCGACCACCGGGTTATTAGAATTGGGACAGCTGGGTTTAGTTGGCAGAAATTTAAAAGTAATAAAAGAAGCAATTGAAAAGCCCTATGGAATGATTTTGGCTACCGGTCCCACCGGTTGTGGAAAAACTACTACCCTATATGCCGTAATGAGAATCTTAAATAAAGAAGGGGTCAATATTGTTTCTTTGGAAGATCCGGTTGAGTATTATATGGAAGGGGTCAATCAATCACAGACCAGGCCAGATATTGGATATACCTTTGCCACTGGTTTAAGAAGTATTGTCAGACAGGACCCGGATATTATTATGGTTGGGGAAATTAGAGATGAAGAAACGGCCTTTTTGGCTACCCACGCTGCCCTGACCGGTCATTTGGTTTTGTCGACTTTACATACTAATAATGCTATTGGTACCATCCCCCGACTGATTGATTTGGGAGTTAAGCCCTATTTGATTCCGCCAACCGTGAATATTTCTTTGGCTCAAAGATTGGTTAGAAAATTGTGTTCGGAATGCAAAAAGAAGATAAAACCAGCAGCCAAAATTAGAGATTTAATTTTAGCAGAATTAGATGCTATCCCTTCCAGCGCCAAAGGAGATTTAAAAATTCCCAAAGATTTAACAATCTTTGAACCGGTCGGTTGTAAAAAATGTCGCTTTGAAGGATATTCTGGAAGAATTGCTGTTTTTGAAGTTTTGGCAATGACCGATTCTTTGGCCGAATTGATTTTAAAAGAACCATCGGAAGTCAAAATTTTAGAAGAAGCCAAAAATCAGGGGATGATTACAATGAAACAAGATGGCATCTTAAAGGTCTTAGAAGGCGTTACCTCAATTGAAGAAGTTTTAAGAGTGGCGGAAGAAAAATAAAAATATAATGCGAATGATGCGAATTTTTATTCGAATGATGCGAATGGGAAAAATTTAGATTGTATTTTCATATTATTTGTAGCATTCGCATTCCATTCGTAGATTCGCATTATAATTGATGAAAACAATACTACTTGTAGAAGATGACCCATTTGTGGTCGATATTTATACCACTAAATTAAAAAGTGCCGGTTTTTCTGTTGATGTGGCGGAAGATGGAGAGGAAGCCCTGAGAAAATTAAAAGAAAAGAAACCGGATTTGATGGTTTTGGATATTGTTTTGCCAAATATCGATGGCTGGGAGCTATTAAAAAGGATCAGGACTGAAATGGGCCTGGAAGATTTAAAAGTGGTTGTCCTTTCCAATTTGAGTCAAAAAGAAGAGGTCCAAAAGGGCTTGGCGTTGGGAGTAATGAGACACTTTGTTAAAGCCAATTTCACTCCCAGTGAAGTAGTCGAAGAAATAAAGAAAATTTTGAAGTAGGAAAAGTAAAAAATTGTAGAAAAAAGTAGAAATCGTAGAAAAAGTAATACAATTTCTACCATTTGTACCATTTCTACCTTTGATTTCATGGAATATAACACTCAACTTCGAGATTTATTAGATTTTACCATTCAAGAAAAGGCCTCCGATTTACATATTTCGGTTGGTCACCAGCCCATTTTAAGAATCACCGGTCGCCTCGTTCCTTTAACTAAATTTAAAAAAATTATTCCCGAAGATTCTCAAGGTTTGGCTTTTGAATTAATGACCGATGAACAAAGGGAGAGATTTCTGCAAAAAAAGGAAATCGATTTCTCCTACTCTTTCGAAGGCAAAGCCAGATTTAGAGTCAATATCTTTTTTGAAAGCGGAAACATTTCTTCTGCCCTGCGTTTAATCCCAGCCAAAATTCCGACCATCGAAGAATTAAATTTACCCCCCATTTTGCACCAATTTAGCCAACCCTCTCAGGGATTTGTTTTGATTACCGGTCCCTCCAGCCACGGGAAATCAACTACTTTGGCTGCCTTAATCGATGAAATCAATCGTATCCGAACCGACCACATCATTACCATCGAAGACCCCATTGAATATGTTTTCAGAGATGATAGATGTATTATTGACCAAAGAGAGGTCTATCAAGATACCCTCTCTTTTGCCCAGGCCCTAAGATCGACTTTCCGCCAGGACCCCGATGTCATTATGGTTGGGGAAATGAGGGACTTGGAAACAATGTCTACCGCTATTTCGGCTGCTGAAACCGGTCATTTGGTTTTTGCTACTTTGCATACCAATTCAGCCAGTCAAACCATTCACCGAATTGTTGATTCCTTTCCACCTGAACAGCAAAACCAGATTAGGGCTCAATTGTCTGCCTCCCTTTTGGGGGTCATTTCCCAGAGATTGATTCCCAGAATCAAAGGAGGCCTTATTCCCGCCTGCGAAATAATGCTCAATACTCCAGCCGTTGCCAACTTAATTAGGGAAAACAAAATCCACGAATTGCCCTTGATTATCGAAACCTCATTTGAATTGGGAATGGTTTCTCTAAACAGATCTTTGGCAAATTTGGTCAGGGCAAAAGAAATTTCTTTAGATAATGCCTTACTGCATTCTTTGGAGCCAAACGAACTTCGAAAACTCCTCCGCTATTAAAAAATATCCGCGTAAATTCGCGTAATTATCCGCGTAAATCCGCTTCTACAACATGAAGTTTAATTATCAAGCCAGAACTAAAGAAGGGTCCCTCCAAACCGGTACAGTTGATGCCTCGACCAGAGAGGCGGCTTTAGCTCTTTTGGAAAAATACGGTCTTTATGTCACTTCTTTAGAAAGGGCCGAAGCCATTCCTATTTTTTTCCGGAAAGTCAAACTTTTCCAGAGAATTCCCTCCGGCGAAATTGTTAGTTTTTCCAGACAGTTAGCCATTATGTTTAGTTCAAGAATTCCGGTGGTGGAAATTTTCTATACCCTGGCAAAACAAACCAGGAATTCGCTTTTAAAAGAAAAAATTATTGAAATTGCTGAAGATGTCGAAGGTGGGGTTCCCTTATCGACCGCCCTGTCCAAACACCCTAAACTTTTTAACGCCTTTTATGTCAGTATGGTAAAATCAGGTGAGGTTTCAGGAGAGCTTTCCGAGGTTTTGAATTATTTGGCTGACCACTTAGAAAGGGATAGCGATTTTCGTTCCAAAGTGACCGGGGCAATGATTTATCCGGCCATGGTTTTACTTGTTGTGGCAGTAGTTATTGTCGTGATGGCTATTTTTGTTATCCCAAAATTAGGGGAAATGATAAAAGAAATGGGAGTTAAGACCCCTTTTCTTACCCAAGTTGTCTTGAGTTTTTCTGATTTTTTGAGAAAAAGAGCCATCTTTTTTGTCCTGGCAATTGCCATTTTCATTTTCGCTCTGTTCCGTTATTTAAAAACTGAAAGTGGTAAAAAAACGGTTGATCGAATTTCTTTAAAAATTCCCATTTTAAGCGGCTTTTTGCAAAAACTTTATTTAACCCGTTTTGCTGAAAACTTAGCCACTTTAATTTCAGGTGGTTTACCAATCGCTCGGGCTCTAGAAATTACGGCTGATATTGTTGGAAATTCGGTTTACAAAAGCATCCTTTTAGAAACCAGAGAAGGGGTGAGAAGGGGAGAGCCGATTTCAGCCATTTTGGAAAAATATCCCCAAGTAATTCCTCCCCTATTTACCCAGATGACCCTGGTGGGAGAAAAAGCCGGCCAGGTCAGTCCGGCTTTAATGAATATTGTTGGTTTTTATCGCCGGGATGTTGAAAGAACCTTGGACAATTTTGTCAGTTTTTTGGAGCCCCTTTTGATTATCTTTTTGGGGGGAGTGGTTGCTCTTTTAGTCGCTGCGGTTTTATTACCCATTTATCAGGTGGCTTTAGGGACATTCTAATCCCGCCGAGCCGGGGTTATCCACA
>Ga0210028_1003091_pt1 | contig 12835 bp, 14 predicted proteins | sample CryGeymeta201513_FD_185468 | JGI IMG/M metagenome (GOLD analysis project Ga0210028, IMG submission 185468) | Groundwater microbial communities from Crystal Geyser aquifers in Utah, USA - Crystal Geyser metaG 2015-13 (SPAdes) (version 2) | ecosystem: Environmental > Aquatic > Deep subsurface >...
GATGCGGGGGCCCAAGGTGCTTGACACCGCGCAGTATCCGCAGATCGGCTTTCAAAGCTCTTCGGTCAGGACCGAAGGCGACGGCGCGCGGGTGGACGGCCAGGTGACAATCAGGGGCGCAACCCGACCGATGGTGCTGCACGCCACGATCTGGCGCCAGCAGGGATCGGTCGCGACCGATCTGAGCCATCTGGTGATCCGCCTGACCGGGGCGGTCAACCGCAGCGACTTTGGTGCCACCGGCTGGGCCGACATGGTGGGCGATGAGGTCCGGCTCGATATTGTGGCCCGGATCATGCAGGTGCCCTAGGTGGCAGGCTGGGCCAACACCCCCGACAGCTTTGGCCGCACCAGCCGCCTGCTGCACTGGGCCATGGCGCTTGGCGTGCTGGGGATGCTGGGCCTTGGCACTTGGGTGCACTGGATGCAGCCAAACCTTTCCAACCTCTGGCTTTACGGGCTGCACAAGACGATTGGCCTCAGCCTGCTGGCGCTGGTGCTGATGCGGCTGGCCTGGCACCGGATCAGCCCGCCCCCGGCCCCGCTCGGTGCCCCCCAGGGATGGGAGGTGCGGGCGGCGCGGCTGGCGCATCGCACCATCTACGTTCTGCTGCTGGCGATACCGCTTTCGGGCTGGGTCGCCAGCTCGGCCACCGGGCTTGACGTGATGGTGTTCGACACCTGGGTGGTGCCCCGCATCACGCCAGTGTCAGAGCTGTGGGAAAAGCGCGGCTTTGCGGTGCATGGCGTGCTGACCAAGCTGTTGGCCGCGCTGCTGGTGGTGCATGTCGCGGCGGCGTTGCGGCGCGCCCGGGCCGGCGACGGCACCCTGCGCCGGATGATCCGGGGCAGGGCCTGACGGATTTACTAAGGCCCCGATCCGGCATAGCCTGCGCCGCACCTTCACCTGTCTGAGAGCGTGCCCCATGATCCTTTACGGCCTTGCCACCTGCGACACCTGCAAGAAGGCGCTCAAGGCGCTGCACGCGGCGGATCACAGCGTCACCTTCCGCGACATCCGCGCCGAGCCGCTGACAGCGGCGGAAATCGCCGCCCTGGTGGGCGAGTTCGGCGACCGCATCATCAACCGCAACTCGACCACCTGGCGCGGGCTCAACGTCTGGATGAAGAACTCGGACCCCGAGGCCCAGCTTGCCGCCTATCCCGCCCTGATGCAGCGCCCGGTGATCTGGCGCGACGGCCACTATACCATCGGCTGGGACGCGGCGGTGCAGGCGCGTTACCTCTGAGCGCCGCCGCGCCCGCCAAGCAGCCGATCGAGTGACAACGGCCCCGCCCCTTTGAGCACCAGCACCGCCAGCAGCACCAGCCACAGCGCCCGCTGATCAAGGATCAGCGCCCCCGATGCCCCGTCGAACCACGCCCCCAGATCGTCGCCCGCCACCCCATGCCCGACCACATCGGTCAGGCTTTGCACGGCGATGAAGCCGATCATGCCAAGCGCCGCCAGCCGGGTCAGCAGCCCCAGCACGATCAGCAGCGGCAGGGCGAACTCGGCCCAGGTTCCGGCCACCACCACGAGGCGGTGATAAAGCCCAAGCTGGCTGAAATCATAGCCCGCAGCCTCGACCACGCGCGGGAAAATCTGGATGTAGGCCCCGGCCGAAGGGGTCAGCACCCCGTCGAACTTGGTGCTGGCCGAGGACCAGAAATAGACCAGCAGCACCCCGGCAAACACCAGCCGCGCCAGCGTCGGCAGCACCACCGGGGCCAGTGCGTCCAGCCCGCACGCCAACGCGCGATAGAGTGAAATCAGCAGATTCATTCCTTGACCCCTTGCAGATCGACAATTGCGCCACCGCCCAGCAACAGCGCCAGCGTGGCACTCAGATCGTGCCCTTCACCGGCCTGATCCATCGCCTCGCCCACCGACGCACCCGCCAGCAGCGCTGCAACGAAATCTCCCGCCCCCGGCCCCAGCAGGTGCGGCGCGGGATCGAACTCGGGGCGCAGCACCACCACGCTTTCGGGCCGGATGACCGGCGGGCGGGCATCACCGCCACCCGTATTGGCACGCCAGATGGCATGGATCGGCCAGTCCGAGCACACCAGCCGCAGCGCCGGGGCCAACCCCAGCCGGGCGGCAAGAAAATCCTCGGGCGGAAGATCCGCCAGCCGCGCAGCGGCCACGGCGGGGCGGTCGGCGGCATGATATGATTGGCGCAACGCCAGTTCGAGCCGCGCCACATCGGGCAGATAGGGCAGACCTGCTACCGGCGCGAATTGCGCCAGAAATTCCGGCATGGCCGCGCCGTAAAGCATCATGATCCGGCTCTGCGGCGGGTGGGCGCGCAGGAAGACCCCCGCCATGGCGGTAAAGAATTCGGCCCCCACCAAGCGGCGCAGCACCGGAAAACCGGCTTCCAGCGCCTCGGTCAGCCCGACCGCCACATTGTTGCGGTAAACCGCAAAGCGCTTGCCCGCCGGGCGACCCTGCGGGTCGATCAGCCCCTCCGGCACGGCGCGGGCGGAATCGAGCAGCGCAGCGCGGAACTCGGCCTCGCTCATGCCCCGACCCCGGCCAGAGCCGCCGCCGCGCGCGCGGCTTCGGCGGCCAGCACCGGCCAATCGGGCACCTCGTTGTCCCATTCGATCAGGGTCGGCTTGACGCCGCCAAGTGCCAAGGTGCGGGCGTAAAGCGCCCAGACCGGATCGACCACCGCGCGGCTGTGACTGTCGATCAGCAGCGGCGCGCCATGATCGTCGGCCTCGACCACATGCCCGCCAAGATGAATCTCGCCCACCAGATGCAGCGGGAAAGCGGCAATGTAGGCATAGGGATCGAAACCCTGATTGACAGCCGAGATATGGACGTTGTTGACATCCAGCAGCAGGCCGCAGCCGGTGCGGCGCGCGACCTCGGTCAGAAAATCCACCTCGCCCATCTCGGCGTCACTGAAGGCCAGATAGGCCGAGGGGTTTTCCAAGAGCATCCGCCGCCCCAGCACATCCTGCACCTGATCAATGTGATCCGCCACCCGCGCCAGCGTGGCCGCCGTGTAGGGCAGCGGCAGCAGATCGTTGAAATAGGCCCCGTCATGGGTGGACCAGGCCAGATGCTCGGAAAAGCTGGCCGGATGCAGCCAGTCGCACAGATGTTTCAGGCGCTGAAGATGGCCTTCGTCAAGCGGCTCCTCGCCGCCAATCGACAGGCCCACCCCATGGGCGGAAATCGCAAAGCGCTCAGCCAGATGACGCAGTTGCGCCAGCGGGCGGCCACCGTCGCCGAGATAGTTTTCGGCGTGAATCTCGAACCACTCGACCGGCGCGGGATCGGCCAGGATGGAAGCGAAATGCTGCGGCTTGTAGCCCACCCCGGCACCGGGCGGCAAACCATCAGCGCCGACGGTATCACGCATCAGTCAGTCCTCGAAAAACTGCCCCCCCGGACCGAAGTCCGAAGGGGCGGTGCAACCTCACGCCGGCAGATCGCGGTCAAGTGCTTCAAGCGACCCGGTGCGGGCATCCGGCAGCTCGATCGTGGCGCAGGTGCCGGCCGGGACCAGCTTCCACGAATTGCCCTGATAGTCAACTTTCGAGGTGCCCGCACAAGTGGTGCCAGCCCCTGCGGCGCAATCGTTCTGCCCGGCCAGCGCCACGCCGAAGCATTTCTCCATCGGCATATCCTCGGCCGCAGCCGAAGTGATGAAATGGCCCGACAGCGCGGCGGCCAGCGCCCCGGCGACGGCAAGCGACTTTACGGTGTTGGACATCGGTTTACTCCTGATTCAAGTTGCTAAGGATTGCAGGCGATCAGCTCTGCGGCAGATCGCGGTCAAGCGCTTCGAGCGAACCCACACGGCTGTCGGGCAACTCGATGGTGGCGCAGGTTCCAACCGGAACCAGCTTGAACTCGTTGCCCTGATAGTCAACCTTCGAGGTTCCCGCACAGGTGGTGCCAGCGCCAGCCGCGCAATCATTCTGACCCGCCAGGGCCACGCCAAAGCATTTTTCCTTGGCATCTTCAGCCGAAGCCGGGGTGATGAAATGCGCCGACAGCGCGGCGGCGAGCGCCCCGGCGACAGCGAGAGTCTTGACGTGATTTGACATGAAATTCCCCTGAGTTGGTCGTCGCCGGATGCGACATGGCCATTCTTACCCGGTCAATTCGCTTGCATCCACTCACATAACCGTGCGGCACGATGGCGTGACTAACTGAAATAAAACAACTATTTTTGCAAACCAAGTGTAACGAGATGAAAAAGCGCCGAGTATCGGCACTTTTTATTCGGAATCAAGGATTTATCTTAGCGCTGGTCGGGGGCACGCGCCTCGGCGGCAAGCTGCACCAGAATTTCGGCCAGGCTTGCGCTGTCGGTGCGGGTCTCGCCCAGGCGGCGGACCGAGACCGAACGCTCGGCCACCTCGCGTTGCCCGATCGCCAGGATCACCGGCACCTTGCCGACCGAATGTTCGCGCACCTTGTAGTTGATCTTCTCGTTGCGCACGTCGGCCTCGGCGCGCAACCCCAAGCCGCGCAAGCCCGCCACGATTTCCTGCACGTAAGCGTCGGCGTCCGACACGATCGAGGCCACCACCACCTGCCGCGGGGCCAGCCAGAACGGCAGCTTGCCGGCGTAATGTTCGATCAATATGCCGATGAAGCGCTCGAAACTGCCCAGGATGGCGCGGTGCAGCATGTAGGGGCGGTGCTTGGCCCCATCTTCGCCGATGTATTCGGCGTCCAGCCGGGTCGGCAGGTTGCCGTCAACCTGAAAGGTGCCGCACTGCCACGTGCGCCCGATCGCATCGGTCAGCTTGAAATCAAGCTTGGGCCCGTAGAACGCGCCCTCGCCGGGATCAACCTCGTAGGCGTTGCCGGTGTGGCGGATCGCCTGCTCCAGCGCCGACTCGAGCATGTCCCAGGTTTCATCCGATCCGATCCGCACCGCAGGCCGGGTTGACAGCTTGATCTCGAACGTCTCGAACCCAAGGTCGCGGTAGATGCTGGACAGCAGCGTGATGAAATCGGCGCATTCCGACTCGATCTGGTCGGCGGTGCAGAAGATATGGGCGTCGTCCTGGGTAAAGCCGCGCACCCGCATCAGCCCGTGCATCGAGCCCGAGGATTCGTAGCGGTGGCAGGAACCGAATTCCGCCAGCCGCAGCGGCAGGTCGCGATAGCTTTTCAGGCCCTGATTATAGACCTGCACATGGCAGGGGCAGTTCATCGGCTTCAGCGCGTTGATGCGCTTTTCCTTGGCGCCTTCTTCATCGACCTCGACGATGAACATGTTCTCGCGGTAGGCCTCCCAGTGGCCCGACTTTTCCCACAGCACCCGGTCCACCACTTGCGGGGTGCGGATTTCCTTGTAGCCCGCCGCGCGCTGACGGCGGCGCATGTAGTCTTCCAGCGTGCGGTAGATCGACCAGCCGTTGGGGTGCCAGAACACCATGCCGGGGGCTTCTTCCTGCAAATGGAACAGCTCCATTTCCTTGCCCAGACGGCGGTGGTCGCGCTTGGCGGCCTCTTCCAGCATGGTCAGATGGGCCTTCAGATCGTCACGGTTGCGGAACGCCACGCCGTAGATGCGCTGCAACATCGGGCGGTTGGAATCGCCGCGCCAATAGGCCCCGGCCACGCTCATCAGCTTGAAGGCATCGGCGGGCACCTGGCCGGTGTGTTGCAGATGCGGCCCGCGGCAGAGGTCTTGCCAGTGCCCGTGCCAATACATCCGCAGCGGTTCATCGCCGGGAATGCCGGCGATCAGCTCGACCTTGAACGGCTCGCCCCGTTGTTCGTAATAGGCTATTGCCGCCGGACGCTCCCAGACCTCGGTGTGAACAACGTCGCGCAAGTTGATGATTTCCTTCATGCGCTTTTCGATGGCACCAAGGTCTTCGGGGGTAAAAGGTTCGATTCTGTCAAAATCGTAATACCAGCCATCCTTGATCACCGGCCCGATCGTGACTTTGACCTCGGGCCAGATCTCCTGCACCGCCCGCGCCATGATGTGGGCAAGGTCGTGGCGGATCAGTTCCAGCGCCGGGGCGTCATCGTGCATGGTGTGGATGCTGATGCTGGCGTCGGTGGTGATCGGCCATTGCAGATCGTAATGCGCGCCGTTGACCGTGGCCGAAATCGCCTTCTTGGCCAGACTGGTCGAGATCAAAGCCGCCACTTCGGCAGCCGTGCTGCCGGCGGCAAAACTGCGGCTGGCACCATCGGGAAAGGTCAGGGAAATCTGGGCCATGGTCTGGCTATCCTCGTCGGTTTGGCGCCCACTGAACGCCCGGTTGCGGGTCAAGTGGCGGTGTTCTGGCAAGCAGGGCCGGGAATGTCAACCGGCTGGCCTGCCTCAAGGCGATGGTTTATAGCAGGGAAAACCGGATATTTTCATGCCAGAACCGCGCACGCTGATCACCCCCCAGGACCGCCGCATCGCCTATCACCAGAACCCGGGCTGCAGCCCCGGCGTGGTGTTTCTGGGCGGCTTTGCCTCGGACATGACCGGCACCAAGGCGCAGCACCTGCACGCCTGGGCCGCGCGCACCGGCCGCGCCTTCCTGCGCTTCGACTATTCCGGCCACGGCACATCGGGCGGGAATTTCCGCGACGGCGCGATTGGCGACTGGCTGGCCGACGCTCAAGCCGTGATCGTGGCCCGCACCACCGGTCGGCAGGTGCTGGTCGGCTCGTCGATGGGGGGCTGGATCGCGCTGTTGCTGGCGCGTTTGCTGCCCGACCGGCTGGCCGGGCTGGTGGGCATCGCGGCCGCCCCGGATTTCACCGAGGACAGCTTGTGGGCCGGGTTTTCCGATGCGCAGAAGGCCGATCTGGCTCAGGGTCAGGTGGTGTTGCCTTCGGACTACGGCGCGCCCTACATCATCACCCGCCGCCTGATCGAAGACGGTCGTAAGCATCTGGTGCTGCGCGCCCCGTTGGGGCTGCCTTTTCCGGTGCGCCTTTTGCAGGGCACCGCCGATCGTGACGTTTCGCCCGAGGTGGCGCTGCGCACCCTGGCCCATGCCAGTGGCCCCGACATCCGCCTGACCCTGGTCAAGGGCGCGGATCACCGATTTTCCACCCCGCAGTGTCTGGCGCTGATCACCGCGCAGATCGCCGAGGTTCTGACCGCAGGAGGTAATGATGCGTAGCTTCGGGCGCTGGCTTGGCCGTGGATTGATTTTCCTTTTTCTGCTGTTTCTTGGCCTCTGGGCGGTTCTGCCGACAGATACCGTCGATCGCGGGATAGCCTTTGACGCCAGCACCTTGCCCGACGATCTTGAGGCATGGCTAGCGACCGAAGAACAGCAGTTTTCCGACATTACGGCGGGCACCGCCAAGCGCATCCACTGGGCCGGGGCTTTGGGCGAAAAGACCCCGCTGGCGGTGATCTATCTGCACGGCTTTTCCGCCACCTCGCAGGAAATCCAGCCGGTGCCCGCGCAAGTGGCGCAGGCGCTTGGGGCCAATGTGTTCTATACCCGCCTCACCGGACACGGGCGCGGCGGGGTTGCGCTGGCGGGGGCTACGGCGGGCGACTGGATCGAGGATACCGCCGAGGCGCTGGCGATCGGGCGCAGGCTGGGGGATCGGGTGCTGATCCTTGCCACCTCGACCGGCGGCACCCTGGCGGCGATTGCCGCCACCGACCCGCAGCTTGCGCAAGACCTTGCCGGAGTGGTGCTGATCTCGCCCAACTTCGGGGTCCGACCGCTGGCCGGGAAGATCCTCGATCTGCCGCTGGCGCGCTATTGGGGGCCGTGGCTGGCGGGGGCCGAGTTCAGCTTTGCCCCCGCCAATGCCGATCAGGCGCGCTACTGGACCACCAGCTACCCCACCGCCGCGCTGTTTCCGATGGCGGCCCTGGTGCGCCACGCCCGCGGGCTTGACTTCGGCGCGGCCAAGACCCCGGCGCTGTTCGTGGTTGCCGCAGCGGATCAGGTGGTTGATCCCGCCCGCACCGAAGCGGTGATCGCGGCCTGGGGCGGGCCGGTGCAGGTCGCCCGTCCGGTGCTGGGACCGGGGGACGACCGTTATTCACATGTGATCGCGGGCGACATCCTCAGCCCCGGCCAGACCGCCGCGACGGTGGCGCTGATCGTGGCCTGGGCCAAGGGGCTTTAGCTCAGTTGGTCGCAGCCAGCCGCACGCTGCCCTTCTGCGGTTCGCCCGAATTGGCGTCGATGAAGCGCAACACCAGCGGGCGGATGTTCATGCGCCAGCTTTTGCCGGCAAAGATGCCGTAGTGCCCGGCCCCCGGCTCTAGGTGATGCGCCTTCTTGCTGTCGGGCAACCCGGTCAGCAGTTTCAGCGCGGCCACGCACTGACCCGGTGCCGAGATATCGTCGTTCGCGCCTTCGACGGTTTTCACCGCCACCTGGGTGATCGCACCGATATCGACCTGCCTGCCGCCCACGTTGAACGCGTTGCGGGCGATTTCGCGGTTCTTGAAAATCCGCTCGACGGTGGACAGATAGAACTCGGCGGTCATGTCCATCACCGCCAGATATTCGTCATAAAAGCGGTTGTGGGCGTCATAGTCCGAACCCTCGCCCCGCGCGACGCGCATGACCTGCTCGGAAAACGCCTTGGAATGGCGATCGGAATTCATCGAGATGAAGCTTTGCAACTGCAACAGCCCCGGATAGACCAGCCGCCCCGCGCCCTTGTGGCTGTAGCCGACGCGCTGAATGGCGATCTGTTCCAGTTGCCCCATGGTGATGCGACGACCGAAGTCGGTGACATCGGTGGCGGCGGCGTCGGGATCGACCGGCCCGCCGATCAGGGTCAGGCTGCGCGGTTGTGCGGCGGGGTCTTCGGCGGCAAGGTAGGCCGTGGCGGCCAAGGTCAGCGGGGCGGGCTGACACACCGCGATCACATGGGTGTCCGGCCCCATGAAGCGCATGAACTCGACCAGATACAGGGTGTAATCCTCGACATCGAACTTGCCCGCCGAGACCGGCACGTCGCGCGCGTTCTGCCAGTCGGTGATATAGACATCGCAATCGGGCAGCAGGCTGAGCACGGTCGAGCGCAACAGGGTGGCATAGTGGCCCGACATCGGTGCCACCAGCAACACCTTGCGCGCCATCGGGCTGCGGCGGCGCACCGAGAAATGCACGAGGTTGCCGAACGGCTTTTCCACCACCGGCAGGATGTCCACCAGATGGTCCTGCCCGCCGGTCCCGACGATCGAACGGATGCCCCAGTCGGGCTTGGCGATCATCCGGCCGAAGGTGCGTTCGGTCACTTCGCCCCAGGCGGCAGTCAGTTGCACCATCGGGTTCATCGACAGCGCAAAGGCCGGATAGGTGGCCATCGCCCGCGCCGTCGCCCCCAGCCACGCATTGGTGTTACGCGCCGTTTCCATCAGATCGTAAGTCGCCATATACTTCATGAATGTCTCCTTGCCCGGGTGGGGCTTTGGCCGATAACGTCGCTTCCCAGCCAAGGCAGGTGACGGTATGCTGCATAGCAGCGACGATAAGAGGGAAATGGTAACATGACAACCAAAGACGTTGATGCAGAGGCCCGGCTGGCCCGTCTGAACGCCAATCTGGCCAAGGTTGACACCCTCTCGAAGCGGCTTGCAGCCGCCATGACGCAACGTAAATCGGTTGATCAGGCGCTGAATGGCCCCAGTGACGAGCTTTATCTCAAGGCTGCCACCGCCTATGTGGCAGAAATGATGCAGAACCCGGCAAAGATTCTGGAACACCAGATCGGCTACTGGGGCAAGAGCCTGAAACACTATGTCGAGGCCCAGCAGGCACTATCTAAAGGCGAGTTGAAAGCCCCGCCCGATCCGACCCCCAAGGACAAGCGATTCGCCAACCCGCTGTGGGAGACCCACCCCTTCTTCAACTATCTCAAGCAGCAATACCTGCTGAACGCCGAGGCCATCACCGGCGCGGTGGCGGGGCTGGATAACCTTGAGGCCGCCGATCGCAAGCGGCTCGAGTATTTCTCGCGCCAGATCGTGGACATGTTCGCGCCAACCAATTTTCTTGGCACCAACCCCGACGCGCTGGAACGCGCGGTCGAAACCGATGGCGAAAGCCTGGTGCAGGGGCTGGAAAATCTGGTGCGCGACATCGAGGCCAACAACGGCAATCTGCTGGTGACGCTGGCCGATCAGCACGCCTTCACGGTGGGTCAGAACCTGGGCACCAGCCCCGGCGCTGTGGTTTACCGCAACAAGATGCTCGAGCTGATCCAGTATGCACCAACCACGCCGACGGTGCACACGACCCCCCTGCTGATCTTTCCGCCGTGGATCAACAAGTTCTACATTCTCGATCTCAAACCCGAAAACAGCCTGATCAAGTGGATCGTCGATCAGGGCTACACCCTGTTCGTGGTCAGTTGGGTCAACCCGGATGCCTCTTATGCCGAGGTCGGCATGGATGACTACATCCGCGACGGCTATCTGCGCGCCATGGCCGAGGTGCGCCGCATCACCGGCGAGGAGCAGATCAACGTGGTTGGTTACTGCATCGCGGGCACCACCCTGGCGCTGACCCTGGCGCACCTGGAACGGGCGGGCGACACCACGGTCAAATCCGCCACCTTCTTCACCACCCTGACCGATTTTTCCGATCCGGGTGAAGTGGGCGTCTTTCTCGACAATGATTTTGTCGATGGCATCGAGCGTCAGGCGGCGGTGGACGGGGTGCTGGCCAAGACCTTCATGTCGCGCACCTTCAGCTTTCTGCGCTCGAATGATCTGATCTACCAGCCTGCGATCAAAAGCTACATGATGGGCGAGGCACCCCCGGCCTTCGATCTGCTTTACTGGAACGGCGACGGCACCAACCTGCCGGCCAGGATGGCGGTCGAATACCTGCGCGGCCTGTGCCAGCGCGACGATTTCGCGCAAGGTCGCTTTCCGGTATTCGGCAAGCCGGTCGGCCCGGCCATGATCACCTTGCCGATCTGCGCCATCGCCTGCGAGACCGACCATATCGCGGCCTGGAAAAGCTCGTATAACGGCTTCACGCGTTTTGCCTCGACCGACAAGACCTTCATCCTGTCGCAGTCGGGCCATATCGCGGGCATCGTCAATCCGCCCACCAAGAACAAGTATGGCCACTACACCAGCAAGGCCGCGATGACGACGCCAGACGCGTTCAAGGCCGGGGCGACCTTTCATCAGGGCTCGTGGTGGCCACGCTGGGAAAAATGGCTGGCCAGGCGCGCGGGCGCGATGATTCCCGCCCGCATCCCCGGTGATTCGACCAACCCGGTGCTGGCCCCGGCCCCCGGCACCTACGTTAGTGCAACGCCAACCCCCTGATCTTTCGTGATGTTCTTGCCCGCCCCCGGCACAACTCAGGGAAATGCTGCACCGCAGAAATTTTACTTGCAATTCTGCAGTGCAGCATCTATATAGGGTGCATCAGAACACCGGACCGACCCGGACATATGGAGCAAGCAAATGACCAAGAACACCGACTTCACCAAAGTCATGCAAGACATGATGGCCTCTTTCCCGGTTGACACCGCGGCCCTGCAAAACGCCTTCAAGACCCAATCGGCGATGGCCGAGAAGTTCTCGAAAGTGGCGCTGGAAGCCGCCGAGAAATCGACCGAAGTCACCGCCAAGTGGACCAAGGACACCATCGCCAAGCTGGCCGATGCCTCGAAGGCCAAGGCCGAACCGACCGATTACGCCAAGGCGATCAGCGATTTCACTTCGGCCGCCACCGAAATGACCGCCGAAAATCTGGCCTCCTTCGCCGAAATCGCGAAGAAGGTTCAGATGGAAACCGTCGAGCTGATGCTGGCGGCCGGCAAGGACATCTCGGAAGATGCCACCGCTGCGGTCAAGAAGGCCACCGTCGAAGTCAGCAACGTCGCCAAGAAGGCCGCCGCTGCCGCCGCGAAGTGATCTGACGATCAGCCGCGTCCGTCCCATCCTCCCTGGGACAAGATGCGCGGGGCGGGCCTTGTGCCCGCCCTTTCTTTTTGGAACCACCTGCCCTAGGATTGCTGCACAAGCAAAAAACAGGGGGGCCAGATGGCCAAGACCGCAAAGCCGCTGCTGATCAAGCGCTATGCCAGCCGCAGGCTTTATAACACCGACACCAGCGACTACGTGACGCTGGAAGACATTGCCGGCTTCATCCGCGCCGGGCGCGAAGTGCAGATCATCGACCTCAAGACCGGCGACGACCTGACCCGCCAGTATCTCTTGCAGATCGTGGCCGAACACGAGAGCAAGGGCGAAAACGTGTTGCCGGTGGCGTTGCTGATGGATCTGGTGCGCAGCTATACCACCGAAGTGCAAAGCGTGGTGCCGCAGTTTCTGGCGACCTCGTTCGAGATGTTGCGCAGCGGGCAATCGAAAATCATCGAGAACCTGACCGGCCTGCCCAATCCGCTGGCCGCGATGCCGGGCTTTGATGTGATGCGCAAGCAGCAGGCAGCCTTCATGAAAACCATGATGGTCGGCGTGCCGGGCTGGACCGCCCCCGATTCCGAGCCCGAAGAAGCCCCTGCCGACCCGACGCCGGCCGACGAGCTGGCCGAGATTCGCAAGGAACTGGCGGAGTTGCAGAAAAAACTCGCCAGGCTCTGATCCGACCAGGGGGCCGCAGCATGCGCGAAGCACAGGGCCGGGTGACACTGTGGGGTATCGAGGTCTTTCTGGCGGCCGCCCAAGAGGGCGCAATTTCCGCCGCCGCGCGGCGGCTGGGGGTCAGTTCCTCGACCGTCAGCCAGCAGTTGGCGGGGCTTGAGGCGGCGCTTGGCGCGCCCCTGCTCGATCGCGCCAGCCGCCCGATGCAGACCACCCCCGCCGGGGCGATGTTTCGCCGCCACGCCCAGACCATCCTCAACGCCGCCTCCGAGGCCCGCGCCGAACTG
>Ga0210028_1003097_pt1 | contig 12828 bp, 13 predicted proteins | sample CryGeymeta201513_FD_185468 | JGI IMG/M metagenome (GOLD analysis project Ga0210028, IMG submission 185468) | Groundwater microbial communities from Crystal Geyser aquifers in Utah, USA - Crystal Geyser metaG 2015-13 (SPAdes) (version 2) | ecosystem: Environmental > Aquatic > Deep subsurface >...
GCCCTCCAGGCGCAGATGGCCGGCACCGTCACCGCCCGCGATTTCGCCTTTCCCGGCCTTTCGCTCTACCGCTATATGGGTGGGCCTTGGGAGCTCGTGCGCGGCTTCACGTTTCGCGGGTGAGCGACCTCAATGCGAGGGGCGTTTTCCCGGTTGACCCCAGCGGACCATCGCCGTAAACGCGCCGCCTGCCCGGGGCCGGATAGGCTTGCAGGGCACCTTTCTCGCACCCGCATCCTGATGCGGTGCGCCGATGGGGCGGAGTAGCTCAGGTGGTTAGAGCAGCGGAATCATAATCCGCGTGTCGGGGGTTCGAGTCCCTCCTCCGCTACCATTAGACTGAAGAGTTGGTTCATGATTGTGGGCCAATACGCAGCTTCAGATATTTCCCCTACTGCGGACTACTGTGGGACGCCAAAATCTTCGTTTCGTTCAGGGCGCCAGGCAAAGCAATCTGTCGAAACTGACGGGGTGATGTGAGCTGCGCGCTTCTAGTGTGGATGAACTCACGGTTTGCAGCTATCTCGTTTGAATGCCGGTTCGGATCCTTTTTAATCGCGAAGAGCTTGAACCTCATATCGAATCCATTCGTAAAGCAGCGGATTCTGAGCGCTCATCCTTTGGTTTCTTGCCTCCGAACGCATACCGAGAGTTTGTGCAGCAAGGGCGGGCGGTCGCGGCCATCTCTAGCACAACGGGTGAACTCGCAGGGTATTGCCTGTATGGAGGAGTGTTCCCGCAGGCGAAGATTTTTCAAACCTACGTGGCACCTGATTTCCGTGGCCAAGCCATTGGCGAACGGCTGCTAACTTCGGTTCTGGAGAGACTGGAACAGAGGGGCTTCTTGAGCGCCGTAGCAAGTGTTGCAGCTGACCTATCGGCGGCCAACCGTTTCTACGAGAAAATGGGTTTCGATGTTGTCGCGACGAAAGAAGGCGGGAAAACCACAAAGCGTCTTATAAGAGTTCGTGCCAAGGAGCTTTCATCTCCTAGCTTGCTCGATCTGGTTGACCAGCCGGCAAGTCAAGCTCGTGCGCCAGCGATGCGAGGCCCCCGGACCACTCCGGTGCCGCGATATGTCCTCGATCTAAATGTCATTTTCGACGTTACGAAAAAGAGGCCCCGTTCGGAAGTCGCTCAAGGGGTTGTAGCGGCAGCTCTGGAAAACGACGTGAAGCTCGCAATTACGGCCGAGATAACGGCCGAATTAGAGAAGCATAGCCGAGAGGACGAGCCTGATCCAATCCTGAATCTATGTCGAGCGATCCCCACGTTACGATTGCCTAATCAAAAGACGCTCTCCAGACTGCGGGAGGAACTGCTCCCTATAGTCTTCCCTGAAAAGGCTCGTCAAACGACGCTGAAGGCGAACGACGAGGCTGATCTTCGTCACCTAGCGACTGCGATAGAGGAAAACGTTGTGGGCTTCATTACGTCTGATGAGGCCATCCTTCGTGCAGCTGACAAACTCAATGCCCGATATAACCTGATCATCTTATCACCGAGCACGTTCGGACAGGGTTTTGAGGCCGAATTCGGTGCCAGGCCAAGACCATTTATCCATACGGCATCCTCCACCCTGGAACCGACTAGCTTTGAGGAGCGAGACAGGGAAGCAACAGAGCAGCTTCTTCGAGACTATCATCTAAGCGACATTCGCATACGAGGTATTCTAGCCGCAGGAACTGCAACTGCACCCCGCCGCCGAGAGCTTGTCCGGTCAGCGGATGGGTTGGTGTGTTTCGCCAGCTGGGACTCGCCGCGACCATCAGTCGTCGAGAGAGCTTTGCATATCTATGCAGACGAGACTCACCCCGATGCTGTTTTGGCCATCAAACATCTGCTTCGGATTGCTTGCCAAGACATAGATGCGTGCCCTGTCGCAATTTTCCGAATAAAGCCGCACCTAATGCAGCACCTGATTAGGAAGGTGGCTGTCGCTTACCATTTCTATGCCGACGAAACGGATGCACCAAGAAATCCTACGCTCCGAAAGGTGTCGCTCGGACGCGCTGTTCAATGCGAAAACTGGCCACACGCCGCCTCGACAATCGAGGAAGCTACTGGCGTGAAACTTACTGGCGAACCATCGGCAACCCATGCGGATGCCATCCAGTTGACCGATGTCAGCGGCTCAAAGCGTTATGCGAGCCTTAAGGAGATTGAGGAACTCTTCAGCCCTACGATCATCTGCGCCAGAGATCGCCCCGGAGTTATATTGCCGATCAGGACTGGATACGCTGAAGAGCTCTTCCATGGCGGGCAGCAGCCATACCTCCTTGATCATGCCCAAGCTGCGCTCAAGAATACGAAAGCCTATATTGGCGGCAACTACGGCAGTGTTCCCGAAGGCGGATTGGCTTTCTTCTACGAATCCGCGCCTCGTGGAGGAAGGAAGGCGATAACAGCGGTAGCTCGAATCTTGGCACGCTATGCGTTGCCCCCAGATCAAGCCGCTGCAATCAGCCAAGATCGTGGGGTGTTTCCGGTCACAGAAATTGAGAACGCACGCGGGCGCGTGTTGAAGACCGTAATCGACATCGATACCGTGATGCTGTTTAGAAATCCGATTGGCAAAGATCGCCTTTGTGAGATTGGTTGCTGGGATGGCGCCAACCTCGTGACAGCGAAGGTTATTGATCCCGCCTCAGTCTCAAAGCTCATGGAAGAAGGGATGCCGCAGCTTGGCTAAGAGTGAGATCCTGATTTCTGTAGAGCCGAGATACTTTGCCAGCATTCTCTCTGGTGAGAAGACAGTCGAACTTCGTCGCAGAGCCCTCCGCATAACCGAGGGGGCGAGAATTTGGCTTTATTGTAAAGCCCCGATCGCGTCTATTTCGGCGGTCTGTCAGCTTCGATATTCAGAGACCTTGGCCGTCGCTGATCTGTGGACCAAGCATGGCGCCCATATGGCCCTTACGAAGTCGGAATATGATGCATATCTAGCAGGGCGTGATAGCGCACATGCGCTAGTTTTGACCGAGGTTCGATCGCTCGATAGCCCGATCGACCTGAATGCGGCGCGAGCTCTTCGCCTCAATTTCCAGCCACCGCAATTCTTCATGCATCTCCGGCCCGGCTGCGATTTACAAGAACGACTAGTGATGGCCGCCGGCTGACACAGCATGACGGAGGATGGCGAATGCACACACGAAAGTGTATCTTGTCTCAACCAGTTTGAACTTGTTCGCAAATATCGGTGCGACGATTGTGCGGCAGTGATGATGTGCGCGTGTGACGAAGAATTTGGCGAGAAGTTCTTGGCTCACCAACTTCGAGAAGGCACCGAGCTGGAGACCCAAGTCCGCATTCCTGTCACGCATGGATTTTTGTCGGGCATCTGTCCCGAATGCCGGGGTCTTCCCCCGGTCACCGCACCGATGGCGGCGATTCCAGGGCGCACTAGCAAGATCAAGCGGTATTACTGGCGCGAGCTGTTCTTTGCGGTGCGAACGGCCCAAGCGATGTGGGATGATGAACATCCCCGCGCCGCCCCTGAGGACCGGGAAAGAGCGCATGCTCAGATCGAGCGAGAGGTTTTAGATGAGATCAAGCAACTCCACGCGAGCACGCCCCGATACACGTTCACCGAGCTGTCGCAGGCTGAGGTAATCGAGCGTTACGGGGTCGAGGTCGAGGCGCTCTCCGCCACTTACGCGCGAGCTGGCGCCAAGGGGGCGCAGATTGTGGACGAGGGCACGGTCATATCGCCGGAGGAGTTCACAGCAAGACACTATCGAAATCAGGGTTGGTCAGTTCTGCCGCTGGAGAGTGTGCCGTTTCATGTCCTTTTTGGCGTCATGCTATGGACGCTCATCCAAGACCCACGCGACCCGTTAGTCCGAATGGTCGGCTTCGGCTGTCGGGCAGCATTCGAGGACAAGCGGGAAGGGGACCAAAATTGGACCCACTTACCTTCTGATTTTGGCAGCTTAGGCTACTCTCAGAGGCGAGCTGAAGCGATTGACAGACACTTTGAGCAGTTCATTGATGAGCACATAGAGTGGTTGTTCGACTATTGGGTTCCTCATAGCGAGCGCCTTCGACAATATCTGTGGGCGCATCGACCGGAGGATGTAGAGCGTGCGTGCGAGCTGGTTGCGATCCTCCCGACCGCGACACTCATCGAAATCTTGCGCTATCTCCTGGACGGCTACTGGGAACACTATCTCGGTTGGCCCGACCTTTTGCTCCACCGAGAAGGAACGTTCACTTTCGTGGAGGTAAAGTCATCGTCCGACAAGCTCAGCGAAGAGCAGAAGCGATGGATCGCTGATAATCACGATCGGCTCCAACTGCCATTCCGCGTTCTGAAAATTCATAGGACAGCGACTATTTGATCGCGAGAGAGCGTATCTACCGCTGACAGGCCCAGCAACAGCCTAGATACTTGCGGGAAGGTCGTTAGGAATGCTTGGAAGATCCCTGGGGTCGGCCCCGAGTGGCGCCGTAAGCCATGAGCTCCAAGCGGCTCGATACAATCTCGGACTACGCGCGCCATGGCTACATGTTGCGGGTCGAATGTCGGTCCTGCCAACGCGTCGCCATCATCCACCCTATGGAGATTTCGCTGCTCTGCCAGCGGAGAAACTGGTCGCGGCAGATACCTGTCGTCGAGCGCCGCCTGCGTTGTTCTAAATGCGGAAGCCGAGACGTGAGGGCCGGGCCAGGTTTTGGACGGTAAGAGGGAAAACCCATTTGGACATTGAGGGTGAAGAAGGACGTCGCGATCGAACGCGCAGAGAGTCTTCGTAAACGAATACCGTGGGATGAATGAGCATCCCACGGTATTCCAATAAGTTCAAAATACGGACCAACGCCGTTCGTCTGAATCAAAAACCGCTGTCCCGATAGGACCAAATTCAAGCAAACGAGGTAGGTTGCAAACCATTTGGTCCGGCAGGTCCGCCATCCCATCCGAAATCAACAAGAGCTTTGCCTCTCCCGGTCGAATTCCAAGCTCCTTGGTGAACACCGCGGCGGCAATGTCAGCGTTCGGAGCTATGGCAAAAACATTACCGCCCTTGTCGTCGATCGTGCGGTAGAGCTTCAGCTGCTGCACCGGCGCGATGTGCGCGATCCAGCGGTCTGCGAAGCTCGCGAACCCCACCGGAGCGGACTCCAACAGGTCGTCGAGGCCAGGGCGAAGTTCGTCGTCAATGACGTCGTCGATCCGCTCCAGCGTAAGATCCTCGTGTTCGAGGCCGAGCGCTTCCTCGTGCTCCAACACTGTAAGCCATGCTGAGTCCTGAGTGGGCGCTACAACGTAGGCACGCGCCGTATGATTGTGACGCTGGATAGTGCACTCGTAGAGGTGAAATTTCATCTGAATAGACCTTCATGCTGTGGTTGATGCAGCAAGGTCTATGAGCATCCCCGGCGGGTGTCGGGTGGGCAATGCGGTGGGCGGCGTAAACTCTCTTTACCCCAAGGCGAGGCGAGGGCTGTTGCTAAAATTGGCTTACTCTGGGCTGCTCATTTGGGCTTCCGTTCGAACGCCCTGATCGCTTCAAGGAAGTCCATGACCTTGGCCACGTGTTGATGAACGCCCGAACCCCGCTCCGGTATGGTTTCGGGAAATTGGGGCCAATACGAGCCTACCGTATCAGTGGCCGGCGAATCCTCAAGATGTTCGATAATCTTTCGGGCACGGGGAATTTTGGTTCTGAGCGAACCCTGCTTCACCCCATAGTCTCTGCCCTTGGCCAATAGAAACGAGCCGATCATCGCATTCGTCACCGGTCGATCTTCTCGCTGGCTTTTTAGCAGCGTAATTGCAGCCCAGACATCGCAAATGAAGGGATAGGTCTTCTCATTCGTTTGGCGGGGATAGAAGCGGTTCGGCTTGAGATCTGGTATTGACCAAGGGAAATTGCGGAGCCTTTTCTCGGCCTCTGCCCAGACCGCCGACTCAAAATTTGGATCAATCGGCGGCAGCGCTGGGGCACTACCCTTTCTCCTTAGCCGATACGCTTTCTGGTTTCGCAACCACCGAGCGCGCTGCTTTTCTTTATCAATCGCCATGCAAAACAGTCTCTTCCAGCGATGACGGAATTTGCAACAGCCATCCATCGTTACAGTGAGAAAAGCGGGTGTATGTGACGAAGCCTTCATCGATCCTGATGGACAAAAATGGAGGCAGACCCTTTGGAAAAACTAACGACAGATTGGGCGGACTACACGTTCAACCCCTGGATAGGCTGCACAAAAGTTAGCGATGGATGCCGTGAATGCTATGCGCATAGACAGCAAGATCTGCGTTTCGGAAGGGTTGAGTGGGGTGACGGAAACCCCCGTTCTCGAACTTCCACGAGCTATTGGGAAAAGCCAAAGCTCTGGGATTGGCGAGCTTACTATTACAAAAATCGACCGTTTGTTTCGTGTGGTAGCCTTTGCGACGTATTCGATCCTGAGGTCAGCTCTTGTTGGCGTGATGACCTATTTCGACTGATTGAAGAGACGCCACATTTGGTTTGGCTTTTGCTGACGAGACGTATCAGCGAAGTCGTGCAATTCACTGAGCGTCTTCCCAACAATGTCGCTCTTGGCGTCTCTATTTCGAGTCAGGACGAATACAATCGAGATGCACCCTTGCTGCGGGAAGCGGCTCTCAAATTGCACCCTATATTTACGTTCGGCAATTTCGAACCACTTCTTGCCCCGGTCACTCTCGACTATTTTACAGCTCCCAAGTGGGTGATTGTCGGATGCGAAACAGGGCCCCTGGGGAGGTTCATGATGCCAGATTGGGCACGAAATCTCCGCGATCAAAGTGCAGTGATGGGCCTGTCTTTTTATTTCAAGCAGGCGAGCGAGCTTCGGAGCGGACCGAGCGATTTGCTCGACGGAGCGCATCACCGAAATCGTCCCAATACTTTGAACCGTGAATGGCTGCTTGGGCACCGCGATTGGCTCGACAAACTCCTGAGCGACACGGGGTATCGAGGTCCTGCTCCCGACTGTTCGGGCATCGCGATGCCAGAGCGCCATCATCAACCGAACTGAGTTGCCACGAACCAACAGCCCATGACCTTCTATGCAAACCACGAAAGGAATTAATATGAACGAAATGACCCCTCACTCGAACGCTGACAAGGCTGAAGAGATCGCTGCCGCTTTGAAAGCAGCTGGCATTGAAAGTTCCGTTCCAGACCCTCTGCCCGATTATCAGGAGGCCGGTAAGCAAGCCTACCTGATTTGGAACCAGCATCTGACAATCGGGGATTGGAGGAAGCTCCGAGATGACGTGAGGGCGGGGATCATCCCGCGAAAAGTGCGCTATCGCAAGATCGCTAAGGCGTGCGAAAATGCCCTTCGACAGCGGCATGTGCCAGAGAATCTGGTGGAGCCGATGACGTTCGCATGGGGCATCTACCATGGGCTGAGCGGGGTTTTACCAAGGTAGATCCATTCTCGTGTATCAGTAGTCCCGACGTCAGTGGATGGCGCTGGCTAAAAACCAATCGGGATTTTGGCGCCATCCGGGTGTTTGAGACCAGCCATTCCTAGGACTTCCATTCTCTGCGGAGGTGACCTCATCCATGGTTCTCTCCGTGGAGATGGAAGTTGAAATTGTTTACCTCATAAAGAAGACTCGCAACCCTCAGATGGATACTTCTGTCCTGTAATCAGGAACTTACAGATCCCTCGGTGTAGGGCAGAAATTTCAAAATCTAGTTGATAAAGAATCGCAGAGCCACAACCCATGGGGTCTATGCTTTTCGTGTTGATCAAGATCGTCACCGTCTTGTGATCATGAAGTTCATAAGCGTAGCGACCACCGGACCAAGGTAACCATGCTTCACGGGGTAAGGGCTTCTATGGCTTCCGCGGATAACATGTTTCTCGTGAGCGCCATGGTGTTCATGGTTCAATGCTACCGGGCTTCGCCCGGCAGCGGAACGACGCTGCTTCGCAGCATCGATCCAGATTAGTTTTGATCATGAATATGAATCACAACAACCATCCCAAGGAAGACCTCTAATCCCCCCGCCACCATGCAAAGAGGTCAGCATGGCAGCGAAGGGGTTATTCCTGGTTATCCCATGGGAAGTGGTAGAGAGCATCGATCGTGCGACGATCAGGTTGGCGGAACGCATTACCAACCTATCTGCTCCGAAACCCCGGCCTCTCGGCCCGTTCGGTCACCCAGCACCTGCTGGGCTCACCCCGCTAAACTTTCCTGCAATTCTCACGAGGCAGGGGCACAAACCCCATCTTTTTGGCAACCTTTCGCTCCAGATGGAGCCGGGCTTTTACCTGCCGATGGTGTCGGCCGATTTTCCCTTAACGCGCACTCGCCTGGCTCCGATCTTAGTCTCGGCTACCATGTTGCCGCGGGGCGGGCGGCTAGATCCCCTGTGCTATGACAACGCGCGGATGCGATCCGTCTGTCGCGGGCCAAAACTGGCTTGCCATCAGTATACCATGGAGCCGTTCGGGCTCGGACTGAAAAGTGCTCCGCGAGTGTGTTGTGATGCCGAGAAAAATCGATCACCGAAGCGCCGGTAATCAGCATATTGATCAACCTATGTAGACGCGTCTACAGGGTCTGCATGGCTGGCAACAATGAAGACTATCTGCGACGTCTTGAGCAGGACGGTCGGGCTGATCTGATCGAACAGATCGAGCGGGGCGAAATCACTGTCTACGCCGCTGCGCTGAAAATGGGTTATCGCAAGAAGCGCGGCGCGCAGCCTCGAGCCGATCAGATCACCTATCACTATTCGCGTGCAACCCTCGCTGAGAAGAGGCGCTTTATCGTCGATAACTGGTCCAGCGTGGCGCACATCGTAGGTGATCTCGCCAAGCGCAAGCGAGATAGCGAGAAGGCACAAGAACCCTTCGAATAGGCACGGAATCCACCCGACAGCTCGCTCCGCGTCTCCTAGAATAGCGGGATAAACCAACGCTCTAGGATATGCTCAATGACTACCCCCACAGATACAGTGACCATCAGCGATGCAGCCAAAATCTGGATCGCTCGGTGCGAACTCGAACAGCTCGAACGCGCTACGCTTCATTCCTACCGCGGGCATGTGAAGAACCACATTGAACCGAAGATTGGTTATCTGCTGCTCACCGAACTGAGCGCAGTGCATGTGCGCGACTTTCTGGACGCCATGCTTCGTGACAGCACCAGAGCGATGGCGAAGAAGTGCCTGACCACGCTCCGGTCGATCATCAGCGCAGCGCAGGAACGCGGCTTGGTCCAGCACAACGTCGCGCGCGATGTGAAGCTGCGGCGATCAGAGCGTCATGATCCTGATCGCGTGTTTCCAACCAAGGCTGAGATCAAAGCCCTGATCGCCAACGCACCTGAGCGACACCAGCCGATCATCATGACTGCGCTCCTGACCGGGATGCGAATGTCAGAGCTTCGCGGACTGACCTGGGATGCCATCGACTTCAATCGGAGCATCATCACGGTCAGGAAGCGCGCCGATCGCTACTGTGACATGGGTAACACGAAGAGCAAGGCCGGGCGACGTGAGATCCCGATGGGGCCGGGGCTTGCCAAGTTGCTCAAGGCTTGGAGGCCCGCTTGCCCAAAGGGTGATCTCGACCTGGTGTTCCCCAATGGCGTGGGTAACGTCGAGACCCACTCCAACATCTACAATCGCATCTTCAAGCCCCTCATGCTCACGTGCGGCATCGTGGACGGGGAGGGCGCTCCGAGGTTCTCACTGCACGCTATGCGTCATGCTGCCGCCTCGTTATTCATCGAACAGGGTTGGCCACCTAAGCGCATTCAGGTGATGCTCGGGCACTCGTCGATCACGATGACGTATGATGTCTACGGGCACCTGTTTCACGATCCCGCGAAGGACGTGGACCTCATGGGGGAAATGGAGCGTGAATTGCTGGTGGCGTGAGCCTTATGCGACACCCCATCGTGGTCATGAAAATTCTTGACCCAATCAGCGGCTTGGGAGAGGGAGGCTACGGCTTACAGGCAGAGTTATTATCGCGCATCGCGATATACGACAACGATGTTGGGCAGCGATGCTCCCATTGAGAAACTTTGTGTAACTGACCGTTATAGAACGTTCGTGACGAACGCATAGGAGTGCCTGTAAGCCATTTTTCTTAGGGGGTGGGGTTCTGACAAGTCTGGCGAGATTGAAAGCAGCAACATCGCTCGAAGATTTTGCTACCCTTCTGGGCTACTCTCCCGCAGGGCTTTCCTACATACTTTATCGCCAGCCTCCTGCGCTGAAGTATCGCTCGTTCACGATACCTAAGAGGAGTGGTGAAGAGAGACTTATTTTTGCTCCGAAGCCAAAGCTCAAGCTCCTGCAGCGGCGTTTGGCTGACTTACTTTATGCAGTGCTTGCCGACATCGATAAGGCAGGAAATCCGCGGAAACCTCTATCACATGGCTTCGCTAAGAATCTGTCGATCGTTACCAATGCGAAGAACCATAAGAGAAAGCGCTTCGTTCTTAATTTCGATTTGAAGAACTTTTTCCCGTCAATCAATTTTGGTCGCGTTCGGGGTGTATTTATTAATGATCGACGATTTCAGTTCGATCCAACTATCGCTACATTAATCGCGCAGGTTGCATGTCATGAGAACGCGTTGCCGCAAGGTAGTCCCTGCTCGCCGGTGATCTCGAACATTATTGGCAATTTGTTAGACATCCGGCTCGTGCGCTTTGCCCGTGCGCACAAATGCACATACTCTCGTTACGCTGATGACATTACTTTTTCCACGAACGCGAAGCATTTCCCGCCGGAGGTTGCCGAGCCGCTTTCGTTTCTCGGCGATGAATGGGTAGTTGGTGCAAACCTGGAAGCAGAGGTTTCCAAAGCTGGATTTCAAATCAACCCTGGGAAGACCAGAATGCAGCTCAGAGGTTCAAGGCAGCAGACAACAGGCTTGGTCGTCAACGAGAAGCCTAATATCTGCTCAGAATACTATCGTAGCGTTCGAGCCATGTGTTCCTCGCTATTCAATACGGGCTCATACTACCGAATGGTTCCTGCGGCCCTTTCGGGAGGTGAGCCGGGTGAGCCAGATGTTCGTGATCAGACAACCAAGCTTGCTCCATTACAAGGATTGCTGGGTCATATCTATCACGTCCGTAATCAGATAGATCGGCGAACATCGTCCGAAAAAAAACAAAAGCCGACGGCTACTAGGAGCCTCTATCAGCGTTTCCTTTTCTATCGGAATTTCGTGGTAGCACCTCAGCCATTGGTGGTTCCTGAGGGAAAGACAGACTCCATATATCTTCGGGCGGCAATCGAAAGACTGAGCGAATATCATCCACGCCTTGGTAGCTTTGAGGATGGTAAGTTTAAGCAATCGGTCAAGTTCTTGAACTTTTCCCCCGCGATCCACGATGTTTTACAGCTAGGCGGCGGGTATGGGGACCTTCAGTTTTTTGTGCGGCAATATCGGATCTCCCTCAAGCGGTTCCGGCATAGGCCTCTTCCAAACCCTGTCATCGTGTTGGTGGATAATGACTCTGGTGGGAAACAAGTGTTCAATGCCGCGAAAGGCCTGGGTATCGATGGCATATCACTTAAATCCTCAGATCCCTTCTATCGTCTGACCGAAAATCTTTACCTCGTGAAAACACCCGAGCTCGGCAACGAGGGGACAAGCTGCATTGAGAACTTCTTCAAGCCTGAGCTTTTCAAGGAAAAAATAAACGGAAAAGAATTTGATCCTGCTAAAAAGCATGGGGCGCCAGACAAATACAGTAAGCAAGTCTTCGCTGAGAAGATCGTTCGAGCCAAAAAAGCAGAAATTGATTTCTCCGATTTCGCGCCCCTTCTGGGTCGCATCGTTGCCGTCTTGGATGACTATGCAGCTAATCCTACTAATTAGCGACAGTCTACATAGACGCGTCTACAGCGCGTTTCCGTTGGAATCATAATCCGCGTGTCGGGGGTTCAAGTCCCTCCTCCGCTACCATTTCCCAATCCGACATCGATCAAGCCGAGCGCTCAGGCACGGCTTTCCATCAGGAAGACCTTGCCGGCAAGCGTGCGGTCGGTCGTCGCGCGGGCGAGGATGGCGGCGACGTCTCCGCGTGCGGCCTTGCCCTTGGGATCGACCTCTTCGCCAAGTATCATGTCGCGCGCGCCGTCATCGTCGGTCAGGGAGACCGGCCGCACGATGGTGTAGGAGAGCCCGGACGCCATCAGATGTTCGTCGGCGTCGTGCTTGGCTTTGAGATAATGGGCGAGATCGGATTGGGGATCGGGTTCGTCGGCGCCGACCGAGCTGAGCATGACGAAATGATCGACGCCTGTCTTGGCGGCGATATCGATCAGCTTCATCGCGCCATCGCGATCGACACGGTCGGTCATTTCGGCGCTCGTATCCCCGCCCGACCCGGCGGCGAACACCACGACATCGGCCCCTTCGCACACATCGTCGGAGAGATCGGTGAGATCGGCCTCCCGCTTGGCGACGCCTTCCGGCAAGTCGGACGTGTCGGAGGAGGCGCGGTGCATGGCAATCGGCTGATGTCCGGCATCCATCAGCTGCCTGGTGAGCCGAAGGCCGGTTTTCCCGGTGGAGCCTGCGATGAGGATTTTCATTTCGTGAGCCTTTCAGAACGAGATCGGGGAAGCGGCTTCGAACAAAGCCTTTCCCCCAACGCATGGCTGACCCGATCAGTGCCTAATCGTGGCGCTCCTTCGGCACATCGCTTGATCGCGCGAGGCTGACATCGCTAAGACGCTCGGCATGACATCGACCCCTGCGCTGCATTCGCCGCCCCCTCTCGACCGGCTCGCGGATGGCGGGCCGCTGGCGCTGTTCCTCGATTTCGACGGGACGCTGGTGGAACTGGCGGACACGCCCGACGCG
>Ga0210028_1003105_pt1 | contig 12800 bp, 8 predicted proteins | sample CryGeymeta201513_FD_185468 | JGI IMG/M metagenome (GOLD analysis project Ga0210028, IMG submission 185468) | Groundwater microbial communities from Crystal Geyser aquifers in Utah, USA - Crystal Geyser metaG 2015-13 (SPAdes) (version 2) | ecosystem: Environmental > Aquatic > Deep subsurface >...
AATTACAGCAATTGCGATTACAGGTTTAATAATTTCTGGGTACTCTGCTGCTGCAGAACCGATTATATGGAAGTCCTCAGGTCATGGCCCTGCTACAGACCCATCACAGATCTACCACGACCTATGCTGTAACGCCATCACCAAGGCAAGTGGTGGCCGTTTAATTATTAAACCATTCGTTGGTGGTTCTGTTGTACCGGCAACTAAAGAACTTGATGCTGTGAACGATGGAGTTTTAGATATGTGTTATACCTGTCCTATGTACAACCTGGATAAGTGGAAAGCTGCTGGTCTTATCAGTTCCAGACCGGGCGGGCTTCCTGGAGAAGCTTTGCGGACCTGGTTTAACTATAGCGGTGGGGCAGAATTGATGAATAAGATGATGGAAGGTTATAATGTCATGACCTTCCCAGGAGCACTGTCTCCCCTACCTGAGGAGGTATTTCTCCACTCCAAAGTTGCTATAAGAACTGTGGATGATATTAAAGGTCTGAAAATACGTGCTTCCGGTGATGGTGGAGAGATTTTGAATAAGATGGGTGCTTCAGTCGTATTCTTACCTGGCGGAGAGCTTTATGAGGCTATGCAAAGAGGTACAATTGATGCCTTTGAATACTCAACTTTAGCTTCAAACTGGGATATGCATTTTAATGAAATTGCTAAATATGTCGTCCTGTCTCCTAGCCGAGCTCCCAGTGATCCTCAATGTTTCTTTGTCAACAAAAAGTCCTGGGAAAAACTTCCCGATGATCTTAAGCAGCTGGTGCAGGATGAGATCGATAAATGGACACAGGCGCAGCATGAATATCTGGTCTATAAATCTATCAAGGCCATTGATGAATTTAAGAACTATGGCTGCGAAGTTTATCGGCTCCCCACAGAAGTAGAAACTGGTCTCTCAGAGGTAGCAAAAAAGTATTACGTGGAAAAAGCTGCCAAAGAAGATCCAATATATAACGAGATCCTGGAATCTATGACCAACTATTGGGAGGCTTACTCAAAGAAATAAAAAAGAATTAACAAGGAGTTAGAAATTATATGGCAATTTTGAAAAAATTACTTAGAGGTATTGACTCTATAAGTATATTAGCAGTATCTTGGGCAAAATGGTTTGCCTGGCTCCTTGTCCTGGTAGGCGCATATGATACTATTATGAGACACTTCTTTAATGCGCCTACCATCTGGGCTTATGATACATTGTGCATGGCTGGTGGGGTGATGTATGTCATGGGATGGCCATATGATTATTTGCATAATTACCATACCAGAGTAGATGTATTTTATAATAATTTTTCTAAAAGGAATAAAGCATTAACAAACATTATCTTTTCTATAATTCTCTTTTTTCCATTAATGGGAGCATTACTGAAAATTTCCATTACCTGGGCGATAAGAGCTTGGAGAATTAATGAGACCATGATCTCCACTTTCTGGTATCCTCCTGCCGCCCCGTATAGAACTGTTTTTGCTCTAGGGATATTGTTCCTATTACTTCAAGGTATAGCTAATTTTATTCGCGATCTATATTTTGTTATAAGGGGTGAACCAATTGATTGAATTGAGTCCAGAAATACTTACCATTATAATGTTTGGAGGTGTACTTGTTTTTGCCATGACCGGTTTCCCCATGGCCTTCGTGTTAGGTAGCGTAGCATTCCTAACTGGTTTATTAGTGTTTGGGGGGAATATCACGATTCATATATTATATACTCGTCTTTTTGAGTTGTCATTAAACTATCCTTATCTTGCCGTTCCACTTTTTACCTTTATGGGAGTTATACTCCAACATTCTGGAATAGCTGAGAAACTTTACGATGCTTTGTATGAATGGTTGAGTGGATTTAAGGGAGGATTAGCAGTGGTTACTGTCATTGCGGGGACTATCCTTGCTGCGTGTTTAGGGACAATTACTGCTTCTGTTACATTGTTAACTCTTATTGCATTAGGACCAATGATAAAGAGAGGTTATGATAAATCCTTAGCTACGGGATCTGTTATTGCTGCTGGTACTCTCGGAATACTTATTCCTCCTAGTATTATGATAGTTGTTTATGGTCCTCAAGCAGGAGTATCTGTAGGAAAGATGTTTATGGGAGCTATCTTTCCTGGTCTTCTCCTATCAGTTTTATATAATATCTATATAACCGTCCGTTGTTATCTAAATCCCAAGTTAGGACCACCTATCCCCGAGGAGGAAAGGCATAAAATATCTTCAATAAAAAAATTGATAAAACTGTTTAAAGCTATAGCTCCGACCCTATTAATCATTTTAGCAGTCCTGGGAACAATTTACACGGGTATAGCTCCCCCAACTGAAGCAGCTGCCATGGGAAGCTTTGCAGTTGTGATATTGGCCATCGTTTATCGAAAATTTACTTGGAGTTTGATCAAACATAGCGCAATAGAAGTGCTTCGAGTAAGTGCTTTCGTTCTTCTGATTGCTGGTTTAAGTTATGCCTTTGTCGGTATATTTATGAGTGCTGGCTGTGGAGAAGTAGTAACTAATTTAATTATGGCTGTTCCCGGTGGAAAGTGGGGAGCTTTTTTAATGATAATGTTTATTGTTTTTGTTTTAGGAATGTTCATTGAGTGGATTGGAATTGTCTTTATTGTTGTCCCCATTTTTTCACCTATTTTCGTAAAATTAGGATTTGATCCTTTATGGGCTGCGATGATGATTTGTGTCGACTTACAAATGGCCTTTATGACACCACCTATGGCGATGTCTATCTTTGTTTGCCGGGGTACTGCTCCTCCAGAGCTTGGCGTCACTATGAGCGACATAATAAAAGGAGTAATCCCCTTTATTATTATAATAATGATCGCCCTAATACTATGTACTATATTTCCTCAGATTATTACCTGGTTACCAGAGCGAATGATAGGGCCATCTTAGGGGGGAAAAATACAAGTATAAAATTAGAACCAATCCCCTAAGAAAACAAGAAAAACCATATAATATTTACTAGCAACTTTTAGGGTTATAGATGACCACCAGGAGTTCTCTGTTTTTTCTTCATCAGTAAAGTTAGTCTTTACACCGGTATTTTGGGAGATAAGAAGACTGCTGTTATTGAGATGGCTGCTGCCTCAGGGTTAACTTTAGTTCCAGAGAATAAAAGGAATCCATTAATAACTACCACTTATGGAACTGGTCAGTTGATTAAAGCAGCATTGAATCAGGGATGCCGAAAAATGAATAATACTTATAAAATTATATAAATCATATTAAAAAGTATCTAAAGGAGCAAATTAGATGAAAAAATTAGGTTTTATTGGAACAGGAATAATGGGTAAACCAATGGCTAAAAATTTAATCGATGCCGGTTATCCCTTAGTAGTTTATGATATAAACCATAAAGCTTTAGAGGAAATGGTAGACTATAATGCAAAAAGTGCTTCTTCTTGTAAAGAAGTAGCCTCCCAAAGTGATATTATCATCACCATGTTACCTAATTCGCCAGAGGTGGAAAAAGCAGTATTAGGTAAAGATGGAGTAATCGAGGGAGTAAAAAGGAGTCAAACCTTAATCGATATGAGCTCTATTGCTCCCCTAGTATCCCAGAAAGTAGCGAAAGAACTAGAGAAAAAAGGTGTTGATATGCTTGATGCCCCAGTCAGTGGAGGACAAGAAAAAGCACAGTCCGGTACTCTGGCTATTATGGTTGGAGGAAAAGAGGAAGTTTTTAAGCAGTGTAAGGCTATTTTAGAAGCTATGGGTAAACCTATCTTAGTGGGTGATATCGGAGCCGGGCAGATAACTAAGTTAGTCAATCAGACCATAGTAGCGATTAATATTGCTGCAGTTGCAGAGGCCTTAATCTTAGGTAAGAAAGCGGGAGTGAATCCCCAACGAATTTTTGAAGCTATAAAAGGTGGTCTAGCTGGAAGTCAATGTCTAACCGATAAAGGACCCAGGATGTTCCAAGGTAGATTTAACCCGGGCTTCAGAATAGGATTACATGTCAAAGATTTAAACAATGTCCTAGCAACAAGCCGAGAATTACATACAGCCATGCCTCTTTGTGCCCAGGTGATGGAAATGATGCAGACCCTAATGGCTGAAGGTCATACTGACTTAGATCATGGTAGCTTAGCTCTATTTTATGAGAAGTTAAATGGCATCTCCTTAAAGGAAGAGTAAACAAAAAGAAAGGAAAAAGAAAATAGTATTAAAACCCCAAGTGATTATTCCTCCAAAAGTTTAGGAGAAAGACAGATAGAGAAGTAAATTATAAATAATTTTTAAAAAGGAGTATAAAAAATAAAAAAACGGTGCTATGATTAAAGAAAAATAAAAAATATTTAAAAAATGAGGCAGAAAAAATAATATTAACTACGATAATAAAAGGAAAAAAGGATAAATATTTAAATAGGGTACGTTTTGAAATAACTAAAAGATTATAATTTTTAGATTGGTATTTTTTAGAAAACAATTAAAATAAGAATTTCAAAATTACTTAAAAAAAGTTAATAGATAAGTAAAAAAGAGGAAATTAATGAAGAAAAATATAAATACTGCTGATATTTTTAATAAAAATAAAGAAGAATTTATAAATATAAATAAAGAATATGCTATCGGTGTTGATTTAGGAGGAACAAATATTGTCAGTGCAATAATAAATAATCAGGGAGAGATATTGAGTTATCTTAAAGTTAGAACTTTAGCTGAAAGGGGCAGAGAAGCTACTATTAAAAGAATAATAGAGACTATCCATAAAAATATTGTTCAATTTCAATCCACGATAGCTCCTGACGGTATAATAGGAATAGGAATTGGAGCACCTGGTCCTCTCGATATTAAAAGAGGGATTATCGATTTTGCTCCCAATCTACCGGGGTGGAGAGATGTTCCTTTAAGAAAAATATTGAAAGATGAATTTAATATGAAAATTGTTTTGGAGAATGATGCCAATGCAGCTGCTTGGGGAGAACGGTGTTTTGGAGTAGGTCAAGGGGTAGATAATTTAGTGTGTTTTACTCTGGGGACCGGGATTGGTGGGGGAATAATTATTGATGGAAAAATATATCACGGTAATAATTATGGTTCAGCAGAGTTAGGTCATATGACTGTAAATAAAGATGGTCCTCGTTGTAATTGTGGAAACTATGGTTGTTTGGAAGCCTATTCTTCCGCTACTGGAATTAAAAATAGAATAAAAAGTAGAATAAAAGAGGGAATAAAGAGTGAGTTCTTAAATTTTGATAGTGATGACAAGTTATTTGAATCGCTCAGTTTAAAATCAATTTTTGAAGCTGCCCGCAAAGGTGATAGATTAACCTCAGATATAGTCGAAGAAGCAATTTCATATTTAGGAATAGCCATTGCCAATATTACTAATATATTGAATCCTAAAATGGTGGTGTTGGTAGGAGGAATGACTAACGAAGGAGATAAACTACTTCTCCCTCTTAGAGAAGAAGTAAAAAAGAGAGCATTTTATTCCAATTATAAACCCCTTAAAATTGTTATTGGGAAACTAGATGGAAACGCTGGTGTTCTCGGGGCAGCCGCTCTCTTATGGATACCCGAAATTTACTCTCTATAATCTAGTTTAGCTAAGGATGGGCATAAATTTCGTGATAATATACTAATATTTTAGGTAGTAAAGAATAATTAAATGAATAATTTTAAAAAAAATAATATTTTTTATTTATAAAAAGAGGATTTTATAAATCTTTGCCGAATTAATATATTATAAAGGAGATGAAAAAAATTGGAGGTGAAAAAATGTCAAAAAATTTAATAGTTTTATTTATAGTAGTTTTATTAATTGTTGGTGGTTTTAGTATTTATACTTATGATCAGTCTAACCAAGCAAAGAAAGAATTAGAAGAAAAAAATCTTAGATTGGAAAGTAGTAATGAACTTATTTCGGAACTGAAGGAAAATATAAAAGAAAAAGAAAAACAGATTGAGGAACTAAGCGCCAATTTGACTAAAGAAAAGAAAGATTTAGAGCAAGAATATACCGATAAATTATCTATTTTAACTGAGGAAAGAGCAAAATTAGAAGCTTCGTTAGCGGAGAAGGAGAAGATCTGGCTGGATCAAGATAAAGAAAAAGAACAATTTATGATTAAATTAGAGGAGGAGGTTAAAGGATATAAAGAGAGTATAAGTAAGTTAGATAATGAAATAGTTAATTTAAAAGAAGGAGTAGTCCAGCTAACCAATGAAAAGAAAGATTTAGAGCAAGAATATACCGATAAGTTATCTGGATTAATGGAAGAAAAAATCAACCTTGGAACTTTGTTAGCAGAAAAAGAAGAGATAATTAAAACCATTGAGAGCCAGAAAGAAGAAGCTGAGCAGGCTGTTTTCTCTAAGGATAGGCTTATTTCGGAACTAACAGGAGATATAGAAGAGAAAGAAGCACAAATTAATGAATTACAGGCAAATTTAACTAAAGAAGAAAAAGATTTAGAGAAGGAATATGCGGATAAATTACCTGGATTAATGGAGGAAAAAGCTAGACTTGAAGCTCAATTAATTCAACAAGAAGAGATGTTGAAAGCTAAAGATCGCGAGAAAGAAGAATTTATCGCTAAATTAGAGACTTACTCCAATCAGATTAATGAATTAAAAGATAAGTTAACCCTACAAGAAAGTGAAAAAGAGAAAGATTATACTGCAGAACTGTCAATATTACGGGAAGAGAAGAGTGCATTTGAGACTCAACTAAAAACTTCTCAAGCTCTTCTTTCGGAAAGAGAAGATACTATTACCATCCTTAAACAGCAAAAAGAAGAATCAGAAAAGAATCTTGCCGACCAGGATAAAATAGTTGTAGAATTATCTGAAAGTATAAAAGGATATGAAAATCAGGTTACGGAAATAAAAGAACAAATGGCTAAAGAGGGAAAAGAAAAAGAAGCAGAATGTGCTAGTAGATTATCCTTATTAATGGAAGAAAAGAGCATAGTAGAGGCTAAGTTAGCAGAGGCTATGCAAAAGGGCATACCAGATTATTATGAGGTTAAGAGGGGAGATTCTCTCTGGAAGATTGCTGAAAGATTTTATAACCAGGGTGAGGAATGGATAAAAATATTTGAGGCAAATCTAGACAAAATAAAGAACCCCAATTTAATTTATCCCTATCAAAGGCTTACAATTCCTAAGGAATAATTTAGTATCGTGTATCGAGTTAGCTGGTTAGTTGGTTACCTGGTTAGCTAGTTAAGATAGCAAAAGATAAATAATCAAAAACTAAGGGGCGGGTAATCCCGCCCCCTTTCTTTTACAGTATAAATTAAGATATCTAATTTTTAATCCCTCTCCCCACTATATACGATAGTTATAATCTATATAAAAAAGGCAGGCCCCTACTACTAACTACTATATTAACCAGTTAACTAAGTAACCAGCTAACCAATTAACTATATTATTACCCACATATCCTATCTATTTCTTTTTTATATTTATTATGTATCTCAAATCTCTTCATCTTCAGAGTTTCAGTTAGATCACCATCTTCAATAGTAAATTCTTTAGGAAGTAGAGCGATCCCCATCACTGTTTCATAGGGTTTAAATCCATGCTCTTTAGAGATTAATCTTTTTTGTTCTCTTTGATACAAAGATATTGTTTGGGGGTTATTAATTAATTCATTAGTATCTTTATATTTAATATCTTCTTTATCAGCATATAATTTTAAAGATTCAAAATCAGGAACAATTAGTGCTCCCAGACGAGGTTTGTCTTGACCAACTACAATAACCATATTTATATAATCACTTTCTTTTAGTTTGTCTTCGAGGGGTAAGGGCTCAACATTTTCTCCTCCTCTTAAGACTATAGTATCCTTTATTCTTCCCACAAGCTTAAGATATTTTCCGTTATAGGTCTTCTTACCTAAATCTCCGGTATTAAACCAACCTTTTTTAATTACTGCATCAGTTTTTTCTTTATTTTTATAATAACCCTTCATTATCATAGGCCCTTTAGTTAACACAATACCTATTTCGCCATTAGATAATTCCTGATCATAATTATCCTTATCTACAATCTTTATTTTTACTTCCGGGAGGGGAGGTCCTACTGTAAACAAAATATTATATTTTTCTACTCTGCCAGCGAGGATTGGAGATGTTTCAGTCAATCCATATCCTTCACAAACCATAATTCCAACTAGGTTAAAAAATATATCAGTAGCTTTGGGAAGTGCTCCCCCGCCACTAATAGCAAACCTTAATTCTCCTCCAGTTATTTCTCTAATCTTCCTAAAGACTAGCTTATCGGCTAGCTTATATTTCCAGCCCAAGCTTTTCATTGTTCTTTTAGCCTGACTTAATTCTTCTGCGGTATATTCGTTTCGATCAAATAAAGGTAGAGTATCGTTTATAATTCCTTCAGCTTCTTTATATTTTCGTCCTATTTCGACCGCCCAATTAAATATAAATCTCTGTATAGTACTTCCTTTTTTAATATTATCCATAATCCCTTTATGTAGACTTTCCCATATTCGGGGGACACTACACATAACAGTAGGTTTTTCTGCTTTAAGATCTGGCAGAAGGACCTGTTTAAAAGGTTTACTATAAGCGGTTGAGGCCCCTACAGTTAAGGCACAATACTCTACAGTTCGTTCATAGATATGCCAGGAGGGTAGAACCGATAAGAACCTGTCTTCTTTATGAATTCCTACTGTTGGTGGAGCTGTTCTTAAATTATGCAGAAAATTAGAGTTGGTAAGTGTAACTCCTTTGGGGTCAGCGGTAGTCCCAGAGGTGTAGATTATGGTTACCAGATCATCTGCTTGGGCACGGTCAGCTATCTTCGTAAAGGAAGTATCTCCCTGATTTAATAAATCTTCACCGATTTTATTTATTTTTTCAAAGGAATAAATTTGATGAGAATGTGTTTCATTATATGGTTTGTCTAGCACTACTGTCCTATTTAAAAGACTATTTTTAACGGAGTCAGCTGTATCTTTAGAGTGAGTCTCTTTTAAGAGATTTTCTATATTTTCTTCTAAGTACTTTTCTAAGAATTTTTTGGCTTCAGTTGATAAGAAGATATGCTTATTTTTATTATTCACTAAAGAATGTATAATGGTATAAAATTTTTTGCTTATTTTTTCGTTTTCTTCGAATCTGGTCGGTATAGTCCATTCCGGAGCATTTTCTTTCTCAGAAAACATATTGATTTTATCTATTAGGATAATATTTTTTATCTGAGGGAGGTCTTTAATTACACTATAAAAATTAGAAAACTGTTTCTCTCCTTCTATTATGGTAGCCTTAGAATCTGAATGATTCAGTTTAAAGTAAATGTCCTGAGATGAGCTATCACCACTGCAAGGGACATCAACTGCTCGTAGGCCAATAATTGCCAGATCAGAAATTATCCATTCAAAGCGGTTATCACTGATCAGACCTATATGGTCATATTTTTCTAAGCCAATATGTAACAGTCCAGTGCCGAATATTTTAACTTTTTGGTAGAATTCTTTATAAGATATTGGTTTGAATTTTCCTTCTTTTTTTACTTTAAAAGCAATTCTATCCCCGTATAGATTGACACTGTTTTTTAACGTTTCATTTATTGTTTGCAACTTCATAAAAATATCCCCCCCCAATCTTTATTTAATAATTATTAGTTAATATTAATAGTAGTTATTAGTACCAAGTATATAGATAAATTTAAGAAAAGTCAAATTATTAAATTACAGTATCGAGTATAGAGTTAAGAAAGAGAAAAAAAGATAGAAAAAAGATGTCTTATTTTGTCGGAATGAAAAATTATTTTTTAAAAAAAATAAATAAAAAGAAGGGTTTTTCAAAATAATGTAGAATAAAAATATAAAGAGATAAACGGAAAAGAGAAAAAATATTTTTTAGATTTTATGAATTCTTTTCTATCTTTAAAAAATTATGGTATAATTAAATCAAAATATAAAAATAAATATAACTTTATTTTTTTCTTCCAGGAGGATAGAGGGTGTGCGGATAATATCTATTGCTAATCAAAAAGGTGGAGTAGCAAAAACCACTACCACTATAAACTTGGGGGCAAGCTTAAGCTCATTAGGGAAAAAGGTATTATTGATTGACTTGGATCCCCAAGCTCATACTACTTTAGGCTTAGGCATTGAACCAGATAATTTATCTAAAACTATGTTAAATGTCTTAGAACCATATCGCTCTAAAGATAAATTAAAATTAGAAGAAATAATAATAAATTTAAAAGTAGGAGGAGGAGAGAATTTATTTTTAGCTCCTACTAATATTGATTTTGCCAGTGCAGAGTACAAACTTATAGACCAAATAGGCAGGGAAGATTTTTTAGGTGCTAGTATTAGGGAGTGCAAAATTCCTTTTGATTATATAATTATTGATTGTCCACCCTCTTTAGGAATTTTGACCGTAAATGCTTTGAAAGCATGCAATGAAGTTATTATTCCTATGCAACCCCATTATTTTGCTCTTAGAGGTATACAAGAATTTATGGAGACAGCAGAAATTGTACGAAGGAATTTAAATCACCATTTAAAAATTAATATTTTAATTACCATTGCTGAAATAAAGAATAATTTAGCCCAGGAAGTTATAGCGGAGATAAAACAGTACTTTAGTGATAAGTTACTTAAAAATATAATAAGAAAAAATATAACTTTAGTAGAGGCCAGTAGTCAGGGCGTGCCTGCATTATACTATAGTCCAAATTCTCATGGGGCTATTGATTATTATAAACTTGCTCAAGAGGTGATATCGTTTGAAAAAGAAGAGATTAGCGCGGGGATTTAGTAAAATTTTAGATTATAAAGAAGAATTAATTAGAGATACTTCGGCGGATATTATAGATAAAGTAGAAAATCAAAATAACGTTGATGAATTACCAAAAAAACCTACCAAAACTCCTAAAAAAGAATTACAAAAATTTGTAAATATTAAAGTAGTTGGCGTGGGAGGTGGAGGAAATAATGCTATTCGGGAAATGGCTAAACAGGAAATGAATAGTCTTGATCTAATAGCTATAAATACAGATCTGCAAGCTCTATCCCTATCTCAAGCTGGACAAAAGATTCAAATTGGTAAATCTCTAACTAATGGTTTAGGCACCGGGGGTAACCCTGAAATAGGTAAGAAATCAGCTGAAGAGGATAAAGATAAGATTTCTAAAGCTTTAGAAAAAGCAGATATAATTTTTATTACCGCTGGCATGGGAGGAGGGACAGGAAGTGGAGCTTCTTCGGTGGTAGCAAAGATAGCAAAACAATATGGTATTTTAACTATAGGTGTAGTAACTAAACCCTTTACTTTTGAAGGTAAAAAGAGAAAATTACAGGCAGAAACAGCTATAGAAGAATTAAAAAATGAAGTAGATGTTTTAATTACGATTTCTAATGATCGTTTATTGAAAATAATTTCTAAAGATACTTCTATGAAGAATGCTTTTGAAATGACTGATAAAGTATTGCTTCAATCTGTACAAGCTATAGCTGACCTGATTACCATTCCTGGTTTGATAAATTTAGATTTAGCTGACGTAAGAGCAGTAGCGAAAGATGCTGGTTTATCCTTAGTTGGCATCGGAACCGGAAAAGGGAAGAAGAAGGCAAGTAGTGCAGCAAAAATGGCTATCTCTAGTCCTTTATTAGAAGTATCCATAAAAGGGGCGAAATCATTATTGATTAATGTTACTGGTGGCTTAGATATGTGTTTATTTGAAATAAATGAAATAGTTGATATTATATCTAAAGCAGTCGGCCAAGATACTAATATTGTCTTTGGAGCAATTATCAATGAGGAAATGCAGGACGAAATAAGAGTATCAGTTATTGCTACCAAGTGTGAAAAAAATATTGAGGAAGAAGTAAAGAAAAAAGAATTACCTAAAGAAAATTATATAGAAAAAGATAATATTAAGATAGAAGATAAATTTAAATTAAAAGATAAATTGGTAGATGATAAAGACTTAGAGATTCCTGCTTTTTTAAGAAAAAGAATGAAAGATGATATATCAAAAGATTCTCCGAAACCGAAAAAGTTTTTATTTTAGAATATCTTTGCAAATTTAAATTATGGCTTTTTTTATTTCTACTTTTTTATAATTTTGTCTATCCTCATCAATTAGTGGGATGTTAAATGAATTTTACACTCGTTTAAAATAAATTTTGGTGCAATTATTCTTATGAAAAACGAAAAAAGAAGGCAACTTTCTTTTATTACCTATGAAGCATTCCAGAAAATCAAAAAAAACGATCCCCTAAAGATTATTTTTGAATCCCTAGACTGGACTTTTATTTATCCCTTAATTAAAAGTAAATACGTTACTAAGAAAGAATTGATTTATAATCCAGTTGATCTATTTAAAGCTCAACTTCTAATTTGGTTAGGGGAAGTAAAATCAAACCGAAAATTAGCTGAGAGCTTACAATTTAACTCACGGTATTGTGTCCTTTGTGGCTTTGACAGCTTTCTTAAGACTCCCGCTCATTCTACTTTTTCTTACTTCAGGAAAAGAATTGGAAAAGATATTTATTATAAAATTCTACACCGTTTAATTGCCCAGGTAGTAGTTGTAGCCGGAATAAATCAAATAAATATAAATAGCAATATAGTTCATATCGTAACATATTCTGATAAAAATAAAAAGAAAAGTTGTAATTGCAGCGGTAGTAGTGGAAGATGTAAGTATAATCAAAAAAAGAGACACTTTAAAGATAGAACTAATGTAAAGGTGATGACTAAAAATTTTGTAGCCTTCGGGTTTAAAGTTCAAATGATAATTAATCTTAATTCTCAATTACCGGTTGAAATTATAGTTAAACCAAAGGACAAAGAAATTTTAATTT
>Ga0210028_1003107_pt1 | contig 12794 bp, 8 predicted proteins | sample CryGeymeta201513_FD_185468 | JGI IMG/M metagenome (GOLD analysis project Ga0210028, IMG submission 185468) | Groundwater microbial communities from Crystal Geyser aquifers in Utah, USA - Crystal Geyser metaG 2015-13 (SPAdes) (version 2) | ecosystem: Environmental > Aquatic > Deep subsurface >...
CCCAGCCCCGGCCCCAGAACCTCGCGGTCCAGCCGCGCGCCACCCGCCGCCAGCATCCCCCGCGCCCGCGCCAGCGCCGCCCACTCGAAGGCGCCGCCGCCGATGGTGCCCGCACTGCCATCCGCCCACACCAGCATCGCCGCCCCGACCTCGCGCGGGGCCGATCCCGCCACCGCCGCCACCACCAGCCGCACCACCCGCCCGTGCGCCGCCACCGCCGCCTGCAATGCCCCCAGATCAAACATCGCGCCGCTGCCGCCCCACCGCGGCCAGAATCCGCTCGGGCGTGGCCGGCGCATCGAGTGCGGGATAGACCGTGCCATTGCCACAGGCCGCCACCGCATCCGACAGCGCCAGAAGGGCCGAGATCCCCAGCATCAACGGCGGCTCGCCCACCGCTTTTGATCGCCCCACCGTCGGCTCAAAGTTGGGCCGCCCCCACAGCGCCACATTGAACACCTTTGGTCGATCAGAACAGGCGGGAATCTTGTAGGTGCTGGGGGCATGGGTGGTCAGCCGCCCCATGCCGTCCCACACCAGTTCCTCGCTGGTCAGCCAGCCCACCCCCTGCACATAACCGCCCTCGATCTGCCCCAGATCCAGCGCCGGGTTCAGACTGGCCCCCGTGTCGTGCAGAATGTCGGTGCGCAGGATGCGGTGCTCGCCGGTCAGACTGTCGATCACCACTTCGGTCACCGCAGCCCCATAAGCGAAATAGTAGAACGGTCGCCCGACACCCCTGATCCGATCCCATTCAAGCTTTGGCGTCGCATAAAACCCGGTCGCCGACAGGCTGACGCGCGCAAGGTAAGCCGCCGCTGCCGCGTCGGCAAAAGCCATGTCCGCCCCGGCCACCCGCACCCGCCCGCCCAAGAACACCACATCCCCGGCCTTCGCCTGATGCTTCCCGGCCAGAAATGCGGCAATCCGCCCGCGCAATTGCTCGCACGCCGCCTGCACCGCCATACCGTTCAGATCAGACCCGGATGATGCCGCCGTGGCCGAGGTATTGGGCACCTTGCCGGTATCGGTCGCGGTAATCTTCACCGTGCTCACATCCACCCCGAACACCCAAGCCGCCACCTGCGCCACCTTCTGGAACAGACCCTGCCCCATCTCGGTGCCACCATGGTTGAGATGGATCGAGCCGTCCTGATAGACATGCACCAGCGCCCCAGCCTGGTTGAGATGCGTGAGCGTGAACGAGATCCCGAATTTCACCGGCGTCAACGCGATGCCGCGCTTGAGGATCGGGCTTCCCGCATTCCACGCCGCAATCGCCTCCCGCCGCGCCAGGTAGTCGCTTGATCGCTCCAGCGCCGCCACCAGTTCATGCCCGATGAAATCCGCGACCGGCATGTGATACGGCGTGGTCTGCAATTTCTCCTTTGCATAAATACTCTGGGGGTCCGGGGGCAAAGCCCCCGGCGCGGCATAGAAATTGACCCGCCGCACCGCCAGCGGGTCCAGCCCCAGAGCGAACGCGATGTGATCCATCACCCGCTCGATCCCCACCATCCCCTGCGGCCCGCCAAAGCCGCGAAAGGCGGTGGCGCTCTGGGTGTTGGTGCGCAGCCGGTGGCTTTCGATCCGCACCGCAGGCAGGTGATAGGCGTTGTCGGCGTGCAGCATGGCGCGGTCGGCCACCGGCAGCGACAGATCCTGGGCCCAGCCGCAGCGCATCAGATGCACGAACTCGATCCCCCGCACCCGGCCCTGATCGTCGCACCCGACCCGGTAGCGAATGCGCAGATCGTGGCGCTTGCCGGTGATCATCATGTCGTCGTCGCGATCATAGCGCATCTTGCACGGCCGCCCGGTGGCGCGCGCCGCCAGCGCACAGGCGATCGCCAGCGCGTTGCCCTGGCTTTCCTTGCCGCCAAACCCGCCGCCCATGCGGCGCACCTCGACCCGCACCGCGTTCATCGCCAGGCCAAGCGCCTGCGCCACCTTGTGCTGAATCTCGGTCGGATGCTGGCTGGACGAATGGACCACCATGTCGCCGCCCTCTTGCGGCAGGCATGCTGCCACCTGACCTTCAAGGTAGAAGTGCTCTTGCCCGCCGACCTCAAGCTCGCCTTCGATCACCCGCGGGCTGGCGCCAATCGCCGCACTCGCATCACCCTTCTGCCAGATCACCGGCCCGGCCTCGAACCGGCTGCCTGCGGCCAGCGCCTCGTCGATCGTCAGAAGCGCGGGCAACGCGTCAATCGCGATCACCCCCAGCCGGGCCGCGCGGCGCGCCGCAAGGTGGCTTTCGGCCACCACCAGCCAGACCGGCTGACCGGCGTAGTGCACCGTATCCACCGCCAGCAGCGGCTCGTCATGCGCCGAGGGGCTGCAATCGGGCATCACCGCAAAATCGCTGGCCGAGAACACCGCGACCACGCCGGGGGCGGCGCGCACCGCCGCCAGATCGAGGCTGATGATCCGGCCATGCGCCACCGGCGACAGGCCGAACGCCAGATGCAGCGCCCCGGCCGGCAGCGGGATGTCGTCCACGTAGCGCGCGCGCCCCATGACATGCAGTGCTGCGGCGTCATGCGGCAGGGGCTTGCCCACACTCATGCCGACACCTGCAGCACGCTGATCGGCACCCCGGCCAGATCGTGAAAATAGCGCAGCAGCAGGTTCTGCGCCGCCGTCAGCCGGTAAGCGGCGCTGGCGCGCATGTCGCTGAGCGGCGCGAAATCCTGCGCCAGCGCGCGCGCCGCAGTCCGCGCCGCGTCAAGACCCCAGGGCTGACCCAGCAGCGCCGCCTCGGCCGTCGCCGCGCGTTTCGGGATGCCCGCCATGCCGCCGAAGGCCAGCCGCGCGGCGCTGACGCTGCCGTCGCTAACGGTCACGTTGAAGCAGCCGCAAACCGCCGAGATGTCCTGATCGAAGCGCTTGCTCAGCTTGTAGCAGCGCAGGGCGGGCGCGTGGGCCGGAATCGTCACCGCCTCGACGAATTCGCCGGGGGCTCGATCCTGCTTGCCGTAGCCCAGAAAGAAATCCTCGAGCGCCAGCGCCCGGCGGGCATCGCCGCGGCGCAGATGCAGGGTGGCACCCAGGGCGATCAGCGCCGGGGGCGTGTCGCCGATCGGCGAGCCGTTGGCGATATTGCCGCCGATGGTAGCCATGTTGCGCACCTGATCCGAGCCGAACCGGCGCAGCAGGTCTGCGAACGGCGGGTGCAGCGGCGCCATCGCTTCCCGCAGCGCCGCGATCGTGACCCCGGCCCCGATCCGCAGCCGCTCGCCCTGGCGCTCGATCCGTTGCAGATCGGTGACGCCGGACAGGAAGGCGACCACGGGCAGGTCGCGCAGGCCCTTGGTCAGCCACAGCCCGACGTCGGTGGCACCGGCGATCAGGGTGGCGTCGGGGTGGGCCAGATACCACTCGGCCAGTTGGTCGGCGCTGATCGGGCGGAAAGCGCCGGGGCGGGGGCTGTCTGCCCCCGCCCCGGACCCCACCCCCGAGGATATTTGGGCAAAGGAGAAATTGGCAGAGTCGGCCGTGATCCAGGCGGGCACGGGGGCGGTCTCGACTGCCTCTGCCGCCTTGATGATCGGGGCGTAGCCGGTGCAGCGGCAAAGGTTGCCCGCCAGCACGTCGTCGTGATCGTGGCGCGCCGCGGTGTGGGCGGTGGCCAAGGCTACCACGATACCCGGGGTGCAGAAGCCGCACTGGCTGGCGTGATGGTCGATCAGCGCGCGTTGCACCGGGTGCAGGGTGCCATCGGGGGCGGCGATGCCTTCGACCGTGCGCACCGCCTTGCCATGCACCTGGGCCAGCAGCAGGATGCAGGCGTTGACCGCGCGCGCGCCAGCGGCATCGCTGAGCATCACGGTGCAGGCGCCGCAATCGCCCTCGTTGCAGCCCTCCTTGGTGCCCATCAGGCCGCGCTCGCAGCGCAGCCAGTCAAGCAGGGTTCGCGTCGGGTCTTGCGCCCTCAGGCGAACCGGCGTTCCATTGAGCCGAAACGCGATCTCGGTCATCCGAAATGTCCGCCGCCTTCTCCCCGTTCAAGGCCTGGTCTGATGCCAATGCGTGCCCGCCCGATGCGGCGTAAAGCGGGCCACGCGCCCTTGGATGTTGTGCTGCCATGAAGCCAGCGCCGGGGCCGGTTGGCAAGCATTAGATTTGCGGAATTTCCGACAGCACTTGTCCGGACGGCCGATGAATGGCGGGAATCACTTCGTCAGCGCGTCCAGCACGGCCGGGTTCCAGCGCCTGGACCCGGTATCGAAGGCGGCGAAGTTCGAGCCGAACGACCAGGCGCACCAGCCGATGCCGTTGGCCTCGGCCGCCTCGCGCACCGCGCGCAGCCAGTCGGCGCGCTGAGCGTCGGGGATCCGGCGGAAGGCACCGAATTCTCCGAGAAACACCGGGCCGGGATGGCGGGCGGCGCGGGCCATGTCGGCGCTGACGGCGGCGCGGTCGGCCGATGTGCCCCAGCTTGCGGCGGGCAGCACCGGGGTGATCCAGTCGGCCTGCTGATGGGTGAAGCTGAACGGATCGTAATAGTGGAAGGTCGAGGCGGTGTGCGCGTCGCCCGGCGACAGGGTCAGCATCTGGTCCAGGCTGTTGAAATTCGCCCCGCCCAGGATCACCCAGCGGTCTGGGTGCAGCGCACGGACCAGCGGCATCACGCTGGCGTAAAGCTCCAGCGCCGCCGGGGTGGTCAGGCGAGCTTCGGGCTCGTTCAACAGCTCGAACATCAGGCCATCGGGCCAGCCCACGTAATGGACCGCGAGCTCGCGCCAGATGCTCTGAAAGGTGGCGGCGTTTGCCGCCGGGTCGGCCATCAGGTCGGTGAAATGGTGCAGATCGAGGATCACGTTCAATTTGCGCGCCAGCGCCGCCTTGATCAGCACATCGACATGGCGCAGGAAGGCCGGGTTGATCGCGCTGCCATTCCAGCGCGTCGAAAACCGCACCGGCAGGCGCACGGTATCGAACCCCGCCTTTTGCAGCGCATCGAAATCCGAGCTGTGGATGATGTAGCCCCTTTCGCCCTCGACCGTCGGCGTATCGAGGGCGTCGCCGAGGTTCATGCAGCGTTGCACCGGAAAGCTCTGCGCCAGGGCGGGCAGCGGTGCGCCAAGGGCGAGGGCAAGAGCAAGAGCCAGGCGTTTCATGCGTCATCCTTTGCTGGCGCAGTAAAGCACCCGACCCGGCAGGCGACAATGCCCGATCTGCGCCGCAACCCCGATCACGGCCTTTCCGCCGGGCGCGGCATTGGCTAGGGTCGGGCCATGAGCCAGCCCCGATTCATTCATCTGCGTGTGCACAGCGAATACTCGCTGCTGGAAGGGGCGGTGCCGCTCAAGAAGCTGATCGGGCTGTGCGCGGCGCAGGACATTCCCGCCGTGGCGGTGACCGACAGCAACAACATGTTCGCCGCGATGGAGTTCTCGACCCTCGCCGCAAGCGCCGGGGTGCAACCGATCATCGGCTGCCAGATCAGTGTGGCGCACGATCCCGCCGCCCCCGGCGAGCGCCCGCGCAGCCCCGCGCCGGTCGTGCTGCTGGCGCAGTCCGAACTGGGGTATCGCCATCTGATGAAGCTGCAGACCTGCCTTTACGTCGGCCCCGGTGCGCAAAATGGCGGTGGCCAGTTGCCGCAACTGACGCTGGACGAGCTGGCCGCCCATGCCGAGGGGCTGATCTGCCTGAGCGGTGGGGCGGAGGGGCCGGTGGGGCGATTGCTTCAGGCCGGGCAGGGGGCCAAGGCGCAGGTGCTGCTGGCACGGCTGGCCGCGATCTATCCGAACCGGCTTTACGTCGAGTTGCAACGCCACCCCGGCCCGGGGGGCGCGCTGACCGCGGCCGAGGCCGCCACCGAGCGCGGGCTGATCGAGCTGGCCTATGCGCTGGCGCTGCCGCTGGTTGCCACCAACGACGTGTATTTCCCGAAAGCCGAAATGTATCAGGCGCATGATGCGCTGTTGTGCATCGCGGAAGGGGCCTACGTCGATCAGCAGCAACCCCGTCGCCGCCTGACCCCGCAGCATTCTTTCAAGACCGAGGCCGAAATGGCCACCCTGTTCGCCGATCTGCCCGAGGCGCTGGAAAACAGCGTCGAGATCGCCCGGCGCTGTGCCTTTGCGGTGACCAGGCGCGCGGCGATCCTGCCGCGCTTTGCCGAAAACGAGGTCGAGGAACTGCGCCGTCAGGCCCGCGACGGGCTGGCCGCCCGGCTGGCGGTGATTCCGCATGCGGTGTCGGTGGCCGACTACGAAGCCCGGCTGGCGTTCGAGCTGGGCATCATCGAGCAGATGAAATTTCCCGGCTATTTCCTGATCGTGGCCGATTTCATCAAATGGGCCAAGGATCAGGGCATTCCGGTCGGTCCCGGTCGCGGCTCGGGCGCGGGGTCGCTGGTGGCCTATGCCCTGACCATCACCGACCTTGATCCCTTGCGCTACAACCTGCTGTTCGAGCGCTTCCTGAACCCCGAGCGGGTCAGCATGCCCGACTTCGACATCGACTTCTGCATGGACCGGCGCGAAGAGGTGATCCGCTACGTCCAGGGCAAATATGGCCGCGACCGGGTGGGGCAGATCATCACTTTCGGCGCGCTGCTGTCAAAAGCCGCGATCCGCGATCTGGGCCGGGTGCTGCAAATGCCCTACGGGCAGGTTGACCGGCTGTCGAAAATGATCCCCACCGATGGTGTCAAGCCGGTGTCGATCACCAAGGCGCTGGCCGACGAGCCCCGCCTGCGCGAGGCGGCGAAGGAAGAGGTGGTGGCGCGCCTGCTGGACTACGGCCAGCAGATCGAGGGGCTGCTGCGCAATGCCAGCACCCATGCCGCCGGGGTGGTGATCGGCGACCGCCCGCTGGACGAGCTGGTGCCGCTTTACCAGGATCCGCGTTCCGACATGCCCGCGACCCAATACAACATGAAATGGGTCGAAAGCACCGGGCTGGTGAAATTCGACTTTCTCGGCCTCAAGACCCTGACGGTGATCCGCAACGCGCTGGACCTGCTGCGCCTGCGCGGCATCGAGGTCGATATTTCGCTGATCCCACTTGATGACCCCAAGACCTACGATCTTTACGCCTCGGCCCGCACCACGGCGGTGTTTCAGGTGGAATCGACCGGCATGATGGACGCGCTGCGCCGGATGAAACCGACCTGCATCGAAGATATCGTGGCCCTCGTGGCGCTTTACCGCCCCGGCCCGATGGAAAACATCCCGACCTATTGCGAGGTCAAGAACGGCCAGCGTGCGCTGGAATCGCTGCACCCCTCGATCGACCACATCCTGGCCGAGACCCAGGGCATCATCGTCTATCAGGAACAGGTGATGCAGATCGCCCAGATCATGGCCGGGTATTCGCTGGGTCAGGCCGACCTGCTGCGCCGTGCCATGGGCAAGAAGAAGCCCGAGGAAATGGCCCGCGAGCGCCCGAAATTCATCGCCGGAGCCGCCGCGACCCACGGCATCGCTGCCGACAAGGCGGGCGAGGTGTTCGCCCTTCTGGAAAAGTTTGCCAACTACGGCTTCAACAAATCACACGCCGCCGCCTACGGCGTGGTCAGCTATCAGACCGCCTGGCTCAAGGCCAATCACCCGGTCGAATTCATGGCCGCGGTGATGAACGGCGATATCCACCAGACCGACAAGCTGGCGGTTTACAAGCGCGAGGTGGACAAGCTGGGGCTGCGCACCGTGCCGCCTTCGGTCAACCACAGCCTCGCCACCTTCACGGTTGCGGATGGCGCGGTGGTCTATGCGCTGGGGGCGCTGAAAGGGGTGGGGGTCGAGGCGATGCAGGCCATCGTCGCGGCGCGCGGCGGTCAGCCGTTCACCTCGCTGTTCGATCTTGCCCGCCGCGCCGACCTCAAACGCGTCGGCAAGCGCGCGCTTGAGATGCTGGCCCGCGCCGGGGCGTTTGATTGCCTTGATCCCAACCGGGCGCGGGTGTTCGAGGCGCTGGATGCGCTGGTCGCCTATTCGAGCGCCGCGCACGAGGCGCGCGCTTCGGCGCAGGTGTCGCTGTTCGGCGAGGCCGGGGCCGATCTGCCCGAGCCGCGCCTGGCCAGCCGCGACGACTGGCCGGCCGCCGAACGGCTGGCGCAGGAACATCAGGCGGTTGGCTTTTACCTGACCGGCCACCCGCTGGACGATTACATGGCCGCCCTCCGACGCCGCGCGGTGCTGACCCTAAGTGAGATCAGGCTCAGGGCCGAAGGCATGCCGGTGCTGGCCAAGATCGCGGGCTCGGTCGCCTCGCGCAAGGAAAAGAAATCCGCCCGCGGCAACCGCTATGCTTTCGTGCAACTTTCCGACCCGAGCGGGCTTTACGAAGTCACGGTGTTCGCGGACGTGCTTGAGACCGCGCGCGATCTGCTGGAACCCGGCATGAACGTGGTGCTTTCGGTCAAGGCCGAACTGGAGGGCGACACCCTCAAGCTGCTGGCAAACGCGGTTCAGCCGATTGATCAGGTTGCCGCCGAGGCCGGGGCGTCAGCGCTGCGCATCCATCTTGGCCGCGCCGAGGCCGCGGCCGCGGTCGCGAGCCTGCTCGATCGCCTGCCCCCTGGCCGCATCAAAGCCCAGATCATCCTGTGCGTCAGCGATGCGGCCGGCCGCGAGATCGACCTCACCCTGGCGCAGGATTACCCGGTGACCCCCGGCGTCAAGGGCGCGCTCAAGGCGGTGCCCGGCGTGCTGATGCTGGAAGATATCTAGCCGCTCTTCCCTTCCTTGCGGGCGGTCATCGCGGCACCCCGGCTGGCAGCTTCTTCTTTGCCCAAATACTCATCCAACCGGGCTTACCAGTGCGGCGGCCTCTGGTCGGCCAGCACCACCGCCCCGCTTTCCGCCTCGCGCCCGGCCTCGCGCCCCAGCAGCAGGCCGACCTGACGCTTCAGCCGGTCGATCTCGTTCGCCTGCGCCGCCACCACGTCCGACAGATCGTCGATCGCGCGCAGCACATGCGCCATCTTCTCTTCCACCGCTTCGATCCGCCGTTCCATGGCCTGCCCCGCTGCATCGCCGACTTGTCGCTGCCCGTCCCATCCGCTACACCGCCCGCGACGTCAAGCGAAGGCTTCCAACCCATGGCCCCTGATCCGACCAAAGCGAAATCCACCCGCCGCCCGAGGGCTGCAACGCCAAAGGGCTTTCGTGATTATTTCGGCGCGGAAGTCAGCGAACGCAAGCTGATGCTGGACCAGATCGCGGCAGTTTACCACCGCTACGGCTTTGATCCGCTGGAAACCTCGGCGGTGGAAACGGTCGAGGCCCTGGGCAAGTTTCTGCCCGATGTCGATCGCCCCAACGACGGCGTGTTCGCCTGGCAGGACGAAGACGCCGACTGGCTGGCGCTGCGTTATGACCTGACCGCCCCGCTGGCGCGGGTGGCCGCGCAGTATCGCAACGACCTGCCCAGCCCCTACCGGCGCTACGCGATGGGGCCGGTGTGGCGCAACGAGAAGCCGGGGCCGGGTCGATTTCGCCAGTTCTATCAATGCGATGCCGATACGGTCGGGGCGGCGTCGGTGGCGGCTGACGCCGAGATTTGCGCCATGCTGGCCGATGCGCTGGAAGTGGTGGGGATTGACCGTGGCGACTATGTGGTGCGGATCAACAACCGCAAGGTGCTGAACGGGGTGATGGAAATGGCGGGCGTGCTCGATCCTGCTGACCCCAGCCGTTTCATCCATGAGCGCGGCATCGTGCTGCGCGCGATTGACAAACTCGACCGGCTGGGGCCGCAGGGGGTGCGTGACCTGCTGGGCGAGGGGCGCAAGGACGAAAGCGGTGATGTCACCAAGGGCGCGGGACTGAACGCGCAACAGGCCGAGGTTGTGCTGGGCTTTGTCGCAGCGCGGCGCGACACGGGTGCGGCGACACTCGCGCAGTTGCGCGATCTGGTGCAGGGATCGGCAACCGGCCTCGACGGCGTTTCCGAATTGGAAACAATCGCCGCCCTCCTCGCCGCCCAGGGCTACGGCCCCGACCGCATCGTGATCGACCCCTCGGTGGTGCGTGGTCTTGGCTACTACACCGGCCCGGTCTACGAGGCCGAACTCACCTTCGAAATCCTCGACGACAAGGGCCGCAAGCGGCAATTCGGCTCGGTGGCGGGCGGCGGGCGTTATGACGATCTGGTCGAGCGCTTCACCGGCCAGAAGGTGCCCGCCACCGGGGTCTCGATCGGGGTGGACCGGCTGCTGGCGGCGCTGCGGGCCAAGGGGCGGGTGGCGGGCTCCACCCCCGGTCCGGTGGTGGTGACGGTGATGGACCGCGACCGCATGGCCGACTACATGGGCATGGCCGCCGATCTGCGCGCGGCTGGCATTCGCGCCGAAGTTTACCTCGGCAACCCGAAAAACTTCGGCAACCAGTTGAAATACGCCGACAAACGCGGCTCACCTGTGGCCGTGATCCAGGGCGCGAACGAGGCCGCGAAAGGCACCGTGATCCTCAAAGATCTGATCCTGGGTGCCAGGATCGCCGAAAGTGCCACGCTGGAGGAATGGAAAGACCGCCCCGCCCAGGTGGAAATCCCGCGTGCCGATCTGGTGGCGGCGGTGCGCAAGATGCTGGATCAATGACCGAAAAACCCGCCATCCGGGCCGAGGCCGAGCGCCTGTTTGCCCGGTTTCAGGCCGCCGGAGCGGTGCCGGTCGATGCCGACATCCTGCTGCCCGCCGAAACCCTGCTCGACCTTTACGGCGAGGATATCCGGGCGCGGGCTTATGTGACCAGCGATCCGTTGCGCGGCGAGATGATGCTGCGCCCCGATTTCACCGTGCCGGTGGTGCAGGCCCACATGGCGCACGGTGCCGACCCCGCCCGCTACACTTATATGGGCGAAGTGTTCCGCGCCCAAGCCCACCTTGGCGCGCGCGCCTCGGAATACCTGCAAGTCGGCTTCGAGCTGTTCGACCGCGCCGCCCCCGAAGCTGCTGACGCCGAGGTGTTTGCCCTGTTCGCCCAGACCCTTGCGCCGCTTGGCCTGCGCCCGGCCACCGGCGACATCGGCATCCTGATGGCTGCCGTGCAGGGCCTTTCCACCACCCCACCGCGCAAGGCGGCGCTGCTGCGCCACATCTGGCGACCGGCGCGGTTCCGGGCGCTGCTCGATCGCTTTGCTGGCCGGGTGGCCCTGCCCGAGGCGCGCGCGCGGCTGCTTGACCATCTCGCCAGCGCCCCGCCCGAGGTTCTGATCGCGGCGGCAGGCCCCGCCATCGGCCTGCGCAGCGCCGAGGCGATTGCTGCCCGTGCCCGCGCCCTGCTGGCGGATGCCGGGGTGGCTCCGCTTGCCGCCCCCGAGGCGGCGCTGCTTTACGACCTTCTCGCCCTGCAGGCCCCGGCCACCGCGGCGCTGGCCCATCTGCGCGGCATCACCCCGCTGCTGCCCGCCATCGCACCGGCGGTTGACCGCTTTGCCAAGCGCCTTGACGCGCTGGCCACCCGTGGCATCGACGTGGGCACCCTGCCGTTCGAGGCCAGCCACGGCCGCACCACGCTGGAATACTACGACGGCTTCGTGTTCAGCTTCCACGCCAGCGATCCCGCCCTGCCGCCGGTGGCGTCGGGCGGGCGCTATGACGCGCTGACGGCGGTGCTGGGGCAAGGCCGCTCGATCCCCGCCGTGGGCGGCATCATCCGGCCCGGACTGGTGGTCGCGTTGCGCGGAGAACCGGCATGACTCTCAAGATTGCGGTGCCCTCGAAGGGCCGCCTGATGGAAAAAACCTTTCAGTGGTTCGGTTCGCGCGGTGTCCTGATGCACCAAAGCGGGGCCGAACGCGAATATGCGGGGGCCGTGGAAGGTGTGGAAGGCATTGAACTGGTTCTGCTTTCGGCTGGCGAAATTCCGCGCGAACTGGCCGCCGGGCGGATTCACCTCGGCGTCACCGGCTCGGATCTGGTGCGCGAAAAGCTGGCCGATTGGCCCCAGCAGGTGGCGGAACTCGCCCCCCTTGGCTTTGGTCACGCCGACCTGATCCTGGCCGTGCCTGCCGCCTGGATCGACGTCGCAACCCTTGATGATCTCGACGCCGCCGCCGCGGCCTTCCGCGCCAGCCACGGTTTCCGGCTGCGCATCGCCACCAAATACCACCGTCTCGCGCGCGAGTTCCTGACCGCGCACGGGGTGGCCGACTATCAACTGATCGACAGTCAGGGCGCGACCGAAGGCACCGTCAAGAACCTCACCGCCGAGGCGATTGCCGATATCACCTCGTCGGGCGAGACCCTGCGCGCCAATCACCTCAAGGTGCTGTCGGACGGGCTGATCCACCAGAGCCAGGCGGTGCTGTTCCAAAGCCGCACCGCAGGCTGGACCGCCGCGACCCTCGCCACCCTCGCCACGCTGACCCGGCAGCTCAGGTTGGGGACTGCCGACAACCGATAGCATCCGGCTCGCTTCAAGTTTCTCCTTTGACCAAATATCCCGGGGGTGCGGGGGCAGCGCCCCCGCACTCTTCCCTTCCTGCGGTCGGTCATCGTGATCCGTTGCAGCGATGACCGACCGCAGGAAGGGAAGAGCGGGCCTCAGCGCAGCCCGATGTCCGCCAGCGCCCGCGCCAGTTGGTCGGGTAGTGCCGTCTCGAACTTCCGCCCCGGTGCCAGATCGCGCGGCGCATCCGCCGGGTCAAGGTAGCGCCAGCCCTGAAACGGTCGCCGGGGTGCGCCTGCGGTGCGGATCACCTCCGCGTCCAGCACCAGCGCGCAGCGCCGGATACCGTCGCTGCCTTGCACTTCCTCCAGCGCCACGAGCCGTTGTCGCGCCAGAATCACGCCCTTTAACACCCAGTAAAGCGAGCCGCCCGCCAGCAACTCG
>Ga0210028_1003111_pt1 | contig 12789 bp, 12 predicted proteins | sample CryGeymeta201513_FD_185468 | JGI IMG/M metagenome (GOLD analysis project Ga0210028, IMG submission 185468) | Groundwater microbial communities from Crystal Geyser aquifers in Utah, USA - Crystal Geyser metaG 2015-13 (SPAdes) (version 2) | ecosystem: Environmental > Aquatic > Deep subsurface >...
ACCCGGCAGGTTTTACGACGGTGCCAGCAACCGTGCGAATGTGGAGGGCTGGCGCGACCGGCTGGAAGGGTATTTGCGCGGCTGATGCACCACCCTCAGGCCGAGCGTTTGAACAACGCCAGCAGCGAACCCGCCAGCACAAACAGGCTGCCAAAGGTGCGGTTCATGGCGCGAATGTGCGACGGCTCTTTCAAGGCGCCCAGCACCCGGGACGCCAGCGCGGTGTAACCGGACATGACCACCATGTCGGTGAACGCCAGCGTGGCGCCGATGATGAGGTATTGCGGCAGCAGCGGTTGAGCCAGGTTGATGAACTGCGGCACCACCGCCAGCAAAAACACCGTGCCCTTGGGGTTGACCACATTGATCATCCAGGCCTTGAGAATCAGTGCGCGCTGGCTCACCACCACGCCCGTGTCCGACAGCGCCACCATCGGCCGCGCCGGAGCGCGCCACTGCGCAATGCCCAGCCACACCAGATAGGCCACGCCCAGCCACTTGACCACGGTGAACGCGGTCGCTGAAGTGGAAATCAGCGCGCCCAGACCGACCCCCACGATCAGCAGTTGCGTCCAGATGCCCAGCACCAGCCCAAAGATGGTGACGTAGCCGTACCGAAAGCCGTGGTTGAGCCCGGCGCTCATCGACGCAATCGCGCCCGGGCCGGGCGAAATGCTGATGGCCCAGGAGGCGGCGAAAAAAGCGAGCCAGGTGGCGAGTTGCATGCGTCGAGTTTAGCCTTTAGCCGTTAGCTTTGCGGGTTTTGCAGCGCGGCAATGCGGTCTTCGATTGGCGGGTGGGTCGAGAACAACTTGCCAATGCCACCGGTAATGCCAAAGGCGGCCACGCTCTTGGGCAGTTCGCCGGACGGCAAGCCGCCCAGGCGGGCCAGCGCGTTGATCATGGGTTGCGGCCGTCCCATGAGTTGCGCAGCACCGGCGTCTGCGCGAAACTCGCGATGGCGGCTGAACCAGGCCACCACGATGGCTGCAGCAAAGCCGAGCACGATGTCGAGCACGATGGTGGTCACCATGTAGCCAATGCCGGGGCCGCTGGAGCGCTCGTTGCCCTTATTCAAAAAGCTGTCGATGGCATAAGCAATAACACGGCTCAGGAACACCACAAAAGTGTTCATTACGCCTTGAATGAGCGTCATGGTGACCATGTCGCCGTTGGCGACGTGAGCAATTTCGTGGCCAATGACGGCCTCGATTTCTTCATGCTTCATGCCCTGTAGCAAACCGGTACTCACCGCCACCAACGCCGAGTTTTTGAAGGCCCCGGTGGCAAAGGCGTTGGGCGCACCCTCAAAAATACCGACTTCGGGCATGCCGATACCGGCTTTGTCGGCGAGCTTGCGCACGGTCTCGACAATCCAGGCTTCATCTACGTTGGCGGGCTGGTTGATGATGCGCACGCCCGCCGTCCACTTGGCCATGGGCTTGCTGATCAGCAGCGAGATGATGGCGCCGCCAAAGCCGATCACCAGCGCAAAACCCAACAGCGCGCCCAGATCCAGACCGTTGGCCGTGAGGTATCGGTTGAACCCCAGCAGACTGGTCACCGTGCCGAGCACGGCCACCACCATCACATTGGTCAAAACAAACAAAAGAATGCGTTTCATGTTTTCCTTTTTCACTGAGTCAAACGGAATCCCCGTTCAGTGAGCGAATGGTAGTGGCGAAGCCCTGGAAATCAAGGCAGTGAGCGCTTAATTCCCCCACATCAAGTGCCCATTTAACGGGCGCCTTGCACTTCAGGCAGTGAGGCCCAGGGTGTCGAGTGCGGCTGCGAGGTGGGCCACGCTGCGGTCCGCGTTGTGCAGCTTTTCAAGGCCGAACAGGCCGACGCGAAAGGTCGAAAAATCAGCGGGTTCGTCACATTGCAGCGGCACACCCGAAGCAGTTTGCAGGCCCAGCGCCAAAAACTTTTTGCTGTTCTGGATATCGGCATCCGTGGTGTAGCTCACCACCACGCCGGGCGCCTTGAAGCCTTCGGCGGCGACGCTCTTGATACCGCGGCTCTCGAACAGGGCGCGCACCCTGGCGCCCAGTGCCGCCTGCTCTGCCTTGACCTTGTCAAACCCGTAGGCACGGGTTTCCTGCATGACTTCGCGCAGGCGCACGAGCGCATCGGTGGGCATGGTGGTGTGGTATGCGTGACCGCCTTTTTCATAGGTCTCCATGATTTGCAACCATTTTTTGAGGTCGCAGGCAAAGCTGGTGCTGGTGGTGGTGTCAATGGCGGCGCGGGCGCGCGGGCTCAGCATCACCATGGCGCAGCAGGGCGAGCCGCTCCAGCCTTTTTGCGGCGCACTCACCAGCACATCAACGCCGGTGGCTTCCATATCGACCCACATGGCACCCGAGGCAATGCAGTCGAGCACAAACAGCCCGCCCACTTCGTGCACCGCCTCAGCCACCGCTTTCAGATAGTCGTCCGGCAGGATCATGCCGGCAGCGGTTTCGACGTGCGGGGCAAACACCACATCAGGCTTGTTGGCGCGGATAGCTGCCACCACCTCGTCCACCGGGCAAGGAATCCACGGTGCCTGCGTGTCGTCACCCACCCGGCGCGCCTTGAGCACGGTCGATTCCGCCGGAATGCCACCCATGTCAAAAATCTGCGTCCAGCGGTAGCTGAACCAGCCGTTGCGAATCACCAGGGTCTTCTTGCCGGTGGCAAACTGGCGCGCCACCGCCTCCATGCCAAAGGTGCCGCTGCCCGGCACCAGCACGGCAGACTGAGCGTGATAGACCTCTTTGAGGATGCTGGAGATGTCTTGCATGACGCCCTGAAAGCGCTTGGACATGTGGTTGAGCGCGCGGTCGGTATAGACCACCGAAAACTCGAGCAGGCCGTCAGGGTCGATTGTGGGAAGAAGTCCGGGCATGAAAGGCTCCTGTGAGTGGGATGTGTATGGTGCTCAGCTTAGCATGAGCCTGTGAAGCAAGATAGCCGAAATTACCCGCGTATTGGGGTGGCAGTCAAACATGCATCTGCCGCAAAAGTGACTATTCGCGCGGCAGGATCAGGCAGCGCGCCAGCCCAAAGCGAGCAAAGTCGCGGTCGAACGTCACAAGCCTGAGCTCGCTGGATAGGGCCAATGCCGCCAAGTAGGTGTCGGTCCAAAGTCGCGCTGATGGCTGGCTGCTGCCGAGCAAGGCGTTGATGTGAGCTTCGCAACTCAGCGGGTCGGCCAACAGGCCTATTTGCGGCATGGCCCGGTAACTTTGGTACAGGCCCCAGGCGGCCGGTAGCGCCAACGCCCCCGCACCCACGGCCTTGGGCTGGCACAGCAGCCGAACCAAACCCAGCATGGTGGTGCGACAAAACCAGGCATTGGGCCTGGATGAACTGGCTGACGCCATGACCACCGTGGCCCAATAAGCACGCGCCAGCGCATGGTGCGGATGCTCTTGCACGGCCAGCGCCAGCCAGACATTGATGTCCGGGAGATCACCAGAAACAGGCGCCTGCAAGGGCCACGGCAGACCGGGTGCTTCGTGCATCGACCAGGCTGAGGCAGCTACTTCACTCATCGGCCAAAGCGCTCAAGTTGGCGTTGTTCAAAGCTTCTTCAGACAAAGCCATGGGCGAGCCCAGTCTGATGCTGGGCAGATCTGCGGCCAAATCGGCAACGTTTGCTGCGGGGTTGCTGTTCAAGCCGCGTTGCAACAGCGACAACACCAGGTCGCGCAGGGTAGAGCCCTCCAGCGCGGCGCGCGCCTTGAGGTGACGGAACAAGGGATCAGGGATGTCGAGGCTGGTTCGCATATTTGCATTTTTATGCAAATCTCCGGAATATGCAAGTCATGTCATCTTTCCTTAGAAATTACCGGGTTGCTGTACGTAGGGCGGAAGTTTCGCGAGGGCGGCGAAGACCGCTCCGTTGCGAATTGTCAAGTCATCTCCGGCCTTGTCACGCAAGATACAGGTTGATCAACCAGACGGCTGGAGGCGCCTTGTAATGCGTCAAAAAGTGATTGTATTTACCGACCTGGATGGCACTTTGCTGGACCCGGTCAGCTATGACTTTTCAACCGCCTTGCCCGCGCTGGAGGTGTTGCGCGCGCAAGGCATCGCGCTGGTGCTGTGTTCCAGCAAAACGCGCGCCGAGATGCTGCTGTACCGCCAGCGGCTGGACAACCACCACCCGTTCGTTGTGGAGAATGGTGGCGCCGTGTACCTGCCGAGCGGGTATTTCAAGACACCCATCGACAGTGATGACACTTTGCCGGGGTACGAGCGCATCACGCTGGGCACGCCACATGCCGAAATCAGGCGCCAGTTTGTCGCGCTGCGCGCGCTCACCGGCGCGCGGGTACGCGGCTTCACCGATATGGATGTGGCCGAAATTGCGGCGCTGACCGGGCTCGACAACGCGCAAGCGGCGCTGGCCCGGCAGCGTGAATTCGACGAGCCCTTTGTTTTTGACAGCAAGGTTGATGCCAGCTTTTTGCAGGCCATCAAAAGCATCGGCCTGAATTGGACCGCAGGGCGACTGCATCACATGTTGGGCCAGCACGACAAAGGCCGGGCAGTGCGGCTGCTGAAAACACTTTACGAGCTGGCGCATGGCACCATGACCACCCTGGGGTTGGGCGACGGCGCCAATGACCTGCCCATGCTGCGTGCCGTGGACCACGCCGTGCTGGTGCGCCACGCGGATGGCCTGGCCAACGCCAGTCTACAGTTTGTCGGCCTGACGACAACGCACCTGCCTGGCCCGGCCGGCTGGAACGAAGCAGTACTTGATTTCTTATGCCATGGACACGATTGAGCTCAGGCCGGAGGTGCGCGCGCAGATCCAGGCGCTGGGCCGGGCCGATATTGTGGTGGGTATTCCAAGCTACAACAACGCACGCACCATTGGCCATGTGGTGCGCGCGGTGCAGGCCGGGCTGGCCAAGTACTTCCCCGAGCAAACGGCCGTTATCGTCAACTCCGACGGTGGCTCCACCGACGGCACCACCACGGTGGTGCAGCAGTCGGGCATCGAGGACTACAGCGCCATCCTGCTGCACCACCGGGTCTCGCCCATTGCCAAGCTGGCCTTTCCCTACGTCGGCGTGCCCGGCAAGGGCAGCGCCTTTCGGGCGGTGTTCGAGATTGCCCGGTCGCTCAACGCCCGTGCCTGTGCGGTGGTTGATTCGGATTTGCGCAGCATCACGCCCGAGTGGATCGAACTGCTGGTCAAACCAGTGCTGATGAACGGTTTTGACTATGTTGCGCCGCTCTACCACCGCCACAAGTTCGACGGCACCATCACCAACAACATCATCTACCCGCTGACGCGCGCGCTGTATGGCAAGCGGGTGCGCCAACCGATTGGCGGCGACTTCGGCTTTTCGGGCCAGTTGGCCAGCTTCTACCTGGACCAGGATGTGTGGCAGACCGATGTGGCGCGTTTTGGCATCGACATCTGGATGACCACCACCGCCATTGCCAACAGTTTCAAGGTCACGCAGTCTTTTCTGGGCGCCAAGATTCACGACGCCAAGGACCCCGGCGCCGACCTCAGCAGCATGCTCTACCAAGTGGTCAGCGCCACCTTTGACCTGATGGAGAACCACGCGCCGGTGTGGCTGCCCATTCGCGGCTCCGAGCCGGTGCCGGCCTTCGGCTTCGAATACACGGTCGGGCTGGAGCATGTGAGCGTGCATACCGGGCGCATGCTGGCGCAGTTTCGCGAGGGCCTGGCCAACCTGCAGGAGATCTGGCGCGAGGTGCTGGGTGCCGGTGATTTTTCCGAGGTGCAAAGGCTGGGGGTGCAAAGCGATGCTGAATTCAAGTTTCCGCCCGCGCTGTGGGCGCGCGTGATTTACGACTACGCCCTCGCTTTTCACCGCAAGCAAATGCTGCCGGCGCACCTGATCAAGTCGCTCACGCCGCTGTACATCGGCAAAACTGCCGCGTTCATTCTGGCCGCTGACGCCATGACGCCGGCCGAAGTGGAACTGGAAATCGAACAACTGTGCCTGGCCTTTGAGCGCGACAAGGACTACCTGGCCAGCGCCTGGGCACCCGACCATCTGGAATTGATGAACAAGGAGTAACGCCATGAATGACTTTCTGAACCTGATCCTGCAACCTTTGGACGCACTTTTTTTGAGTCTCATGGCCTTGTTGCCCAACCTGCTGGCGATGCTGGTTATTTTGTTGCTGGGCATCGGCTTGGCCAGGCTGATCCACTTCGTGCTGCTGAAATTTCTCAACGCCATCCACTTCGACAACTTGGCCGACCGCATGGGCATGACGGCGCTGATGCGCAAGGGCGGGCTGTGGTCCAAACCAGCGGCGTTGATCGCCAGTGTCGTCTTTTGGGTGGTGATGGTGCTGACGCTGATGCTCGCCTTGAACGCCTTGCAGATTGCCGCTATTGACCATCTGGTGGCGCAAATTTTTGGCTACTTGCCGCGCGCCTTTTCAGCCCTGGTGATTTTGTTGGCGGGCACCTTGCTGGCCGGGTTTGCCAGCCGCGCGGTGCTGATCGCGGCCGTCAACAGCGGCTATCACTACGCCAAAGCGCTGGCCGACGGCTTACGCCTGTTGCTGACGGTGTTGATCCTGGCCATGACCATGGAGCAACTCCAGATTGCGCCTGGCATTGTGCTGGCCGCCTTCTCCATCACTTTCGGCGGCATCGTGGTGGCACTGGCCATTGCCTTTGGTGTTGGCGGCATTGACGCGGCCCGGCGCATGATCGAAAAAGAGCATGCACAACAAGAGCAAAGCGAAATTGAACACCTGTGAAACTGTTTCGAAAGGGCCTCTGCACCATGTCTGATTTTCATCAAGGCGGCATCGTCACCACCCTGCACCAGCTCGGCAAGCCGTCGCTGGAGCGGCTTGAGACCGAGTTGTGCCAGTTTGCCAAAACCCGCCCGATGGCGCTGGTGCTGCCAGCGCTGTTCAGCGAATTCGAAGGCCCGGCCATGCCGGGCATCGTGCGCGAGCTGGCCAAGGTCAAGTACCTCAATGAGATCGTGCTGGTGCTCGACAAGGCCTCCCTGCAAGACTTTGCCCGGGCGCGCGCCTTCATGGCGCCAATTGCCACCGAGGTCAAAATCATCCACAACGACGGCAAGCGCATCAGCGAGATCTATGAAACCTTTGCCCGCCACGGCTTCCATGTGGGTGAGCGCGGCAAGGGGCGCTCGGTCTGGCTGGCCTATGGCTATGTGCTGGCGCGGGCCCGCTCGCAGGTGATTGCGCTGCACGACTGCGACATCGTCACCTACAGCCGTGAGCTGCTGGCGCGGCTGTGCTACCCCATCGCCAGCCCGACGCTGGACTTTGTCTTTTGCAAGGGCTACTACAGCCGGGTGTCGAGCAAGTTGAACGGGCGCGTCACGCGGCTGCTGGTCACGCCGCTGGTGCAGGCGCTACAGCAACTGGTCGGCGCGCAAGGTTTTCTGGTTTTTCTGAGCAACTTTCGCTATCCGCTGGCAGGTGAGTTCTGCATGGTCGCCGAGCTGGCGCGGGTCAACCGGATTCCCTGGGACTGGGGCCTTGAGGTGGGCTCGCTGGCCGAGGTGTACCGCAACTATTCGCCGCGCCGGGTGTGCCAGGTTGACATTGCCGCCAACTACGACCACAAGCACCAGGTGCTGTCGGCCGAAGACGCAAGCCAAGGCCTGATGCGCATGACAGTGGACATCTGCAAGTCGATCTTTCGCACGCTGGCATCGGAAGGCGTGGTGTTCTCGGACGGGTTGTTCAGGTCGCTGCTGGTGGCCTACTTGCGCCGTGCCGAAGACACCATCATGAAGTTCGAGGCTGATGCGGCCATCAACGGCCTGCAGTTCGACCGACACGAGGAGGCCATGGCGGTGGAGTCGTTCACGCGCGCCATCGGGCTGGCCTGCCAGGCCTTCATGGATGCCCCGATGGCGACACCACTGATTCCGAACTGGAACCGGGTCAGCACCGCCATTCCCGATATTTTTGAGATGCTGCAACTGGCGGTGAGCGCTGACAACAAGTAAGGGGCCGGGTCAGTCGCAGCCATTGAACCAAGATTCCCGCCGGGTTCGGGCCGGGTAAGGTTGGGGTGCCGCACAGTGCACAGGGATAATCCATCTCAAGATGAGCTTGAACCTTGACTTTCTGAGCCTGCCCTTGCTGGGTGCCTCTGCGCTGATTTTTGTCAGCGTGCTGGTGGGCGTGTTCTCAAAAAGGGTGGGCTTTTCTTTTTTGCTGGCTTTCCTGGTCACCGGCATGCTGGCCGGGGTGAACGGGCCCGGCGGCTGGGAGTTCAACGACTATCGCCTGAGCTTTTGGGTGGGCAACATTGCCCTCGTCATCATCTTGCTCGATGGCGGCTTGCGCACCGACTACCCGAGATTTCGCACCGGTTTAAGGCCGGCCTTGGTACTGGCGTCACTCGGGGTGGTGCTGTCCGCAGGCTTCACCGCTGTGGCCGCGGTTGTTTTGCTCAAGCTGAGCTGGCCGAGTGCCTTTTTGCTGGGTGCAATCGTCGGCTCCACCGATGCGGCGGCGGTGTTCGCATTGCTCAAGACCTCGGGGGTTGAGTTGAACGAGCGGGTCGCCACCACGCTGGAAATCGAGTCGGGCATGAACGATCCGATGGCGATTTATCTGACCCTCACCCTGATTGGTCTGGGCACTGCCGCCAACGCTGGCACTGAGACCGATCTGTCTTTGCGCACCATCGCGTCATCCTTGCTGGCGCAGTTTGGCTGGGGCGCGCTGCTGGGCATCGGGATTGGCCGGGTGCTTGCCCTGGTGTTACCGCGCATTCATCAGCTGGAGGAGTCTGGTGCCATCGTTGCATTGCTGATGGCCATGGCCGGCCTGGCCACGTTCGGGTTCACCACCTGGGTCGGTGGCTCGGGCTTTCTGGCGGTGTATTTGCTGGGCATCGTGCTGAGCCGATGGGCGCCAAAAATTGTGCATTCGGCCCTGTCTGCCCTTGACGGCTACGCCTGGCTGTCCCAGGCACTGATGTTCGTGCTACTGGGTTTGCTGGTGACGCCCGCCGAGATCAAAGGCTTTGCCTGGCCGGCGCTGGGGGTCGCCGCCGCGCTGATGTTTATCGCCAGGCCGCTGGCGGTGGGCCTGTGCCTGGCGCCGTTGCGCTTCAAGCCCAAGGAAATCATCTACATCGCCTGGGTTGGCCTGCGCGGCGCGGTGCCGATTGTGTTGGCCATCTTTCCTTTTATGGCCAACTTGCCCGAGGCGCGGCTGATTTTCAACGTGGCTTTTGTGGTGGTACTGACGTCTTTGTTGCTGCAAGGCAGCACCATTGGCTGGTTTGCGCGCCGCATGGGTGTATTGCTGCCTGACAAAAACGATAGCTCTGCCGTGCGCGCCGCGTTTGGCGACTTTGCCCTGCAGGCCAACACCCGGGTGGCGGATTTATGCGACGTTTACGGGCTAAAAGCACCTCCGGATGCCAACTTGTGCGTGGATGACTGGCTGGCCAAAGCCATCATGCGCCCGGTGGTGGTGGGCGACCAGGTGGCGCTCGATGGCGCCAAATTGAGTGTGCGAACGATGTCCGACGGTGTGGTGACCAGCGTCGGCCTGCAATTGCCAACACCATCAGATAGCGAGGACGAAGCCGCCTGAATACCGTGGCTTCGCCGTTTACATGAAAGCGCGGGTGCGCGTCTCGATATGCAGCGTGGACCCGGGCTGCGCGCTTTGCAGGTCAGGTAAACGCGGAATCAGCCAGCGTGTGGCAAAGGTGGGCACCGCAGCCAGGTGCAGCACGCCGCTGGCCCCAGCCGCAGACGGTAAGATGCAGCGGTTTTGACAAGCTATTTCTTATGTTGACAAACGCTAACCCTCATGCGCGCTGAACACGCCGAACACGAACTCCAGCTGGCTGAGCCCGGGACGCCTGCGCGCGTGGCGCTGTCCGTTGTGATCCCACTCTACAACGAGCGCGAAGTGCTGCCTTTGCTGTACGAGCGCCTGACCGATGTACTGAAGCCGCTGGCCATCCGCTATGAACTGGTGCTGGTGGACGATGGCAGCCGCGACAACAGCGGGCTGTATCTGCTGGAGCTGGCCACCAGCCACCCCGAGGTCAAGGCAGTTCGCCTGAGCCGCAATTTTGGCAAGGAAGCCGCGCTGACTGCCGGCCTGGATTTGTCGGTCGGCGAGGCGGTGGTGGTGCTCGATGCCGACTTACAGGACCCGCCCGAGCTCATTGCACAAATGCTGGCCGCGTTCCATGCCGGCTCTGACATCGTCTGCATGAAGCGGCGCTCGCGCGCGGGCGAATCTTGGCACAAGCGGCTCAGCGCCCATCTTTTTTACCGCCTGCTCAACCGCCTGAGCCACATCGAAATTCCCGCCGACACCGGCGACTTCCGTCTGATGAGTCGGCGCGCCGTCGATGCGCTGAAGCAGTTGCCGGAACGCAACCGCTACATGAAAGGCCTGTTTGCCTGGGTTGGGCTGCCCACCCATGTGATCGAATACGACCGCGATGCACGCGCCTCCGGCATCACCAAATGGAATGGGCTCAAGCTGCTTGGGCTGGCGTTCGAGGGCATCACCTCGTTTTCCGTCACGCCCTTGCGCTGGGCCACCGTGATGGGGCTGGTCGGCGCGCTGGTTGGCCTGTCGTTCGGTTTCTGGATTGTGGTGGACGCCTTGCTGCATGGCAACCCGGTAGGTGGTTATCCATCACTGATCGCCGTGATCACGTTCCTGGGCGGCGTGCAGTTGCTGTCGATTGGCGTGGTGGGCGAATATGTGGGGAAAACCTATTTCGAAACCAAACAGCGCCCGCTGTACGTGCTGCGCGATGTGGTGCAGAGCCCGACGACAATAGCAGACCAGGGCGCAGCAGATCAGGACACCGCCCATGCGCCCGCGGCCTAGCCCATGGTGGTGGGCGCTGGGTGCGATTTTGGGGCTACGCCTGGGCAGCATGGCATGGATGCCACTGGCGAGCACCTCCGAGCCGCGCTATGCCGAGGTGGCGCGCCTGATGGCGCTCAAGGGCGACTGGATCACGCCCTGGTTCACCCCCGAGTTGCCTTTTTGGGGCAAGCCGCCGCTGTCTTTCTGGACTGAGGCGATCGCCTTCAAGCTGTTGGGCATCACCGAGTTTGCCGCCCGGCTGCCGTCCTGGCTGGCCACGCTGGGCGGCATGACGCTGCTTTTTGTTTATGCGCGCGCCTATTTTGGCGAGCGCATCGCCCAGGGTGCGCTGCTGATTTATGCCAGCTGCGCGCTGGTCTTCATGGCCTCTGGCGCGGTGCTGACCGACCCCTTTCTGGCGCTGGCCACCACCTGGGCCATGGTGGCGCTGGCCATGTCGGCCAAAACACCCAGCCCGGCCTGGCGCTACGGCTTTTTTGTGGCACTGGCCGTTGGCCTGCTGGCCAAGGGGCCGCTCATGCTGGTGCTGGTGGCCGGGCCCATGGTGCCGCTGTTCATCTTTTACCCCTCCTTGCGGGCCGCATTCAAACGCATGCCCTGGGTGTCCGGGCTGGCGCTGATGCTGCTGCTGAGCGTGCCGTGGTACCTGCTGGCCGAGCAAAAAACACCGGGTTTTTTGAACTACTTTCTGGTGGGCGAGCATTTTTTGCGCTTTGTCGACTCCGGCTGGGCCGGGGACTTGTATGGCGTGGCGCACAAGCGCATGAAAGGCGCCATTTGGGGCGAGGTGCTGGTCGCGTCGTTCCCCTGGGGGCTGGTGGCGCTGGCGCTGCTGCTGCGGGGCTTTTTCAACCCGCTGCACAGGGCGGCGCTGTGGCAAACCCGGCGCGACCCCGACAAGGCTTTTTTGCTCGCCTGGACCTTGTTCACGCCCCTGTTTTTCACCGTCTCCGGCAACATCCTGTGGACCTACGTGCTGCCTGCACTGGCGTCCTTCAGCATCTTGATGGCGCTGGCGCTTGACACGCCAGCCTTCACCAGCCGCTGGGGTCAGCGCCTGCGCACCGCCCTGATCTGGCTGATGCCGCTGCTCGTGACAGGTTACACCGCAGTTGTCACGCTGCAACCCCAGTATCTCAAGACCGAAAAGCATCTGGTGGCTTACGTCATGCAGCACAGGCAAGCCGACGAGCAACTGGTTTACCTGGACAAAGTACCGTTTTCGGCCACGTTCTATTCGCGTGGACAGGCCAGCGCCGTCACGCTGAAAGACCTCAGCGAGATGAGCGGTCGCACCACCGGTTTGTATCTGGCACTGCCGAAAGACAATCTGGAGCAGTTGTCTGGGGCCTTGAACCAGCCGCTGGTGCCTTTTTTCGAAAGCGCTGAGCATGTGCTGACGCGAATCCCGGCCGTGCCATCGGGGCAGTGAGCTGCAACCGGCTGGGGTTCTTTAAATCATGTTCTCGATTCATTGTGATGATTAATCGTTTGTCTATATGTTTGCTGCCCCGGCGCTAACATGTGTCAACCGAACACTTCACGGAGAACCTCGTGGCCCACGCTCGCTTCAATTGGCAAGACCCTTTTTTGCTCGAACAACAACTCACTGATGACGAGCGGGCCATCAAAGAGGCCGCCGCCGCCTACTGCCAGAACAAGCTACAGCCGCGCGTTATTCAAGCCTTTCGCAAGGAACAAACCGACCCCGCCATCTTTCGTGAAATGGGCGACCTCGGCCTGCTTGGCCCCACCATCCCCGAAGCCTATGGCGGCCCCGGCCTGAACTACGTCGCCTACGGCCTGATTGCACGCGAGGTCGAGCGCGTGGACAGCGGCTACCGCAGCATGATGAGCGTGCAAAGTTCGCTGGTGATGTTGCCGATTTACGAGTTTGGCACTGAGGCCACGCGGCAAAAATAC
>Ga0210028_1003119_pt1 | contig 12752 bp, 12 predicted proteins | sample CryGeymeta201513_FD_185468 | JGI IMG/M metagenome (GOLD analysis project Ga0210028, IMG submission 185468) | Groundwater microbial communities from Crystal Geyser aquifers in Utah, USA - Crystal Geyser metaG 2015-13 (SPAdes) (version 2) | ecosystem: Environmental > Aquatic > Deep subsurface >...
CTGAGACAAGTGTATTGCGGCGCGCAAACTGATAGGTCGTGAGGGGCTGGCCATGACCGTCGATGACCTGGCGCTGACAAGTGACTAAAGCGACGCGGGGATGAGACTCGAGTGCCTCTACTTGGCGCGCGATGCAACGAGGCGACAAGAGATCGTCGGAGCCCATTTGTTTGATGTATTTACCGCGACCAAATTGGAGGAGATAGTTCCAGCCTCCTAACATGCCGTGATTTTTAGCAGTATGAATCACGCGGATACGGGGATCATGAAACTGTTTGATGACGCCAAGACTGCCATCGGTGGAGGCATCGTCGTGGACTAGGAGCTCGAAGTTTTTGTATGTTTGGGCGAGCACACTTTCTATAGCAGAGGCAATATATTTTTCTCGGTTATAAACTGGGATCATGATAGAGACAAGTGGGTTAGTTTTGGACATATTTATTTGTAGCAGATAAACCGGCGGGAGTACCGGTATCAAAATATTTACCTGACGCAAAAGTCACTACTTTAATTGGGTGAAGTTGGGCATAGGCACCTAAAGTATTGGTAAAGACTGGGTGAGCATGTGACAAAGCTAGTAAATCTTGCGCGACCTTGGCTTTGAATTTGCCAAAGGCCCAGATCCATGGCGAGGTAGAGAAAGCTGGCTTCTCGACGATTGAGGTAGCGATGTTATCTTTTACCGTGACTGAGCCGTAAAGTTGGGGGGTAGTGGTGGGTAAGAGACCCAAAACCAGGTCACCTGCAACTTCGGAAAGTTTGGCAAAGCCATCAGCTGGAAACCAAACGGTATCGGGCAAACCAAAGTAAAGCTCGTCCTCGCTCTCCAATCCCCTAGCAGGACTGATAATGCCATCTAGTAGTCCCAAGCGTGGACCAATAGAGAGAGTAAGGAAATCTTTGCAGGGTGAGTCGTGCGTCAGGTAATGGATCAGATCCGTTTTACCCTGGGATGTCGTGACAAATATTTTGGAAACTTGTGCTAGTTGGAGGCGTGCAAAAATATACTCAATGACAGGAATACCCGCAACGAGGGCGAGCTCTTTGGATGAAACTAGGCCCGAGCGGGTACCAAGTCCGCCGGCGGGGACAACAGCATAGCGCATGTACTAATTGTACCCTGTGCCTTGTATAATGGCCAATATGCAGGTGGCGCCCTATGTATATTCCAAAGAGTATTATGAGAGCGAGTGCGGGGGATGGGAAAACTGGCATACGACATACGGAGCCAAGATAGAGCCACGACTGAGCTATCCTTATAAACTAGCTAAAATTAAAAAGGGAATGAGAGTCTTAGACTTTGGGTGTGGGCGAGGTGAGCTCACCTGGCGAGCAGCCAAACAAGGAGCCATTGCGATAGGCATGGATTACTCCAAAGACGCCCTAGAGCTGACAAAGAAACTGCCCAAACTGAAAAAGGGTTCACTGACATTTGTACATAACACAACTCTCAAACTAGATTTGGCGAGTGATTCGATTGATACTATTCTGTTCATTGATGTGCTGGAACATCTTTATCCTAAACAACTAAATATACTACTTAAAGAGTTCTACCGAGTGCTAAGGAAAGGTGGGCGAGTGATCGTGCATACTGCCCCAAACCGAGACTATTATGACTATGGTTATCCCCTCTTCACCCGCTGGGCCAGTATGCTGATCAACCCAGTTTATCGACTAGTTTTTGGGGAGTGGCTGATCACTCGTGCCAATCCGCGCAGACCATACGACGCGCTTGTGCATATCAACGAATCTACGATGAGCGAAGTAAAAACATACTTTACCAAAGGTGGATTTCGCAACAATAATCTTTGGTATAGCTCAGAACATGGAAACATCCGCATCAGAGATAAGGTGCGACTATATTTACTCCAACCGCAATACGGAGTGCTGAAGCGTTGGTTTTGCTATGATATCTGGGGGATTTGCACTAAGTAAAACTTTCTCGACTAGATAAAGAAGAACTGGGGTCATGAGAGTGATAGCGATGAGAGCTGCATAAACTGGAGCCATGAGTCCGTAGTGAGGGAAGAGCAGTAGAGCGAGCGTGATCTCGATGGCTGTTGTGATAAAGGCAATGAGGGAGGTGAGCTCGGGACGTCCCCGACCATCCAGGATTGAGCTAGCAAGCGGGGACAAGACAAGGATCGCAAAATACCAGACAAATATTTGCATAATGGTATCCACAACAGCGACGAGCTCGCTACTCTTGAGCCACCAAGTGAGGAATGGAAAACCGATGAAGTGGTAGATGACTACCCCAAACAAACCAAGTCCAAACAGACCCAACTGGAGAGCATGATACATACGTACAAGTCCCTCAGTCTTACCCCCCCGCGCGGAGGCGGGGTAAAGAGCGGTAGCCACCTGGGTGATACCACCTGCCATTTTTTGCACCAAACCCTGAGCCACAACATAGGCGGAGAGACTCAGAGGCGAAAGCGAGGATAGGAGAAATTTGGCGTACTGACCCTGGACTTGACCTACAAGCGTGCCAGCTTGATTTTTGAGACCAAACGCAATGAGAGCTTGGGCGCTTTGGCGTGACGGCGTGAAGGCTCTGGGACGCTTAAAATATTTCAGCGAAAAGTAAGTAAGGAAAGCTAAAGTAACGACATAACTCGCTAGTTGTGCAGACAGGATCGTCAGGATACTAGCCCCTACCCAAGATAGGTAGGCGACAAGGAGAGTATTGCCAGTCCCAACGACAAAGGTCTTGACGTTGTAGTAGCCAAAGTGCCCGTGCGCATATGGCAAACAGGCGTAGTGAGTCACAACATTGTTGAGAAGAACTGTCGCAAAAACTATGGCCGAGGTGAGAATATTGAGGTGGAGCGAGCGCGTGAGCGCGAGTGCGATAAAGCCGGCGAAGATACCGGTTGCGACAAACAAAAGGCTAGAGGTGGCCCAGATGGTATTGAGACGCTCGGGGTCAGCGTGATCACGAGCAAGTGAGCGAGTCACAGCCTGAGGGAGACCCAGATTGATGGCTGAGACCAAGACAATTGTGGCGATGATGAGACTGTACTGGGCGAATTGAGCTAGCCCTAGAGAGTGAACCATGATGGGGATCGAGATAAGACTAGCGATGATGAGGTAGAGATAGCCAGCGATGTTCCAGGTGATGGCACGAGTCAAAGAGTAATGCATCAATTGCTAATAGCGCCCCTCACGCTACCTATCGTGAGCTCAGCCTCGGCTGTGGGGACCAGCCCAAAATGCGGAATCGGCCAATAGCGGAAGAAGGCGCGTCCTACTATTTGCGCAGTTGTGACAAAGCCCCACTCACGTGAGTCGGAGGAATGGTTGCGATTGTCTCCCATGACAAAATATTGTCCTAGAGGAACCTCGATCTCTGCCCCCTCGCGCAAGAAGCGACCGGAGAGAACGGCGCCTGGATCATTGATATAGTCTTCTTGTAGTGTGATGCCATTTAAGTAAACATAGCCCCCCGACACTTTGATTGTGTCACCGGGTACAGCGAGAATACGTTTGATAAAGTCGACGCGCTCATCTTGTGGTGAGTGAAAGACCACAACATCCCCCCGGTTGGGCGTATGGAGGCGATAGGAGATCTTGTCGGTCAAGATATATTCGCCGTTTTGGAAGTTGGGCATCATGGATTGACCGTCCACCTGGTGGGGTTGGAAAAGAAAGATATAGACAACCGCAAAGATGGCGAGAGAGACTACGATTGTCTCGAGGAAGTCGAGGAAGAATAGCCACAGCGAACGTAAAATAAACATGGGTTAAGCTTACATTGCATGCTAAAATTATGCAATGGTGAGGCTAAATTCTCAGGGCAAATTGTTTGCAAAATACAAGAGTCTCAACTTGAAGGATAAAATTTATCAGGTGAAAGCTCTCGATCTTGCCCAAGAACTAGTTGGAGGTCGCAAAAATAGAATCAAACTCCTAGATATCGGGTGTGCGGACGGGAGCTACGCGGCTTACGTGGGTGAGAAGCTAAAGGCAGAGACATATGGGGTAGATATCTCGGCACATGCGATAAAAAAAGCCAAAACTAGATTGGACCAAGCCGTGCGAGGAGATGTTAGTAAACGTCTGCCATTTACTGATGCTAGTTTTGAGCTCATTTTTGTTTTAGAAGTGATCGAGCATATCTATGACACCGACTATTTGCTGAGCGAGATCAGGAGAGTGCTAAAGCCTTGTGGGGTTGTCATCATCTCTACCCCCAACTTGGCATCTTTGCAAAACCGAATCAGACTGGCTTTTAACCATTATCCTCAGTACCTAGAGTATAGTACTGCTGGGGCTGGACATATCCACCTTTATACCTCAAAAGTGCTAGCGAGACAGATGAAGGCGCATGGATTAAAACTAGTAAAACTGACGAGCGCCAATTTTTTGGCTCCGATGATCACCAGTCTTTATGCTCCACAGATATATGTGCGACTGATGATGAAACTAGGAGATTGCCTGCCTACACTAGGTAGTCATTTGATAGCTGTGGGGACCAAATGAAACATACTAAACTCATAATATTTGCGGTAGTGGTAACTATTTTAATATCGCTTGGTACAGCTGCCGCTGGCATGTGGGTGCGCGAATGCCAGCGTCCGATCTCCAGCTGGTTCAACAAGTGTGAGTGGGTGTTCCCAAAAATCAAATGGGTGAGTGAGTACTATAGCTACTTGCTGGGGTTTGAGCGGCCGACGACCTATATGATACTACTTCAAAACGATATGGAGATGAGAGCCAATGGAGGATTTTTTGGGTCGTACGTCGTGGCGAACGTGAGCTCTGGCGAAATAGATCTGCGATTCCAGGATATTTACGTGCCCGATGGACAGCTAGATGGACATGTTGAAGCACCCAAGCCAATTGAGGAGGCATTTCGCAAGGGTGGGTATCTCCTACGTGATAGTGACTGGGAGAGCGACTTTACCATTTCCGCAAGCACTATACGCTGGTTCATGACGCACGGGGGAGAGGTGGACCCCGATGTGATGGTGACTCTCTCCTTGTCCACGATCAAGAAAATCTTGGGTGTCACGGGGCCAATCAAAATCCCCGATTACGAGCTAGAGCTGACACAAGACAATATCTTTAAGTTACTGCAAGCCAAAGTAGAGAGTGAATTTTTTCCTGGCAGTACGCAGAAGAGAGATATTTTGACTGGAGTAGGCAAGTCTCTCATGGCAAAGTTAGAATACCTATCACTCTCACAAAAACTAGAGATTGCAGAGATCCTCTATAGCGAGGCAGAGCACAAAAATATCTTGATCAATACGCTCAACTCGTCTTTGCAGGCGAGACTTACGGAGTTGGGACTCTCGGGAGCGCTCACCTATCCCAAATGCACTATAGATAACTGCCAGGTTGATGTGTTTATGGCAGTTGAGGCCAATCTGGGAGCAAATAAAGCCAACTGCTGCACAAATCGAGTCACAAAACACACTATCACAGATAACGGAGATCTGATCCATCACAAGATCTTGGTGGAGTACACAAACAACTCGAGTGAGGAGAACCCAAAATTGCCGGATTTCTTTGGCGGAAACTATATAGACTACGTAAGATTTTATATCCCAAAGGAGGCGACTGATCTTGCCGTCTCGGCTACTCCTACACTACCTACTACCCTAGACTACTACCCCACACCATATACGGCAGATACAAGCCGACTCGACGAGAGTGATTATTATTTATTCAAGACCATCGGACTGTTTCACATCACACGCGCTTTAACTAGTAGTAAGATAGAGCTCTCGTATGACTTGCCCAAAACTAGCGAGTTATACGAACTACATATCCTCAAACAACACGGGATGCAGAGCTCGCCACAAGAGATAATGTATGGGGATAAAGTGGAGACAACTGAGCTGCGCACGGATTTTGTGTTTAGTAAGTAATAAAGTGTGTCATATTATTGGATAATTAAATCAACCCATCGCTTAAAATGAGGACATAGCTTAAGTATCTCATCTAGCCCCGTCCTTTGAGCTATAAGACTTCCATGTAACGGCTTATTGTAATCTTTAAACATTTTTATGAGTCTTTTACTTGGATGTGTTTCTGGGCCTTGATCAATCTCTTCAGGACTATGATAATGTTCTAGATGCTTTTTTACTTCTGCTAATTTTGCTGATTTGCCACCGCCCAAAGTATCGACAATTGCTTTGGGAGAGGAAAAAATTATCCCTTCAAACTCGTGTAATTGGAGGTATGGCAAAAACTTGGAGTGATTAATATCGTTTGCAAACGCGCTTTCCGCTGCCAAAACTGATTTGTAACAATCTGCGTGAGATACCCATGCTGGAAAATCATCTGGTAATCCATAATAATCAAGCATAGTCGTGACTTTGTACACACTAGTATCTGCTAATAACTTGAGAAGATCACGTCTTGTATTTGAATATGACACCCATCCACCACGAAAGTTTGTACCATCGTTAACCACCTTTGTAGTTACGAGAATTGGTTGAGCAAAAATATTATTTTGAAAAAAATAATCAGAGAGTATGTCTTTGACAAATCTTTCTTCTGTTTGCCCCTCTACCATGATAAAAAGTTTTTTCATAGATCATGCTTTATGGTCGCCCAGCTATCAAATTTTTTTCCCACATATCACCCAATCCGTAGTTATCTAACCAAGTACCCAGCTCTGTGAGAGTTAATTTCCTAAATTTAGATTGTTCTTCATCTCTGTCTACTACGATAATAGAGTCTGGCTTCATTTGGTTAATAAGTGTTACAGATTGAGTAGAAACTATAACTTGACGCTTTGTTGCAGTACTTACAAGCATATTTGCTAATAACTGAACAGCGGCAGGATGTAATCCCAACTCTGGTTCATCAACAATGATAGTTGTAGGCATTTTTTCCTCTGGCTGCAGTAGTAGTGTCGCCAAGCAGATAAATCTCAAAGTCCCATCAGACAATGAGCTACTATTGAAATAACTATCTGAATTTTTATGTTTCCATTCTAGCTGGATACTATCAGGTTTGAGAGGAGATGGGCGTAAAATAAAGCCATCAAAAAATGGAGCTATATTTTTGATTGTATCTGTAATATTGGCAAAATCATATGGAAATTGTTGTTGTAGTAAATATAAATATGAAGCTAAATTTGCAGCGTCAGGCCTAAGACGAATATTGTCATCTAATAAGCTAGTTTTTTTCATTAATGACGTATCACTCGTATCGTGAAAATGATAAAGTTTCCAACTTTTGATACTCTCTAAAACACTGGCCGCAATATTTCCTTTTTCGTTTGCTAGACCTGATTCCTTGCGATCGTTAGATAGTATGCTCGTTGAGAAAGGGGTGCTAAATGCTTGACCTGCATATGAAATATGTTCTGATTCAAAATAAAGAGTGTCGTCATTTGCAGGTAATAATTTAAACCAATATCCATTTGGTGGCAGATCAATTCTTATGTCTATAGAATGGGTTGTCTTTGAACCAAAATGAAGCAACGAGTTGGCACCGCCATATTTTCTGACTAGATTTTGCAGTCTCCCCTCAGCAATTTCACTCATCATCTTAAATATTGAGATAAAATTTGATTTACCTGCGCCGTTTGATCCAATTAAAACGTTTAGATTATCGAGTTGAAAGTTCTGAGATTTGATTGACTTATATCCCTCTATGGTGATATTCGTTATTTTGTTCTTGAATGGTGTCATGTATTTCCTTGTTTAATCTATAGTATATCAATTTTTTTCATAATCTCTATGGTTTTGAATTGCGCTGCTATAATTTGCTGGTAGTGACGTATATCATCATAAGTGAGAGATTGTCCCTTGCGATCCTTGAGCCATTTTTGAGCTGGTTGATATCCACCAATGTAGAAATCAAATACTTCTTGACTCACTCCATCAAAATATTGGGTTAAGTTTATGTAGACTTTGCCATCCTTGTATTCCAACTTTTCTACTTCGTTTGTTCCCGATACGGGGTAGGTTGTGGTAAGTGTTCCCAATTCTTTCTCGTCTAGTAGGTGTAGTTTTCTTAGTTGTCCACCTAGCTTGACAAGTTGCCAGAATGATTTGGAGTCTTTGGCTGGTGGGATACGAGGGAAGTCGGATTTTAGAAAGTCTTTATACTTGGCTCTATAGCTTGGAGAGTGAAGACTAGCGTAAACGTAATCAAAGATATCTTCTGGTTTTACTTTGTCTCGATCCTCTACTTTGGCGAGTAAAAGTACCACTAATTTGTTGTTCAGATTTGGAACTTTGCCCATGGAATCATAGAGATAAAGCGGACAAACTGTGTTATTGGCATATGCGCTTTCAAACATACAACTTTCAGTTAATTGATCTGTAACAAAAACATATGAAAAATCTTGCTTTCCTTGTCTTTTTATTAGCAATGCTATATTCCCGATAGTAGCCATGTGTTGCATTACGTCTTTGCGTGATCGTTCGATAAAATAGTCCGCATAATAGATATAGCGATTGTCGAAGGGGCGATAAGAGATTGGCTGAATTTTGCTTTCATCAAACCCCATGGTGATAGCTTTGGCATACTGGAATTTGTCGCTTTGCTTGACTAAAGTTGGTAGGTTCTGATCATTTGGATCACTCATACAAAAACTAGAGATACGACTGTATAGTTTTTCCCTGGTGGTTGCAATAACAAAGTCATCTCGCGAGGTCACAATACCAACATTGTTGAGTGGGAAAAGTTCATTGATTTTAATATATTTTTCGTACTCGCTCTGAGTTTGCTCATCTTTGTTCAGAAACAAATATCCTGGTTCTCGTAGACGAATCTTATCCCACTTGATACTTGAGATTGAGTTAGCATTCAGCCAATCAAACTTAGCTTTACGACTTCCAAACAAGTCGGCCCGATAAACAGTCGCATACTTATCTTTTGCAGACTTCTTTTTGACACCGATCATAATCGAAACACCCTGCTGGATATCAAAGACATTTTTGTCAGGCGATCCGTCTGGCGAAACTTCCTTTTTCTTGGCGTTACCATGTAAATCAAGCATGTAGAGGGTAGAGAAAGTATTCACCAACTGCCATCTCATGCCCCGGAAAGTGGGATTATCGAGATAGCCATGGTTGGTGATCATGGCGACGATACCCTCGCCTGTTTTATCGATCAAATCAGAGGCAAAAGCAATAAATTTGACATAGTCGTCATTGATCCATTTAGGGTTACGCTCTTTTAATTTAACCTTGCCACCTGGCTCGAGTTTGTATTTATCCACGAGTTTCATAGCGTGTTCGCCTTTGTTAAAGCTCTCTCCACTATAGGGAGGATTGCCCATGACAATCATAATTGGCGTGTCATGCTTAATCCGACTGGCTTCCTCTGATTCTTTTGTTATTGCACCGACGATTCCTATATCAAAAAGTCCTGGGTTAGTTTTGATACCTTCCTCTAAAGTGTTGGTGAGATAAACGCCAAGTCGTTGCTTAAAGTCGTTAATACCCGTTTCCTTGAGAGTCAGAGCCAGTTTGAGATGAGCAATGGTGTAGGGTGCCATCATTAACTCGAAGCCGTTCAATCGAGGTAATAGTTCTGTTTCGACATAACTCGACCACATACCCTGCTGAGTCTTAAATTGCGAGTAAATAAATTTGATAATTTCATTGAGAAAAGTGGCAGTTCCTACTGCAGGGTCAAGAATTTGTACTCGTGGGATTTTTTCTTTACTCTTTGACCCCTGAATTTTTCTCACTCTCTCTATTTTGCTCGTGTCAGCGATTCCGCCAGTTAAATCAAAATCTTTTTTGAGTACCTCATCGACGGCACGAATGATAAATTGCACAACAGGAACAGGTGTGTAGTAGGCACCCATTTGTTTCTTGAGATCAGGATCATATTCTTTGAGAAAATCTTCGTAGAAATGGATTATGGGGTCTTTGTCTACTGCTTCACCGAATAGGTTGTATTTACGCTGCATAATGCCTGGAATATCAGACGCGGAGAATACTGCACATAGCTCGTCAGCGATATACTTGAGCCTACTATCAAAACTTGCACCAGCTATGTGATCAAAAAATTCTCGCAGGAATGGGTTGGAGGCAGGAACAAGGTCGCGGGCTTCGGAGCGAGAAAAATTATCTGGTGTTTCGTCATAATATCTGGCTACTAAATCTTTGGTCTCGGCGTAGCCGAGGATCAAATCTTTGTTGCTTTTATTGAGAAAGACAAAATCAGGTGCACCATGTGCACTTCTTGTAGGTTCATTAACGGCATTGATTGTTTCATCTAACAACTCAATCAATGTTTTAAGTGCAGGGCGATAGGTGTGTTCGAGTGCGTTGCCAGTCGATAATTCTGTCTGGACTGATAACAAATAATTGGAAATTGTGCTCATTTGGCCCATTTTATCACCATTTTCCTATGCATACCTGATCACAGATTGGGTGGACGATGCTGGACTTGAACCAGCGACCTCTTCAATGTGAATGAAGCGCTCTAACCAACTGAGCTAAACGTCCAGTAAAGATATTTTAACAGATAAAGATCAGTTGGCTAAGGAGAGGATTTTACTCAGGGCAGTTTCGGTTTCTTCGGGAGTACCTTTGAGACGGATCAAGACTTTGGTCTCGCGCTTACTACGAGTAAGTTTGACTGTCGAGAGCTTACCTAGGGCAACCGATAGCTTCTTTTGCATCTGGGTTGTTTCATCATTCAAAATAAAGGTTGGTCGACCGCCACCTTGGGTGGGCTTTTCGTCAAACTCTTTTTTCAGACGTCTAGCGATCTCTTCGGCGCGCCTGACACTAGCCCCTTCTTTGAGGACTACTTTGTAGGCTTCGATCATGAGACGGGTATCATCGATACTAGATAACGCTCTAGCGTGGCCTTCGGTGATCAAGCCACCAATCAAACCGTCTTTGAGGGCATCGGGTAAATCCAAGAGTTTGAGAGTATTACTGACATAAGCAGGAGATTTGGAGACTTTTTTGGCGATATCGGCGTTACTGAGATTAAACTCGTGCATGAGACGAATAAAGGCCTTGCCCCTTTCGATCGGATTGAGATCGGTACGCTGGACATTCTCGACAATGGCCATCTCAAGCATCCCTTTGGGAGTCGTCTCTTTGACTACCACCGGGACTTGTTTAAGACCAATGATCTTACTAGCGCGCCAGCGGCGTTCACCGGCGATAATTTGGTAACCGGCTGGGGTGTGGGCGATAATTAGAGGCTCGAGAATGCCATGTTCTTTGATCGAATCAATAAGATCTGTAAGCGAGTTGGGGAGGATAGTGCCACGTGGCTGGAGCGGGTTGGGTTGTACTAGATCAATATCTAACTCGTGAATATCTGATTGTTTGGTCATGAGCTAACAATAGCATGTGAAACGAGGCGTGAAAAGGTGACAAATCGATACTCACTTGGTCAAAATTTATTTTGATTGTTTTAAAATAATTTGCACTTTAATAAAACCTTCTCTTCCTTGTTCAATTTTTTGTTCGATATTATGTTCATATTCATTTGTAATAATCGGGAGTAAAACCTTGATTTTATTAACATTGACAACATTAATACCATGAATGTCTAGTTGATATTGATCGCCACCCTTGAGCAACATGGTGATTTTTGTACGAATCTCTTCAAGAATTTCTTCCTGTGATTGAGTTTCGCCCACAAAAACTGCAAATACCGGATAGCTGACAATTCTTTCATAACTAGCAAGAAATGTTGCTAGACCGTTTGGTAGTTCGAAAAATTTGTTATAAAGAGGAATAATTTTACTTTCTAAGTATTGAGCATTACATAAATTGGCGATGTTGGCTCCTCGATGACCCGCAGAATATACCATATCTAGCTTAATTTTTTTGATTTCTTCCATATTATTTGCCGTTCTTATTGCAAGTGCCGAAACCCACAATCCATGGTCCTGTCTTGGTATGACTCTTTGAATAAATTCTAAAAGGGTCTGTTTGGATCGATCGTATATTACACTGGAAACTTTTTCTAGGTTTTTGGTATTAGGAGAATCAGGAAATATATATTCACCTCCATCTGCAATATATTTTTGTATTATTGATAAAAGCTCTTTAGATTCTAATGAATTTTTGTTTAATTGAGCAAGATTTTCCGGAGATAGATGTAAATGTAAATGCTGAGATTTATCGACGTTTGTAGGACTAAAAATCTTATTATTGCAGAACAATTCAGTTTTACCAGTGAAAAGATTTAGAGATAATTTCCGAATTTTGGCCAGTGTATTGTCTACAATAGCCATGGTTAGTGACTTTGTTGCATTCGTTTTGTTAGAAAATTTGCCACAGACACGATATTTTCACGAACATAAATTTCTGAACCCTTAGCTACCATACCAAAAGTATCAAAGGTAAGTTCTTGGTCATCGTTATCCACTACGGGTTGCTGGCTAGCCACATCTATAATGACACCGTCTTTTCTGACTGCTTTACCCATCAACTTCAATATGTATTTCTTGATTTGTGGAGTGTTGTCCCAGGTTATTGTGAGCATTTTTGTTTACAATTATGTTGTATACGATTATATTGTTCTACTCTACGACATTTGTCAATATTTTGTTATTACTTAACAGCTACGAATGACTTGCCAAGGCGAGTGAAAAACTCGACGACACCGTCTTTGAGGGCGAAGAGCGTGTAGTCGCGACCTTGGCCGACACCACGACCTGCGCGAGTGCGAGTACCTACTTGACGGACGATGATGTGACCAATTTTAACTACTTCACCACCAAACTTCTTGACTCCGCGACGCTTGCCTGGTCTAGTACTACCTTGACGTGTGGCACCACCTGCTTTGACGTGTGACAT
>Ga0210028_1003124_pt1 | contig 12747 bp, 11 predicted proteins | sample CryGeymeta201513_FD_185468 | JGI IMG/M metagenome (GOLD analysis project Ga0210028, IMG submission 185468) | Groundwater microbial communities from Crystal Geyser aquifers in Utah, USA - Crystal Geyser metaG 2015-13 (SPAdes) (version 2) | ecosystem: Environmental > Aquatic > Deep subsurface >...
CCGACGTGCTGCACCTGCCCGCCCGCCTGGCGCAAGCCCTCGGGGGCGACGTCGTGGCTGTCCGAGGTGGCCGAGGCGGTCAGGATGAAGATCACCTCGCCCGCAGCCCGGGTGATCGCCGCCGCAATCGCCGCCGTGTCATGGGCCACCACCACGCGCGCGTCCAGCGTCAGGCCAAGCCGGGCAAGACGGGTGCGCAGGGCGTCGCGGCCCTTGGCGGCGGGGGTCTGGCCGGTGGTGGTGGTCTCGATCAGGGTGGCGGTGGCGAAGGCCGGGCAGGCAAGACCAAGCGCCGCCTGCCCCACCCGTTCGGCACGCGCGACATCGGCGGCGGGCACGCCGTAGGCGATGATCTTGATGGTGGCCACCATGTCGCCTGCCGCCAGCCGCTGCCACGGGGTCACGGTGGCAAGCGTTATCATCGGGTTGACCAGGTTCAGCGCGCGCACCGCGCCAGCGTCGATCCGCGCGAGGCCGGCGGCGGTGGCATGCAGGTTCACCCGCCCGGTGGCGGCGGCCCCCAGCCGCAGCCCCGGCCCGGCGATCAGCGCCTGCGCCACCCGCGCCGCCGCCTGATCTTCGGGCAGATCGTCGGGTGTCAGCCGCGCCACAGTGACGGCGGGGTGCCCGGCTGCGCGCAGCGCCGCGATATCGCCCGCCGTCAGTTCCTTGCCCTTGCGCAGCATGCCCCCCGCAACCTTGGTCGAATGGGCAAGGATGGTGCCGAGTGCGGCGGCAAGCGGAACCGGGCCGAACTGCATCAGCCGCGCCGCAGGGTCTGGGTGATCTGCGCCAGCACCGCCAGCGCGATCTCGGCGGGCGATTGCGCCCCGATGTCCAGCCCCACCGGCGCATGAATCCGGGCCAGTTGAACGTCGCCAAGGCCGGTTTGGCGCAGCCGGTCAAGGCGCTTGGCATGGGTGCGGGGTGACCCGAGGCAGCCCAGATAGAACACCTCGGACCCCAGTGCGGCGCGGATCGCGGGGTCGTCCAGCTTGGGGTCGTGGGTCAGCGTCACCACGGCGGTGCGGGCGTCAAGGCCAAGGGTCTCGATCGCCTCGTCGGGCCAGTCGTGCAGGATGCGCACGCCGGGAAACCGCACCGCCGCGGCAAAGGCTTCGCGCGGGTCGATCAGGGTGGTATCATAGCCGCAGGCCTGCGCCATCGGCAGCAGCGCCTGCGCGATATGCACCGCCCCCACCACCAGCAGCCGCAGCGGCGGGTTGTGGACGGCAATGAACCAGTCGCCGTCCTCCATCCCCGACTTGTCGCGCCGCAGACGGGCGGCAATCGCGATCGCCAGCGGCCCGTCGTCGGTGCCGTCGCCGGTGCCATTGCTCAGGCGGCGTTGCCAGGTTTGCAGATTGACCACCAGCGCCACCGCAGCCCGGGCGGCGCGGGCGGCCACCAGATCGGCCAGCAGCGCCTCGGGCAGCGCGCCCCCCACCGGCTCGACCAGCACCCGGATGGTGCCACCGCAGGCCAGCCCGACGGCAAAGGCCTGATCGTCACTGACCCCGAAGGTCAAGAGCCGGGGCTGGCCATCCGTCAGCGCCTCGACCGCTTCGGTCACCACCGCGCCCTCGACGCAACCGCCCGAGACCGAGCCCATGAATTCGCCCGCACCGGAAACCACCAACTGGCTGCCGGCCGGGCGCGGGGCCGAGCCCCAGGTCTCGACCACCGTCGCCAGCACCGCCCCGCGCCCGTCGCGGTGCCAGGCCAGCGCCAGTTCCGGGATGCTGTCGTGTTCTGCGCGCATGATAGGCCCCCCTGCCCCGCCAGTATGGCTTATCGGCACCCGCAGCACCACTGTCCTTTGGTGCCGCCCCGACACCGGCAACGCCAAACGCCGCAGACCAGCGGCCTACGGCGTTCACGGCAACCGCGGAGGGAGGGCGCGGCCACCACCCGAGCAGCGAACAATGCGGACGCGGCTCGGTTTTGCTTACGCCCAATCCGGGCTCGGCACCTTGACCTGAGTCAAACCGGTCAGTTTGCCGCCAGCCGTTGCAGCAGGGGCGAGATCAGCCGCACCGCCGCGCGCCGATTGGCAACCTCGGCCGCCTCGGTCGGCACCTTCAGTTCGGCCTCGCCGTAGCCCTGCACCACCAGATTTTCCGGCGGCACGCCGTAGTATTCGGTCAGCGCCAGTGCCAGCGATTCGGCGCGGCGGTCCGACAGGGCCAGGTTCGATGCGGTCGAGCCAACCGCATCGGTATGGCCCTCGATCAGGAACATCTCGGCGGGATTGGCCTTGATCAAGTCGCTGATCAGGCGACCCAGCCGGGCCAGTTTTTCGGCCTCGGTGACCTTGATCGCCGCCGAGCCGGTATCAAAAGTGATGGCCGCAACATTGATGGTCGGAGCCAGGGCCCGCACCTCGCGGTATTCGCGGATCTGGCGCAGGTTGAAGCGCCGCCCCACATCGCCCGCCTCGATCGCCAGCAAGGCCGCGCGCAGCGCCGCAGCTTCGTCCTGGGTGGTGATCACGGTGTTGTCGGGTTTGGGTTGCGGCAGGGTTGCAACGTCGATCCGATCGACCGGGGCCAGATCGTCGATCAGCAGGGTCTCCAGCCCATTGGCATCAATGCGCGAGCGCTTCAGCACCCGGCCCGAGGCATCGCGGATGGTGACGATCCGGCTGCCATCGTCGCGCGTCACCGTCGAGCGGGTCGAGCCGTCGGTGAAATTCTCGGTCCGCACCGTCGAGCCGGGGCGGCGCAGCAGGGTGTCGTCGTCTTTCAGCACGGTGTAGCTGCCATCGTCACGCTGCACCACCACCCGGTCGCCGGTGTTCGAGACCACCTTGTCACCGTTGTTCAGGATCGCGCCGATCGCCAACCCGCCAAGCACCACCAGACCGAATTTTTCAAGATCGGTCATCCCCTTGTGCTTCTTGACCGCAGCCGGGTCGGTAGCGGCGGCAGTTGCAGCGGCGGTCTGATCGGTGAAATCCTCGCTGCTGGCACGGCTGTCGGCTTCGGTCACGGTGGTCACGGTTGCGGTGGCATCAGCGGGGGCGTCGGCGGCGATTGCAGCGGCAGCGGGTGCTGCGGCATCGTCTGCCGGAGTCGCCGCAAGACTGGCGCTCAACGCGTCGGCCGCCGCTTGGGTTACGGCGGCATCGGCGGCATCAGCGGCGGCTTGCGTAGCAGCGGCGTCAGCAGCGGCCTGGGCGTCAGCGGCGGCTTGGGCTGCGGCGGCGTCAACGGCGGCCTGCCCGTCAGCGGCGGCTTGGGCTGCGGCGGCGTCAGCAGCGGCCTGGGCGTCAAGGGCGGCTTGGGCGGCGTCAGCGTCAGCCTGGGCATCAAGAGCGGCTTGGGCTGCGGCGGCGTCAGCGTCAGCAGCGGCTTGGGCGGCGGCGGCATCAGCGGCGGCCTGCCCGTCAGCGGCGGCTTGGGCTGCGGCGGCATCAGCGTCAGCGGCGGCTTGGGCTGCGGCGGCATCAGCGTCAGCATCGGCTTGGGCTGCGGCGGCATCGGTAGCGGCCTGAGCGTCAAGGGCGGCTTGTGCCGCGTCAGCGGCAGCTTGCACAGCAGCGGCAGCAGCAGCGGCCTGTTCGGCGGCGGCAGCCTGTTCAGCCGCCTTTACGGCCGCCTTGGCGGCGGCAGCCTTCGCCTTTTTTGCGGCCCGCTCGGCGGCAGCGGCTTTCTTTGCCGCCACCCGTGCCGCTTTGTCGGCCGCTTGATCTGTGACGGCGGGTCTGTCGGCACCCAGCTCGCAGGGCGTTTCGGGGGCAATCACGCAACTGGCCCCCTCGGGGCAGGCGGTGGCGGCGTCGGGCAGGCATATTACCACGCGATCCCCAACCGTCACTTCGATCTGCGCCAGCAGCGGCAGCGGTGCCAGCGGGCTGAGCATCATCGAGAGCGCGGTTGTGGTTGTCAAAAGCCGTTTCATCAGGGGTGGTCCTTTCAAGAGAATCGCCCCGCTCCTGCGCGGTGCCGTTGCGGGCGGCGCAGGGGCGGGCTACGGCACCACCAGAACAGGTCTTGCGGCGTCATGCGATAACATGGGGCAGCTATCGCGCGACCGGCAGACGATTGCGGCGGACTCACGCCGGAGTCCGCCAGCATCCGCAGCAGGCGGCGGGCCGAGCGGTGCCGCCGCACCATCTCTTGCGCCGGCAGCCCGGCGTCGTCACGTTCCAGCCCGTCGCTGATCAGCACCACCACCGCGCCCTGCCCCAGCACCCGGCACCGCATCGACATCGCGCTGGCGCATCTGACGGGTGATGTTGGTCAGGCGGGTGCCGAACCCAGCATCTGGGGCGATTTGCCGGGGTCGGGGTGATGTGCTAGCGTCGCGGGCAGAGGGCGCCGCAGACCGCCCGGAAGGCAGCGGACATGCGGTTTCTGGCGATTCTGACGGTGCGTAACGAGGCCTCGTTCCTGCTCGAGTGGCTGGCCCATCACCGCGCCTGCGGCTTTACCGACTTTCTGGTGTTCTCGAACGATTGTGACGATGGCACCGACCTTATGCTCGATCGGTTGCAGGCGATGGGGTGGCTCACCCATGTGCGCAATCCGGGGCCGCACAAGCAGGGGCCGCAGTGGGCGGCGCTGAAGGCGGCCGACCGCCATCCGCTGAAGGCCGCCGCCGACTGGGTGCTGTTTCTCGACATCGACGAATTCGTCAACATCCATACCGGCAGCCGGACCCTGCCCGATCTGCTGACCGCCCTGCCTGCGGCCACCGCGATCACCCTGACCTGGCGGATGTTCGGCAATGCCGGGGTGATCAGTTACCGCGACACGCCGGTGACCGAGACCTTTGTGCGCGCCGCCCCGGCGGTGTTGCAATGGCCCTGGCAGGCGGTGCAGTTCAAGACCCTGTTTCGCAACGACGGCAGCTATGGCAAGCTTGGGGTGCATCGCCCGCGCCAACCCGACAAGGCCCGCCTTGCCGCGCAGCACTGGTTCGACGGCGCGGGGCGCGAGCTGCCGGTGGCGTTTCACACCGGGCGGCTGTTCTCGGGCCTCGGGCGCGACAATTACCGCCTGGTGCAGCTTAACCATTATGCCCTGGGGGCGATGGAAAGCTATCTGGTGAAATGCGACCGCGGGCGGGCCAACCGTGACGCCGCGACGTTTGACATGAGCTATTGGGTCGAGCGCAACTTCAGCGCTGTCGAGGACGCCTCGATCCTGGCGCTGGCTGGGCCTGCGGGCGCGCGGCGGTCAGACCTGCTGGCCGACCCGGTGCTGGGGCCGCTGCACCGCCACGGGGTGGCCTGGCGGCAGGCGCGCTTTAGCGCGCTGATGGAAGACGAGCCGTGGCGCGCACTGTTCGGGCGGCTGCTGATGACGCCCCCGGCGCGGGCGCTTTCGGCGCAGCAGGCCTGGCTGGTGTGGCGCCATGCGCCGGGGGTGCCTGCCAGCGTTGCCGCCCAGCCCCCCGGCCCGGCGCTGACTTCGCCCCCCCAGACCGACTGAAACCGCGCCACCGGCCCAGCCGGTGCCACCCCGCAACAATCCCTGCCGATTGTTTCGGCGACCGCCGGTTTTGCCGCAGGGCTGCCCCCTTGTCCGCCCGAATTCGCCACGCGACACTGGCATCACCGCTCGGTAAGCCCTATGTGCGAGTGAAAGCGAAGGCCCTGACATGACAACTGAAACCCTGCCCGACAGCGAAGCCCCGGCGGCTGCCGCGCCGCCCGCCAGTCGCGCCGAATGGCTGGCCCGGATCGACGCTGTCGGGGAAGAGGCCGGTTATTTCCAGACCGTCGGGGCGCGGCACTGGGCATTTTTTGCCGATGAAAGCCCGACCCTGCTGGTGACCTTCGAGACGGTTGACGCGATCAGGGCGACCCCGGATCAGTTGCCGCAAGGCCATGCCATCGCCGCGGCGCACGGCTGGTCGCATCTGTGCCTGATTGCCGATGGCGAAACCTGGTATCGCGACGAGGCGGTTTACCGCTATTTCGACCGCCTGGTGGATGATGCCTTCTTTGAGGATTTCGACCATGTCGCCTTCTATGGCGCGGGCATGGCGGGCTACGCCGCCTGCGCCTATTCGGTGGCCGCCCCTGGGGCCACCGTGCTGGCGGTGCAGCCGCGCGCGACACTCGACCCACAGGTGGCGGTCTGGGATACCCGCGATACCCGCCACCGGCGGCTGAACTTCACCGACCGCTACGGCTATGCCCCCGACATGATCGAGGGCACCGGGCAGGTGTTCGTGGTGTTCGACCATACCCAGGCGCTGGATGCGATGCATGCCGCCCTGTTCACCCGGCCCTATGTCACGATGCTGCGCTGCCCGCGCCTTGGCAAACGCGTTGATCTTGCGCTGGAGCAGATGAAACTGCTGCCGGATCTGATTGCCGCCGCCGCCGACGGCAGCCTGACATCGGCCCGGTTCGCCACCGCGCTGCGCCAGCGCCGCAGCTACGGCCCCTACCTGCGCGCCTTGCTGGCCGAGGCCGAACTCGGCGGCCACCGCCAGCGCGCCGTGATGATCTGCCGCAATGTGGCGCAACGCACCGGCGCGAAATTCTTTCGCCGCAGGCTGGTCGTCCTCGAGGCGGCCACGGCCGAATCGGCACCGCCCGCGCCGGAGGAAACCTGACGCTCCTGCCGCGCGCCTACATCGCCAGCAAGGCGCGCAGATCCTCGGTGCGTGCTGCGGTCAGGCGGGCCAGGCAGCCGTAAACGATCATCGGCTCGGCCGTGCCGCCGTGGAACATGTAACCCTCGACCGCGCAGGCGGCATCGCGGAAGCTGATCCAGCCGCGCTGTGCGTCGCGCAACTGGACCTCTGCCCCGCGCTCGGCCACCGGCAGATCGGCGTCGATCTGCTGCATCAGGGCGCGGACCCGGCGATAGACCCGGTTGAGGTCGGAGTCCGCTGCGATCCAGTCCTGCTCGGCGCAATAGGTCAGCGCGTTCTGGCTGCCCGCCTGCGCGCAGTCGAACTGCTGCGCCAGCAGCGCCAGCGGCACCGTGATCCCCCAGGCGGCAACCGCCGCCGCCACGGCCAAGCGCAATGACATCATCAAACCTCCTGGTGCCAACCCGAGCCCATGATAGACACGATCCCATCGGATCGCGCCAGTGGGCTCTGGAATCCGCGAGTGCGATGCGCTAGGCGAAGGGCATGATGCAAAGCCTGACGATCCGCCGCCCCGACGATCTGCACCTGCACCTGCGCGACGGGGCGCTGCTGCACGGCGTGCTGCCCGAGTCGGCGCGCCATTTCGCCCGCGCCCTGATCATGCCCAATCTGGTGCCGCCGGTGGTGACCGGCGCGCAGGCCAGCGCCTACCGCGACCGGATCATGGCGGCCCTGCCCGCGGGGGCGGCCTTCACGCCGCTGATGACCCTTTACCTGACCGAGACCACCGACCCCGCCGATGTCGCCGCGGCGGCCGCCATGGGGCTGATCACGGCCGTCAAGCTCTACCCCGCCGGAGCCACCACCAATTCCCAAAGCGGGGTGCGCGACTTCGGCAAGGTCCGCGCGGTGCTGGAAACCATGGCCGGGCTTGGCCTGCCGCTGTGCGTCCATGGCGAAGTGACCACGCCCGAGGTCGATATCTTCGACCGCGAGGCGGTGTTCATCGACACCGTGCTTGATCCGCTGCGCCGCGCCACGCCGGGGCTGCGGCTGGTGCTCGAGCACGTCACCACCGCCGAAGGGGTGGCCTACGTGCGCGCCGGTGGCGACACCATTGCCGCCAGTATCACCGCCCACCACCTGGTCATCAATCGCAACCACATCCTCGCGGGTGGCATCCGGCCGCACAACTACTGCCTGCCGGTGGCCAAGCGCGAGGTCCACCGCCGCGCACTGGTCGAGGCCGCCACTTCGGGCGAGCCTGGGTTCTTTCTCGGCACCGATTCCGCGCCACACGTCGATGCCGCCAAAGAGGCCGCCTGCGGCTGCGCCGGCTGCTTCACCGCCACCAACGCGCTGCCGATCCTGGCCCAGGTGTTCGAGGACGCCGGGGCGCTCGACCGACTGGAAGCCTTCACCAGCGGCCATGGTGCGGGTTTCTACCACCTGCCGGTCACTGACGCGCACCTGACGCTGGTCAGGGGCGGTGCCGCCGTCTGGCCCGCAAAAATCTTCACCGAGGCCGGTCCGGTGACCGTCTTCAACCCCGGCTTTCCGGTGCACTGGCATGTGGAAGCCTGACCCGCGCCGCTCATCCGCCCTGCCGGGCGTCTTCGCTGGCCGCGGCGAAGACCGCCCGGCAGGGCGGGATGAGCGCGCCCCCCACCACCCCGGAGCAACGCCATGATCCCCTCGTCCTTCCCCCCCGCCGCCGAGATCGCCCGCCTGACGGCGCGGATGCTGCTGGAAATCAAGGCAGTGCATTTCAATTCCGCAACGCCCTTCACGCTGGCCAGTGGCTTGCCCTCGCCAACCTACATCGACTGCCGCAAGCTGATCAGCTATCCCCGCATTCGATCTGTCCTGATGGATTTTCTCGCCGTCACGGTGCTGCGCGGCGCGGGGTTCGAGGCGTTCGACAACATCGCGGGCGGCGAAACCGCAGGCATCCCCTTTGCCGCGCTGGTGGCCGAACGGCTGGCGTTGCCGATGACCTACGTGCGCAAGAAACCCAAGGGCTACGGCCGCAATGCCCGCATCGAAGGCGAGATGACGCCCGGCCAGCGCGTGCTGCTGGTCGAGGATCTGACCACCGACGGCGGCTCGAAACTGAGCTTCGTCGATGCCATCCGCGACACCGGCGCGCTGTGCGGCCACACCGCCGTGATCTTCTTTTACGACATCTTCCCCGACACCCGCCAACGCCTGTCCGACCACGGCGTCAGCCTGCACCACCTTTGCACCTGGCACGACGTGCTGGCCGAGGCGCGGGCACAAGGGGTGTTCGACAGCGCCACCCTGACCGAAGTCGAAGCCTTCCTGGCCGACCCGCGCGGCTGGCAGGCGGCGCACCACGGCTGACGCTTGCGCCACCGGCAGATTTCTGCCGATGGCACTTCGGCCCGGCCCGCCCGGGCGCAATGCTGCCCTGCTGCGAATCGACAGCCCTTGTGGAACCGGCGGCTTTCAGCACCAGATGGTGTGGTGAAAGCGGCTCTTTTGGGTTATACTCAGGGTCTGGGACAAGTTTTCCACCAGGTTATCAGAACTTGCGTCCGGCACCTTGATTCGGGCATCAGACCCAAGGGCAGCAAAGGGGCAGACGGCATGGAAATCACGACTCTCAGACCGCTGCCGCCCGCCCTGCTGCCCGAGACCGACGCCCTGCCGCACAACATCGAGGCCGAACAACAGCTTCTTGGCGCGATCCTGACCAACAACGAGGTCTATGACCGGATTGCCGCGCTGGTGAAGCCCGACCATTTCTTCGATCCTGTCCACCAGCGCATCTTCGAGATTGCCGCCGCCCGGATCCAGAAGAATGCCCTCGCCTCGCCGGTGACCCTGAAAGCGTTTCTCGAAGACGACGCGGGCCTGCGCGAACTTGGCGGCCCGGCCTATCTGGCGCGGCTGGCAGGCGCGGCGATCTCGGCCTTTGCCGCGCGCGACTATGCCCAGATGATCTATGACCTCGCGGTGCGGCGCGAGCTGATCGCCCTTGGCCGCGACATCTCGGCCAAGGCCGCCAAGGTCGAGGTCGCCTCGGAACCGCGCGAACAGATCGTCGAGGCCGAGCAGCGGCTTTATCAACTGGCCGAGCAGGGCCACGCCGAGCGCGGCTTTCAAAGCTTTCTGCGGGCGGTCAACGACGCAGTCAATGTCGCCAACGCGGCCTACCAGCGCGACGGCAAGCTGGCCGGAATTGCCACCGGGCTGGTCGATCTCGACCGCAAGCTGGGCGGCTTGCATACCTCGGATCTGCTGATCCTGGCCGGTCGCCCGTCGATGGGCAAGACCGCGCTGGCCACCAACATCGCCTTCAACATCGCCAAGGCCTACCGCCACGGTCGCCTGCCCGATGGCAGCGATGGCACGGTCGAGGGCGGCGTGGTCGGTTTTTTCAGCCTCGAGATGAGCGCCGAGCAACTGGCCGCGCGGATTCTGTCGGAAGCCTCGGAAGTGCCCTCGGATCAGATCCGCCGCGGCGCCATGACCGAGGACGAATTCCGCCGCTTCGTCGAAGCCGCCAAGGCGCTTGAGTCCTGCCCGCTTTACATCGATGACACCCCGGCCCTGCCGATCAGCCAGATCGCCGCCCGCGCCCGCCGCCTCAAGCGCACCCACGGGCTGGACCTGCTGATCGTGGATTACCTGCAACTGGTGAAAGGCACCGGCCGGGTCGAGAACCGCGTCACCGAAGTGTCCGAAATCACCCAGGGGCTGAAAGCCATCGCCAAGGAACTGAACATCCCGGTGATCGCCCTCAGCCAGTTGTCGCGCGCCGTGGAATCGCGCGACGACAAGCGCCCGCAGCTTTCCGACCTGCGTGAATCCGGCTCGATCGAGCAGGACGCCGACGTGGTGATGTTCGTGTTTCGCGAAGAATACTACCGCGAGCGTGAAAAACCCGGCGACCATGAACTTGACGCCATGGCCAAGTGGCAGACCCTGATGGAGCACGTGCACGGCAAGGCCGAGGTGGTGATCGGCAAACAGCGCCACGGCCCGATCGGCTCGGTCAATCTCAGCTTCGAGGACCGCTTCACCCGCTTCGGCAACCTCGCCCAACCCTGGCAGCAAGGCGACGGTGACGTCGGGTTTTGATCCCTGCGCGCTGCACCCGGCCCCGGTGCCGGATGAGTATTTGACCAAAGAAGAAGGCGCGCGCATCTTCTTTGCCTAAATACTCACGCTTCCGCGCTCGCGCCACCATCGGGTCGCGGTGTGCCGGAATTAGCTTGACCTTGCCGATAGGCCGGTCAAAACACCGCCATGGCCAGCGCAACCCTGATGATCGACCTCGACGCCATAGCCGCCAACTGGCGCGCGCTGGATCGGCTGAGTGCCAACGGCACCCAGACGGCGGCGGTGGTCAAGGCCGATGCCTACGGGCTGGGGGCCGGGCGGGTGGTGCGCGCGCTGGCCGAGGCCGGGGCGCGGCGGTTTTTCGTGGCGCTGGCGCAAGAGGCGGTCGTACTGCGTCAGGCGCTTGGGCCGGGGCCGCAGATCAGCGTTCTCGCGGGTCACATGGCAGGCGACAGCGCACTGATCCATGACCTTGATCTGACCCCGATGCTGAATTCGGTCGATCAGATCACCCGTCACTTCGAGTCGCTGCCGGGTCATCCGTTCGGCATTCAGCTTGATACCGGGATGAACCGACTTGGGCTCGAGGCGGCGGAATGGGCGGCGGTTGCGGGCCACGTTCTGGCCGCCACCCCCGAGCTGGTGATGAGCCACCTGGCCTGTGGCGACGACCCCGGCCACCCGCTGAACGCGGACCAACTGGCACAATTTCATTACCTGACCGATGGCATTGCGGTGCCGCGCTCGCTGGCGGCGACGGCGGGCATCGTGCTGGGCCCGGAGTATCACTTCGATCTGACCCGCCCCGGCATCGGCCTTTACGGCGGGCGTCCGTTCGATGCCGCCCTGCCGGTGGTGGCGCTGGCCCTGCCGGTGATCCAGTGCCGCGAGGTTGCCGCCGGCGAGACCGTGGGCTATGGTGGTGGCTGGACCGCCGAAGCGCCTGCGGTGATCGCCACGGTCGCGGGCGGCTATGCCGACGGCTTGCTGCGCAGCCTTTCCAACCGCGCCGTGCTGTGGGATGGCGACGTGCCCTGCCCGCTGGTCGGGCGGGTGTCGATGGATCTGATCACGGTCGATATCAGCCACCTTCCGCGCGAGCCGGATCGGCTTGACATCATCGGGCCGGCCCAGTCGGTCGATGACCTGGCCGATGTTGCAGGCACCATCGGCTACGAGATTCTGACCAGCCTGGGCGCGCGCTACCGGCGCGATTACCGCGGGGGGGCCGCATGATCGCGCTGACCTCGCCGCTTGCGCCGGTTGCCGCCCTGGGCCGGGTGGTGCTGGCGGCGCTGGCCAGCCTTGGTCGGCTGGTGCTGTTTGCCGCATCGGTGGTGGGCCACATTACCCGCCCGCCGTTCTACTTGCGCGAGTTCGGGCTGGCGCTGATCCAGATCGGCTGGCTCAGCCTGCCGGTGGTGGGCTTGACTGCGCTCTTCACCGGCGGCGCGCTGGCGTTGCAGATCTATTCCGGCGGCGCACGGTTCAGTGCCGAGGCGGTGGTGCCCTCGATCGTGGCAATCGGCATGGTGCGCGAGCTGGGGCCGGTGCTGGGCGGGCTGATGGTGGCGGCGCGGGTGGCCAGCTCCATCGCCGCCGAAATCGGCACCATGAAAGTGACCGAGCAGATCGACGCGCTGGTCACCCTTTCCACCCATCCGCTGAAATATCTGGCGGTGCCGCGGGTGCTGGCCGCCACCCTGGCGATGCCGGTGCTGGTGGCGGTGGGCGATTCGATCGGTATTGCCGGGGGCTGGCTGGTGGGAGTCAACCGGCTGGGCTTCAACTCGGCGGGCTATCTCAAGAACACGGTCGATTTTCTGGAAGGCTGGGATATCGGCTCGGGCCTGTTCAAGGGCGCGGCCTTCGGCTTTATCGTGGCGACGCTTGGCTGCTATCACGGCATGAACTCGCAGCGCGGGGCGCAAGGCGTGGGGCGCGCCACCAAATCGGCGGTGGTCGCGGCTTCGGTGCTGATCCTTGCCGCCAACTACCTGCTGACCGAGGTCTTTTTCACCTCATGATCGAGCTCAAGGATGTGCACAAGGCGTTCGGGGCCAACCGGGTGTTGCGCGGGGTCAACCTGACGATCACGGG
>Ga0210028_1003141_pt1 | contig 12702 bp, 15 predicted proteins | sample CryGeymeta201513_FD_185468 | JGI IMG/M metagenome (GOLD analysis project Ga0210028, IMG submission 185468) | Groundwater microbial communities from Crystal Geyser aquifers in Utah, USA - Crystal Geyser metaG 2015-13 (SPAdes) (version 2) | ecosystem: Environmental > Aquatic > Deep subsurface >...
GCTCAGGGTATCCTGGAGGTGAAGAAGCTTCCAAGGGTTGGTCTGTTCGCCCATTAAAACCCTACGTGAGCTGGGTTCAGAACGTCGCAAGACAGTAAAGTATAAGACCTTGCTGTCTATAAATCTTGCTATATGCTGGAAAATCTGTGAATCTTTCAGTAGTCCAATGGACTAAAAATCTGTAAAGTGCAGACTATCAGCAGGGAACCTTAAAAAATTTAAGGACACCTCAGAGACTATACGCAAGAAGCCGACTTTACGTCGCGCTAAGATATAGTCCGAACTTTGCAGCGATGCAGAGAGTCTGACAGAAATGTTCAGACTTCCGGTGAAAAAACCGGAATAACATAATTGTCGGTCTCTATCCGCAGTCAACGTTGGATTCTTGAGGGAATTTGACCTCAGTACGAGAGGACCAGGTTGAGTCAGTCCCTTGTGTGCCGGTTGTCGCATCAGCGGCAGCGCCGGGTAGCTACACTGATTCGGGATAACCGCTGAAAGCATCTAAGCGGGAAGCCCATCCCAAGATTAGGAATCCCCATTAGACCCCTGGGAGACTACCAGGTAATAGGCAGCCGGTGGAAGAGCTGTAAAGCTTTAAGCCTAGCTGTACTAATCGGTCAATTGAAAATATAGACAGGTTATTTTTTAAAACTGGCTATAAAGAGCGGTAAATAAGTTCTCTTCACTTTCAAGGAGCTAACAAGTAAATTAACCAATTTACAATTTTCGAATTTACAATCAAGCACCAATGAATTAATGTTCAATGTTAATGTTTGAATGTTTGAAAATTGAATAATTGGGATTTCATTGAAAATTGGTACTTGAAAATTGAATTTTTTTTGATTATTATCAAAGTCCGGTCTTTGGAGCGTTGTCGTACCACCTCTTCCCATCCCGAACAGAGTCGTGAAAGGCAGCAGCGGGGACGATACTAGTTGGGCAACTGGCTAGGAAAATACCTCAAGGCCGGATTTTTTGTGGCAAAAAAATTATTTATTTTTTTACTCGATCGATTTTTTGAATGGCCAAAATCCATAAAGCGACGGCAATTAAAAAGAAGATGGCAAAAACTGACGCGTTGTTGCTGATTTGCGTATAAACTTGGGCAAAATTCATATTACCTCCTTTAATTTAACCGATACATAATAAAAGAACGCTCCGAAAAATAAATTTTTTGTAAACACAAATGGAGACACTTCTAGAAATGGTGTAATTAATACTAACCCAAAAAACCCTGCAGAAATATTGATAAACAAATCAGACATGGTAATTAAATGAATAGAGGAAGTTTTTAAAGCCATGCTGTTTCTAGTTTAAATCCAGCGATAATTTTTTCAAGGCCGGATTTTTTGTACCCCCCACGTAGCCTTGGCGTAGTGGGGTGTGGAATACTCAAGACAGATAGGGATTAAATAATGCGGATGGTTTGGTGGCGGCGGATTTCTCCCAGAGCGGTCAGGGGTGAAGCCTGATTAAATTCCCGCGGAGCCAAGCCGTAAACATGCAAATCGTAGGGAAAACCGACGCTGGCGCGGTAGAGTAATTTAGAGCGTTCATCAAGATCCATTGAGGCAAAATCATCGGAAAGCACCAATAGATCTATATCGTTAACATTTTGGCGGCCGTGAATAAGCGAGCCGTATAACAGTACGGAATCAATGTGGATGTGCTTGGCAACATTGCTGATATAATTTTTTATGGCTGGTTTAACCGTGCGGATATCCATGAATAAACCTCCTTGGTTTTATCAATTGTTGGTTTAATTTTGGCTTTAGATGTATAGGTATAAGTTTGAAAATCAGGATAGCGGACTCTTTTTTCCAGCGCCTGATAAGCGCAATAAACCGCCATCGAATACCGGCTGCCGTTATATAAATATTCCATATCGTCAAAGTGTTCTTTTGCCTGATCCAGCCAATTTTTTGTTTCTTCTTTCATATTTATTTATAGTATAGCATTTTTTGTGTCAAAGCCTCTGGTTGTGAGTGACAAGGTTCGACCTTGTCCACCACCAGGGCCGGATTTTTTGTGGCAAAATTACTTCAGCCGGTAGCCCTCTCCCCGCAAAGTCTGGATAATTGATCCGTCAATCCCAGCCTGCTCCAATTTTCCCCTTAACCGCTCTATGATTTTAGACACCGCATACAGGGAAAATTTATCTTCTTCAGGAAAAGTAATCCGGCTGATCTCGTCAAAACTGACAATTTCCCCCTGCCGCCGCTTTAAGGCGTTTAATATCTCCGTTTCCCGGCCGGACAAATTAGCCGGCATGGTTGCCAAAATTCCGTTTTTCGGCTTTATTCCCAGAGTTGATAAATACTCTTCGGACTGTTTTAATAATTTGGCATTCTGCTGATTGCGCGTCAGTTTCAGCGTCGGCGTGTAGTTGCCGCCGTATTTTTCAAGGATTTTTTTCAAAAATGACTCCTGCACCAGCCAGTCAGCCAGCAGTTCGCTTTCCTCCCATTTGGCGCCCAGTTTTTCCTCCAGCGGTTTTCTGGTTAATACCGTCAGGATCGCCTCGGTAATTTGAGCTAAACCGCAGTCAGTCCGCAGGTAAATGTAAATATCTGCCGGGAAAAGCCGCGGCCAGTTAAACGAGCAGGTGGTTCCGTAAGCGGTCGGCCAGACGGTAACGGATTTAATTAAACCGGCGGGCGAGGGGATTAAATAGTCAATGGCCGTCAAAATCTCCGGCTGGGCCTTGGTCCACAGTTTTTGCGCGGCAGTAAAATCCGGCTTGACCGGTTGAACTAAGGCTTGAGTTTGGGTGAGCAGGTCTGGTTGGACCTCAAGCGGCAGTTTTTCAATCTCAATAGTTTTCACCCGGCGCCAGAAGCCTTTAACAGACAAATAATTAAATTTAGGGAAAACGACGATTGAATGGTTAGCCGGGGAGCCGTTCAGTTTCGGCAGGACAAAAAAGTTATGCTCCTGGTAAAAATTATTGGCAATCTGCCGGGCCGCGTAAATCAGCCGTTTCGTCTCGCTTTCTGGGGACCACTCCCACTTGGTTTTAACCATAATCTCATTATCCTATAATAATCAGCTTTTGTCAAGATTCTGTCAAGATAAATAAAAAATACATGGGATAATTAGGGAAATTATGGCGGAAGAAGCACTTGAACACATATCTGCTGGAGTAGATCTTGCTCCTTATTTGTTTGTACCGATGGGGACAGATTGGCATCAGGAAGGCATACAGGGAATTAAGGCCGGGTTGCAAGCAGCCTATACCGGGGCTAGGCAAGTATTGAAAGAAGGGGATAATAGTGTAACAGCGGTGAGAAATATTTGGGAAAAACACGGTCCTGCCGGTTTATTTTTCCTACTGGCGCTGGAGGCGAAAAATCCAACCTTCACCAATCCGTTTTCTCCGGAATTCAGAGTTTCTCTGCCTGATTGCCCGCTAAAGTTAATCGACGGAAAATCCGCTTACAGCATTCCGGCGACCGTCCCTCCCAATGCTCCGATTGAATACCCGGTATGCCAAGTAAGTAAATCTGCTGCAATTACCATAGCAGATGGACAGGTGAGTTTTACTACACCAAGGCATTTAGTTATTTCTGAAGAAACCGGAGACTATCTTTCTGTCGAATATGATCGTTCCTTCGCTGATTGGGGAGACGGCTGGCCGGCCGAGCCAATTTTTGTGCCGGAAAATTTACAGCGCCATTTTGCCGTTGTCTGGAGCCCTCTCCGTCAGGATATTGAAGCTAGTGAAGTAGTCAGTTTTACCGTTCCTGCTGTTTCCAAATGCTCCAGTTGGACAGTGCAGGCAAATACCGCTTGGTTGTGGCAGGGCGAGAATAGGTACCTTGATTTAAACATAGGTGATTTTCAGCAGATAAGAGAAAAGATTGTTTCTGCGCATTGACACTCGACTGACAATTTTTTATAATCTATGGGGATGACTAAGGTCAGTTTAAAAATCAAAAATCCGGAAAGCAAGGCTTTTGCCCAAGGCGATTTTTTGGTGGACAGCGGCGCGGTCTATACGGTTATCCCCTCAGCATTAGTGAAAAAACTGAAATTGAAGCCGAGTTTTCTGCGCGAGTTTATTTTGGCCGACGGTAAAAAAGTGCGCCGCGACGTCGGCAGTGTCATCATCGGTTTCGGTAGCGAAGAAATTTCTTCGCCGGCGGTTTTAGGAGAAAAAAACGACAGCGCCTTGTTGGGGGCGATTACTTTGGAGGCTTTTGGCTTGGCCCTTGATCCTTTTCAGCGCAAGCTTTATCAGGCAAAGATGATGCTTTAGGAAGATTTTCAAGCCTGCAAGGTCCAACCTTGTAGGCGTGTGCAGGTTGTGAGTCCGCGGGAACCGTGTTATACTGCCTCCATCTTAAAGAAAGCGAGATTTATGAAATGCCGGAAGCAAAGTCAAAAGTAAAAAGTAAAAAGTTAAAAGTAAAGAAAATTAAAGTTCCGGTAAAGAAAGTTGTTTCCAAGCGCGAACCCCGGACAATGGAGGAGCTGTTAAAGCAGACAGGGTATGAGTTAAAGGGTTTGAAAAAAGGCCAATTGGTAGAGGGAGTGGTGACCGATGTTACCAAGAAGATGATTCTGATCGACATCGGCGCTAAAACCGAAGGGGTGGTGATTGAAAAAGAGTACGAAGCGGCTAGGGAAATGCTCCAGGATATTAAAACCGGCGACAAAGTTCAGGCTTATGTGGGCAGTCCGGAAAATGAGCGGGGCCAGATTTTGCTGTCTTTGCGCCAGGCAGTGATGAATAAACGCTGGGAGCTGTTTGAGGAGTTGTTAAAGAGCGGCGAGACGATAGAAGTTCATGGTTTGGAAGTGAATAAAGGCGGGATTATCGTTAAAGCCCGGGGGGTGCGGGGGTTTGTGCCGTCCAGCCAGTTCGGCCGGGAGTATTTAGGCCGCTTAAATGAGTTGCAAAATAAAAGCTTTATCGTCAAGGTAATTGAGGTTGACCGGGAGAAAAACCGGCTGATTTTCTCGGAAAAAGCCGTTTCGGAAAAAGCCGCCTTAGCCCACCAGGCCGAAGCGATTAAAACCGTTAAAGCCGGGGATATGCTGGAAGGGGTAGTGTCCGGGATTATGCCGTTTGGGGTGTTTGTCCGGGCCAGTCTTAAAAAAGACCTGTTTTTGGAAGGATTGGTGCATATCAGCGAGATTTCCTGGGAAAAAGTGGAAAATCCGGGGACTCATTTTAAAACCGGAGATAAGATTAAAGTCAAAGTCATCGGGGTGGATAATAAAACTTCCCGGCTGAATTTATCGGTCAAGCAGTTGTCTGATGACCCGTGGAAAAAGATGGCGGATAAATATCCGGAGGGGAGCAAGGTGACCGGCAAGATTACCAAGTTGGCGGCTTTTGGGGCATTTGTCAACCTGGAGCCCGGAGTTGATGGCTTGATCCACATCAGCAAGATTCCCTCGGATAAAGAATTTAAGCCGGGCCAGAAAATTGACTGTTTTGTGGAAAATGTCGATGCCGCCCACCGCCGGATGAGTTTATCCTTGGCGCTAATGAAGAAACCGGTAGGATATAAATAGTATATAATACTAGTATGAGCAAACAAAAAATGATTGTGACTGACGACAATTTATTAATCGATTTTGAACTGGTGTTCAAAGCCATCCGCGAGGAAAAGGGCGACTGGAAAAAGGTGGAAAAAGAGCTGTACGAGTATCTGGAGTCGGTGCGGAGGGAGTAAATGGCGCATATTGCCGATGCCATCGTGGTCGCTTGCATTGACTTTCGGTTTCAGCAATATATTGACGACTGGCTCAAGAAAACATTTAAAAAATACCTATTTGACCGGGTGGGTTTAGCCGGCGGGATTTTTGATTTTTACAGCGTATTAAAACAAATAGAGATTTCTAACCGGTTGCATCAAATTAAGAAAGTGGTGTTGATTAATCATGAGGACTGCGGCGCTTACGGCCAAGAGGGGACTTTTACGCGGCACAAGTATGATTTGGAGGAGGCAGAGAGAAAAATTAAGGCATTATTTCCTCATTTGGACGTCGCCACATTTTATTTGACTTTGAAAGGCGAGTTTCAGGAAATCTCCCGTACCCGGCCGCGGTTCAAGTAACCTGCGAGGAGTCTCCTTGCAGGCCTACCGCTGCAGGCAGGCATGATATACTACGGTTAAATGGCTAAGAGCGTGACTCATTTTATCTGCCAGAACTGCGGCGCGGAGTTTCCCAAGTGGGCGGGGAAGTGCGAGCAGTGCGGGGAGTGGAATACACTCGTTGAGACAGTAGTCTCGGCGAGAAGCACGAAGCACGAAGCACGAAATTCTAAACAAGCACAAATAATCAAATTTCAAGACATTCAAAACAAAGAAGTGGAGAGAGAAACAACGGGGATCGGGGAGTTGGACCGGGTGCTGGGCGGCGGCTTGGTGCCGGGCAGCGTAGTGCTTTTGGCCGGCGAACCGGGAATAGGAAAGAGTACATTACTTACTCAATTAGCGATGACATTGGGGGGAAAAACGGTAGGTTCGGTTCTTACGGTACTTTACGTCTGCGGGGAGGAAAGCCCGGAGCAGATAAAATTAAGAATTATGAGGTTAAAAAGAACCGATCTCTCTGAAAGATCGGTTCTTTCGCTTTCCTTTCTCCCGACTACGGACGTGGATGAAGTGATTAGCCAGGCCGGAAACCCATCATTAATGATTGTGGATTCGATCCAAACCATGGCGACGGAAGATTTGACCGGGATGGCCGGCAGTGTCGGCCAGATACGCGAGTGCGCATACCGCTTATTAAATTTGGCTAAAGAAACCGGCGTGCCGGTGTTTTTGGTCGGCCATGTCACCAAAGAGGGGGCGATTGCCGGGCCAAAAGTCCTGGAGCATCTGGTCGACACGGTTTTATATCTTGAAGGCGATAAACACCACGAATTTAGGATTTTGCGCTCGCAAAAGAACCGCTTTGGTCCGGTAGATGAGGTGGGAGTTTTCACTATGTCCGGCAGCGGTTTGATTGAAGTTAATAACCCGTCAGATGTGTTTTTGGAAGAAAGGCAGAAAAATGTCGCCGGCAGCTGCGTGGCGATTGTGATGGAAGGGACCCGGCCGGTTTTAGTGGAAATTCAGGCGTTGGTGGTGCCGTCACAGTTAGCAATGCCGCGCCGGGTGGCTAGCGGGATTGATCAGCGCCGTCTTCAATTGTTAGTGGCGGTTTTAAGCAAGCGCCTGCGTTTGCCCCTGGCCACTGATGATGTTTATGTTAATGTGGCCGGCGGTTTAAACCTCAAAGAGCCGGCGGCCGACTTAGCTGTTTGTCTGGCGATTGTTTCCAGTTTTAAAAATAAGCCGGTCGGTGCCAAAACCGCGGCTTTCGGCGAGGTAGGCTTACTGGGCGAGATCCGCAAGGTCAGCTGGTCGGAAAAAAGAATTAAAGAAGCGAAAAAGCTGGGTTACAGCCAAATTATTAGTCCGGGCACTGCCAAAGACTTATCCACAGCCGTTAAATTTTAGGGGATTAAGGGGATTTTTCTTCTGGTAATTATTTATAACTTTTATTACAGGTTATCTTGATTTTTCTGTATATTTTCTTATAGGCTTGACAAATGGGGGTAAAATGATATAAATTAAAAGAGCATCACTACCGCAGTCACGATACTCGAATAGTAATGCCCTTTAGTTAGGTGACTTGGACAGAAAAGTCAACCTGAGAAATAAATATCACTATCAAAAAACTTTGTCAAGCCTGCCCCGAACTCGAAGCAGTTCGGGGTTTAAGCGGAGGGTGGTAAGTTGGGCAGGCCTACCACCTTCCACTTAAGGAAATTATGAGTAATAAAGAAGGCGCATTATTGGTAATAATTGCAACGGGTTCTTTATGGCTGGCTGGTTGTTCCAGCAAGCCGGATCAAGCATCTGCTACAGTTTTGCCAACGGAAACGCCTACATCCTCACCCACGCCGACACCAACACCAACGGAAACACCTTCACCGACGCTAACAGAAACACCTACATTAACACCTACACCGACACCTCCTTTAGATGAAGGAAAACTAACGAATTACTTGGCCGGTTTTAATCAATTAGCTGATGAAAGAACAGGGGAATCAATTACTACCATTGAAGCTTTTAAAGCTTATTTTGAAGAGAGGGAGGCTTTGGCCGGAGAGGGTCTGCCGATAGTTAGATTTGACCGCATGTTTGCCCAACTGTTTTTACCGGTTAAGAATTTCCGTGATAGAAGCCTTAACTTTGACTGGCATAATGGCGGTCAAGGTTTAGGGTTTAGTAGTGAGGATTTGTCAGTATTGGACACGAAAGATCTTATTTCCAAAAAAGGTAAAGATGGTTATCAGCGGGCTTGGTTGTTAACGGAAGCGCGTAATGCTGACGCCGCCGTCTTAGCTCATGTTGATAATTGGTTGAAATTGAATGGTAAAGATCCGGAAGGCGATTCGGTTCAAGCCTTAAGAAAGCAAATTTTTAGGCGGATTATTTTTGGCGATTTGGGAGTAGAAGCAGGGGATGACGGAGATGATAATTGGAAAACAGTCAATGACCGTTTTGACATTGCCTGTTCGACTTACACCGAGACCGCCGATAAAAGAAGTAAGCAACCGGAAGCCAGCCGCTGGTTATCTTTTGATCCGGCCGAGGAAGATTTAAAAACTGGAATTGATAATAATCTAGAAAGAGAAGAAGCGACTTATTTAGATTCAGATGATTATGTTTTGGTAGTGTCAATAGTTTCTCCTGACGGTAAGATTTTAAGAGTGGAAGTTTATACTTTATCGAACACTCCGGATCTGCTTAATGATGACCAAAATCAGGATAGGGCTGCCGATGTTTCTGCCGCCGGCTACCGCTGGCTGCCTTGCGGTGTTGGCGCGCCTGCGCCGACATCTACGCCTGGTAAGACGGAACAGCCGCCGGAAAAAACTCCACAGATACCTACATCCACACCTACTCCTACTCACACGGAGACAATTCCCACACCCACATTTGTTCCTACTAACACAGACATAATTCCGACTGCCACTGCCGGCCCGCCGCCGACACTGGAGCCAACGGCGACGAATATTCCTTAAAATATGAAAAATATGAGAATAAAAAATTTACCAGCTAAAATTTTATACGGATTTTTTATTGTCTTTTTTGTTTTTCTTGCCCGGAAGATTATTAATTTTAAGATTAATGCGGCGGATACCAATCTTTCCGGAGGCGATATTCTGGCGGGGAAAAACCTTACTCTTGGCGATGCTGATTATGTTGATCCTGTCAATGGTGCGGACGGTCAGACTTTAAGAGTGAGGGTTAGGGTGGCAAATCAGGGAACGGTGGATGCCGAAAACGTCACGGTAAAATTTAATTTAGCCAATGGCGCAGCGCCGGCAGTCGAACTTAACGCGGATAATGCCGATTCCCAAGGCGATATTGTTAATATTAATCCCGGTGGCAGCAGTCTTAATTTCCTTACCGGTTCAGGGAAAAAATACGGTCCGGCTTGCCCCTCCGGCTGCGGCGTGGGTGACGAGGTGGTCAGCAGCGGAGTCAGTCTGGGAAATGTTTCTCCCGGCGAAGCGCAGAGTTATCAGGTGAGTATTGAGTTTCAGGTTGTCGGCACTCCTGGCGGAGGCGGTTCAGCTTGGCAAACCGGTAATATCTTTGACGGCGGTAATCGAACTGACAGAATTACCAATTGGGAAGATCCGATTCCCGCTGATCCGGGTGAGGTGATAGAGTTTAGAGTTTTAGTCCAAAATGTCGGTGAAGCAAATATTGATAACACCAGCGTCCGGGCGTCTTTTCCCGACTCCGATGCAACTAATATTACGGCGACGGCTTTGCTGTCCGGTGCCGGCGCCGAGGATGTTTCGGATACGGTGACAGTTAATGTTTCCGGTACCACCGGTCAGAGATTGGTCTATATTCCCGGGCACACACTCAAATGGGGGCCGGGGTGTGCTTCGGGTTGCGCTCTTCCCGACGGGATCACGGTTCATGGATTGAGTTTGGGGACGGTAGTGCCGGGAGCGGAAAACAGTTATCAGGTTACTTTTAAAGCCTATGTTAGCAACCAAGTACCGTCACCGTCACCAAGCCCGTCAGTTTCCCCAAGCCCGAGTCCCAGTCCATCGCCGAGCCCAAGCCCGTCGCCTTCACCTGAGCCAAACAAGGCCGGCTTTATCATCAGGAAGTTTAAAGACAGCGATAAAGACGGCAATTGGGATAATAATGAGACCAGCACCGGCATAAAATGGCAGTTTCAATACCGCATTAACGCTGATCCCTGGCAGGATTATTATACTGACAGCCAGTCCGGCTGGGGCGGAGTGGTCAGCATCAGCTTGGGCACCAAGGTTGAGGTGAAAGAAATTAGCGTTAACGGCTGGGTGAATACTACCAGCGTGAACCAAATAAAGATTTTAGATGAAGCCAAGACTTATTACTTTGATTTTGGCAACTTTACCACACCGGGCGTAGTCGAGGTGTCCCCGCCGCCGCAAGTGCCGGTCGCCGGCCAGACAAATCACTGGTGGCTTTGGCTAGTCTCCGCCGGCCTCGGTATTGGTTTGCAGCTCCTGGCGTTCTTAATATAACGGTTATAATCGTTATAACCATTATATTAAAACCTTTACTATGGCAGTCATAATTTATTCACGAAAGCGTCATTTGGCCAAAAAGCGCCTCGCTCATGCCGGCCGAGGGATATTATTGGGTTCGGTTTTGGTGTTAGCGACGACGCTGTTATTGCCGTTTTCCTTAGGTAAAAAGCCAACTTACCCCCAGATTACTTTTAATGATTTGTTAAGATTAAACGCGGCGGATGTGCTGAAAGTAACGCCGTTGAGTTATTTTAGCCTGGAAATTCCTAAAATTGAAGCTAAAGCCCAAGTAATCGCCAATGTTAACAGCGCGGACAAAAAAGAGTATCAATCAGCTTTGAAACAAGGCGTGGTCCATGCGGCCGGAACTTATCTGCCGGGCATGGGCGGAAGCGTGACTTTGTTTGCCCATTCAACCGATATTGAGGCCAATGTCAGTTTATATAATGCCTTGTTTTACCGTTTGGATGAGTTGGTGCCGGGCGATGAAGTGATTGTTTGGTTTTTGGGGGAGAAAAAAGTCTACCGGGTAACGGGAAGCAAAATACTGCCGCCGAGCAATGCGGAGGTTTTTAAAGCCGAAAAGAACGGAGAAAAACTGTATTTGGTAACTTGTACGCCCCGGGGAACAACGAAAAACCGTCTGATAGTCGAGGCAGTTCAGTGACAAGGTTGGACCTTGTCACTCAGTTTCCGTTTCATTCTCCTTGCTTTTTCGTTTCATTTTGATACGATAATCGTGTATGAATGATACGCAAATTAATCTTCGCCAGCAGGCAATTCTCAATTTTTTATCCCAAACACCGATTTCCCGAAGCGAAATTGAGACCAAGCTTCAGGATAAATATCCTGTTTCCAAACTAACCCTGATAAGAGATTTGAAAGTATTATCAGAGCAGGGGTTGGTGAAGATACAAGGCGTGGGGAAGAAGACGGTTTATATTTCTTTGCAAAACCCGCTCGAAAAATTTATTGATAAAGATGAATACTTTGCCTATAGTTCTGGTTTAAGAATGGGAGTTAAAACAGGCTTTGAGTTCGGCGTTTTTAATTATTTAAGGAATTTAAGCGGGCTGGATAAAAAATTAAACTATTTAAGCGTTCAGGAGAAAAAACTCGACCCGACGATTTTCAAGCGGGAAATTGAAAGATTTACAGTGGAATTTTCCTGGAAATCTTCCCGGATTGAGGGGAATACTTATTCTTTGCTGGAAACAGATATTTTAATCAGGCAGATGAAAGAAGCGGAAGGGCATCCGCGGGAAGAGGCGGTGATGATTTTAAACCACAAAGCGGCAATCGATTATATTTTAAAAAACAGGGAAGAGTTTAAGTCTTTAACGCTTAATAAAGTATTAAAAATCCATACTTTGCTGACCGGGGGCTTGGGTATTTCGGCAGCAATAAGGACTAATCCGGTGGCCATCACCGGCACTAATTATCTGCCTTTAAGCGAGCGGGATTCTCTGATTAAAGCTTTACAGCAAACAATTCAGATAATTAATGCGGTTAAAAACCCGCTGTTAAAAGCCTTTATTGCTTCGTTTATGATCGCCTACATCCAGCCGTTCAGCGACGGCAACAAGCGCACCGGTCGGACATTAACCAATGCGATTCTGATTGCTTATGATTTGTACCCGGTATCTTACCGGGACGTTAAGGAAATTGATTACATCGAAGCAATGCTGTTGTTTTACGAGCAAAATAATCTTTATCACTTAAAACAAATGTTTGTGGACCAGCTGGACTTTTCTCAAAAGAATTACTTCAGGACTTAATGACAAGATTCGACAAATCCTTTATTTAACTAAGGCGGCCGCATGTTAATAATAAAGAATTATTTTTTCACACAGGCTAGTGGTGGATTTAGAGTCGTTTCGGTGTTGACAGAAAATTTTACACGGTATTTAATCAAATCATGAATGCGATTAGGCAAGATTTTAAAAAATCTTTTAAACAAATAATGAAGGAAATCAAAGCGATCCGGAAAATACAAAAGGGCATGAAGCGAATGGATGATAACTGGAGAAAAAAACACGGGAGAAATTTTGGTTATGAAACACAAGTTGAGGAAAAACTGAATATCCCATTGCCGGCTTAACCGGTTGCCGCTTTACTTCCTACCTGACTTGAATCTGACTTGGTGG
>Ga0210028_1003143_pt1 | contig 12692 bp, 12 predicted proteins | sample CryGeymeta201513_FD_185468 | JGI IMG/M metagenome (GOLD analysis project Ga0210028, IMG submission 185468) | Groundwater microbial communities from Crystal Geyser aquifers in Utah, USA - Crystal Geyser metaG 2015-13 (SPAdes) (version 2) | ecosystem: Environmental > Aquatic > Deep subsurface >...
CGCTGGCCGTTTTCCTCGCGAAACAGCACCCGCGGGCGCGAGATGCTGAGCTCGAACCCCTCGCGGCGCATGTTTTCGATCAGCACGCCCATCTGCAACTCGCCCCGCCCGGCCACATCGAAAGCATCGCCCGAGGCGGTGTCGGAGACCTTGATCGCCACGTTCAGTTCGGCCTCGCGCATCAGGCGCTCGCGGATCACCCGGCTTTGCACCTTGGCGCCGTCCTTGCCGGCCAGCGGACTGTCGTTGATCCCGAAGGTCACGGAAATCGTCGGCGGGTCGATCGGCTGGGCGGGCAGCGGCACATCGAGTTCCAGCGCGCACAGCGTATCAGCCACGGTCGCCTTCGACATGCCGGCAAGGGTCACGATATCGCCCGCTTCGGCCACGTCGATCGCGTTTTGCGACAGGCCGCGAAAGGCCAGCACCTTGGAGACCCGGAACTGTTCCAGCTTTTCGCCGGTGCGCGACAGCGCCTTGATGGTTTCGCCCGCGCGCAATCGGCCTGATTCGACCCGGCCGGTCAGGATGCGGCCGATGAACGGGTCGGCCGAGAGCGTGGTGGCCAGCATCTGGAACGGCTCGTCGCGCCGCGCAACCTGCGCGGGCTGCGGCACATGCGACAGGATCAGCTCGTAAAGCGCGGTCAGATCGTGGCGCGGGCCGTCGAGCGTGGTATCCGCCCAGCCCGCCCGGCCCGAGGCGTAAAGATGCGGAAAATCAAGCTGATGGTCGTCGGCCCCGAGGTTCGCAAACAGATCGAACACCTCGTTCAGGGCGCGATCGGGTTCGGCGTCGGGCTTATCGACCTTGTTGAGAATCACGATCGGCCGGAGGCCAAGCGCCAGCGCCTTGGCGGTGACGAACTTGGTCTGCGGCATCGGGCCTTCGGCGGCATCGACCAGCAGCACCACACCATCGACCATGCTGAGGATGCGCTCGACCTCGCCGCCAAAATCGGCGTGGCCGGGGGTATCGACGATGTTGATGCGCTTGCCGTGCCATTCCAGCGAGGTGCATTTGGCCAGAATCGTGATGCCGCGTTCGCGCTCGATGTCGTTGCTGTCCATCGCGCGTTCGGCCACGGCCTGGTTGTCGCGAAATGCCCCGGACTGTTTCAAGAGCTCGTCCACCAGCGTGGTCTTGCCATGGTCAACGTGCGCGATGATGGCGATGTTGCGAAGCTCCATCGGAATGGTCTCTTTTCGGTTATGTCTGATGTTGGGGCGGCGTTACATCACGTAAGCCGGGAATGCCAGCGGAACCTTGCACGGCGTGGGTTATCCGGGCTCAGGTCGCGATGTAGCGGTCGCGGCGGTGGTTGATGGCGATCACCAGATTGACCACCAGCGCGCCAAGGAAGCTGTAAGCGACGGTTGTGGCATCGCGCAGCATGAGCGCCACCGCGAACAGCACGGCGTCGAACAGAAGTTGGGTCCAGCCGGCGCGAAAGCCGGTCTTGTCTTGCAGCACCAGCGCCACGATGCCGACCCCGCCAAGGCTGGCACCATGGCGAAACAGCGCCAGCAGCGCCGAGCCGGAGACCGCCCCGAACAGGATCGCGCCAAACGCCGGGTCGAGGTGGGCAAAGCTGATCCAGCCCGGCATCACCAGCGTCAGGCCCGACAGCAGGGCGACACTGATAAAGGTCTTGAGCGTGAACCCAAGCCCCATGCGGCGATAGCCGAGCCAGTAGAACGGCAGGTTGATGGTGAAGAACACCGCACCGAAGCTGATGCCGGTGGCGTAGGAGATCAGCACGGCGAGGCCCGCGGTCTGGCCGGTGACGAGGCCGAGATGGGTCAGAATCAGGATGCCGAACGCCGCCATGCCGGCACCGTAGGCGATGCCCTGCGCGTCTTCGATCATGGTGTGGTGAGCGGGATCGGTCATGGGGTGGGGTGGGGTGGAAGGGCCGGGGGGCTTTCCGCCCCCCGCACCCCCCGAGGATATTTTTCCCAATGAGAAGGGTGAGGACCGGCCAGCGAGCCGGTCCCTGGGGGGTCAGCCCTTGAGGGATTTGTTGAGGGTGTCGTTGACCTTTTCGAGGAAGCCGATGGTGGTGAGCCATTTCTGATCGGGGCCGACCAGCAGGGCCAGATCCTTGGTCATGAAGCCGGCTTCGACGGTATCGACGGTGGCCTTTTCCAGCGTGGTGGCAAAGCGCATGAGCGCCGCGTTGTCGTCGAGCTTGGCGCGGTGCTTGAGGCCGCCGGTCCAGGCGTAGATCGAGGCCACCGAGTTGGTCGAGGTTTCCTTGCCCTGCTGGTGCTGGCGGTAGTGGCGGGTCACGGTGCCGTGCGCCGCCTCGGCCTCGACCGTCTTGCCATCGGGGGTCATCAACACGCTCGTCATCAGGCCAAGCGAGCCGAAGCCCTGGGCCACGGTATCGGACTGCACGTCGCCGTCGTAGTTCTTGCAGGCCCAGACGTAGCCGCCCGACCATTTCATCGCCGAGGCCACCATGTCGTCGATCAGGCGGTGCTCGTAGGTGATGCCGGCTTTCTTGAATTCGGCTTCAAATTCTTCCGCATAGACTTGGGCGAACAGATCCTTGAAGCGGCCGTCATAGGCCTTGAGGATGGTGTTCTTGGTCGAAAGATACACCGGCCAGCCGAGGTTGAGGCCGTATTGCAGCGAGGCGCGGGCGAAGTCGATGATCGAGGCATCGAGGTTATACATGCCCATCACCACCCCGGCGGAAGGGGCGTCATAGACCTCGCGTTCGATCACGGTGCCGTCGTCGCCGACGAATTTCAGCGTCAGCTTGCCCTTGCCGGGAAAGCGGAAGTCGGTGGCCTTGTACTGGTCGCCGAAGGCGTGGCGGCCCATCACGATCGGTTTGGTCCAGCCCGGCACCAGCCGCGGCACGTTGCGGCAGATGATCGGCTGGCGGAAGATTACCCCGCCCAGGATGTTGCGCAGGGTGCCGTTCGGCGATTTCCACATCTGCTTGAGGCCGAATTCCGCGACCCGCGCCTCATCGGGGGTGATGGTCGCGCATTTGACGCCGACGCCATATTGCTTGATCGCATTGGCCGCATCGACGGTGACCTGATCGCTGGTGCGGTCGCGTTCCTCGATGCCAAGATCGTAGTATTTCAGATCAAGGTCGAGATAGGGCAGGATCAGTTTGTCCTTGATGAAATGCCAGATGATGCGGGTCATCTCGTCGCCGTCGAGTTCGACAACGGGGTTGGCTACCTTGATCTTGGTCATGTCGGTCCCTTCCAGATGGATTCGATTGCGGCGGCTATAGCGGATAAGCTTGCCGTCGAACAGATGGTATGCGGTAGTATACCAAAAATTCGCTCACGCACTGGAGCGGGGGCGGCTGGCGACGGGTGCTGTCACCGCGTGACCTCGGTCAACCGCCGTTTCACATAGTCCGAGACCGTGCTGATCATCGGGGCCATATGCGCCTCTTCGTCCTTGAAGAAGTGATCGGCCCCTTCGATCTGGGTGTGGGTGATGGTGATGCCGCGCTGCTCGTGCAGCTTGTTGACCAGGTTCACCGTGTCTTTCGGCGGCGCCACCCGGTCGGCGGTGCCGTTGATGATCAGGCCGGACGAGGGGCAGGGGGCAAGGAAGCTGAAATCATACATGTTGGCGGGCGGCGCGACCGAGATGAAGCCGGTGATCTCGGGGCGGCGCATCAGAAGCTGCATCCCGATCCAGGCCCCGAAGGAAAACCCCGCCACCCAGCAGTGCTTGGCGTTCTGGTTCATCGATTGCAGGTAATCGAGCGCCGACGCCGCATCCGACAGCTCGCCGATGCCCTGATCGTATTCGCCCTGGCTGCGCCCGACGCCGCGAAAGTTGAAGCGCAGCACGGTGAAGCCAAGCTTGTAAAAGGTGTAGTGCAGGTTGTAGACCACCTTGTTGTTCATCGTGCCGCCGAACTGCGGATGCGGATGCAGGACGATGGCAATCGGCGCGTCGCGTTCCTTCTGGGGATGATAACGGCCTTCCAGCCGCCCCTCGGGGCCGACAAAAATCACTTCGGGCATGGGTTCAGCCTGTCTCTTTCTACCTTGGAAATTGTTGATTAATTCCCTCGGACAACCTAGAAGAATTCAAAAGCACCAACACGGCCCCCGACCGGGTGCCGCGCGATGGTTGCCCCGTGAGTTAAGCGGCCTCAGGCATGACGTCAATGGATTTGGAGAAATTGCCATGAAACTCTCGACCAAGGGGCGCTATGCGGTGGTGGCGCTGGCCGATCTTGCGCTGGCGCAAAAGCCCGGCGGCGAGGTTGAAATGATGTCGCTGGCGGAAGTGTCGAAACGGCAGGACATCTCGCTGGCCTATCTCGAGCAGTTGTTCGTCAAGCTGCGCCGGGCCGGGCTGGTGGAAGCGGTGCGCGGGCCGGGGGGGGGCTACCGGCTGGCGCGCAGTGCCGATGCGATAAGGATCAGCGAGATCCTTGAGGCGGTCGAGGAAAGCGTGAGCGCGATGCACAGCAGCGCCGGGGCCAGCGGGGCGGTGTCGGGCACGAGGGCGCAGTCGCTGGCGAACCGGCTGTGGGAGGGGCTGTCGGCGCAGGTCTATGTCTATCTGCACCAGACCCGGCTGTCGGACGTGATCGGCTCGGAACTGCGGCCCTGTCCGGCGGTGCCGGCGCTGTTTCGGGTGGTGGACGAGGAATGAGGCGGCGGGAGGGCGGCAAGGCCGGGGGTTTTCCACCCCCCAGCGTCGCCACAGGCGACGCGTTCCCCGCTGAAAACAGTCCACTGGACTGTTTTCCGGGCGCGTGTCACCCCCGAGGATATTTTTGCAAAGGTGAATGAGTTTGAAGTCGCGGGTCTATCTTGACTGGAACGCGACCACGCCGCTCAGGCCCGAAGCGCGGGCGGCGATGGTGGCGGCGATGGAGTGCCTGGGCAATCCGTCCTCGGTGCATGCCGAGGGGCGGGCGGCGCGCTCGCTGATCGAGCGGGCGCGCGCACAGGTGGCGCAGGCTATGGGCGCCGACGGCGCGGATGTCATCTTCACCTCGGGCGCGACCGAGGCGGCGGCGCTGGCCTGCGCCGGGCGCGGGCTGGTTTGCGCGGATCTTGAGCACGAGGCGGTGGCGGCGTGGTGCGCGCCCGAGCTGGCGGTGGACCGGGCCGGGCGGGTGATGGTGCCCGCGCCGGGGCGGGCGGCGCTGCAACTGGCCAATTCGGAAACCGGGGTGATGCAGGATGTGCCGCCGGGGCTGGCGCTCTGCGATCTGACCCAGGGCTTTGGCAAGGTGCCGCTGGCGTTCAACTGGCTGGGCTGCGAGATGGCGCTGGTTTCGGCGCACAAGCTGGGCGGCCCCAAGGGGGTGGGCGCGCTGGTGGTCAGGCGCGGGTTCGAGCTGGCGGCGCAGTTGCGCGGCGGCGGGCAAGAGATGGGGCGGCGCGCGGGCACGGAAAACCTGATCGGCATCGCCGGATTCGGGGCGGCGGCCGAAGCCGCGGCACGCGATCTGGCGGCGGGCGTGTGGGACAAAGTGGCCGAGCTAAGAAATATTCTGGAATCGGCATTGTCGCTGGATGCAAATGAGACTATTTTTGTCGGGAATGGAGTCGCGCGCCTGCCCAACACCCTGTGTCTGGTGACTCCGGGCTGGAAGGGCGAGACTCAGGTGATGCAGATGGATCTGGCGGGGTTTGCGGTTTCGGCGGGTTCGGCCTGTTCCAGCGGCAAGGTGCGCGCCAGCCGGGTGCTGCGGGCGATGGGGTTTGACGAAGCGGCGGCGGCCTCGGCGATCCGGGTGTCGCTGGGGGGACTGACAACCCGCGACGAGGTGCTGCGTTTCGCCGACGCGTGGCGGACGCAGCGCGACCGGTGGCGGGCGCGCGGCGCATGAGAAGGAAGTGAAGACGATGGCAGGCATCATCAGCGAGACGGGCACCACCAGCGACGAGCGCCATGCGGTGCGCGACGGGGTTGACCGGGAAACCGTCGATACCGTTCATGCCATGTCGGGCAAATACAAATACGGCTGGGACACCGAGATCGAGACGGAATACGCCCCAAAAGGCCTTTCCGAAGAGATCGTGCGCCTGATCAGTGCCAAGAATGGCGAGCCCGAATGGATGCTCGAGTGGCGGCTGGCGGCCTATCGCCGCTGGGTCAAGCTGGTCGAGCCGCACTGGGCGATGCTGCACTACCCGGTGATCGACTATCAGGACCAGTATTACTACGCCCGCCCGAAAAGCACTGCGGGCAAGCCCAAGTCGCTTGATGAGGTGGACCCCAAGCTGCTGGCGACCTATGCCAAGCTGGGGATTTCGTTGCAGGAGCAGGCGATTCTGGCCGGGGTGGCGGGGGCCGAGGCGCCGCGTCAGGTGGCGGTCGATGCGGTGTTCGACAGTGTATCCGTGGGCACCACCTTCAAGGCCGAACTGGCCAAGGCCGGGGTGATCTTCTGCCCGATCTCGGAAGCGATCCGCGAGCATCCCGAGCTGGTGCGCAAATACCTGGGCTCGGTGGTGCCGCAGTCGGACAACTTCTTTGCCACCCTCAATTCGGCGGTGTTCACCGATGGCTCTTTCGTGTTCATCCCGGCGGGGGTGCGCTGCCCGATGGAGCTTTCGACCTATTTCCGCATCAATGCCGAAAACACCGGCCAGTTCGAGCGCACCCTGATCATCGCCGAGAAGGGGGCCTACGTCAGCTATCTGGAAGGCTGCACCGCGCCCAAGCGTGACATCGCGCAACTGCACGCGGCGGTGGTGGAGATCGTGATCCTTGACGACGCCGAGGTGAAATACTCGACGGTGCAGAACTGGTATCCCGGCGACGAGCAGGGCCGGGGCGGGATTTACAACTTTGTCACCAAGCGCGCCGATTGCCGCGGTGACCGCGCCCGCGTGATGTGGACCCAGGTCGAAACCGGATCGGCAATCACCTGGAAATACCCAAGCTGCATCCTGCGCGGCGCGGACAGCCAGGGCGAGTTCTACTCGATCGCCATCACCAACAACTTTCAGCAGGCCGATACCGGCACCAAGATGGTGCATCTGGGCCGCAACACCCGCTCGCGCATTGTCAGCAAGGGGATCAGCGCGGGCCACGCGCAGAACACCTATCGCGGGCTGGTGTCGATGCACCCCAAGGCCAGCGGCAGCCGCAACTACACCCAGTGCGACAGTCTGCTGATCGGAGGTCAGTGCGGCGCGCACACCGTGCCCTACATCGAGGTCAGGAACAACTCATCCCGGGTCGAGCACGAGGCCACCACCTCGAAGGTCGATGACGAGCAATTGTTCTATTGCCGCTCGCGCGGGATGAACGCGGAAGAGGCGGTGGCGCTGGTGGTCAACGGCTTTTGCAAGGAGGTATTGCAGGCCCTGCCGATGGAATTCGCGATGGAAGCGCAGGCGCTGGTGGCGATCTCGCTGGAAGGGAGTGTCGGATGAGGGACGCGGCGGATCATGCGGACGCCCCTGCGGTGGCCGACCTTGCGACCCTGGTGCGCCGGGCCAGTTCCGAGGGCGATACCTACCTTACCCCCGAGGGCACCCAGGTGGTGCGGGCCTGGATCGAGGGGCGGCCGGTGTTGTTCTGCATCCGCAATCCGGCCGACCGGATTCAGCGCAAGCACAGCCGGGGCCGGTTCTACGAGCCTGACGAGTTGGCGCTGATCAAGGCGCATTTCCCGCGCGGCGGGGTGTTTTGCGACGTGGGGGCCAATATCGGCAACCACAGCCTTTATGCGCTGCTGTTTCTGGGGGCGGCGCAGGCGGTCGTGTTCGAGCCGAACCCCGGCGCTTACGAGCTGCTGATCGCCAATCTGGCGCTGAACCGGGTGGCAGACCGGGTTGATCTTTCGCATCTGGGCTATGGTCTTTCCGACCGCGACCAGACCGGGTTGCAGTTGCAACTGCACGACAACAATCTGGGCGCGACGCGGCTGGTGGCAGGCGCGGGCGAGGGCGGGATTGCGGTGCGAACCGGCGACGCGATGCTGGCCGGGCGGCGGGTGGATTTCATCAAGATTGATGTCGAGGGCATGGAAATGGCTGCGCTGCGCGGGCTGGAAGCCACCATTGCCGCCTGCCACCCGGCGATCTTTCTTGAACTCGAACACGATAACCGCACCGATTTTCTGGCCTGGATCGAAGCGCAGGGCTACCGGCTGGCCCACGAGGGGCGGCGCTTTCAACACAACCAGAACCTGCTGATCCTGCCGCAGTGATGCTGCCGAAAACCCATGGACGGAATCTGAATGATGCTTGAAATCAATAACCTGCACGTCAAACTTGAGGAAGAGGATAAAGTCATCCTCAAGGGGCTCAGCCTGTCGGTCAAGGCCGGGTCGGTGCATGCCATCATGGGGCCGAACGGCTCGGGCAAATCGACGCTCAGCTACGTGCTGGCGGGCAAGGACGGCTACCGGGTGACGGCAGGCAGCGCCACGCTGGACGGGGCTGATCTCTTGGCGATGGAACCCGAGGCCCGCGCGGCGGCGGGGCTGTTTCTGGCCTTCCAGTATCCGGTCGAAATTCCCGGTGTCGGCAACATGACCTTCCTGCGCACTGCGGTGAACGCGCAGCGCAAGACCCGGGGCGAGCCGGAACTGAGCGCGGGCGCGTTTCTCAAGGTCATCCGCGCCAAGGCCAAGGCGCTGAAGATCGACGCCGAGATGCTGAAACGCCCGGTCAACGTGGGCTTTTCCGGCGGCGAGAAAAAGCGCAACGAAATCCTGCAAATGGCCATGCTCGAGCCGCGCATGTGCATTCTGGATGAAACCGACAGCGGGCTGGATGTCGACGCCATGAAACTGGTGGCCGAGGGTGTCAACGCGCTGCGCGACGCCGGGCGGGCGTTTCTGGTGATCACGCATTATCAAAGGCTTCTGGACCATATCGCACCTGATTTCGTGCATATCATGGCCGACGGGCGGATCATCCGCAGCGGCGGGCCGGAACTGGCGCTGGAGGTCGAGCAGAACGGTTATGCCGATCTTCTGGCCGAGGAGCAGTGATGGCAGTGGTGGCGGCAAAACAGGATGCGCTGGGCGCGCGGATTGCCGGGCTGGCGCTGCCCGACGGCGGTGGCTGGCTGGGGGCGGCACGGGCCGAGGCGCTGGCGCGCCTTGCGGCGATGGGGTTGCCGGGGCGGCGCGACGAATACTGGCGCTTCACCGATAGCGCCACGCTGAACGCGCCCGAGGCGGCGGCGGCGACGCTCGACAACCGCGCCGGGGCCGAGGCTTTTTCCGGCATCGACCGGCTGCGGCTGGTATTTGTTGATGGCGTGTTCGATGCGGCAAACTCGGATGACCCGAAGCTGGCCGGGGTCGAGATCGAGCCTCTGGGTCGCGCGGGCGGGGCCGACATCCACTGGGCGCAGGGGCTTTACGGCGCGCTTGAGGCACAGGGTCAGATGCCGGTGCCGCGCCCCTTTGCCGCGCTCAATTCCGCCTTTGCCAGCGATGGCGTGCTGATCCGGGTCACGGCCCGGGCGGATCGTCCGGTATCCTTGATTTACCGCCGTAAATCAGATGGTTCTGACGTGATCTTGCATCATTGCATCAAGATCGAGGCGGGGGCCGATCTGACCCTTCTGGAAAGCGGCCCGGCGGCGGCGCGGTTCAATTCGGTGCTTGAGGTCGACGTCGGCGACGGGGCGCAGTTTCACCATGTGCGGGCGCAGGGGCGCGACCCCGAGCGCCGCGCCGTGACCCATGTCTTTGCCCGTCTGGGTGCGGCTGCCCGATTCAAATCCTTTACCCTGACGGCCAATGGCCTGCTGACCCGCAACGAGGTGGTGGTGGACCTTGCCGGCTGCGACGCGGTGGCGCATGTCGCCGGGGCCGCGATGGGCGATGGCCGTTTTCACCATGACGACACGGTGTTCATCACCCACGCCGCCGAGCGCTGCGAAAGCCGTCAGGTGTTCAAGAAGGTGCTCAAGAATGGTGCGGTCGGGGTGTTTCAGGGCAAGATCCTGGTTCGCCCCGGCGCGCAAAAGACCGACGGCTATCAGATCAGCCAGGCCTTGCTGCTGGACGGCGACAGCCAGTTTCTGGCCAAGCCCGAGCTTGAGATTCATGCCGACGACGTGAAATGCAGCCACGGCTCGACGGTCGGTGCGATCGACGAGAACACCCTGTTCTATCTGCGCTCGCGCGGGGTGCCGATGAAGGCGGCGCAGGCGCTGCTGGTGCTGGCCTTTCTGGCCGAGGCGATGGCCGAGATCGACGACCCCGCGATTGCCGAAAACATCAGGCAGCGGCTGGAAAGCTGGCTGGCCGAGCACGACGGAGAAGGCGCGCGCTGAATGGCGATCAGTAGCGACATTCTGGCCAGTTACCTGCATCCGCGCGCGGTGATCCGGCGCAAGCTGGATCAGGGGGTGCGCGAGGATCGGGCGGTGGCGCTGCTGCTGGCAGCCTGCGCCTTCAATCTTGTGGCACAAGGGCCGGGTCTGGTGCGTGCGGCGGCGCTTGACCCCAGCCGCCCGCTGGATGCCCGGATCGGCGGGGCGGCGCTGGCGACGCTGTTTCTGCTGCCGCTGCTGGCTTACGCTCTGGCGGCGCTCAGCCATCTGGTAGCGCGGGCTTTCGGCGGCCGGGGCAGCGGCTATGGCGCGCGCCTTGCGCTGTTCTGGGCGTTGCTGGCAATTGCGCCGGTGCTGCTGGGGCAGGCGCTGGTGCGCGGCTTCTTGGCTTACGGCATGATGCCGGGGGTGATCGCGGGGCTGGTGCTGGCACTGTTTTTGTGGCTTTGGTTGGCCGCGCTGATCGAGGTGGAAAGCACAGTTTGAACCAGACCCTTTTCACCCTGCTTGCGCTTGCGCGGCTCAGCCTGAAACGCCCTCGCGACGGGGCGCGTCAGGTCATCGCGCTGCGCCTGCCGCCCGCGGTGGGGTGGCTGGGGCTTGGCCTGGCGGCGGTGCTTTCGACCCTGATGGTTCACCTGAGCTTTGCCATGCAACCAGCCGATGTGCAAAGCTTTTTCGCTGCAGCAATCGCCAGCCCCCTGCGCACCGCGCTGCTTCAGGGCGGGTTCATGGGGGTGGCCGTCGTGGCGGTTTATCGGGTCGGGCGCTGGCGCGGCGGGCACGGGCGCTTTGACGAGGCGCTGATCCTGGTGGTGTGGTTGCAGTTCGTGCTGCTGGGATTGCAGGCGGTGCAACTGGTGGCCTATGCGGTGGCACCGCTGCTGGCCGATCTGATCGGCCTTGCCACGGTCGCGCTGTTCTTCTGGCTGCTGACCAATTTTGTCGCCGAACTGCACGGCTTCAAATCGCTGGGGCTGGTGTTTGTCGGCGTTCTGGCGACGCTGGTGGTCATGGTGCTGGGGCTGGCTTTCGGGCTCGCCCTGTTTGTGGGGGCTTAGCAATGTATGATGTGACCGAGGTCCGGCGTGATTTCCCGATCCTGGCGCGACAGGTCAACGGCAAGCCGCTGGTCTATCTTGACAACGGGGCTTCGGCGCAAAAGCCGCAGGTCGTGATCGACGCGGTAACGACCGCCTATGCGCATGAATATGCCAACGTTCACCGTGGCTTGCACACGCTTTCCAATATCGCGACCGAGCATTACGAGGCGGTGCGCGGGATCGTGGCGCGGTTCCTGCATGCCCCCTCCGAGGACGAGATCGTGTTTACCACCGGCTCGACCATGGGGATCAATCTGGTGTCCTACGCCTGGGCCGCGCCGCGCCTGCAACCGGGCGACGAGATCGTGCTGTCGATCATGGAGCATCACGCCAACATCGTGCCCTGGCACTTTCTGCGCGAGCGTCAGGGCGTGGTGCTGAAATGGGTCGAGGTTGATGCCCAGGGTGATCTTGACCCGCAGGCGGTGCTGGATGCCATCACCCCACGCACCCGGCTGGTCGCAATTACCCATATGTCCAATGTGTTGGGCACCGTCGTTGATGTTGCGGCGATCTGCGCTGGCGCGCAGGCGCGCGGGGTGCCGGTGCTGGTCGATGGCAGTCAGGGGGCGGTGCATCTGCCGGTTGACGTGGCCGCCCTGGGCTGCGATTTCTATGCGATAACTGGGCATAAGCTATATGGGCCAAGCGGTTCCGGGGCGATCTTCATCAAATCTGCGAGGATGGCCGAGATGCGCCCGTTTCTGGGCGGTGGCGACATGATCCGCGAGGTGGCGCGCGAGTCTGTCACCTACGCCGATCCGCCGATGCGGTTTGAGGCGGGCACGCCGGGGATCGTGCAGCAGATCGGGCTGGGGGTGGCGCTGGAATACCTGATGGGGCTGGGGATGGACGCGATCGGGGCGCACGAGCGCGTCTTGCGTGACTATGCGCGCACCCGGCTGGCGGGGCTGAACTGGCTGAACGTGCAGGGTGATTCCGCCGACAAGGGCGCGATCTTTTCGTTCACCCTGCAAGGTGGGGCGCACCCGCACGACATCTCGACCGTGCTCGACAAAAGGGGAGTCGCGGTGCGCGCGGGCACCCATTGCGCGATGCCGTTGCTGACCCATCTCGGGCTTACCGCCACCTGCCGTGCCTCGTTCGCGCTTTACAACACCAAGGCCGAGGTCGACGTGCTGATCGACGCGCTGGAGTTGTGTCACGACCTGTTCGCGTAAAAGACCAACCCCATCGGCCCTTTCAGAATCACGCGACCCCCGCTAACAGTTGCCCGCCGGAGGAGTGGCAGAGTGGTCTATTGCATCGGTCTTGAAAACCGACGTGGGTGCAAGCCCACCGTGGGTTCGACTCCCACCTCCTCCGCCA
>Ga0210028_1003178_pt1 | contig 12605 bp, 10 predicted proteins | sample CryGeymeta201513_FD_185468 | JGI IMG/M metagenome (GOLD analysis project Ga0210028, IMG submission 185468) | Groundwater microbial communities from Crystal Geyser aquifers in Utah, USA - Crystal Geyser metaG 2015-13 (SPAdes) (version 2) | ecosystem: Environmental > Aquatic > Deep subsurface >...
CAATTACCACCATCTCCAGGATTTTTATTCCTCCAACAATTGAACTTTTTCCTCCGGAAGTAGGGAAAGGGGAAACCTTAAATATCTTTGGTCAGGTTTTTCCTGAAAGTCAGGTCGATATATTTATTTCCCCCGGAGAAATTGTTAAAAAAACTATTGCTTCCCCCCAAGGGAAATGGTCTTTTAAATTAGATACGGCTGTCTTAGAAGAAGGGGAGTATAAAGTTCAAGCTAAAGCTCTTTTTGGCGAGGGAGAGCAAAGCCCGTTTTCTCAAACCCTTTCTTTTTCAGTGATTACAAAATGTAAAGGAGCTGATTTAAATTTCGATGGAAAAGTAAATATAATTGATTTTTCAATTTCACTTTATTTTTGGGGCCAAACAAAACCGGCTAATACATGTGCCGACATCAATTTCGATGGAATAGTTAATATTGTTGATTTTTCGATAATGATGTACCAATGGACAGGTTAAAAATAAATTTTAAAATTTTACTTACAGTTTTTACATTTTCTTTTTTATTTTTTCCCTCGCTCTCAAAAGCAACCAATTTGTATTTAATGCCACAATCTCAGACTGTTTATCAGGGTGATTCTTTTATTGTTGAGTTGAGAATAAATACCGAGGATGAGGAAATAAATGCGGTTGAGATTGGCTTAACCTTTCCAGTAGATTTGTTAGAAGTAGTTGATTTTAGTAAGGGAAATTCTATTTTAACCCTCTGGCTAGCCGAACCCAAGATTCAAAAAGGAGAAATTATTTTTTTAGGTGGGATACCCGGAGGATTTAATGGAGAAGGTTTGCTGGCAAAAATTACTTTTTTAGGCAAAGAAATTGGCAAGTCGGAAATTAGTTTTAAAGAAATTTCTCAAGTTTTATTAAATGATGGCCTGGGAACCCCAGCTAAGTTAAGCCTTTCGGAAGGAAATTATGAGATTATTAAAAAGCCAGAAGGACTGCCTCAGATTTCTTCTGAAACTCATCCTGACCAGAATAAGTGGTATAACAACTCAACTTTTCATTTAAGATGGGATTTGATTGAAGGGATTGAATACAGTTATCTTTTAAGTTATGACCCGCTATCTGAACCAGACGAAATACCTGATAAACCAGAAGGAGAATTAATCTGGATGGGGGATATGGAATATAAAGGATTAGAAGACGGAATCTATTATTTTACTCTAAGACAAAAATTGCCAGACGAGGATTGGTCTAAAAAAATTACTTATCGAGCGATGATTGATACAACAATTCCTGAACCCTTTGAGCTGAAGACTGGCAAAGCCCCTTTGGTTTTTGAGGGGAAATATTTTTTGAGTTTTGCTGCCCAAGATAAAATGTCAGGAATAGATTATTATGAAATAAAAGAAGGAAAAGGAGATTGGAAGATAGCTCAGAGCCCCTATCTTTTAGAAAATCAATCCCTGGCTAAAAAAATTATTGTTCGGGCTTATGATAAAGCTGGAAATTATCAAGAATCAGAAATAAAACCCCCCTATAAAATAACCTGGAAAGATGTTTTAGTGATAATTCTGGTTTTAATTGGAGCGGGCGTAATCTGGTGGAATCTTAAAAGCAGATTATCGCGGATAACAAGCAGAGGGGCGCAGAAATAGTATGAAAAGTGATTTTCTATATCCAGAGTTGACATATAAAATAAGAGGAGCGATTTTTGCTGTCTGGAAAGAATTAGGACCAGCTTTTAAAGAATCTATTTATCAAAAAGCATTGGAAGAAGAATCTATCAAAAGAGGCATTTCATTTATCAGCCAAAAACAAATCGATATCTTTTATAATGGAAAGAAAGTTGGAGTTTACAAACCTGATTTTATTGTTGAAGATAAAATTTTAATTGAAATAAAAGTTTTACCAAGATTAACAAAATTAGAGGAAAGACAAACTTGGTATTATTTAAAAGGCACAAATTATAAATTAGCACTATTAGTAAATTTTGGGGGTCAAAAGCTTCAAATTAAACGGTGGATTTATGATAAAGCCCGGCAGAAATATAATTAAATTCTGCGTTGTTCTGCTTGCTATCTGCGCCCATCTGCTTCTACCAGCTTCGACAGAAGCGGAGAGTGCTGAACTTTATCTTTCTCCTTCTTCCGGAAGCTTTTTAGTGGGAAGTACCTTTAGTATTTCTGTTTTTTTAAATACTGAGGGGAATGAAATTAACGTGGTTTGGGCCGAATTAAAATTTCCTCCCGAAATCCTGCAGGTTACCTCTCCCACTGCTGGTACTTCATTTATTACTGAGTGGATTGTGCCGCCTAATTATTCAAATGAAAGAGGAATAGTAAGTTTTAAAGGAGGGATTCCGGGAGGGATTACCACTTCTGCTGGCCTGGTTTCTTCAGTTACTTTTAGGGGGGTTTCTTCAGGAATTGCTAAAGTAGAATTCACAGAGGGGTCCAGGGTTCTTTTAGCAGATGGAAAGGGAACTGATATTTTAACTACCAGAACCAATGGAGAATATCATATTTTAGTTCCTCCGCCAGAGGGTCCTGAAGTTTTTTCTTCCACCCATCCCAATCCCAATGTTTGGTATTCAGATTCCAGCCCGGCTTTTTCATGGGAAAAAGAAGAAGGGGTAACTGATTTTTCCTGGAGCTTTGACCAAAATTCAAGTGGAAGGCCGGATGGTATTTCTGAAGGGACAGAAACTCTCAAATCTTTTTCTGGTACTCCAGATGGTATCTGGTACTTTCATATCAGACAAAAAAAGGAAGGGGTTTGGGGAAAAACTAGCCACATTCAGGTTCGAATAGACACCACTCCTCCCAATGAATTTACTCCTAAAGTTGAATCTTATACTCGGCTGATAGACTATCAGACCATGGTTTATTTTGAAACTACTGATAATTTCTCAGGGATTTCGCATTACGAAGTAAGCTTGATTGATTTGAGCGCTGCTGAACCTTCTCGTTCATTTTTTACCGAAGAGATGAGCCCCTATCAGGTCCCTTTTAAAAAAGCCGGGAAATATAATGTTATAATAAAAGCAGTAGATAAAGCCGGAAATACCAGGACAGCTGAAGCTAGATTTCGAATGATGACCCCAATAATTACCCACATTGAAGGCAAAGGGTTAGAGATTAGAGGAATTCTTTTTCCCTGGTGGCTAATTTTGTTAGGGGTGGCGATATTTATCGGAGGAATATTGGCAGGAGTGATTCGATTGATTCTTAGAAGAAGCAAAACATGAAGAGGAAATTTTCAATTTTGCTTATAGTAATACTTTCTTTTCTGATTGCGCCATCTGCTAAAGCCGAAGGGGTTTCTCTTTATCTTTCTCCCCAAACTGGCACTTTTTTTGTTGGTGGCACCTTCACTGTATCCATTTATGTAAACACCAAAGGAAATGAAATTAATGTTGTCGAGGTTGATTTAAGATTTCCCCCGGAAATCTTGCAGGTCACCAGCCCTGCTACCGGAGAGTCTTTTGTTTCTGAATGGCTTTCGCCGCCCAGTTACTCTAACGTTTGGGGTAAAATAACTTTTAAAGGAGGAATCCCCGGTGGCATTATTACTTCAGCCGGCTTAATTTCAACCATTACCTTTAGAGCCAAATCACCCGGACTGGCTAAAGTAGAATTTTTAGAATCTTCAAAAGTTCTTCTTAATGATGGAAGAGGGACCCCTGTCTTTGCCACGACAATCGGAGGTCTCTATGAGATTTTAATTCCTCCACCCGAAGGACCAAGTATCTCTTCGCCAACTCATCCCGATTCTGACATCTGGTACAGAGACAATAATCCCTCTTTTAGTTGGGAAAAAGGAGAAGGGATAGGCGATGAACTTCGTTCATCTTCACCCTTCGCTAGCGCTCGGGTAACTGATTTTAGTTTTAGTTTATCTCAAAATCCTCAAGAAGAACCCGATACTATTTCTGAAGGAGATATTAATTTTAAATCTTATACTGAAGTTTCAGATGGAATTTGGTATTTTCATCTAAGAGCTAAAAAGGGGGGTGTCTGGGGAAAAACCAGTCATGCTGTAATAAAAATAGATACTGCCCCCCCCTTGGAATTCACTCCTCGAGTGGATACTTATTCCAGGTTCGTTTATTTTGAGACCAAGGATATCCATTCAGGAGTAGATTATTTTGAACTTAGCGTAAGAGAAACAGGTGAAGCTTTATCCCAACAGCCGTTTTTTACTGAAGCCGTCTCTCCTTTTAAGATTCCTTATGAGAAGCCAGGGAGATACAGTGTAGTTGTTCGAGCTTTTGATAAAGCGGGAAATTGGCGGGAAGAAGAAGTTAAGTTTCGACTGATTAATCCAACTTTTGCTTATATTGAAGGAAAAGGAATTCAATTCAGGGGAATTTTGGTCTCTTGGTGGGTAATTTATATTATTGGATTAGCTTTAATTTTTGGAATTGGATATTTAATTTTTTATCTTTCCCTAAAGAGGCGCTTAGAGTTCAGAAAGGGAATAAAAGAAATTGAAGAAGCATTGACTGAAATCAGAAAAATTGAAGAAAGAGAAAAAGAACTCAGAAGATTAAGAGAAAAATTTGAAGAAGAGAAAGAAAAATTAGAAGAAAAACTAAAACCGTAAGAATATCAAAAAATCAAAAAATTAAAAATCAAAAAATTCGGTGAATAAGAATTTTCAATTTTCAATCTTCAATCTTTTGATTTTAATCCTTCTTTTTCTCACTACATCATCTGTTCAAGGGGCAGGCGCTTCTTTATATCTTTCTCCCCAAGCTGGAACTTTTTTTGTTGGAAGCACTTTTGATATTTCAGTGTTTGTAAATACCGAAGGAAATAGCATTAATGCAGTTCAGGTGGACTTAAAATTTCCTCCCGATATTCTTCAAGTCACCAGCCCAACAGCAGGTAGTTCTTTTATTTCCATCTGGGCTGACCAACCTTTTTATTCTAACACAGAAGGTTTAATCGGTTTTAAAGGCGGCATACCTTCACCGGGAATTAATACTTCTTCGGGATTAGTTTCGACAATCACTTTCCGAGCTAAAGCGCCTGGCAAAGCAATCATTTCATTTTTAGATTCTTCTAAAGTTTTATTGGCCGATGCCAAAGGCACAAATATTCTAAAGACGGCTACCCAGGGAGAATATCTTTTAATTGTTCAACCGCCCGAAGGCCCAAAAATTTCTTCTCCAACCCATTCTTGTTTAACTTGTTGGTACAAGAATAACAATCCAACTTTCTTCTGGGAAAAAGAACCGGGAGTCACCGATTTTAGTTATTCTCTTGACCAAGACGCTCGAGGAATTCCAGATAATATTTCTGAAGGCGGTTCTACTTCAGCTATTTTTAATGATGTATTAGATGGAATTTGGTATTTTCACATTAAAGCTAAAAAAGAAAATGTCTGGGGCGGGGTAAGTCATTATCCCATTCAGATTGACGCTACTCCTCCCCGAGATTTTAAGATTAAAATTGAAAGAATAGGAGGAGTAACGGGAGCAAGATTTTTTGCCTATTTTACTACCGAAGATTTGCTTTCGGGAATCGATTATTATGAAGTAAGCACAATTGACCTTTCTGACCCTCAAATGAGCGCTAATCCCTTTTTTGTTGAAAGTAGCAGCCCTTACCGCATCCCTTATGAAGCAGCGGGTAAATATGCTGTTTTAGTCAGGGTTTATGATAAGGCAGGGAATTTCATTGAAAGCAAATCAATTTTGAATATTGTCAGCCCCTTTATTTCTTACACCGAAAAAGGAATTAGAATTAAAAATCTATTTTTACCCTGGTGGCTAATTTATGGTTTGGTAATATTTTTATTAGCACTTTTAGGATTTGGAATTTATTACCTTTTGTTAAAGAAAAAGAGTTTAGCTAAAAGATTAAAAAAAGAAGTGGCTGAGGCAGAAAAAGAAATTGAAGATGTTAGAAAATTAGAAAGAAGAATTGGGGAAATGAGAAGTTTGGAAGAGGAAGCCAGGAAAGAAAGAGAAAGATTAATTGGAAGACTAGGGGGAGCAGAAAAACTTCCAAAAGAGATTAAAAATCAAAATGAAATCAAAAATCCAAATGAATAAAATAACCTCTCCCAATTTTTTACTTATATTTTTAATTTTTAATTTTTTATTTTTGATATTAGTCTTTGCTCCCCAAGGAGTAAAAGCCGAGGGTGCTTCTCTTTATCTTTCTCCTCAAACTGGGACCTTTTTTGTTGGGAGCACTTTTGATGTTTCGATATTCGTCAACACTAATGAGAACAATATTAACGCGGTAAAAGTAGATTTGAAATTTGACCAGAGAAAACTTCAAATAGCCAGCCCAACCGCCGGGAGGTCTTTCATCGCTGTCTGGATTTCCCAGCCCACCTTTTCCAACATTGCGGGCACTGCCACTTTTCAGGGAGGGGTGCCTTCCCCGGGAATCAATACTTCCTCTGGTTTAGTTTCGACCATTACCTTTAGAGCTACTAACCCAGGAGAAGCTGTAGTTTCTATATTAGATTCTTCTCGGGTTCTTTTAGATGACGGAAAGGGGACCAATATTTTGAGCTCAGTTGGAAGGGGAGTTTATACAATTGCAATTCCTCCTCCTGAGGGTCCCAAAGTCTTTTCTCCCACCCATCCTGACCAAAATAAATGGTATAGCAACAATTCTCCCACCCTTTCCTGGGAAAAAGAGGAAGGGGTGACCGATTTTAGTTATGGCATTGATGATAGCTTTTATGGAATCCCTGACAATATTTCAGAAGGAGACCATACTTCAGTTTCTTTTGCTGATTTAGAGGATGGAATATGGTATTTCCACATCAAAGCTAAAAAGGGAAATGCCTGGGGAGGAATAACTCATTACATTTTGCTAATCGACACCTTGCCCCCGGCTGTTTTCACTCTCTCTTTTGAGCCCATTCTCAGGTCTCCGGTGATGACTACCAGAGAGCCAATAGTTTCTTTCATAACTACTGATAGTCTTTCAGGAATTTCCCATTATGAATTGAAACTCATTGATTTGACCAAAGCTCCCCAGAAAAAAGAAACTGGATTTTTTGTTGAAGTCTCTTCTCCTTATCAATTACCTTCTTTGGCTACCGGAGAATACGAGGTAATAGTTAGAGCTTTTGACCAAGCTATGAATTGGCAGGATTGTAGCAAAAAAATTGAAGTTATCCCGATTGAAAAAATATTTTATATTACCAAAAGGGGAATTAATATCTGGACATTTTTTATTCCCTGGAAGATATTGATTTTAATTTTCTTACCTTTAATCATTGTGATTTTAATAATTGCTTTTTGGTGGCGGAAACGTCAGAAAAATCTTCGTCAAAAAAGAGAGGCTTTAAAAGCAATAGGAGAAAAGGCAAAACAAAATGGTGAAGAAATTAAACAAAGATTAAGAGGGATATGAAAAAATTAATCGTTCCAATTGCATTCTTATTTTTCTTAATTGCTTTTTCTGTTCGGGCTGAGGAAGCTTCACTTTTTCTTTCTCCGGGAAGCGAAAGTTTTATTGTTGGAGATTCTTTTTCAGTAGAGCTTGGGGTAGACACCGCCGGCCTTCCCATTAATGCTGCTCAAACTACTATTTATTTTCCGCCAGATATAGTAGAAGTATTAAGTATTTCAAAAGATAACTCCATATTTTCTCTTTGGCCAAAAACACCCGCCTTTTCCAATTCGGCTGGTGAAATTTCTTTCATTGGTGGACTGCCTCACCCCGGCTTTAATGGTAAAGGAAATGTAATTACTATTAACTTCAAAGCAAAAAAAGAGGGGGAAGCGCTGTTTTCTTTCGACGAATCTAAGGTTTTAGCCGACGATGGCAAAGGAACGAATATTTTAGTTTTTATTAAAGGAGCAAAATATTTTATTTACCAACCGGAGAAAATTGGCTTAGAAGCAACAACTACTTTGCCACGAATTTTCTCTCCTACTCACCCTAATGAAAACGAGTGGTACAGTAATAATACCCCTCGCTTTCAATGGAGTTTAATCAAAGATATAAAAGGAGTGAGTTTTGTTTTTGATAAAAACCCAGATACCATAGCCGACACCGTTTCTGAGGGTTTGCTCAATTTTAAAAATTATGACCTAATTCCCGATGGCATTTGGTATTTTCATTTAAGATTAGAAGATGAAAGCGGTTGGGGGGAAACCTTTCATTATCGTATTCAAGTTGATACTAATCCTCCATATCCTTTTGAAATAATAATTGATAATGCCGGAGACTCTACTAACCCTAAACCAAATTTATATTTTGAAACAAAAGATGATACTTCGGGAATTGATATATATAAAATTAAAATTGGAGAAGAAAAATTTATTGATTTGATGCTTGCTCAAATTAATCCTTTTCCTACATCTCTTTTGCGTCCCGGAAACTACAAAATCATAGTAAGAGCAATAGATAAGGCAAAGAATATTGTTCAGACCAAAACCTCTCTCGATATTGATCCTATTGAAACCCCGGAAATAAATATCTGGCCAGAGAAATATGTTGCCGGCGAGGAAACGTTTTATATTGAGGGGGCAACCCTTCCTGAAGTCGAGATTATGATTTCCCTGAAAAAAGAAGATAAAGAAATCAAAGAATGGAAAACGTTTAGCAATAGTCAAGGACAGTGGTTTTTCTCAACAAAAGAATTAATTCAACCCGGAACGTATTATTTATCAGTTATGGCTCAAGATAAAAGGGGAGCAGTAAGTCAGGTGGCTGAACCCAAAACAATTGCAATTTCTTTGAGCGGGATAGCTTTAGGGCCAATTTTAATTGCTTCTAAGACCTTGGTTTTAATTTTCGTTTTGATTTTGACTTTAGGAATTCTAATATTTGGATTCTTTATTTTCCGAACCTGGCAAACGAAAAAAAACTTAAAGAAAGAAACGAGAGAGGTAAAAGAAATTGTCCAGACATCTTTCGAAGAATTAAGAAAAGAAATTGAAAAAAGAATTGAATTTTTGGATTCTCAACCCGGTTTTACCGAAAAAGAAAGAGAGGTCTGCGAAGACTTAAAGAAAGCTCTGAAAAACTCCGAAGAATCAATCAGTAAGGAAATTAGAGACGTAGAAAAAGAATTAGAATAAAAAAACAGTTCTCTGTCGGGCTGGATTAATAAAAAATTGCCTTTAATTTAGGCAATTTCATTTTTTGCTATAATAATAAATTACACGGGTCAGACCCGTGTAAAATAAAGAATATGCCGAGATGGCCTCGACAATTTGTTAATGGCAAGATTTATCACCTTGTGTTGAGAAGGATAGGAAATGAATTGCTTTTTGGAGATGTCGATGATTATTATCGAGGGATTTTTTATATCTATGAGTGTAATACCACAAAACCAATCAAAATTAGAGAACGCCGGAAAGCTCGGGCTAAATTTAAAGAGGCTTTGAAAAAAAATAAAGTTGACACCGGTCTGACCCGTGTCAACTCAAAAGAGAAGAAGGTGCCAGAAGCATTAGTTTGGAAGGATAGTCGAGATCAAATCGTAGAAGTTTTGGCTTTTTGTTTGATGCCAAATCACATTCATTTACTAGTAAGACAATTGGAAGATGGAGGAATCAGTAAGTTTGTTCAAAAAATTGCTTCGGGTTACGCTGCCTACTTTAAAAATAAATATGAAATAAAACTTAGAGGCCATTTTTTTCAAGATAGATTTAACGCTGTCCATATTAAAACCGATGACCAATTAAGAGTAGTTTTTACTTATATTCACACTAATCCAGTAGAGCTCATTGAACCAGGATGGAAAGAGAAAGGGGTTGAAAATCCAAAAAAGATAATTAAATTTTTAGAAGGATATAAATGGTCTAGTTATCCTGATTATTTAGATAAAGATAACTTCCCCTCAGTTACTGAAAGGAAATTTTTATTAGAAGTAATGGATAAAGAAAAAGGTTGTCGGCAATGGGTGGAAAGCTGGATAATGTATAAGAAAAAAATAAGAGAAATAATGAAAAAATTTACCTCTTCTTCACTCAATGAGTAATTTTTACACGGGTCTGACCCGTGTAAAGTTTTCTTTACAGGCCTTTATTTTTAATATAAATATGATATATTAATTTAATGACTTTTAAGTTCAAGAAAATTTTACTTTCAATTTCTTTGATAATTCTTGTTATAGTTAGTGCTGGCTTCGGTTTTTATTTTGGAAAAACCCAATGTAAAATTTGTCAGCCGGAGGAAATTGATTTTTCCCTTTTTTGGGAAGCTTACCATAAATTACAAGAGAAATTTGTTGATAAAGGAAAATTTGATATCCAGAAAATAATTTATGGGGCAATTTCCGGAATGGTAAAATCTTTGGAAGACCCCTATACTGTTTTCTTAAAACCAGAAGAAACAAAAAGATTTATCGAAGATGTTAAGGGAACTTTTGAAGGGGTAGGAATGGAAATTGATATCAGAAAGGGGCAGCTTCAAGTCATCTCTCCCTTAGAAGGTACCCCGGCTCAAAGAGCGGGTTTGCGAGCCGGCGATAAAATTATCAAAATAGACGATAAACCAACAATGGATATGACCATCGAGGAGGCAGTAAATTTAATCAGGGGACCAAAAGGCAGCGAGGTGACTTTAACCATTTTTCGCGAAGAATGGGAAAAAACTAAAGAAATCAAAATAGTAAGGGCGGTGATTGAGGTGCCCTCTCTAAAATGGGAAATTAAAAATGAGAACATAGCTTATCTCAAACTTTACCAATTCTCAGAAAAAGCCAGTTTCGATTTTAGAATAGCAGCAATTGAGATTTTAGCCAGTCCCTGCCAAAAAATAATTTTAGATTTAAGAAATAACCCCGGAGGTTATTTGGAGGTAGCCCAGGAGATTTCGGGTTGGTTCCTCAAAAGAGGAGAAATTGTGGTCATTGAAGACTTTGGTGCCAGAAAGGAGCGAAACATTTACAAAGCCCAAGGTAATGCCAGTTTAGTTGGTTTTCCAGTGGTGATTTTAATAAACCAGGGGTCAGCTTCGGGCTCAGAAATTTTAGCTGGTGCCTTGCGGGATAATCGTGATATATTACTTATTGGAGAAAAGTCTTTTGGCAAGGGTTCAGTTCAGGAATTAGAAAGATTAAGCGAGGGCTCCTCTCTAAAAATAACCGTAGCTAAATGGCTAACTCCAAAAGGCGAACTTATTACTGATAAGGGGTTAGAACCTGATATTAAAGTGGAAATGACTGAGGAGGATTATGAGGAAGGAAAAGACCCACAATTAGACAAGGCAATTGAAATAATTAAAAATCTGTAATAAAATGGATTAATATGAGGGTTGTCTTATTACAAGATGTTGAAAATTTAGGAAAGAAATACGATGTAAAAGAGGTGGCAGATGGTTATGCCAGGAATTTTTTGATTCCAAAAGGTTTGGCAAAGCCAGCCACCGAGGAGGCTTTGCAGTGGTTAGCAACCCAAAAAGAAATCGAAGCCAAAAAAGCTGAAGAAGATTTGAAGAAAGTTCAGGAAATTGCCTCAGCTGTTGATGACCAGGAGATTATCATCCCTGTAAAAGTGGGCGAGCAGGATGAGCTTTTTGAGTCAATCACTGCTCAAGGAATCGCCGAGAAATTAAAAGAACTTGGTTTTGATATTAAAAAAACACAAATTGCCCTATCCGAGCCAATTAAAGAACTGGGCGAATTCCCAGTAAAAATTAAGTTTGAGCATAATTTAGAAGCCGAAATAAAAGTTATAGTAGTGGAAGAGAAATAGCTATGGCGCGATATATTTTTGTGGCTGGTGGTGTAATGTCTGGTATCGGCAAAGGGGTGGCGGTGGCTTCGATCGGCAGGATTCTAAAAAGTAAGGGCTTTGAAGTAACAGCAGTTAAAATTGACCCTTATATCAATGTCGATGCCGGAACCATGAACCCCATTGAACATGGGGAAATTTTTGTAACCGAAGATGGTGATGAATGCGACCAGGATGTGGGTAACTATGAAAGATTTTTAGATGAAAATCTTTCTCGGACAAATTACATTACCACTGGTAGAGTTTATGAAACTGTAATTCACAAAGAAAGAAACCTTGAATACGGGGGGAGATGTGTTGAAGTTGTGCCTGATATTCCTAATGAGGTCATTCGTCGAATCAATCTGGCGGCTAGAAAAACTAAGGCCGCTTTTGTTTTGATTGAAATTGGAGGAACAGTGGGGGAGTATCAAAACCTCCTTTTTTTGGAGGCAGCCAGAATGATACATTTAAGAGAGCCCCAAAATGTTCTTTTTATTTTAGTTTCTTATTTACCTATTCCTGAAAAGATTGGCGAAATGAAAACAAAACCCACTCAAACTGCGGTCAGACTATTAAATGAAGCCGGAATTCAACCAGACATTATTTTGGGTCGGGCCTCTTTCCCCTTAGATAAGCCGAGAAAAAGAAAAATTTCAATTTTCTGCAATGTCCAAGAGGACGATGTTATTTCCGCTCCTGATATCGAATCAATTTATGAAATTCCTATCAATTTTGAAAAAGAAAATTTGGGCAATAGAATTTTAAAAAAATTTGGATTGCGAGCCAAAAAACAAAACTTAAAAGATTGGGAAAAATTAATTAAAACAACAAAGACATCAACTAAAAAACCAGTTAAAATTGGAATAGTCGGAAAATATTTTGAAACCGGAAGTTTTACCTTAATGGATTCTTATATTTCGGTAATCGAGGCAATAAAACAT
>Ga0210028_1003180_pt1 | contig 12603 bp, 10 predicted proteins | sample CryGeymeta201513_FD_185468 | JGI IMG/M metagenome (GOLD analysis project Ga0210028, IMG submission 185468) | Groundwater microbial communities from Crystal Geyser aquifers in Utah, USA - Crystal Geyser metaG 2015-13 (SPAdes) (version 2) | ecosystem: Environmental > Aquatic > Deep subsurface >...
ATTGTGGAAAAAGATATACCTCTTTATCCAACCGGTATAGGATTCCTCTGTGCGCGGACTGTAGTGCCCGGCTCTCATTTCGTTTCTAACTTTGTCTAATCCGTTAGCTAACGGAAACGGACTGTGTGATTGTTTTTTCACTCATCTCCATGTTCTCTAAAAGTTACTTGCTAAAATGTATTTATTTATTTTACCAAAGGCAAGAAATATTTTTACGGGGCGTTATTTTATTTCTCACCATCTTCAATACTTAAATCAAACTACAACCCTTCATCCTAACCCGGACAAGCCTCCGCGGGGCGGAACAAGCAGAAACAAAAAAGAAATAATCCGTTAGCTAATGGACAGCGCTTCGATAACTAATCTAAAATTGTACTGACTCTTTTAATTTGAAAGGTGGCTGAGGCACTCGAAGCCACCGTTCTAATGTCGGTCTGCTCGTTTAGAAATCCTTCTTAGGTCAACTTTAACTTGTTGCCTTTTCACCTCTTTACTTTTTCGAGTAACAATTCCATCAATGCTTCCGCCGCAGATGAGGATGTTTGTTTTATAGATTCTCTCTCAGTTTCATCGCCAAGTTCGTACGTTAGCGCCGGGCAGTTGAATGTATTGTACATCCAGGAATCGGAAGTCGACGAGTTTGGGTTGTTTAAAGATGTGTCAATGTTAACAAAATAATCAGGATTCTTCTCTCTAATTTTTTCAAACCAGATCATTGTTTGGTTATATATTTCATCATCTTCCTTTGTCAAGTCTTTGCTGGTTACATAAAAAACATCTTTTTGAGTTGAATGAAAATCAATGCAAAATAAAACCGGCACATTATCTTCTTCTTTAATTTTCAACAAAGATTCTTTTACAATTTTTGTTTCTCTTTGGTTAAAGTTCACCCAGTCGCGGTTCAAATCTACGCCGTTACTATTATGCCGCCAATGCCCCATATCAACACCATCGGGATTAACGAGGGGGATTACAATGGTCTTAAATTTCTTTCTAAACTCTTCCGCTAATTTCGAATCTCCTGCAATAGCTTCAACAAAGTGTTTTAATGCAAATGCCCCTGTTACTTCCGGCGGATGCTGCCGTCCTATTATATAAACAAGTCCCTTCGGATTTTCGGTTTCACTAATTTCTATTTTAACTAATGGCTTTCCGAGCGCACTATTTCCAATTTTTTCCTTTTTAACGAATTGTTTTTTAGATAGTTCATCAATCCATTTATAGTACATGTTAGAAGTAAAAAGCTCCTGTGCCGAAAACCAAATTGTATCCAACCCAACATGTAATTTTACAGTTGCAGTGTTATTTGTCGTGTCAACAAAATAATTTGAAGAATCAATTATTTGCCAAGCCGTTCCGTCATAACTTAACTTTGGAATGTAACGGTGCGAGCCGTCTTTATATTTCAAAACAAGATGTATGTTCTGTTTTATAGGCGACCACAATTTAAAAGAAAACCACGCAGAGTTATTTATCGGTGCATTTTCTGCATACATTTCTGCAGCGTAAAGAGTATCGTTAATTTTATAAAAGTCGTTTAATTTTCCGCCGTCGAATTCGTTGCTTACAAAAACTTTAGTTAATGAAAACGAGATAGTTCTCTTATGCTGTTGCTCTATTTCTTTATCGGTAGTAATAACCGATCCCGGAGGATCGTAACTTAATCCTTTAATAGATTTTTGCGAAGACGAACAGCCGAAGAATAAGATGAAGAGCAAGGATAAAACAAACAGAAATAAATTTTTCATAATGCAATTAACAATCTTCATATTAATGTTGTTGAAAGATAAAATATCATTTATGCAGATAAAAATTTTTTGCGGGTATTTCTTTAACTTTCCCCGGTTTTAAATCATTGAGCGTTAAGTTCAAAATCCTTACCCGAACAAGCCTCAGTGTAGGATAACCAACAGAGGCGGTCATTTTACGCACCTGACGATTTCGCCCTTCAATTAATGTTAAACTTATCCATGCTGCAGGAACTGTTTTTCTAACTCTTATCGGAGCAGTGCGCGCGCTGAAATTCGGGTCATCAATAATTCTTGCGAATGCAGGAAGAGTAACCTTCCCTTCGATTTCAACCCCCTCTTCAAGCTGCTTTATTGCGGAAGCATCGGGAATACCCTCAACCTGAACATAATATTCGCGCTCGTGTTTGTTTCCGGAATTGAGAATGTAGTCGATCAGTTTTTTGTCGTTGGTTAATAATAAAAGCCCCTCGCTGTCTAAATCCAATCTTCCAACAGGATAAACATCTTTAGGAAAATTGAAGTAATCACCGATGGTTTTTCTTCCGTCTTTGTCCGTGAACTGGCAAAGTACTCCGTATGGCTTGTTAAACAAAAAATAACGCAGCTTGCTTGCGTTAATTTTTTCATCAAGCCGGTTTTCTAATTTTGATCCTTTGGAGAACGAACTTGCCGCATTATGATTGTTTGAACTTTTTTCTATAGAATTCGTCGAAGGCATGTTAGATGTTTCTTTTATACTTTAAGAATAATAGTTATTTTGACACCGCTAAAATAATAAATTAGATGCAGGTTTATATGTCCTATAGAGATCAAAAAAAATATCTCGAGGCGCTCAAACGGTTTGAAAGTAAATTTGACCGCAAAGAACTTGAGGAATATAAAATGTTTGTTAAAAGACAAAAAGATGATGAAGATTTTGACTCGATTTCTATGACCAGGCTAAAAGAAATGCACGATAAATATATAAAGCCGGTGGACGCATCCAAATACGATCGGTTCTTCAAAAAGAAAGAAAATTAAGGGCGCAAGATTAATTCCTTATTACTATTTTTGCATCGCTAAATAAAACTGTTATAGTTAACTTTCTCATTATTTTTCAAATTAGAGGTCTCGATGAATTTAAGGCTCATGAATAAAATTTATGCGGCTGCGGTGTTCTTGATTTCCGCAGTTGTGTTTTTTGCTACCGTTCAACCGTCGGTTTCGTTTTGGGATTGCGGCGAGTTTATTGCCGCCGGATATTATCTTCAGGTTCCGCATCCTCCCGGCACGCCCTTCTTCCTGCTGCTCGGAAGACTTTTTTCGATGGTTCCACTGGCAGAAAACATAGCGTTAAGAGTTAATATTATTTCTGTTTTATCAAGCGCCTTATCTGTGTTTTTCCTCTACCTTATCGCAGTTAAACTCATTAAAAATTATAAAGGAAGAGCGCCGAAAAATCTTTTTGAAGCTATCGGCACATACACTGCAGCGGCTATCGGTGCGCTCTCATTCACATTCAGCGATACATTCTGGTTTAACGGCGCCGAAGCGGAAGTTTACGCATTCAGCACGGCATTGTTTGCAGCCATCGTTTGGCTTATGATGCGCTGGCACGAAAGAGCTGACAGTCCGGATAATGAAAAATATCTTTTTATGATTGCATACCTCATCGGACTTTCGACCGGCGTGCACCTTATGAGTGTGCTTGCAATTGTGCCGGTGGTAATGGTTATTCTTTTTAGAAAATACATGCAGGATGAAGAAGCATGTAAAAAAACAGGCTACATATTCCTCGGGCATGCCGCTGTTATTCTCGTCATTGCTCTTGCGATGTGGGGAGCCCAAACTTCAACCACCCCCCCCACGCCGGAACAATTTGGAGCGTATGATAAAAATTTCAAAATAATACTTGTAGTTGTTTCTGTTTTAATAATGGCAATTTTTTATAAGAAATTATTTACAAGAAATTCATTTTATATGCCTTTAATAATTGGCGGTGCTGCACTGTTTGCAATTTACCCGGGCGTTGTTAAATACTTACCATGGTTGATGACTGTGGTTGGCGGCGATAATGAAGTTGTTGCAGTTTTGACGCTTACTGTTTTTCTCGGCGGGCTCGGCTACGGAGTTTATTACGCTAAACAAAATGAAAAACCAACGCTTCACCTTGTCTTTATGTCGGCTATATTTGTCATTATCGGTTTTACCACTTTTGCGATGGTAATTATTCGCGCAAATCAAGACCCGCCGATGAACGAAAATCAGCCGGATAAATTTACAGAGCTTGTTTCTTATTTGAATCGTGAGCAGTATGGAGATTTTCCAACATTCAAAAGAAGATTTGCTACCGAACCTCATCAGCAAATAGTTTATTCCGGCTACAGCAGCGATCTCGATTTTTTCTGGAGTTATCAGATGAATCACATGATGACGCGTTACCTTCTCTGGAATTATGCAGGTAGAGAAGGATGGAAACAGGAAGACGGACCGAACATCGCACCATTTAACGGTATTGGGAATATATTCGGTAAAGGATTCGGTATTCATTTTAACGGAGAAGCAAAGGATTCACTATTCGGAATTCCATTCCTAATCGGTCTGCTTGGAATTTACTTTCACTTCCGAAAGGATTGGAAGATGGCATCGGTGTTTATGATCATGTTCATATTCATGGGCTATCTTACCGCGTTCTATCAAAATCAACAGCAGCCGCAGCCGAGGGAAAGAGATTATTTTTACGTCGGCGCATTTTTTGTTTATTCGATTTGGATAGCTTTCGGCATACGCGGTTTGATGGATTTTGCCGAGAAAAGCATAAAAAAACTCTCCTTACAAAAAGCTGTTGTTGTCGCTATATTAGCATTCGGTATTGTGCTTGTGCCGGTTAAAATGGCAATGGCAAATTATTTTACGCACGACCGTTCCGGCAACTGGGTTCCGTGGGATTATTCTTACAATCTGCTTCAAAGCTGCGCACCTAATTCTATATTATTTACTAACGGTGATAATGATACATTCCCTCTCTGGTACTTGCAGGATGTTGAAGGAGTAAGGCGTGATGTTCGTATTGCAAACCTGAGTTTACTTAATACCAATTGGTATATAAAGCAATTAAAGAACAACGATCCGTATAACGCCGGCATTGTCAAAATGCGTTTAAACGATGTGCAAATAGATCAGCTTCGCCCGATACAATGGAGCGCGCGTGATGTTAGCATTCCGCTCCCGGGCAGAGAGGCGGCGGGTATTTCGAGCGACTTATACCAAAGTTTCGAATTGAGCGATTCATCTATTTGGCAGACCGGAGCATTAAATTTTAAAATGAATCCTACATTGCAGTTTGGCGATGTAAGCGCTATTCGTGTTCAGGATATTATGGTTAAAGAAATTGTTGAACAAAACATCTGGGAGCGTCCTATTTATTTTGCCGTCACATGTTCGGAAGACAGCAAAATTGGATTAAGCGATTATCTCCGCATGGAGGGAATGGCTTTGCGTGTTGTTCCTGAAAAAAGAAAACCCGGAGTAGAATTTATAAATGAAGAAGTTCTTTACAAACAGTTGTATGAAGAAAATGCCGGTTACAGCGTTGATTACAAACCGGGCTTTAAATTTAGAGGATTAGCCGATCCCAAAATTTTCCTTGATGAAAATCATGCAAGAATGACTCAAAATTATCGCAATGCATTTATCCGTTTAGCAATTTATTATGTTAACACAAAACGGAATGAATTGGCTGTTAATACACTCGATCTTATGCAGGAAAAAATGCCCCGCACACATATTTCAATGGAAGCCGGTTTGTTATATGAAATAGGAAATATTTATTACAACGCCGGCGCTGTTGATCGGTTTAACGAATATGCAGTTGAAGTTGAAGAACAGGCATGGGCGATGATTGATGTGAATCCGGGCGATGCTCAATCTTACTACAGTCCTTATCGTCTGCTTATGTTAGTATACGAAACAAAGAGAGATAATATGGGACTGCTTAGAGTTTGGGAAAAACTATCCGAGCTTTACCCCAACGACCCGAACGTTATTGCGAACGTTCAGAAGTATCGGAATCTTTCAAATCCGGATGGTAGTAAAGTAGATTCAGTTCCCGAACTGAAATAATAAAAATGATATCACAAAATAAGCGGCGTATCTGCCGCTTATTTTTTATAACAACTATTTCTTAGAATAAAAATATTTTAGTTTATTCGGAATTATGAAAATATTAATCCTTGCTTTATCGGGTATTGGCGATGCGTTGATGTTTACTCCTGCGATCACGCTGCTCCGCAAACATCTGCCCGGAGCCCGCATAGATGCGCTTGTTATGTTTAAAGGCGTTAAGGAGATGTACGATCGGAATGAAAACTTAAACAACGTTTATCATTTCGATTTTATGAAAGAAGGCGCTGTTAGTTCTTTGCGATATATTTTTTCCATCCGTCATAATTATGATGCAAGCATAAATGTATATCCGTCAAATAGAAAAGAATATAACATCATTAGTTTTTTAATCGGGGCAAAGCAAAGAGCAGGCGCAGGTTATCTAAGAAAAGACCGGATCAATTTGGGGATGCTTAATAACGTAAGGATAACCGAAGACGACAGCGCACATAATGTAGAAACAAACATTAGACTAACCGGCAAACTCATCAATAAAGAGTTGAATGAAAAACCAGATTTATATTTTCCTCTTTCTGACGATGATGAATTAACTGCCCAAAAACTTTTAGCGTCATACAAAATCCGTGATGATGATTTTGTGGTTGGCTTTCACCCCGGATGTGCAACATTAAAAAATCATTTTAAACGTAGATGGGAACCTGAAAAGTTTGCTGAACTCGGCAGGCGTCTTATTAATGAACAAAATGCAAAAATATTAATGTTCGGCGGACCCGAAGAAAAAGAATTAAAAGAAAACATTGCCGGACAAATTAATCATAGCAGCGTTGCGGTAATAAACACGGCAAACCTTGCGCAGACAACCGCCGTAATTAAACGATGCGATTTGTTTATAACAAATGATTCGAGTTTAATGCATGTTGCTTCCGCAATGAAACGTAAAGTGATTGCGATAATTGGTCCCACTAATCCGCACTACATTCACCCTTGGAACACGGAACACGAAATTGTTACTTTGAATTTAGACTGCGCCCCTTGTTTTATATACTCACCCCGTCCGTTAATATGTTTTAGAGATGATATAAAATTTAAGTGCATTAAAGAACTAAGCGTTGAAATGGTAATGCAGGCTGTAGATAGACTTATAAGCTGAACTCAGATAAAAAATTTTCAGGGGAATTATAAATAGCGTAAAAATAAAAAACACAGATTCACTTAAAATTACTAATTCACGTTACGCAAAACAGACGATTGTAATTTTTATAAGAAAGGCGTCGCTTATCTAACGGAAATTTCCATTCATTGATACTTTAGAATTTAAAGTGTTGTTCGAATTTTTACTAATTCCTTCTGCGTAAGGTGACTGAATAATTTTCCGGGAAGAAATTTTTTAGACGCCCTTTAATTTAAGATCCAGCTGAATTATAATATCTTCAACCGAATCTGCATAAGAAACAAGCCCGGTAATACGGTTCTCTTTTTTTATTTGCAAATCCATTGTGGTTCCTATTTCTTTCCACACATTCGAGTGGGCAATAATAGGTTTGGGAGAAATCAAACCTTTATTCATAAACTCCCAAACAGCAGAAAGTTCTAACAGCGTCCCGGTGCCGCCTTGCAGCACAATGTATGCGCTTCCCAATTCAATTAGTTTGTTTATGCGTTCAAATAAATTAGAACATTTAATTTCTTCGGTAATATATTTGTTAGCGACGGTTTTTATGTAATCTAAAGTAACTCCTATCGCGCGGCTGCCGTTATCAACAGCGCCTTTACTAACAGCTTCCATTATTCCTTTATAACCGCCCGTGCAGACATCAAATTTGTTTAAGGCAAGTTTTTTGCCGAGTTCGTATCCGGTTGCATATTCATCATCGCCGGCTTTCGGAATAGAACTGCCGAAGACAGTAATAATCTTATTCATAAAAATTCTTGTCCCATTTATGCACTCTTAATCTTGCAAGAACATTTTTTGAGAGGGGACCTTCGTTAATGCTTTTAATATTTGCAAGCAGGTTTCTTTCGCTGCGCATACCCGGGATTACGGTTGTTACAGCATCAAAACTTAATATGTAACGAAGCGCGGCTTCTGCAATATCATCCGTCTCACTTTTAACATCATCCCATATATGTTTAACACGAAGTTCAATTTCCGATTTTCTTTTATCCCGGAAATAATTGTTCCTAAAATCGCCGTGTGGAAATAAAATATTATGGGTTACATTTCCTGTCAGAGCGCCCTCGTCAAAAGGAACGCGCGCAATAACAGCGATTTTGTTTTTTTTACAAAATGGAAATAAGCTAACTATTGGCTTCTGTTCGAATATATTAAAAATTACCTGGAACGAATCTATCAGTCCGGTTTTACCGGCTTTCATTCCATTTTCCGGCTCGTGGTCGTTAATTGAAATACCGAAGAAACGGACTTTACCCTCTTTCTTTAATTGTTGAACAGCTTCTTTCCATTCATCCCTATCCGTCCATTTATCGTTCCAAACGTGGAACTGCATTAAATCAATGTAATCTCTTTTTAAATTGCGCAGGCTTTTTTCTGTGCTCTCAATTATATATTCCTTTGGGAATGATTCTTTTAAAGTTGAATCATCGTTTGCGGGCCACTCATATTTTTTTGATGGTATTTTAGAGGCGATGAAAATATTTTTGCCCGATTCTTTCTCTGCTTCACCCACTAACTGTTCGCTGTGTCCATCGCCGTAAGCAAGCGCTGTATCAAAGAAATTTATTCCTTCATCAATAGCGCGAAGAAGCGCTTTTTTAGAAATGCTGTCCGTTGCGCCCATCCAATCGGATTTGCCGATGCCCCAGCATCCAAAACCAAGTAAAGTTACCTCAACGTTGGAGTTTGCAAATTTTTTTTTAATCATTCTTGTTCCTTAAATATTATTTGAAATATAACTTTCAGGAATTTAAATAGTAATAACATTTTAATTGAACTTACACAAGTTGACTGCTTAAATTGTAATGTGATAAAGCCCCCGCATGTATAGCCGGATTATTTTTTCGTCCTAAAGCTTTGCGCTAATAACACGCTCTGCCTGAATAGTTCCGACCTAGAGGGCGCGGAGGAGAAAGAACTCTCGAAACACATAATAGCTTTAGCCAAAAAAACTGTCAACTTAATTTAGTTAAATAATCTAAAGTGATGCTGAAAAGTTATATAAAAGATGTTAGTTTTACGAATAATGTAATAAATATTTTTTAATTATATTCTTTCAAACATGTCCACACCAAAATTATATGATGTTGCCGTTATTGGCGGAGGCATCGCCGGAACAGCTACCGCAATGCAGCTTCTTCAAAACAAAAACCTTTCATTAATAATTATTGAAGCAGAAGAAAAGCTTGCCCGACATCAAACGGGGAACAACAGCGGAGTTGTGCATTCGGGTTTGTACTATAAACCCGGCTCGTTAAAAGCAAAAAATTGCGTTGAAGGCAGGACTCTGATGTACAGCTTTTGCAAAGAGCATAATATTGCACATGAGCAGTGCGGAAAACTTGTGGTTGCTGTAAATGAAAATGAAATTCCATTTCTCGATGAGCTTGAAGCAAGAGGAAAAGCAAACGGACTGATTGGAATTAAAAGATTAAAGGAAGAAGAGATAAGTGAATACGAACCGCATGCTGCCGGTATTGCCGGGCTTTATGTTCCCGAAACCGGAATAGTTGATTACGTGCAGGTGACAAACGCTTATTCAAAAATTATAAAAGAACATAACGGCGAAATAAAAACTTCAAGCAGGTTTTTAAGATTAAATAAAGATCATCAAAATTTTGTTCTCGAAACAACTTCGGGGGAAGTGCATTGCAAATTTATTGTTAACTGCGGAGGCTTGTACTCCGACAGAATAGCAAAACTTTGTGGAGTGAAACCGAATCTTCAAATAATCCCTTTCCGCGGTGAGTATTATGAAATCAAACCGGATAAAGAACATATCGTAAAAAATTTAATTTATCCCGTCCCCGATCCAAAATTTCCGTTTCTCGGTGTTCACTTTACACGAATGATACACGGAGGAATAGAAGCCGGACCGAACGCAGTGCTTGCATTTAAGCGCGAAGGATATACGAAAAGAGATATATCTATACAAGATTTGTCACAAATGTTTTTGTATTCCGGTTTCTGGAAGATGGCATCAAAACATTATAAAATGGGTGTTGATGAATTTACCCGTTCATTCAGCAAAAAAAGATTTGTTAAAGCGCTTCAAAAACTTATTCCCGAAATCAGAGAAGAAGATATTCATCCCGGCGGCGCGGGAGTGCGTGCGCAGGCGCTTGAGCCGAACGGAAAATTAGTGGATGATTTCCGGATTGTTGAAGGGGAGAAAATGGTGCATGTATTAAATGCGCCGTCGCCTGCAGCAACCGCTTCAATAAGCATCGGAAGAACAATAGCAGAACTTGTAAGAAAGCGGATGAGTTAAAATTTACGCGGATTGGCAGCTGCCGGATGAAGAGATCTCAATTTTGAATTAATAACAGAAGATTGCTTTACTCGAAGACTCGTTCGCAATGACTTTTTCAACTTTTGAGACAGTCCCAACAAAATTTGAATCCGTTAGCTAACGGATCATATTGCGTAAGGAGAGTTATACAAATATAATTTGCCCAAAAGGCAAGAAAGAAAAATCCTTTAGGAAGTTGAATTCTAATTAAAGATTCATTATTATCACAATCATTAGTACTGAAATCTATTAAAAAAAATATTTTTGCAATTAAGTCATCATTAACGAAAGGAAGTTAAATGAAAACAGTAAGAGAACTGCTCACCAACAAAGGAAACAAAGTCTATTCGATATCTCCGGATGCAACCGTGTATGAAGCGTTAGTCCTTATGGCAGAGAAAGATATTGGCGCGCTGCTTGTTATTGATGGCGGAAAAATTGAAGGCATTATTTCGGAACGTGATTATGCAAGAAAAATAGCTATACTCGGCAAAACTTCCAAAGATGCGCCGGTAAAAGAAATTATGTCCGAGGATGTTATTTACGTGGAAGAAAGCCAGTCTGTTGAAGAATGTATGGTGCTGATGATTAAAAAAAGAGTTCGCCATCTTCCAGTTTTAACAAACGGCGAAATGAAAGGCTTGATTTCTATTGGCGACGTTGTTAAGGGTATTATTGACGAGAAAGAATTTACAATAGACCAGCTGGTTAATTATATAACGGGACACTCGTAAAATGTATAATGTACAATTGGCAATGAATAATTAAAGAAAAACAGCACGCAAATCTTTTTGATATGCGTGCGCTTTTATCAAAGGGATGAATTTTTTGGCTTAAAATATTCCTGTTTTTCACTTGCGGTTATAACGATAGATATTCTTCCTTTTTCTTTTCTACTCCTTTAAGCAGATCGGTAAATGCATCGGCAAAAAGTTTTACTCCTTCGGTTAAAAGTTGTGCGGTTACTTCCTCAAAATTAATCCCCGCTTCTTTTAGTTTTTTCATATTCGAAGCAGAAACATCCACACTGTTTTCTATCCGCTGTTCGGGTTTCCCATGATCAAGATAAGCCTTTATTGTAGCTGGTGGAACTGTATTTACGGTATCGGCGCCGATTAATTCCTCTACATAAAGCACATCTAAATAAGCTGGATTTTTTGTGCTTGTGCTTGCCCATAAAAGCCGCTGCTTTTTAGCTCCTTTAGCGGCAAGTTTTTTGAAACGTTCGGATGAGAAAATTCCCTTACTTGTTTGATATACAAGCTTTGCATTATCAATGGCGGCTTTGCCCTGCAGCTCTTTGTTCCCTTTTTGTTCGAGGAGTTTATCTGTAAGCGAATCAATTCTGCTTATAAAAAAACTTGCCACCGAAGCAATTCTATCAATCGGCGCTCCCTTAGCGACGCGTTTTTCAAGTCCGCTTATGTATGCGTTAACAACTTCTTCATACATTTTCGGAGAAAAGATAAGAGTTACATTTACATTTATTCCTTCGCTTATAGCCTGCGTTATTGCTGGAATTCCCTCCTGCGTTGCAGGAATTTTTATCATCACATTAGGTCTGTTTACCCATTTAAAAAGGCGGCGCGCTTCCTCAATAGTCGCAGCAGTTTCAAAAGCAAGATCAGGTGAAACTTCAAGGCTTACATATCCATCAATTCCTTTTGTCTTTTCATATACCTGAAGAAGCACATCGGCAACATCCTGTATGTCTTTTACGGCAATCGCTTCATACAAATCTTTAGCGCTTATATTTCTATTTTTCATCAACAGTTTTTTAAGTTGTTCATCATAATCGCTCCCTTGTGAAATAGCTTTTTGAAATATTGAAGGATTACTTGTAACGCCTTTCAAACCTATTTCATCAACTAAATTTTTTAATTCGCCTTTGTTTAGCATGCTGCGGTTAATGTTATCAAGCCAGATACTCTGTCCGTACTTGCTTAGTTCTACTAATGAATTGCTCATCTACTCTCCGGTTTTATTCATATTAATTTTAAATAAAGAATTATAAACCTCTACTTGTTCAGAGATTTATGCGGCAAAGTTACAAAAATAAATTTAGCTTTTTAAACGACGTGGCGATTAACACATTTTTTCTTATCTCCTACCAAATTAAAACTTCTTCATATATCGTCCTCACGGGACTTTCAACATGAATGCTGGATCTGATTTATAGATATTAGAGTTTCTGCAAAATAGCTTCTCTGTCATTTCGAAGGAGTCTTCGACTGAGAAATCTCTTAAGAACATGAGATTTCTCCCTTCGGTCGAAATGACAT
>Ga0210028_1003221_pt1 | contig 12501 bp, 12 predicted proteins | sample CryGeymeta201513_FD_185468 | JGI IMG/M metagenome (GOLD analysis project Ga0210028, IMG submission 185468) | Groundwater microbial communities from Crystal Geyser aquifers in Utah, USA - Crystal Geyser metaG 2015-13 (SPAdes) (version 2) | ecosystem: Environmental > Aquatic > Deep subsurface >...
TTGTTGTATCTTCTGGCACTTTTTTCTTTTAAGTAATTTAAAAGTTTTCTTCTCCTGGCTACCATTTTTAAAAGTCCGCGTTTTGAATGAAAATCTTTGGGATGTTTTTTAAAATGCAAAAGCAGTCTTCTGATTTCCTCGCAAAGCAAAGCAATCTGTATCTCTGGGGAACCAGTATCGACCTGATGTAATTCATATTTTTTAATAATAGCCTGTTTTTCTGTTGGGGTTAACATACTATTTGTAGAATTGAGTCCTGAAGGGAGCAGGTGGCCGATGGGTCGTAGTCTTCAGGAGTTGACATATTTTTAGGATTAATATGAGGCAAGAATGCCCATTATTTCTTTATTTCTTTGTTCTTCTTTATTTTCTTTTAAAATCAGCTTTCTAAATAATTTTAAATAGTCCCTTAAAAGCCGGGGCATTAAAAACTTCTCTTTTACGGTTTGATGGGCATTTTCCCCCAAACTCTGACAGAGTTTGGGATTTTGAATTAACTTTACAATTTTTTCTGCTGCCTGGACCGGGCTTGAGACCAAAAAACCATTTTGGCCGTCTTTAATTTGAATTTTTATTCCTCCTGCATTTCCCCCAATTACTGCTTTTCTTTTCCACATTGCCTCGGCACAGGTTAAACCAAAACCTTCTCTGATTGATTTCTGTAAAATTATATCAGAAGCTGTCTGGACGGCATTGACAAAAACATGAATCTTTAAACTTCCCAGATAATGAGGGTCGGCAAAAAGAAAAATATCCGGGTCTTTTTCTGCTTCTTTTTTGACCCCGACATAAACCTTCATTGCTTCCGGATCATCTCTGGCCAAAAAGAATCCCACCAAAACTAATTGTAAATCGGGAATTTTCTTTTTAGCAATTTGATAAGCCTTAATCACTCCCAAAGGATCTTTCCAGGGGTCAAATCGAGAAACCTGAGAGATAAGAGGTTTATGAGGCGAAATTCCATAATTTTTTAAAATTTCTTTTGAAGCTCTTAATCCTAAGGGTATATTTTTGGGAGATAGGGGATCGATGGCCGGAGGAATAATTACTGCCTTTTTCCTTATTTCCGGTTTAACATATTCTTTTGAACTTAAAATTACTCTGTCATACATTTCTAAAAATCCGGCCATAAACTTCCAAACTTCTAAGTTTGACGAAGTTAAATCAATATGGAGCCGGCAAATCGAGGGATGAAAGTGAGGCAAAAATTGAATAACTCCGGCCGGCTGGGGATCGTGAACCACCCAGATATCAGCTTTCATGTCTTTCATTAATTGAGCGCTCCTTTCAATGTGTCTCAAGTATTTTTTCCGGTGGGAAAAGGGAAAATCATAAGACTTGCCCTGAAGGGCATTATGGATTTCTTTAGTAATTTTAAAAAAATCTTCTCGGGGAGGAATTGTGTACCAGCTTGCCTTCAGTCCTACCCCTTTCATTAACGGAACCAAACTTTTTAAAATTTCAGCCACTCCGCCGCCCCGGGGAGTAGAATTTACTAAATTAACTTTTAAATCTTTCAAGGGACGGGATAATTTTTCAATTTCCTCAAATTGTCCAGACAATGTCTGGATTAGATATTTATAATTTTTCAATTTTTGAGTCGGCGTTTTTACTTTAGGCAGCATAACTAAAAATCAAAAATTAAATATCAAAAACCAAAAATAATTTCTCTATCCTTATTTTACCCCGCTAAAGATTTTAAAGCAAATAGAAATTGCGAGACCCGGCTTCATCAACGAGTCCGGGTCTCGTAATTTCTCGCTTTATGCCCCCGCTCGGAGTCGAACCGAGAACCTTATCCTTAAGAGGGATCTGCTGCTGCCGATTGAGCTACGGGGGCAGAAAGGGTATGGGGCACACTTGGAATCTTATTTTTAAAAAGGATCTGCTGCTGCCGATTGAGCTGCAACCCGACACAAACTTTTTTAGAAAGTTTGTGTATGGACAGCTATTTTACTTCGCAGCTAATTTCGTACCATTTTAAAACGGATTCGGCTTTGACTATTCCGCTTTGAACTAAAATTGTGTTAACAATTATCCAGGCGCAGAAAATGATAGCCAATCCTATGGCGACAGAAGTGATAATCGATTTAGCTTGAGATAGGGCCTGGGGGCTGGCTCCGGCAAAAAAATACATTATCCCTCCAATTATTAACATTACAATAGCAACCGGCGGAACCAATTTAAACATTATGAATCCAATAATGTTGTTGAGCATTAGAAAAAGATGACAGATGGTGCACTCGGGTTGTCCCTCTCCGCCGCAGGGAACCAATTGAGCCTGGGCCGGTAAAGAAACCAGCAATAAAAACAGAATTAAAAAAAATAATGAAACTGTCTTTTTCATAGTTCTATTATAGCAAATTTATGTTTCCCGTGAATATATGCCCTCGCCAGGATTTGAACCTGGACCCTTTGTTCCGAAGACAAAGATGATATCCGTTTCACCACGAGGGCATGTTTTAATTCTACCAAAAATTTGGGGAAAAGCAAATTTTCTGGTATAATAAAATAGAAAGTATGGATGTTCCGAAAGAGGTAAAATTTGTTATTTCTGAACTGAAAAACAAGGGTTTTGAGGCCTATATTGTTGGTGGCTGCGTTAGAGATTTTTTGAGGGGGACCGAACCTCAAGATTGGGATGTGGCTACCAATGCTAAGCCGGCCGAAATTGGAAAAATCTTTCTGAGAAGCTATGCCGACAACAAGTTTGGGACAGTAACCGTTTTAATCGGCTCTGAAGACCCGAAATTAAAAGAAATTGAAATTACCCCTTATAGAATTGAATCAAAATATACAGACAAAAGACATCCTGATGAAGTAAAATGGGCAAAAACCATAAAAGAAGATTTAGCCAGGAGAGATTTTACCGTTAACGCAATAGCAATTAACTTACAACTTACAACTTACAACTTACAACTTATTGACCCTTTTAATGGTCAACAAGACCTCAAAAATAAAATAATAAGGGCGGTGGGCAATCCCGAAGATAGATTTAATGAAGATGCTTTGAGAATGATGAGAGCGGTAAGGTTTGCTGCTACCCTTGAAGAAAAGGCCGTTCCTGGAAGGTGGCAGATTGAAGAAAGCACTGGTCAGGCTATTAAAAAAAATGCCAAACTTCTGCAGGTTATTTCTAAAGAGAGAATAAGAGATGAATTGATGAAAATTATAATGGCAGACCGGGCCGCTGAAGGAATAGACCTTTTAAGAGAATTGGGTCTTTTAAAATACATTATTCCGGAATTAGAAGAAGGTTACGGTCAGACCCAAAACAAGCATCATATTTATGAAATTTATGACCATAATCTGCGATGCCTGGATTACGCGGCAAAGAAAAAATACAACAAGTTTGTAAGATTGGCTGCTCTTTTTCACGATCTTGCTAAACCTCGAACCAAAAGAGGCGAGGGGCCCGATTCCACTTTTTACGGGCATGAAATCTTGGGGGCTAAAATGACCTGTCAGGTTTTGAATAGATTAAAATTTTCTAAAAAAGATATTGAAAAAATTGCTAAACTTGTTAGATATCATCTGTTTTACTACAATGTCGGTGAAGTTTCCGAAGCCTCGGTTAGAAGATTGGTTCGGCAGGTGGAGCTGGAAAACGTTGCGGAACTTTTACAATTAAGATATTGTGACCGAATTGGTTCCGGTTGTCCCAAAGCCGAACCCTATAAATTAAGACATTTAAAATATCTAATTGAAAAAGTTTCTCAAGATCCCATTTCGGTAAAGATGTTAGAAGTAAATGGTAAGGATGTGATGGATACTTTGGAAATTCAACCGGGACCTGCGATAGGACAAATTTTGGATATTTTGTTAGGACAAGTTTTGTCCTATCCCCAACGGAATAAAAAAAACGTTCTTTTGCAAGAGATTAAAAAATTGGGCAAGTTAAACGAAAAGGAGCTTAGGTCCTTATCCCAAAAAGCCAGGGAAGAAAGAGAGAGACTAAAGATGAAAAAGGACGAAATGACTAAGAAAAAATACTGGGTAACTTAAAAAACAGGGCGGAGTATGCCGGTAGTACACATCCTTCGGGAGGATGGAGATTGGGTTCAATTCCCAACGCCCTGACAAGCTAACCTAGAAAGATTTTTAGTTTAGTATCCAAATTTATTTTGGGGTATAAATCCCAAGGATAAACTTCTATCAACTTGATTTTATGTCTGCAGCATAATGCTTTTTTCTTTATGATAGAACGATCATACCGAGGACTATCCTTCGCCAGTCCAAAATATTCAATAAATACTTTTTGGCTTTTGATTGATATCGCCCAATCTGCCCTATGGTTTGTTTTCGGATAGGACGCATTTCTTTCGTGAGGAATTTTATTTTTAGTGAACCAGTTGTCAATTAAAAGCTCCGAAACGGAATCACACATATGTCCATCATCTGCTTTGGCATTTACGCATTTATACATGCGTTGATTGTGAGAACGATTTGGCTGAAAACCGGTGGCTTTGATAGCATTATTCCATGAGCCAAAAATTCTTCGGCAGGCACTATCTATTCCTCTCATTTCACGCCTAGCAGGAATTCTTCCTAACTTTCGAATTGTAGTTCTTATGATATTTAGCAATTTTTCAGGCGAATACCATTCTACCTGTCTTCTACATTCTATTGAGCAATATTTTTTATTACCAGTACTTTTTCTAAATTGCTTACCACATTGCACACACGTTTTTAATTTCGGCTTTATTTTCGCGTGGCCCTTAAGACACTTCTTATTGTTAAATATCGCAGCACAAGATTGAGAACAGAAAATAAGTCCTGATTTAGATTGCTTAAATTGGTTCAGCGCTCGCGAAACTATATTATTACAATCAGGGTTTCCACAAACCTTTTCAATTCTTGTAGTTCTGGCTTTATTTTGACACTCGTGGGAGCAATACTGATTCCAGCCAAATTTTTTGGCTTCATTTACCCGCCCCGCTTGCCGAAAATATTCCTTTCCACAAAACGCGCATTTTACTTTTACCCCGTTAGAAATTTTTGTGGTTTTACAATCACTATATTCATTTGGGGTGAAATTTCTAACGAGGTTTACTAAATTCATAGTTTTAAACCTTTACATTTTTTACTTGTTTAGTATTATTAGAGCAGAGAATCTGCGATAATAATCCTTCAGAGTACTACTTTAATAGTATTAAAATATTAAACATATGTCAAGAGAATTATCCACAATAGGGGAAAATATCCGGTACCATAGAAAGAAACTTGGGCTTTCCCAAGATAAACTCTCAAAACTCGCCGAAGTGGCTTATAATACCGTTGTAAAAATTGAATCAGGCGAAAATCCCAATCCCACAATTGATACCTTAACTAAAATCGCCAAAGCCTTAGGTGTTTCTGTGGATAATTTATTAAAAATCCATGAAAATAAAATTTCTAAACAGTGTCAAATCTATAAGAGAAATTGAAGGAAAAATAAATCGAAACCTGTTTTGGATTTGTGGTGGAGTAACTATCGTAATAATGACAATGAAATTGGTTGAGTTTTTCAGCCGGGGTTTGTTTTCGCCAGTTGGCATGACTCTTCTTTATTTAGGCATTCTGATAATTTATTCTTTCCACAAAGAATTAATCAGATGGTTGGGGGAAAAAGGCAAAATAGAGAGGCAGGGAGAATATTTTGTCTACGGTTGGATTGGCTTTACTACCATTCTTTACGTTATTAATTTCTTTAGCAGAAACTACTTCAGCTATTCTTCAAAGGGAGAGCCCCTGACTATTCTTCAGGACATTTCATTAATAAGCTTGGAAGTGTTGGCCATATTTATTTTCACCCGCTGTTTAAAGATTTTAAAGATTTCCTTAGAAAAAAGAAAACAATCAGAGAAAGAGTAGCGCTTGGCAGGGGCTTCGTCGGAGAGCACTGCCTCGCTTCTCAAAAAACTTACTGATGTTTCCCGTGAAACTTTTAAATGAAATTTATCCTTAAAAGACCAAAGGGTAATATTCTTGATTTATTGAGGAGATCGGGTTACCATTTTCGGGCAAAGACCAAAGAAAGGGGTGAGTTGGTATTTTACCACCCTCTTGCCCCTGCCGGTTTCCCCAGGTTTCATCTTTTTTTAAAACCAGAGAAAGATAATTTAATTTTTAATCTTCACTTAGACCAGAAAAAACCGGTTTATAAAGGAACGCCGGCTCATAATGCTGAACATGAAGGATTGATGGTGAAGAAAGAAGCAAAAAGAATTAAGAAAGAATTGGGCCTGTAGTTCAGTGGTAGAACGCTCGCTTCGCATGCGAGAGATCGGCGGTTCAAATCCGCCCGGGTCCACTATAACATCGGCTCGAACCACATTTTGCTTGCCCCGTAGTGAACGCGAAGCGTTCTACTACTGGGGGTGAAAGAAATTTTTTCATATATTATGTCAGAAATTTCAGCGAAATTTCTGTTTTTATTATTTATATACTTGACATATTTGATAAATAGGTGTACAATCTAGGCAGACTGAAATTACGCAGAAAGGAGGAAACACAATGCTTAAGACAGATTTTCGTCCCCAGTTGGTTGTCAGAAACAAAGAAACTGGTTCTATCGGGGTGACATGTCGGGATCTTCCAGGACCGCTTAGCTGTGATGGGCCCGATGAGGTCAGCGTCGTCTACGACGGCACAACTGTTGCCTTGGGAACAGATTACCGGGCATTCGAAATTATGGGTCCGGAAAATGCAGTCGCTGATCTTAATAAATGTGGGACTGGGAAAGGCGAGGAAGCATGCATTTTCCTTGTCGTCGGACCCGATGGTGCCGAATGTCAAAGATTCGGAAATCTAAGGTGGGATCTTATTTTTCGGACGATGAACGCAAAACGGCAACCCGAAAAGCTCTTTCCAAAGTGTCAGCTCTCTTAAATCAAAGATGTGCAAAACATCTGCGATTGACCCGCTCGGTTTTTCGAGCGGGTCTTTATTTTATCTAGTTCAAAACGAGTTGGTTCTTTGTTTTTCCGAAATTTGCCGCCGAAGGTAAAATCTGATATGATTTTACTTAGCGAACTTCGTTCGCTAAAAAACTTGAAATTGTCAAAGTTCAGGATTTCGGTTCGGAATTCTTGGCCAAACCCTCGCCGCCGCAGGCGGCGAAATGCGTCCGAACTATTTTAAGAATAGTCCACCAAATTTCTATAGGCCAAACCTTAAATATCTACATGAAACATATTGATCCGCATGTTCACTGCCGGGACGGAAATGAGGCCCAAAAAACTAACATTGGCGAGGTTTCAAAAATAGCCACAAACTTAGGGATTGTGGCTATTTTTGATATGCCAAATACCGAGCCACCGATTTTAACCGAAAAAGATGTTCGGGCAAGATTGAGATTAGCTGAAAAAAGGGAGCCCACCCGCTGTGGCGGGTACCCGAAATATTTTCTTTACGTAGGACTAACCCCAAACGAAAATCAAATCAAAAAAGCGGCAAAACTTGTTGAAAATTATCCCCAGGTAATTGGTTTAAAACTTTATGCAGCAAAATCCGGAAAATTGGGAGTTTCACGTGAAACAGACCAAAAGAAAATCTATCGGATTTTGGCTGATTTAAACTATTTAGGGATATTGGCGGTTCATGCCGAAAAAGAAAAATATTTTAAACCCTGGCTCTGGAATCCGGAAAAACCCTGGACTCATAATTTGACCAGACCTGAAATTTCTGAAATTGAAGGGGTTAGAGACCAAATTCAATTTGCCAGAATTTCTCACCTTAAAGGGAATCTCCACATTTGCCACATAACCCTGCCGGAATCAGTAGATTTGGTTTTGGGGGCTAAAAAAGATTTAAGAATCACCTGCGGGGTAACCCCCCATCATATTTTATTTACCGAAAATATAATGAGAAAAAAGAACGGGATTTTGTTCAAAGTTAACCCGCCCTTGAGAGGGATTTCGAAAGTTACTAAATTGAGGGAGTATTTAAGACAGGGCAAAATTGACTGGATTGAATCAGACCACGCCCCCCATACATTAGAAGAAAAATTAAGTCCGCCTTACTTATCCGGCATTGCTTCATTACATCTTTATCCAAGAATTTTAAACTGGTTAAATTCTCAAAAAATGAGCAGGTCGGAAATAAAAAGTTTGACTTATTGGAACATAAAGAAAGTATTTAAAGAAAAACTCAAAGATTTGTAATTTTGGAAGTAATTAAAAATTTGTGCTATCATCTAATTGTTATTTAATCGTATCGGAATTTCAATAAATTGAAATTCCGACAGCACCAGAAACTATGTTTCGGTGCTGGACTGCGATAGGCACTCACCCGATACGACCCAGCACCGAGCTTTGCTCTGGTGCTGCCCGAAGGGAGATAGCGCACGAGCGAAGCGAGCGCCTATCTGGATTTGCTTTTGCGAAATTTTGAGGATGGAAAATGTTTAATGAAAAGAAAAATTTAAAAATTGGTTTTTTCCCTTTGCACAGTTTTGCCAGGCCGGGAGGAGTAAAAGAACATGTTTTAGCTTTGAACAAAGAATTTAAAAAGAGAGGTCTCCAAACAAAAATCATGGTTCCCAAAAGCCGTTCGCGGGAGAGATACGGCAAAGATATAAAACTCTTTGGGACTTCTTTTCTCGTTCCGATTGGCGGAACCCAGGTGGACTTTACGGTATGCTTTAGGCCGGGCAACATTGCTAAACTTTTAAAAAAGGAGAAATTTGATATTTTGCATTTTCAGAATTTTGGCTTCCATTCTTGGCAGATTTTACGAAAATCAGAGGCGGTAAATATTTTAACCTTTCACTCCGGTTATAACTTTAAGACCAACAAATTTTTTAAGGAACTGCCTCCCTCATTTAATCATTTCCTCGTTAATTGGCTCCAAAAAACTGTCAATGAAAGAATTGATGGCGTAATCGGGGTTGCTCCCTGTTGTTTAGATATTTTTAAAGATTTTCCGGGACCCAAAACGGTTATTCCTAACGGGATAGATATAAAAGAATTCAATCCTCAGAAGCCAAAAATTAAAAAATATTGTGACGGGAAAATAAACATTTTGTTTTTGGGACGAATTGAAGAGAAAAAGGGTCTAATTTATCTTCTCAATGCCTATAAAATTTTAAAAACCAAATTCAAAGATTTAAGATTGATTATTGTTGGAGAGGGTCCTCTAAAAGAAGATTGCCAAAATTTCGCAAACCGCAATAATTTAAAGACAGTTCATTTTGAGGGGGTTCCTCCCAGAAAAAAAAATCCCTCCTATTATGCCACAGCTGACATATTTTGCGCTCCGGCTATTTTTGGCGAGAGTTTCGGAATAGTCTTATTGGAGGCCATGGCTTCGGGAAAGCCGGTAGTTGCTTTTGCTAATCAGGGTTATAGGGGGGTATTGGAGGGTAAGGGAAAAAATTTTTTGGCAAATCCCAGGGATTGGCAAGGACTTGCCCAAAAATTAGAGATTTTGATTAAAAGTGAAGCTAAGAGAAAAGAAATGGCTGATTGGGGATTAAAAGAAGCTCAAAAATATTCTTGGGAGATTATTGCTGACCGGGTTTTAGACTTTTATAATGAGGTAATAAAACACAAAGAGAAAAAATTATGATACTTGATTTTTCCTGGCTAATTTTAAGTTATCTTTTGGGGTCTATTCCATTCGGTTACTTAATAGCTAAACGGCGAGGAGTAGATGTTTTAAAGGTGGGGACAAGGCAGATAGGAGGAACCAATGTTTTCCGGAATGTGGGGAAGTGGCCGGGAGTTTTAACCGGGCTTTTGGATATATCTAAAGGATTTGCAGCAGTCTGGGGAGCGCAAATACTGGGATTAGGACCTGAGGTTCAGGTATTTGGAGGGCTGGCAGCAATTGCCGGTCATAATTGGTCATGTTACTTAAAGTTTCGAGGAGGAAGAGGAATTGCCACTTTTTTTGGGGCAGCTTTTGCTTTAAATCCCTTAATTACCCTCTATTCTTTAATTCCGCTGATAGTAATTGGCTTTTTCTGGCATAGCACTCCAGCTACCTTGCTCACTTTTTTAGTTGCCATTTCTCTAAGCATCGTTTATAAAATAGATTTTCTGACTCTGTTTTTTAGTTTGGCCTTAGTTTTGATTTTGATAATAAGGCTGACCGGCAAAACCCAGGAAATTAAGTTTCCATCATCCAAAACTCAAATTATTTTTAATCGTTTAATTTTTGATAGGCCTCCGGGAGTGAAACCTTCCCCCCGCCCCGTTAGAAATTTATTTCGGGCGGGGCCCACTGGAAAATAAGAACCTGCCTCGCTCAGCTCGGCAATCTGCTTCGGAGAACCGCTCGTTTCTTCCAGCGAGAAACTCGCTTAGTCCTCGCGAGTTTTCGCCGATGAAATCGGCGAACCAAGCAAACTCGCTCCGGATGTTCTCCTCAGCAGTTTGCCTCGCTCAGCTCTGGCAGAACCTTGATTTGCTAAGGTATAAAAACATACTTAAATTAAAAACCAAATAATTTTATGGCACTTCCCAGACGAGTAAAAAAAATTGGGAAAATGGCTCGAGGAGCTTCATTTAGGGTTGGAGCAGGAGTAAGAAAATTAAGTAAGACGCCGGAAATGAAAATGGTTCAAGCTCCAATTTGGGCAATAAAAAAAATAATCGAAAGACCAGAAGAAAAAAAAGTGGAAACGATAGAGATTTTTGATTTAAAGAAACTTTTAAGCGGAGCCTGTCAAAATGTGGTTTTGCACCAGGAAGAAATTAATAAAATTAATGTTTTCCCGGTCGCCGACAGGGATACCGGCTATAATTTAGCAGCAACCTTGCTGGGAATAGAGGGGGCAATAGCTGATAGAGAATATAAAAATCGCATTAAGTTTATAAAAGATATCCGGGAAGCGACAATGATGAATGCCCGGGGAAATGCCGGGATGATAACCGCCGGGTTTTTACTTGGGTTTTTGGACTCGATTAAGTTTCGAAAACACATTGATTCGATTTTGTTAGCCAAAGCGATGAAAAAAGGAAAAAGCCGGGCCTGGCAATCAATCGAAAAGCCGGTGGAGGGTACAATTTTAGACGTAATGAATGCCTCTTCAGATAAAAGCTGGGAAATAAGAAGAAAAGAAAAAAATATTATAAAAATTTTAGAAGAATGCATAAAAGTTGGGAAATCAGCCCTGGCCGAAACCAAAGAGAAGTTAGAGGTTTTAAAAAGACATGACGTAGTAGATGCCGGAGGATTGGGATTTTTAAAAATTTTGGAGGGATGGCTTATAGTTCTAAAAGAGGGAGCTCTCCAAGAAGAAAAAACTTTTTTTTCTTCGGCTTTCGCCTCCGACGATATAGAAATCTCCGAATATCGATACTGTCTTACTGCTTTTTCCGGAAAGAAAATCAGAACTGAAGAAATAAGAAATAAAATTTCAGGCCTTGGAGGGAGCGTTGAGTTTTTAGAAAGTAACCCCGGGATTAAGTTTCACATCCATACTAATTTTCCGGAAAAAATAAAAGAAAGGGTTGAAAAAATTGAAAAGTTTAGTTTCAACATAGAAGACATGGAAAAACAGTTTTTGACGGTAAAGAAAAAGCCGGTCGGCTTGGTGGTCGGGGAAACCGCTGTTTTGCCCAAAGACTTTTTAAAAAAATATCAAATAGAAGAAGTTCCTTTCCCGATAAATTTTCCCGAAGGTGAAAAAATTTCCGGTAAAAATCTTTATGAAAAAATGAGAAAAGCCAAAATCCTACCCACCACTGCCGCCAGTCCTTTTGGAAATTATCTGGTCTGTTATAAAAAAGCTTTGAAAAATTTTGAAAAGATATTAGTTATAACTCCCTCCTGTAAGATTTCCGCTTCCTATGCTCAGGCTAGGATTGCCAGAGCAATTTTACGTCGGGTAAAGAAAAATATTTTTGCTTTTGATTGTTTTTTAGTTGATGCCGGAGAAGGCATAATGGCTGCAAGATCTCAAGAGTTGATTAATGGGGGAAAAACCCTCGAAGAGATTTTAGAAGAATTAAAAAGATTTTCACCCCAGGTTAGATTTTTGCTAATGGTAGAGGATTTGAAATTTTTGATTAAAGGAGGAAGGTTAAAAGTGCCCCCATTTATGATTCCGGTTTTTAGTTTCTTGGGCAAAACAGGAATTCGTCCCCTGATTACTCTTAAAGAAGGAAAACTGAAATTTGCCTCAATAAAATTTGGAGTAAAAGATGCAGCCAAATGTTTAATAAAAGAGATAAAGAAGCAAAGTCGGTCCAACCCGGTTAGAGCAGTTATTACCCATGCCGATAATGAAAAATCAGCCCTGGCTCTTAAAGAAGAGATAGAAAAAGAGGGAGGAGAGGTTCTCTATGTTTCATCGGTTTCGACGGCAGTCGGAGTTCATGCGGGTCCCGGAACTCTAATTGTTGCTTTCCACCCCATACAATAAAATTTTGTTGCCAATCTTCAAATTTTCTAGATACCTAATTCGGACAAAGAGTTGACCCCGCACCTTTTCCAGCCGGCATTCTCCAGGATACTATTTTTGTCAAGGCGAAGCCGCCTTACGGCTTATCTTCTCATATGAAAAATGTCTAT
>Ga0210028_1003222_pt1 | contig 12500 bp, 7 predicted proteins | sample CryGeymeta201513_FD_185468 | JGI IMG/M metagenome (GOLD analysis project Ga0210028, IMG submission 185468) | Groundwater microbial communities from Crystal Geyser aquifers in Utah, USA - Crystal Geyser metaG 2015-13 (SPAdes) (version 2) | ecosystem: Environmental > Aquatic > Deep subsurface >...
GACAAGTACTACCGGGCCTTCAACATCTTGAACTACGAGGTTTGATCCGATGACGATTTCGATGCGCGACATTTTTGAAAAGCCCGTCGACCGCGCCATTGATGGCGTCATCAAGGCTGACGATGAGACGAGCCTGCGGGTCGAACTCGACGAATATGTCATCACCAGCGAAATCGGGCTACGGCTGGAACATTTCCTCGAGGCCTACAACAACTACAAGACCGCGAATGGTGTCTGGATTTCCGGCTTTTTTGGTTCGGGCAAGTCGCATCTTTTGAAGATGCTGGCCTTGCTGCTGGAGAACCGCGAGGTCGATGGTGTCAGGGCCTTCGACATCTTCGCTGAGAAGCTGAAGGACGAGCCCATGCTGGCCGGTGCCTTGCGCAAGGCTGTGTCGATCCCCTCGAAGTCAATCCTGTTCAACATCGACCAGAAGGCCGATGTGATCTCGAAAACGGACGTCGATGCCCTGTTGTCTGTGTTCCAAAAGGTCTTCGACGAAATGTGCGGCTACTTTGGCAAGCAGCCACATATCGCACAATTCGAGCGGCAGTTGGATGAACGCGGGCAGTTTGGGGCCTTCAAGGCGGCGTTTCAGGAAATCTCCGGAAAGCCCTGGGAGACGCGCGGCCGTGAAGAGGCGCTGCTTGAGATGCGCAGCATTGCCGAAGCTTTTGCACGGGCGACAGGCTCTGATCTTGCTGATGCCAAAGACATTCTCTCACAGTACCGCAAGGACACACGGGTTTCGATCGAGGATTTCGCCAACATGGTGAAGGCCTGGATCGACCGACAGATCCCGAACTTCCGTTTGAATTTTTTTGTTGATGAGGTCGGCCAGTACATTGCTGACAACGTCAAGCTGATGACAAACCTGCAGACCATTGCTGAAAGCCTGAACACGAAGTGCAAAGGTCAGGCTTGGCTCATCGTCACAGCGCAGCAGGCGATCACCGAAGTTGTCGGTGATCTGACAGCGCAGCAGGAAAACGACTTCTCCAAAATCCAGGCTCGGTTCAGCAACCGCATGCCCTTGAACTCGGCCGATGTGGCTGAGGTCATTCAAAAGCGCCTGTTGTCGAAAACAGACGCGGCCGAAATCATGCTGGGCAACCTGCACGATAAGGAAGAGAACAATCTAAAGACCTTGTTCGACTTTGCGGATGGCTCGATCAGGTTGAAGAACTACCGGGACCGCAAGCATTTCATCGCAAGCTACCCGTTCCCCCCCTATCAATACACGCTCTTCCAGATGGCGATCGTCTCGCTTTCACAGCATAACGCGTTCGAAGGTAAGCACAGCTCGGTCGGAGAGCGCTCGATGCTGGGCGTGTTCCAAGAGGTGACAAAATCCATGGCGGACCGCCCGGTCGGAGGCCTTTCCACCTTCGATCTGATGTTTGAGGGCATCCGCACGGCGCTGAAATCCGCAGTGCAGCAGTCGATCCAGATTGCCGAGAAAAACTTGGATGATGCCTTTGCGGTTCGGGTGCTGAAGGCGTTATTTCTTGTCAAATACGTCAAGGAATTCAAGCCGACGGTCCGCAATATCAGCATTCTGCTGCTGGCGGAATTCGATGCTGATCAGGGGGGGCAGCGCCGCAAGATCGAGGAGGCTTTGAGCCTTCTGGAGCGCAACACTTATATTCAGCGCAATGGTGAGATCTATGAATTCCTGACCAACGAGGAGAAGGACGTCGAAGCCGAGATCAAGACGCTTGATGTCGATCCGACCGAGATCAACAAGGAGATGGAAACCCTCGCGTTCGACATGATCCTGCGCCACCGCAAGATCAAGCATCTGGCGACGGGCTATGAATATGCTTTCAGCCGCAAGCTCGACGACCATCTGATGGGGCGGGAATACGAGCTGTCAATCAACATCATCAGCCCCTTCAATGACGACGCTGCGGCACCTGACGCCGTGCGCATGCGCAATATGGGGCGCGAAGAACTGGCCATCGTGCTGCAGCCGGATGTCCGTTTTATCCGGGACCTGACTCTGTTTCGGCAGACCGATAAGTTCATCCGGCAATCGCGCAGTGGCTCGCCGCAGCCTGATCGTGAACGGATCATCACGGAAAAGGGTGAGCAGAATGGGCGCCGTGCGAAAGACCTTGAGCTGCGGCTGCGCAAGCTGATGGCGGCCGCACGTCTTTTCGTCCGCGGCGATGAACTCGATATCGGCGGTGACGAGCCGCAGGACCGCGTCGTGAAGGCGTTCCAAGCCCTCATCGACAAGGTCTATGTCAACCTGCCGATGCTGCGCGGGGTGAGTTATGTCGAAGCTGATATCGCCAAGGCTGCCAACCCGACCGGCGGTCTGTTCGGAGATACCGGCACCGGCCTGACCGAGGCCGAGCAGGATGTTCTGAACCACGTTCAGGCGCAGTTCCGCACAGGGGTAAAGGTCTCGGCCAAGTATCTGACCGAGCGCTTCGGTGCAAAGCCCTATGGCTGGCCGACAGTGGCGACACTGTGCCTTGCAGGCAGCCTTTCCGGAAAAGGCAAGTGTGAGGCCCGGTCAGATGGCACTCCGCTGGAAGGAGCCGAACTGGCCCAGGCACTGAACAACAGCCACATGCTGGGCAATATCCTTCTGACCCCGCAGCTGGAGTTCAAGTCGTCGCAGATCCGCGCCGCGAAGGACCTGTACACAGAGCTGTTCGGCCTGCCCGCCGACGGCTCGGATGCGCGGGTTCTGGGTGGTGAATGGGCCGAGAGCATTCGCAAGCTCGCCGACGAGCTCAGCCAACACGTCACCGAAACGCACCGGTATCCGTTCCTCGCGGCTCTCGAGCCGTTTCGCGATCAGATCGTCGCCATGACGGGCAAGCCCGCCACCTGGTACATCACCGAACCGGTGAACCAGGAAAATGCGCTGCTCGATGCCAAGGGGGACATCCTCGACAAGATCCGCAGCTTCATGGGCGGGGCGCAGCGCGAAATCTATGACGACGTCCGCGACTTCCTGCAGACGCAAGAGGCCAACATCGGCTACGTCGATGCCGCTGCAGGGGAAAAGCTGCGTGCCGCATTGCGCGATCCCGATTGCTACAAGGGCAGCGTCATCCAGTCCTTGAAATCCGATCTCTACGCCCTGAAGGACAAGGTCGAACTCGACGTGCTCAAGGAACGCAAGGCGGTGATCGCGGCGGTGGATGAATGCGCCGACAAGGTCGCCCGGACGGCCGAGTTTCTGGCCCTCACCCCCGAACAGCAAGACAAGATCCGCCACAGCCTTGACACCCACAAGGCCGGGCTGGACACGGTCACGATGATCCCGATCCTGCGCGACCGGGCGAATGGCGCGCGCTCCAGCCTGATGCAGCGGATGCTGGCGGATATCGCGCGCATGGCGCAGCCCGCCGCTCTGGCACCGGCCACCCCGGGCTTGAACGACCGGCACGCTCCGGACCCCAAGCCCCCCACCTACATCAACGCCGCCGACATCAAGGTCGCTTACCCCAAGCCCTACCTGGCCGAAGAGGCCGATGTTGACCAATACGTGAATGAGCTGCGCAAGACCCTGATGGCCGCGATTCAGCAGGGCAAGAAGGTGATCGTCTGATGGATACCAATGCCCTGAAGAAGTTTGCCCAAGCCGCGCGCAACCTTCTGTTGGGTCAGGTCACCGCGAAACTGGCGGTCGTCATTGACCCGGCCTCGCCCGCGCGCCGCGAACATCCTGCGGCGTTGAAGAACCTCGACGCCGCCATTGCGCAGCACGGCAAGACCCAGGTCATCGAACAAATCGCCTATACCTGGTTCAACCGCTTTACGGCTTTGCGCTTCATGGATGTGAACGGCTACACCAACCCGCGCGTGGTCTCGCCTGCTGACGGGGCCACCCGGCCTGAAATCCTGGCCGAGGCGATGGCGGGCAACCTGCCCGAAGGCGCGCCCGCTACGCTCAAAGCCCTGCTCGATGGCCGCACGCCCTCGAACGACCCGCAGGCCGAGGCGTATCGTGCGCTGCTGGTCCATGCCTGCAACCAGTGGCATGGCCCCATGCCCTTCCTGTTTGAACAGATCGACGACTATACCGAACTGCTGATGCCCGAGGATCTGCTCTCGCCCAGCTCCATCCTTGCCGAACTGCGCAAGGCGATGACCGAGGACGCCTGCGCGGATGTCGAGATCATCGGCTGGCTTTACCAGTTCTACATCTCGGAAAAGAAGGATCAGGTCTTTGCGGGGCTGAAGAAGAACGTCAAGATCACGGCGGAAAACATCCCCGCCGCGACGCAACTGTTCACCCCGCACTGGATCGTGCGCTATCTGGTGGAAAATTCGCTGGGGCGGCTGTGGCTGCTGAACCGGCCGGGGTCGAAACTGGCCGAGCGGATGGACTATTACATCGCGCCGGAAGAACCCGAGACGGATTTTCTGAAGATCGGCAAACCCGAGGAGATCAAGGTCTGCGATCCCGCCTGCGGGTCGGGGCACATGCTGACCTATGCCTTCGACCTGCTGCACGCGATCTATGAGGAAGAGGGGTATGAGGCCGACCGCATCCCCGCGCTGATCCTGACCCACAACCTGCACGGGGTCGAGATTGATGACCGCGCGGGCGCGTTGGCGGCGTTTGCGCTGGTGATGAAGGCGGCGGCACGGCTGGGGCGGGCGGTCTGGCGATTGTGGAATCGGCTGTTGCGGCACAGGCAAACCTGGCGTGATGGCGCGCACTGCGAAACCGCCTGACCGGGGCCTGCGCCGGCTGGAAAGAACCTGGAGCAGGCTGTCGCGTGATTTACGCGGAAAACCGGATTCCACTTTTCCGCATCACGCTAATCCACGTCTTGCTTCGCCCCGTAGCCGCCGGCGGTGGGGGTGATAACGGTCACGGCCTCGCCTGCCTCCAGCACGGTTTGGGCGCAGGCGGGCAGAACCTCGATCTGCCCGTCGTTGCGCCGCACTTCGGTGCGACCCGGCAGGCCATTGCCGCCGCCGTTGATGCCGGCCGGGGGGCGGATGCGGTGCGATGACAGCATCGCGCAATCCATCCGCTCCAGAAACCGGATCGTCCGGCGGGTGCCGTCACCGGCTGCAAATGCGCCGCGACCACCCGAGTCGGGGCGCAGCGCGAATTGTTCCAGCAGCACCGGAAAGCGCAGCTCCAGAATTTCGGGGTCGGTCAGGCGCGAATTGGTCATGTGGACATGCACCCCCGAGGTGCCGGCAAAACCGCGCCCGTCGTTCATCCGCCCGGCCGGGCTGCCCGAACACAGGGTCTCGTAATACTGGTAGGTTTCATTGCCGAAGGTCAGGTTGTTCATCGTGCCCTGGCTGTTGGCCATTGCCCCCAGGGCCCCGAAGATCGCGTTGGTGACATGCTGCGATGTCTCGACATTGCCCGCCACCACCGCTGCCGGATAGCGCGGCGCCAGCATCGAGCCGTCGGGGATCACGATCTCGATCGGGCGCAGGCAACCGGCGTTCATCGGGATCGGCGCTTCCACCATCACCCGGAAACAGTAAAGCACCGCGGCGCGGGTCACCGGCTCGGGGGCGTTGAAGTTGTTGGCCGCCGACGGCGACGTGCCAGTGAAATCTACCCTGGCGCGGCGGGCGGCGCGGTCTACCGTGATCGCCACCTTGATCACCTGGCCGGTGTCGGTGGGGTATTCGTAGCTGCAATCCTGCAACCGCCCGATCAGCCGCGCCACCTCTTCGGCGGCGTTGTCCTGAACATGGCGCATGTAGGCGCGCACCACCTCGATGCCGAAATCGGCCACCATCTTGCCCAACTCGGCGGCACCGCGGGCGTTGGCGGCGATCTGGGCCTTCAGGTCGGCGATGTTCTGCACCACATTGCGCACCGGCCAGGGATGATCAAGCAGCAGCGCGCGCAGCTCGGACTCGCGAAATACCCCCTGATCGAGCAGTCGGAAGTTGTCGATCAGCACGCCTTCCTCGTCGACGGTGGTGGCCAGCGGTGTCATTGATCCCGGCGCGGTGCCGCCGACATCGGCGTGATGGCCGCGCGCCGCCACCCAGAATCGCACGTCTTGCCCGGCCTCGTCGAAAACCGGGGTGACGACGGTAATATCGGGCAGATGGGTGCCGCCGTTATAGGGGGCGTTCAGCGCGAAGACATCGCCGGGATGGATCGCCCCGGCATTCAGCCGGATCACGGTTTCAACCGAGCGGTCCATCGAGCCAAGATGCACCGGCATATGTGGCGCATTGGCCACCAGCGCCCCGGTTTCGTCAAATACCGCACAGGAGAAATCCAGCCGTTCCTTGATGTTGACCGAATGGGCGGTGTTTTGCAGCGCGATGCCCATCTGCTCGGCAATGTTCATGAACAGGTTGTTGAACACCTCCAGCAGGATAGGGTCTGCGGCTTTTGTGCCCGCCGCAATCGCCCGCGCCCTGGCCTGGTGGCGCTTCAGCAGCACATGGTCGCGCCCGGTGATGCGCGCGCTCCAGCCCGGCTCGACCACGATGGTCTGATTGGCCTCGATGATCAACGCCGGCCCGGTGATACGGTGGCCGGGGGCCAGCGCCTCGCGGCGAAAGATGCCCGCCTTGTGCCAGCCGCCGCCGCAATAAAGCCGCCTGGTGATCGTGGTGGTGGCTGCGGTTTCGGGCGGCGTGGCGACGGGGCTGTCATCGCGTGTCGCGGCACGTTCGACGCCCTCGACCTCGACCGCCTCGACCGTCACCGGCTTGTCGGGGCTGATGAAGCCGAACTGCGCCTTGTGCAGGGCCTCGAACCCGGCACGGGCCGCCGTCAGATCGCCGTCAAATGCCACCTGCAAGGCGGTATCGGTGCCGTCATAACGCAGGTGCAACCGGGTCGCGGTGGTCAGCTCGGTGATGCCCTGCGCCGCCAGATCGGCGCGCACCGCTGCGCCGAGCGTCTTGATCAGCGCGCTGATGGCGGTGCGGCTTGCAGCCTCCAGCGGCCGCACCAGCCCTTGCTGGCGGCTGGCCGAAACCGTGGCAAGGCCAATGCCGTAGGCCGAGAGCAGGCCCGATAGCGGGTGGATCAGGATCGAGTCCATCCCCAGGGCATCGGCCACCAGGCAGGCATGTTGCCCGCCCGCCCCGCCAAACGAATTGAGCAGATAACGCGTCACGTCATAGCCGCGCTGCACACTGATTTTCTTCACCGCGTTGGCCATGTTTTCCACGGCAATGCGGATGAAGCCCTCGGCAATTTCTTCCGGGCTGCGGCCTTCGCCGCTGGTCGCGGCAATCGCGGCAAAGCCGGCGGTAACGGTGTCACGGTCAAGCGGTTGATCCTGCGTCGGGCCGAAGATGGCGGGGAAGAACTCGGGGTTGAGCTTGCCCAGCATGACGTTGGCATCGGTCAGCGTCAGCGGCCCGCCGCGCCGGTAGCAGGCCGGGCCAGGGGCAGCCCCGGCGCTGTCAGGCCCGACGCGAAAGCGCCCCGGCTCAGCATGCAGCACCGAGCCGCCGCCTGCTGCAACCGTGTGAATGCGCATCATCGGCGCGCGGATGCGCACCCCCGCCACCTCGGTATCGAAGGCCCGTTCATAGGCACCCGCTGCATGGGCGACATCGGTGCTGGTGCCGCCCATGTCAAAGCCGATCACCCGGTCGAACCCGGCCTGACGCGCGGTTTTCACCATGCCGACAACGCCGCCGGCCGGCCCGGAAAGGATGGCATCCTTGCCCTGAAACATCTCGGCCGCGGTCATGCCGCCCGACGACATCATGAATTGCAGCGTCGGCCCCGGCTGGTCGGGCGGGGTTGCGCCCAGGGCCGCCGCCACCCGCGCCACATATCGGCGCAGGATGGGCGAGAGATAGGCATCGACGACCGTGGTATCGCCGCGCCCGACCAGTTTGATCAGCGGCGAAACCTCGTGGCTGACCGAGACCTGGCCAAAGCCCGCTCCGCGCACCGCCTCGGCCAGCGCCGCCTCATGCGCCGGATTGCGCCAGGCGTGCATCAGCACGATCGCCACCGCGTCGATCCCAGCCGCGCGGGCAGCCGCCAGCGGCGCGGCCAGCCCGGTCAGATCAAGCGGGCGTTCCACCGTGCCATCAGCGCGCAGCCGCTCGTCAACTTCGATCACCTGCCGGTAAAGCTGCTCCGGCAGGATGATTTCCTTGGCAAAGATATCCGGCCGCGCCTGATAGGCGATGCGCAGCGCATCGCGAAAGCCTCGGGTGATCAGCAAAAGCGTCGCATCGCCCTCGCGTTCGAGCAGCGCGTTGGTGGCCACCGTGGTGCCCATCTTGACCGTGCCGACCCGCGCGGGCGCGATTGCGGCGCCGGGGGCCACCTGCAAGAGGCGGCGAATACCCTCGACGGCGGCATCGTCATAGCTTTCGGGGTTTTCCGACAGCAGCTTCAGCGGGTGCAGCCCGCCGTCGGGAGCACGTCCGACGACATCGGTGAAGGTGCCGCCGCGGTCGATCCAGAAATCCCACCGCTCCAGGTTTTCCGCCGCTGCCTTGAACATGCCATCGCCCCCGTTGCTGCCCAGCCCGGGAGGGCGCGGCCATTCGTTCATAAATTCTTGACAAACTACAAACGAATCGTCAACCATCAAGTGAAGCCGAAAAAACGGCACATCGCCCGAAACTTCGGGTCTGCCCCAAAGGGGCGGATTTTCAGATCACACTCAGGGAGACGACAATGATCAGCCAGAAGAAACGTGCAATCCTTGCCGCGGCGTTTGCCGTTCTTGCCGCACCGGCACTTGCCCAGACCAACTGGGACATGCCGACACCCTACGGTGACGCGGTATTTCACACCCAGAATGTCATCCAGTTTGCCGATGACGTGCGTGCGGCGACCGATGGTGCGCTGACCATCACCGTGCATTCGGCGGGCTCGCTGTTCGGACATGCCGAAATCAAGGACAGCGTGCGGCGCGGTCTGGCACCGATCGGCGAGATTCTGATGTCGCGGCTTGCCAATGAAGACCCGGTGTTCGGGGTCGACAGCATTCCGTTCCTTGCCGCAAGCTATGACGAGGCCGAGGCGCTCTGGACCGCGTCGCGCGCGGCAGTTAGCGAAAAACTGACAGCACAGGGGCTGACGCTGCTTTATGCGGTGCCGTGGCCGGGGCAGAGCCTGTTCCTGCGTCAACCGCTTGAGGATGTGGCCGACATGCGCGGCGTCAGCTTCCGCGCCTACAATGCCGCGACCGAGCGGCTGGCGCAACTGATGGGCGCGGTGCCGACTCAGGTGGAAGCCGGCGATATTCCGACCGCGTTTTCCACCGGTCGGGTGGCGGCGATGATCACCTCGCCCTCGACCGGGGTCAGCAGTCAGGCGTGGGACTACACCAGCCATTATATCGACACGCAGGCCTGGCTGCCCAAGAACATGGTCTTTGTGAACAGCGCCGCGCTGGCGGCCTTGCCCGCGGATCAGCAGGCCGCCGTCCTTGCCGCTGCCGCCGTGGCCGAGACGCGGGGCTGGGAAATGTCGCGCGCTGAAACCACGACCCAGGTTGCGGCGCTTGCCGCGCATGGCATGACCGTGTCGCTGCCTTCGGCGGGCCTCTCCGAGGCGCTGCAACAGATCGGAGCAACGATGACCGCCGAATGGCTGCAACAGGCCGGGGCCGAGGGTCAGGCTGTGATCGACGCCTATCGCGGCAAGTGATCCGACCGGCAGGCGGGGGCACGGCCTTCGCCTGTTTTCTGCTGCATGAATTCAACCAAGGGGCGGCGCGATGCGCAGAGTTCTGAACGGGCTTTATGGCGCGGCGCTGCTGGGGGCCTGTCTTGCCATGGTCGCGATTGCGGTGCTGGTTCTGGTGCAGGTTCTGGGCCGCATCATCGACCGCGGCGCGCTGCTGGCCGGGCGCGAGCCGATCGGCATTGCGGTGCCGTCGCTGGCCGAAATTGGCGGGTTTCTGTTTGTCGCCGCCGCCAGTCTGGCCTTGGCCGCCACCTTGCGGGCGGCGGGCCATGTGCGGGTGACGCTGCTCTTGCGCCTCGGCAGGCCGGGGCTGGAACGCGGGCTGACGCTGGTGGTGCTGGTGCTGGCGGTCGGGCTGGCGGGTTTTGCCACCTGGCACGCCGGCGCACAGGCGCTCGACAGCTATCAGTTCAACAGCCTGTCCTATGGCATGATCCGGGTGCCGCTGTGGATACCGCAAGGGGTGATGACGCTCGGCTTTGGCATCTTCTGGATTGCGCTGGTTGACGAGACGGTGACGGCACTGCGCGGCCATGCCCCGGCGTTCCGGCGCGCCGAGGAAAGCCGAGAAACCGGCGCGGGGCAGTGATGGATATCACCCTTTTGTCGGCGATTCTGGTGCTGGTGCTGTTTGGGCTGTTGCTGAGCGGGCTGTGGGTCGGCTTTGCCCTGCTGGCGGTCGGGCTGGTGGCGTTGCAGCTTGCCAGTCCGGCCCCGGCCGGGATGGTGTTTGCCACCAAGGTCTGGGGCTCGCTGAATGTCTGGGATCTGACGGCGCTGCCGATGTTCATCTGGATGGGCGAAATTCTGTTTCGTTCGCGGCTGTCGACCGACATGTTTTCCGGGCTGGCCCCGCTGACCCGCCGCCTGCCGGGCGGCCTGCTGCATGTCAATATTCTGGGATGCGCGCTGTTTGCCGCGCTGTCGGGGTCTTCGGCGGCAACCACCGCCACGGTGGGGCGGATGTCGCTGCCCGAGCTTCAGGCGCGCGGTTACGACATGCGCATGGCCATCGGCACGCTTGCCGGGGCCGGCACTTTCGGCTTTCTGATCCCGCCGTCGATTATCCTGATCGTCTATGGCGCGGCCACCGAGCAAAGCATTGCGCGGCTGTTTCTGGCCGGGGTGGTGCCGGGGCTGATGCTGGCAGGGCTGTTTTCAGGCTATGTGGCGCTGTGGTCGTTGCTCAACCGCGGCCGGATGCCGCCGCCCGAGCCGCGCCCCAGCCTTGCCGACCGGCTGCGCGCGGCGGCGTTGCTGGCACCGGTGATCGTGTTGATCGTCGCGGTGATCGGCTCGATCTATGGCGGACTTGCCTCGCCGACCGAGGCGGCGGTGATCGGGGTGGTGGGGGCGCTGGCGCTGGCCGCCATGACCGGCGGGCTTAGCCGTGGGGCGGCCTTCGACAGCCTGCGCGGCGCGGCGATAACCACCTGCATGATCGGTTTCATCCTGACCGGGGCGTCGTTTCTGACGGTGGCGATGGGCTATACCGGTATTCCGCGCAGTTTGGCAGGCTGGATCGGGCAGCAGGGCTATTCGCAACTGGCGCTGTTGTCGGCGCTGATGGTGTTCTTCATCGTGCTGGGGTTCTTTCTCGACGGCATTTCGATCGTGGTGCTGACCACCTCGGTCATCCTGCCGATGGTGCTGGCGGCGGGTATCGACCCGATCTGGTTCGGCATCTTTCTGGTGCTTGTGGTCGAGATGAGCCAGATCACCCCGCCGGTCGGCTTCAACCTGTTCGTGCTGCAAGCCATCACCGGTCGCGGTATCTTCGAGATTGCCCGCTACGCGCTGCCGTTCTTTCTGATCCTTGTTCTTGCCACCGCCATTCTGGCCCTGTTCCCGGAGATCGCCCTATGGCTTCCCAGCACGATGCTGAACCGCTGATCCGCGACGCGGTCGGCCCGGTGGTATCGTCGGCGCATCTGGCGCGGTCGCGGCTGCCGGCGCTGTCGGAATACGAGTTTGCCCTGACCATGGCCAACCATGCCTTTCAGCGCTGGATGATGCGTTGCATGGTGGCGGCGGGCGGGCCGGCGATGTCGCCGCTTGAAGTGCTGATCCTGCATCTGGTCAACCATCGCGAGCGGCCCAAGACCCTGGCCGACATCTGCCTGGTGCTGAGCATCGAGGATACCCATCTGGCGACCTATGCCATCAAGAAACTGGTCGAGCACCACCTGGTGCATGCGGGGCGCACCGGCAAGGAAAAGACCGTTGCCATCACCGAGGCCGGAGCCGCGCTGTGCATCCGCTATGGCGAGGTCCGCGAAACGCTGGTGGTGCGCGCCGCGCAGCAGATTGGCCAGGACCCGGCAGAGCTGTCGCGCATGGCCGAACGGATGCGGGCGCTGTCGGGGGTCTATGATCAGGCCGCCCGGGCGGCGGCGGCGCTTTAGCCGATGGGGGGGCTGCTGGCGGGCCTTGGCTGGTGCGCGCGCCACGGGCGGCTGGCGCTGGTTGCCGGGCTGGTCGGCGGCGTGGCCTGGCCGGCGCTCGCCGAGGCGATGCGCCCGACCATCACGCCGCTGGTGGTGGCGCTGCTGTTTCTGGCGGTGCTGCGGCTGGGCCCGGCGGGGATGCGCGCCGGCCTCAGCGGGCTGGGCCTGGCACTGCGGCTGGCGCTGGTGTTGCAACTGGCGCTGCCGCTGGCCGCGATCGGGGTTTGTTCGGCGCTGGGCATCATGGCGCAGCCGCTGGCAATGGGGGTGGCCTTGATGCTGGCCGCCGCGCCGATCACCGGCAGTCCGCATATCGCCTGGATGGTCGGTGCCGACCCGGCCCCGGCGCTGCGCCAGATGGTGGTGGGCACGGCGCTGCTGCCGCTGACGGCGCTGCCGGTGTTCTGGCTGCTGCC
>Ga0210028_1003249_pt1 | contig 12453 bp, 5 predicted proteins | sample CryGeymeta201513_FD_185468 | JGI IMG/M metagenome (GOLD analysis project Ga0210028, IMG submission 185468) | Groundwater microbial communities from Crystal Geyser aquifers in Utah, USA - Crystal Geyser metaG 2015-13 (SPAdes) (version 2) | ecosystem: Environmental > Aquatic > Deep subsurface >...
TTTTGATTTTGTTGTTGTTTTTGTTTTTTCCATGTAAATGCAGTTTTTTAAATTATTAATAAATTAAATTAAGAATGCAAATTTACAAATTTTAGTCGGGGGAAAAATAAATTTTAATGATTTATAATAAAAAATGTTAAATCGTTAATATACAACAAATTAATGTTTTATGTTTCACAACATTTATTTTGCATGTTGTAGATAATAAGAGAAATAATAAAACAAAACCGACTAAATAGTGTCTGTCCATAAATTTTTATATTTTGATTTTTACTGGTTTATTATTCTAATACTAAAGCATGTAAACCGTTGAAAATCAAAACTCTCTTCAAGACAATATTATTATGTAAAAATTATATTAATAATTAATGGTTAATAATTAAATTATTTCTGTTTTTTTTTCTGCAATTATTATATAATTTTGCTGTGAAAAAAAATAAGATTATGCTTATTATTTCAATAAAATTCAAGGTTTTAATATAAATAAAAAAATAAATTATTATGGATTATGCAGAAAAATTTGAAAATGTAAGTGTTCTTGGAGCTGCCGGAAAAATGGGCAGTGGTATTCTTATGCTTACGGCTTTTGAAATGGCCAATTTAAGTCTAAAGCCCGAGAATAAAGGAAAAACATTTACTTTACATGCAATTGATGTTTCGCAGGAAGCATTGAGTGGTTTGTTAAAAAACATTAAAAGTCAGGTCTTAAAAAATGCCGAAAAAAACATAGTTCAATTAAGGAAAGTTTATGCCAACCGAGCCGATTTAATTGAAAATATTGATATTATTAACCAGTATATTGGCGATGTGTTGAAACTAATTGTACCGCACACTCATATTGAGGCAAGTTATAAATCGACATTAATTTTTGAGGCAATAAAAGAAGACCCTGATTTAAAAGTTAAAGTATTTAAAAAAATTAATGAAATTAATACTTTAAAACCGTGGTTTTTTACTAACACTTCATCAATTCCAATAAGTTATATTGATAAAGAGGCAAAACTTGAAGGCAGAATTTTAGGTGTGCATTTTTATAACCCACCTGCCGTTCAGAAATTAGTAGAAGTTATTAAATCGGAAAATACTAAACCTGAACTTCATGAATTTGCAAGCATGCTAATAAAAAATTTAAGAAAAATTGAAGTTCCGTCTTACGATAAAGCCGGATTTATTGGCAACGGACATTTTATGCGAGATGCCCTTTATGGAATGGAACAAGCTACAAAATTATCAGTCGAAATGCCTTTTGTTGAGGCAATTTATGATATTAATAAAATAACACAGGATTATTTAATTCGCCCAATGGGAATTTTTCAATTAATTGATTATGTTGGCATTGATGTTTGTCAGTACATAATGAAAGTTATGAAACCTTATGTAAAAGATGAAAATATTCATAGCCCGCTGCTTGATAAATTTATGGAACTTGGTGTTAAAGGCGGTCAAAATGCTAATGGTTCGCAAAAAGACGGTTTCTTAAAATATGATAAAGGAAAACCTGTTGCAATATACGACCCTGCTCAAAAACAATATGTAGCAATTTCAGATATTTCTGCAAAATGCGAACAAAAATTAGGTGCAATGCCTGCAACAGTTAAGCCATGGAAAGTTGTTGTTGGAAATCCGGCAAAAGAAGAAATACTTAAAAAATATTTTGCAGAATTAAAAACAATGGACACAATTGGAGCTAATCTTGCAAGAAATTATGCAAAACGCTCAAAAGAAATTGGCGTTAAATTAGTTAGTAATAAAGTTGCTTATTGCGATAAAGATGTAAACACAGTGTTGCTTACAGGATTTTTTCATGCTTATGGTCCAATTAACGATTATTTAAATTAAAAGGAGGAAATTAAAATGAAACTTAGAAGAAAAATATACATGGTTGGTGGTTATAATACAACTTCAATGGGAACCGGGCGTAAAGAGTTTAACCCAAAAGTTGAACGTCCCGGACTCGAATACTATATTAAAGAAGCCGGACAGGGAACATTGAAACAGATTGGCGGTGCAAAAAATGTTGACGAAGGAGTTATTGCTAATTTTATGGCTGCCCGATTCAATTATCAGGGTAACCTTGCTGGATTTATACCTTATATTGATGAGGGCTTAACCTATAAACCTTGTACAAGAGTTGAAGGTGCCTGTGGTTCAGGGGCATTAGGTTTAATGTCTGGTATCCGTTCTGTTCTTGCCGAAACTGCTGATGTAGTTCTTGTTATTGGCACAGAAGTTCAAAATACTGTAAAAGCAGTTTATTGTGCAGATATTCTTGCAGGTGCAGGTTGGTTTAAAGAACGTAAAGAAGGTCATGCTTATTTTTTCCCCGGAAAATTCAGCGACAGGGCTGGGCATTATTACGAAAAATTTGGCAAAGAGAAAACTCGCAAAGCTATGGCAAAATGGTATGTTAATGCAATTGAAAATGCACGCCTTTGTCCTACGGCTCAGGAATATCATAATACAACCAAAGATTTGGAATCAATTGGGATGATGGAACCTAATCCTCGTTCATTTGTTGATAATCTTAATGTTTTCGATTGCTCAAAAGTATCCGATGGTGCTTCGGCAATTGCAATTGTTTCGGAAGAAGGTTTAAAACGCTGTGGAATAGATAAAAAAGATGCAATCGAAGTTATAGGTTTTGGACAAGCCCAAAATGATATTACAAAACCACCAAAAGACCTTACAAAATTAGATACAACTATAGCAGCAGTTAAAAAAGCTTTTGAAATGGCTAATGTTACTAAAGAACAAATTGCAACGGTTGAGTGTCACGATTGCTTTACTATTACCGGAATTTTAGCTGTTGAGGCAATTGGTTTTGCCGAACATGGAAAAGGACCAGATTTTGTTTTAGAAGGAAATACCTCACGTACAGGTAAAGTTCCTTTTAATACAACAGGTGGCTTAGTTGGCTGGGGGCATCCAACAGGTGCTACCGGAGTTCATCAGGCAGTTACAATTTTAGAACAACTTACAGGAAAAGCAGGTAATGCACAAATTAATATTCCTGCCGCTCGTCCTTATGGTTTAACAGTAAATATGGGCGGCGACGATAAAACACTTGTGTCTATTGTTTATAAAAAAGCATAACAATCTTTTTTACTACTATAAATAAAAAAATCCTAAGATTAATTTCTTGGGATTTTTTTAATATATTTGTAAAACAAATAATTATAAATTTGTAAACGGTTAATGTCGGGTAAGATATGGTTTATATAATAGTTAGTGCCAATGCTTAAAAAAATACAGTCAGCACTATTAATCTTTGACGAAAATAAAATAAAAATGAAACCTTCAAGAAATTCTGATGAAGAAAAACATATTAAGATTGTGAACTTATATAAACAAGGGCTATCAGCTCTGGACATTGCACGGTTGTTACAAATAAGCAGGGGTACGGTGGATAGAGTTTTAAGAATTCAGAATGAATTTATTTTTAATTTTGAAAAAAAGAAAAGAGATAAGCAAATAATTAATTTGTTTGAACAAGGAAAATTGGTTGAAGATATTTGTAAATTGCTTAATCGTAGTTCAAAAACTGTTAAAACAGTACTTATTGCAAGAGGTTTTTTAATAAAGGAATATAAGAATGTGAAAATAAGGAAACGCGATGAAACAATCTGTAAATTATATTCGAGTGGAGAATCAATGTCTGATATTGCAAAAAAAATGGAATTAGGTGTAACCACTGTTTATTATGCCGTCAGTCGTATTGGAATTTCACGATTACCTGGTTTACTAAGCAGAAATGAACGAAATAAAAAAATCATTGAATTAGTAGAAGAAAATAAAAATTCTAAGGTAGTAACAGAACTAATTGGCTTAACTAAAACATCAGTCTGTGATATTGTAAGATATGGCGGAAAACCTTTAAGCAAAATAAAGGAAGATGAAATTAAAAACAGAAACATTCATATATGCCAATTTTATAAACAAGGAATGCCGATTGGAAAAATTGCAAAAAAAATCAAAATGCAAAGACATACAATAAGGAGAATATTGAAAAAGGAAGGTGTATATGTGGAGAAGAAATGAAAATCAATTATGTTTTTAGTGTTAATTTATATTGTAAGTTCTTTTTCAGTTAAGTTAAATAGACCCGATGAATTTTCAACTTTTACTCGATACCTGTAGTATAATGTGTTATCGTCTTCATCTTTCTTAGACAAATTGCCGATTTCGTATAACAAGTGTGAATCATTGGTTCTAAAGGTATCTACTAAAACCCAGTTGCCAGATGAATTCATTTTATAGAGATAATATTTTCCGTTATAAGCTGTTTTTTCCCACTTCAAAACAACATCAGGCAAAATGTTATTTGAATCAATTCCGCTCGCTTCATATGATAAAGCAGGTGCTTCAGGATTTAAAACATCTACTACGCTTGAAAGTATAATGTCAGACGGCTCAGATGGAATATATTCATCAAATCCCTGTTCATTTTTTATTTTTCGTAGTGCTACCAGACGATAAAATAATGGATCTCCATACGGAGGTGAAAATTGCAGGTCGGAAAAATCATCCTGTAAATTGTTAATAATATCGGCAAATGTAATCTGTGGATTTGCCTGCAAATCCTGTTCAAATGTATTTACAAGTTTCATTGTCCTGATACTTTTTGAGTCAACCGCATTTGTTGTCCTGTATAATTTAACAGCACAAACATTATCTGCCGGAAGATAATTATTGATTTCAAATTTAACGGCTGTGGGTATATTTAACACAGAATTTGCAAGTTGAGAAGTTACCTTTTTAATCTGTGGTTTTTCAGGGGGCAGTGAGTTAATCAATCGAATTGGTCCTGCTATTTCACTTCTTTGCCAAAACTGCATTCTGTTTGTTAATTCAAGTGAAAAGTAAAAGTATAATGAATTAGATGAACCGTCTAATTTATAGTCTGTGAATCTCACCTTGCTAACATCAGGAATTTTAACAGACATAGGAGCCTGCCAGTATAAAGAAGTGTCGGCATTATATGATAATCGTCTTCCATTAGAATCTTTTATTTTAGGTTTAGCATTGGAAGTCTGATTTCCGATTTTTAACTGATTATAAAGTACCGGTTCCTCTGTCAGAGGTACAAAACATTCTGCAATAGCATCCTTAACTATTTGCTTTAATGAAATCATTTTCTCATCAACATTAATTTCACCAACAACTAGTGTACCACTAAAATTGAAAGGCTTAACTGTAGTACCAGGTATTGTATAATTATCATTATTTGGAACAGGAAACTGAAAAGTACCTTCATTTGAACTGCCAACAGAAGGATACACCTTAAATTCACCAATATTATGAGTACCAATATTTGGTAAATCATCATTGGTATATACATTAACATTTACCAGAATTTTCCAAAAATCATTTATAAAAATCGCCTGTTCTGGTGGTAATAATTTGATATTTTCAATTATTTCCAAAACGGTATCATGTAGATATAGCTTATCTAGTATAGACCTTTCGTCTGCTCGGTAAAATATTAATGCATTAGGAGGATTAGGATCTTCCGATACCTCTGTATCAAAAGTATATGTTGATTTTCCATAAAAATCTGGTCGGGTTGCAAAAGCTGGGCCAGTTGGAATACATGGTGTCTGAGGTTTGATAATTTTTAATGCTATCATACAAACAGGTAAGGTAAGATTTGAAAACTCAGGTAAAGTTGAATCTGTTGCTCTTGCAGCTATATATGTTTGACGCATTTCTTGGTCTGCAATTGGTAATACTTGGGGTTGTCCAAAATTTGGTTGTTTGGTAAAATAAACTTTGTAACCCGGATGAAAATTAACACAAACATGACCTGTTACTATTGGATTGTAATTTGGCAAAATAGGATTATAGTTCTGGTTAACTTCAAATGAACTATCAACTGCTATTATTGTTAATGTTGAACCGGAAGTAATAATATCAATAACATCAAGTACTTTTTTTTCATTAATGTTATTTATTTTAATTCTGGCAGTTCCCATATACCATTCCACATTATTATCTGGGTGAGGGGATAGTTGATAAGTATCAAACACGATTTCATAGATTCCTGTATGAGATCCAGAAATATAATCTCCGAGAGGAGTAATAACAGGGGTGCTTCCTAATGGTATTTCATGAAGTGTTTCTCCATCAGACTTATCTTCTAATTCAGTAATTGTAGCCCATTCAAATATTCCACCTATATTTTTTATTTCCTGTACACCTTCAATTCCGGTTACAGTTTCGGTATAAACATGTGAACCATTACTTGGACTTCCATCTTCATTCAAATTTGTTTCAAAGCTCACAATATCAATTTCCTTTATTTGAGCATCCCAAAAAGCTACGTCTGATAAATCTTCTGCTATTGAGAAATACTTTGTTAAAGAATTTGTAGATGGTTCCGGAATAATTTCACTTCGAACAGGAAAATTTGGAGGATTTGGTGGGTCCTGAAAATTATATTCGTATATTTTATTAATAATAAAAGTAATTTCTCCAGTTCCCGGATCATTAATATTTAAAATTTTATAAGACTTTCCATCCGCAACAAAATTTTTATAATTTGCTCCAGATATAATTACTGGTGTAACAATTGTTACAGGAGAAGTACTGTCATCTTCATAAGGACCGACTTTAACCGAAACCCTGTCATCAATCGGGTCAAATTCTTCAACAGAAATAATCTTACCACGTGTAAATTCAGGTTTTTGAGCTTTAAAGAAAAACTGAACTTTATCTGCAACCAGCTTAGGTGTTCCATCATTGTTGAATTGAAACGCCGTATTCTGTACGTGATTCCATATAAATGTGGCTCTTACTAATACCTCTTGAGAATCGTCATCTAATAAATCACTTAGCATTATTTGTTCAGCTTCAGTAGTAAAAATTCTTGGAGATTCGAGTTGAATTAATTGTACTACAAGATTGGATGGAGGAAGTAAAGTGCTGTTAATTGTAAAAATTGTTTCGTTAGTTTCAACAGGTTCACATATTTCAGAAGCTCTCGAAAACCAATTTATTGCATAGAGTGTATATTCATGAAATCCAGGATTTGTTTCTTCGTGAATAAAAACAGGTATATTATTGGTAGAAGGATTAGGTAAGGGTATTACTTCATCACGAGTATGGTCATCGACAAAAGGAACTGGATCAAAACTATGATCTATGCTTAAAGAAGGACTCCATGTACTTTCAGGGTCGGTTTGTTCCCTGTATTCAATACCATAAAATACTGCATCTGTCTTTCCTTTTGAACAAAACTCATTTGAGCTTGCAAAAAAATTTGTAACAAACGGCAATTCATTTAAAACTGATTCTCTGAAAATTCTAATATACCTGATATCATTATATGGGAGATACCCTTCAGGATTTGTTATCTGAATAGGAGGTAAACCCGGAACTTCAAGACCATATTTTAAATCACTTAATATTGGTATTGATGGTAAGAATTGTTCAGTTTTAGAAGTAGGTAGTGTCATATAAAAATGATTTATCTCCTGCGGAGGGTCATTGTCTTCTATACCTACTAAAGTTTTATAATACATCAGATACACAAATTGCTGTTCTCCGACTGATGCATCCATCGGGTCTATGTGACCCAAACCAAGCATTCTGGCAATATGGTAATCGAGTGAAACAAAACGTAACATATCCAGATAACTTATTTTCATCTGGGATGGGTTCGTATTTGAGGTTTCTCCATCCTGTGGATCATAAGGATAAGATAATTCAGCAGTTGGATTACTGGACGAACTGTTCAACATATATTTAATTACTCCATCTTTAATTCTTTCACTATCGTCATTTAGAAATAAATAAGGTTTCCATTTTTCTTTGTAATTATCAATAACAACCTTCTTATCTCCACGAAATCTTGGCCAATTGTTATTTACCTGCCAGTTTGCATTATCCAATCTATTAAAAGCAACCGAATCAACATCTGTAAGTCCAAGTTCACCAAGTTCTTCCCAGTTTCCAGAAACATTATAATTTACACCGGTAATATAATCATAGTAGGTTTCAATAACAACTTGACATAAATATAAATTTTCGTATCTGAAACGTACATATTTTATGTTTTCTGCAGTAACAGTATTATATTCAACTTCAGGTTCTGGAGGTATAGATGGAGGGTCAATATTAAATATCTTCCTGCATGAAATATATAATGGGTTTGTAACCGGCTCATAATGATTCGAAATTGCCTCAACTTTATTGGTTCCGGGAATAGATGGGTTTATAAATTTCATCCCCATTGAAACAGAAAAGGAAAGTTTATCTTTTGCTTCAACTTCTATAAAACCTTCACTGGATAAAGCAGCATATTGTATTAAAAAATTGTATGGGTCATTGTATTGGTCATAATTTGAATCAATCGAAATATTATAATAGGTATTAATATCACTGAAACGGATGATTATTGTGGTTATAATATTTGTTTCAGTAATGGAACTAACAGGAATATCAAATTCCCATTCACCTGATATTACATCAATTCTATCAGGTTTACTCCGAAGAAAATCTATTAATGCCTGATACTTTTTTTTGTAAAGGACTTTATATATTACAACAACGTCTTTACCTTTATTAAAGCGTTCAGTATTATCATATTCCGGATGAATTTCAAGAAGACTACCCTTTGGTATATGATTATCCCCTAGTGTTCCTCTTAATTCCCATCTTAAATGAATTCCTTCGGTGCTACCATCATCATGTGTTGACCCTGCTGCCTGCATATATGTGTAGCGGGACTGAACAAGGTCGGAATTTCCAATTATTAACTGATTATTTAGTGGCATTATTTAATGTTTTTAATTATTTACTTTAATAAACTATAATATTCGTACAACAAATGAATCAATTTTTTGGTCTTTTTCGGCATCGGTTATTTCCATTAATGCACCAAAACCAAACCCTGCTTCTCCCTCACCAAACACTTCAGTAACAACTTCTGAAAGAACTATATATCCGTCCACTTCAAATTGCAGTACATCTTCTGCAATTCTTAATCTAACGAGAGAGCCATTTGGAACTCCATCTGTATTGACTGTTCCTATTGCCGACCAGACACCGCTTATTCGTTTATACAAACAACTGGCAGTATTATTGAACCGGACAAAATACCCGTCATTACCGTTATTCTGGACTCTGACACCAATTGAAATTGTATTATCGGCATTACCACCATCAACTACAATTAATTCTGCTTCATACTCAATCTTTGAATAACCACCTGTAAGATTAGCTGTATAAAATGATCCATGCCCGGTTTTCTTTCCATTATCTGCCTTTTTTGCAATACCATTTTGAACATTTATTCCAAGACTTGAACCATTATTAATAACCTGAGTCCAGCCCGAACCTTCTTCGGGAGGGCTAGTACCAAGTAATCCTGATATTGAAAACTTATCAAGGAATTTGCGATCTAAATCTCCACCCCATCTTACAATAAAATGGTCAAATTCCTGAGTATTCATTGTTCCACCAAATCCCATGATATTTCCCATTCCGAAACCGGCTTTACCTGCTGTTGTAATATCACTATCCATGAAATACAGAATGGTACTTTCATAATTCTGATAAAATTTAAGTTTATTGCCCATTACTTCGAATTTTACTATAGCTCCGTCTGAAGTACCTTGACCGCTTATGAGGGGCAGCCACTGTCCGTTGAACCTCTTAAATAATGTTGAAATATTTTTATTAAACTGGACGATGTACATATTGTTTACATCAAGAATTCTTGCTGCTAGGTAATTATATTTATCGGCAGTTCCTCCTTCTATCTGTTTCATTTCAATAATGTAATTTGCATTATTATATTCAATCCCGACATTGGCTGTATATAAAACTCCTTTACCGACTCCTCCGGTTCCGGGCACAATAGTATATTTATTGGTACTGATTTTTAAAGTTCCTGAATCTACCTGGATAATTTTTGTCCATGAGTCACCGATGTCGGGCGTATGAAGTTCTAACGTAGTTCCATAAGTTTCAGTGAAGTTATCTTTGAAAGCAATTCCTTCAACCATAATGAAATTCACTTGCTGAGTACTGCTAACATCTAATCCGGTTCCGGCAGTATCAGATAAACTGAGATTTACAATCTGAGGGTCTATGCTATTAATCTGAATGGTTCCTGTACCGTTGATAATATTAACCAACCCTTCTGAAGGGATAATGACAGGGTATGTTCCATTTGCAATTAATGTTACTGTTCCCTGGAAATTAATATCGGGTTCATTAAAACTATTCATCGCTTCAATAGTAATAGAAATCAGTGTATCAGCAGGCACATCAGACGGGTCAATAATCACCAGCTTTGTAGCCGCTTGAAGACCAAAATAGATATCCTGGTGTGTCGTTGTTATATCAAGACCCGTAATGCTGGAATTGGATAATGTTAAATTAACAGTTTCAACAGTGTTATCATTAACAGATATTGTACCGATTCCATTAACAATGTTTACAATTCCATTATTATCAACAACTGCATTTCCGGTTTTTTCAAGTGTAACAGAACCGTTAAAATCAACATCCAATAACCCTGCAACATTTAATGCCTTAATTGTTACGATGGATGCAGTTCCCTGAATACTGTCCATCGCGTCAATAATTACCAGTTGATTTGCTACAATTTCCCTGAACTCAACATCCTGATTTGGCCCTATATTAATTTCTAATCCTTCGGTATCTGTTAAACTCAGATTTACAACTTCACTTGTAAAATCATTAATAATAATTGTTCCAACACCGTTTATTATATCCACAATGTCTGCACCAATGGAATTACCATCAGCATTCAATGTAATCTGTCCATTAAAATTATTAATAATAAAACCTGTATTGTCTCTTACTTCTATTCTTACTGATACCGGTACTCCCTGATAACTGTCATTCGGGTTTATTATATAAGCAGTAAGAACCTTAGTACTAATCTGACAAACCTGCCCAAATGAAGTATTTCTGCCACTTATTAATGGTCTGACAGAAATATTGTAACTTGTGTTATACCTTAAATCAGAAATTTGCAACAATGGAAGTTTTGCATCTGATGAATTACTTATGTACGTTGTGATAATAGTTCCTGCAAGGTTTTCAATTCTAAATTCATACCCGTTTGCTCCTTCAACTACATCAGCGGTTAAAACATCTCTTAATCCTACTTCGGTTCTTCCGCAATCTGCGTTACAGAGCTTTGTTCCTGGTGCTGTAATTTCAAGATTAACTGTAACCTCATTATTTGAATCGAAAACATAACCTGCTCCATTATATGTTAAATACCTAAAGCGAATATTCAGATTTGGAGCAGTAATATTCAAGTTGTTATTAGAAATAAATGCTTTAGAATAATCTTTAGAAAATAAGACTTTGTAATTAGCATCAACATTTCCGTTACTGCCTATTACAACTAAAGTCTGAGCAATTTCATCAATCGGAATTTTAGGGTCATTAAATGGTTCAGGATTACGAACTAAGATTCCTGAAATCTGTCCAGTTAAATGTCCGTCAGTTTCATCTATAACACAAAGCATATTAAATTCTGTGTTTTCCGGAGTATTCATGGCAGTAAGTCTCATTGCTCCGTCAATTAAACGGTCAAAGTTGTGAGAGAATATACCTATAAGGTTTTCAGTATCAAGGTCTGGATTTAATAATGTATTATTAAAAACCTGAATAGCTGTTGATATTCTTCCTGAAGAAACACAATTAATATCATAAAATGCTTTTGCTGATATTATTAAACTACTTTCATCAGAATTATCGCAAAAGCTAAAAGAAGGTGGCAAATTTTCTTCATCAAGTGTCATATAACTCTTTACCTGTTCTTTAAAGCAAGCATATCTTGATGTCTGGAATACATAGCGATGTACTTCGTTTGAAACTGAATTATAGTTTGCTTTAAATATTGCAGTGTAAAGTTTTAGTGGTTTAATATTAACCAAATTAACATTAAGCATAACATTTATTAAGTCAACCGGAGTAGCTCCAACACAATTATTTCCGTTTACTATCAGGTTATTGTATATTTCAACATCCTGACCTGTTGTTTCAACTTCTGTGAGCATCCATTGTGTTTCTGCTAATGGTATTTCAGCAGGTTCCTGTGGGTCTTTAATGGTAATATCTAACGATGAGTGTACATTAATCATTCCTGAGTAAGGTACAAGTTCGGTGTACATTGTGTAAACATAAGGATATCCGAAAAACATCTGAAGCTTTGGATTTTTATAATAAAGTGGTTTTGAACCAATAATATTACCATCAGCATTAGGATAACACTAAGCCGTTAAAAATTCGAGTTTTTCAAAAAAAAGTTCCCCTAGTTTTTATTACAGGCAAAATTAGAGAGTTATAAACATCAGATTGTTAAAGAATTGAATTATTGATATAAAAAATATATTTTAATAATTAGGCATACCTTAAAAACAATTTTTGAAATTACAATATTTATATATTTCAATTTTGATATTTTTT
>Ga0210028_1003262_pt1 | contig 12429 bp, 10 predicted proteins | sample CryGeymeta201513_FD_185468 | JGI IMG/M metagenome (GOLD analysis project Ga0210028, IMG submission 185468) | Groundwater microbial communities from Crystal Geyser aquifers in Utah, USA - Crystal Geyser metaG 2015-13 (SPAdes) (version 2) | ecosystem: Environmental > Aquatic > Deep subsurface >...
CGTTTAACCACTCCTTGAAATCCTTTGCCCTTTGATATACCACTAATGTTTACTTTATCTCCTTTTTTAAATAAAGTTGCTGGTTTTATTTCGTCTCCGATGAAAATTTTTATTTCGTCGATGGTTAAGCCTTTTTTTCCACCATCATTAATCGGTTTAATGAGATTTAATTGTCCTTTTGGGATTAACTTATCTATTCTGAACTCCCTTAAAAAACGGAGCGGGGTTTTTATCCCCGCTCTTAGTAAATTTCCTTTGACTGGTTTTTTAATATTTTTGGTTTGGCCAAAACCAAGCTGAACCGCCAAATAATTATTTTGGTCCGGCCATTTAATTTCAACTAAATAGCACGGGCCGGTTTTAATGAAAGTTGTCGGCCACCTTTCTCCTACCTCGTTAAATGTCTGTGATTGAGTAGACTTTTCACCTAAAAGAAAACCTAACATATTTTACAACAAAAAAACGCCCCAGATTGAGGCGGTTTTTAAATTCAATCTGGTCTAAACTTTTTAACCAACTTTTTCCTTTTGGGAAAAAATAAACATGTGGATAATATTATATACGATTGTTAACTAAGGGTCAAATGAATTTAAAATTACATCTTTACTTCTACTTCAACACCGGCAGGCAATTCTAAATGTATGAGAGAATCTATCGTCTGGTTAGTAGGATTTATAATATCAATCAATCTTTTGTGGATTTTTAAACCGAAGTGGTCACGTGCATCTTTATGCTTAAAGGGTGATCGATCGACAACAAAAATTTCATTTTTTGTCGGTAAAGGTATTGGTCCGGTGATCAAGGCGCCGGTCCGAATAGCAGTATCAACTATCTTTTGGCAAGTATCATCTATTAAATGATGGTCATAAGATTTTAACTTGATCCGAATTCTTCCTTTAGGCATAATTTAAAAGAGCAAAGAATATAACTGTTATAACTATTATAACCGTTATAATTATTATTTTAATATTTTCGTCACCACCCCAGCTCCTACGGTGTGACCACCTTCACGAACGGCAAATTTCAATCCTTCTTCCATGGCCACCGGGTAAATCAACTTGGTTGATACTTTTACATTGTCGCCTGGCATGACCATTTCGACACCGGCCGGTAGTTTTATCTCACCGGTAATATCAGTTGTTTTAATATAGAATTGAGGACGATAACCATTAAAGAATGGAGTGTGACGACCGCCTTCTTCTTTGGTTAAAATGTAAATTTCTGCCTCAAACTCGGTATGAGGAGTAATCGATCCCGGTTTGGCAATTACCTGTCCTCGTTGAACATCGTCTTTCTCTATTCCCCGAAGCAATAAACCAACATTGTCACCAGCTCTTGCCTCATCCAAGCTTTTTCTAAACATCTCTACGCCGGTTACCACCGTCTTTTTCGTCTCGCTGATACCAACAATCTCCACTTCTTCGTTAACTTTAAGCACGCCTCTTTCCACCCTGCCGGTAACTACTGTTCCCCTTCCCTGTATTGTAAATACGTCTTCAATCGGCATTAAAAATGGTTTATCTATGGGTCTTTTTGGTTCCGGGACATATTCGTCAACCGTCTTCATTAATTCCTCAATTGATTTAATGGCTTCCGGATCATCTTGAAGGGCTTTAAGAGCCGACCCTTTGATCACCGGAATTTTATCGCCAGGGAATTTATATTTTTTCAAAAGATCTCTTATCTCCATTTCAACTAAATCCAACATTTCTTTGTCAGAAACCAGGTCCACTTTGTTTAAAAAAACAACAATCGCTGGTACGTTGACCTGTCCGGCAAGAAGGATATGTTCTCTAGTTTGTGGCATTGGTCCGTCCGGAGCCGACACCACTAAAATTGCCCCATCCATCTGAGCAGCACCGGTAATCATATTTTTAATATAATCAGCATGCCCTGGAGCATCAATATGGGCATAATGTCTTTTATTAGTTTCGTACTCGGAATGGTGAAGATTAATAGTAACGCCACGAGCTTTTTCTTCGGGAGCCTTATCAATTTCTTCGTACTTTAAAAACTTAGCTAATCCTTTTTTTGATAAAACATAATGGATGGCTGAAGTTAAGGTAGTTTTTCCGTGGTCTACATGCCCGATAGTACCAATGTTTAAGTGGGGTTTAGTTCTTTTAAATACTCCTTGTGCCATATTACTTTTATAAAAATTAATTAATAAAAAATAACTTGATTTTTAAAAATCATTAAACTATGATAATTGTTATGCGGCAAAAAGTCAAGACCTTTTTTTACGTTTTTAAACACAGTCTTTTCCCTCAACCAGATTATTATTCAAAAATTCCCAAAACTTCTTTCCGTTTCTCATTAAAATACCTTATTAGTTTAGTAATTGTTCTTAACCTTCTTCTAGTTGTTTTCGTAACCATTAAAAACAATCCGACAAGAATTGGTCGTTTTATCGACAGTATGAGAAGCGGCTTCCAAACCTACCCAGCGGATCTAGTTATAAATATCGACAAAGGCCGTCTATTTACCTCCTATAACCGCCCCTATTTTTTTTGGCTAAATATAGAAGGTAAACAAAAACTAATATTAGCTATCGACGAAGGAGCGACAGTTGACAAAATTAACACCTACCATTCTTATTTTTTATTAACTAATAAAGAAATGGTTGTTAAAAACGATCGGTTAATAAATCAAGCTTTTGACACTCTTCCTTTAACTTTTTTCGGTAACCAGAGTTTTGATAAAAGGACTAGTCAACAGATTACCCAGGTTTTCTCTTCGCTCAAAAAAAATCTTTTATTATACTATTTAACTATCGTCGCCCTCATGATTATTTTTCTACCGATTTTTTCTTTTTTAACTACATTTTTCTATTTGTTGATAATCGGTCTGTTCATATATCTTATCTTTAAAATTTTCTTTCACAAAAAAATTCATTATAAAAAAATCCTGCAGCTGGCTTTTCATGCCGTCACCCTACCACTATTAATAGACTATTTTTTAATCATTTTGAAACCGTCAATCCAAACCAACCTGGAGTTAAAAACAAACCTACCTTCACCACTGGCATTTTTAATTCTGCTGCTAATTTTTGTCTTTGCTGCAGTATATGAAGCTTATCAAAATCATCAACACAAACTCGGATCCATCTCCCACCATCGGTCAAATCGCAAACACATCTCTCATCGCTAAAGGTTTTTGATAGAATAACTTCATGAAAAATGAGTCAGTATTTATTCTTGACCACGAACAAAAAAAAGCAGTTGAATATAATCAAGGACCACTTTTAATTGTCGCCGGTGCCGGTACTGGAAAAACTTTTGTCATCGTCGAAAAAATCAAGTATCTAATCCAAAAAAAACTGGCTAAGCCTGAAGAGATTCTAGCTCTTACTTTTACTGAAAAAGCCGCTTTTGAGATGGAAGAAAGAGTTGATAAAAGCTTACCGTACGGTTATTTTCAGATGTGGATTTCCACCTTTCATGCTTTTGCTGATCAAATCTTGAAGGAAGACCTTGCTCAGATAGGATTCAATCCAAACTTTCGTTTAATGACCGAGGCGGAATCGATTATTTTTCTCAAGAAAAATCTTTTTCTTTTCAATTTAAAATATTTTCGACCTTTGGGTAATCCTGACAAATTTCTTTCGGCATTATTACAACATTTTTCTCGTTTACAAGATGAGGACGTCGAACCCAACCAATATCTCAGTTGGGTTCGAACTCAAAACTCAGAGGAAAAAATGGAGAAAGAAAAGTATTTTGAACTGGCAGAAGCGTATAAAAAATATCTTGATATTAAGTTAAAAGAGGGAGTGATGGATTTTTCTGATTTAGTATTTTATTTACTCCAACTATTTCGTCAACGACCAAATATTTTAAAAAAATATCAACAACAATTTAAATATTTTTTGGTTGATGAGTTTCAAGACACAAACATCGGTCAATATCAACTAATAAAGTTTCTTTGTCCTCCGAAAACAAAACCAAAACTAACCGTCGTCGGTGATGACTCTCAATCTATTTATAAATTCAGGGGCGCCTCTGTCTCCAACATTATTTACTTTATGAAAGACTATCCTCAGACTAAACAAATTACTCTGAAAAATAATTATCGTTCTAATCAAACCATTCTCGATGCCGCTTATCGCCTCATTAAACAAAACGACCCTGACACTTTAGAAGCTAAATTGGGCATCTCGAAAAATCTGATTGCTCAAAAACAGACTAAGAAAGACGATGCCCATACAATCAGTTTTTACTTAGCTGATAGACTGGAAAATGAGGCTGAATTCGTGGCAAAGAAAATTTTTGAGCTAAGATCTAATTACAAACTCTCTGATTTTGCCATTTTGGTTCGTGCTAACAATCATAGCGAAGCGATCATAAGAGCTTTAACTAGGGCCGGTATTCCTTTCCAGTTTTTAGGGCCGGGAATGCTTTTTAAACAGCCAGAGGTTAAAGATCTGATTGCCTATCTTAAGCTTCTTTATAATCTTGATGATTCTGCTTCTTTTTATCGCGTTCTAACGATGGAAATATTTAATATCGATAATAGAGATCTTTATTTTCTACTGGCTTTTACTAAAAAAATCAACCGTTCGATTTTCCAGGTATTAGAAATATTACTATCGTTTTACTATCCTGAAATTGAACAAAAGGAGTTCATGGTTTACAAACAGTATCTTCCTCTAATAAAAAGTGAGACGCGAGAAAAACTTTTCCACCTATACCAAATAATTAATAAACACCTAGGGAAAATCAAGACACACAGCGCTGGTCAGATACTATATTGGTTTTTAGAAGATAGTGGTTACCTGGCAAAATTGATCGATTTTAAAACAGAGAAAGAAGAAAAAATCGCTCTTAATGTTTCAAAATTTTTTGACAGAATTAAAACTTACGAAACTAATTATCAAGAAACCTCTATTTTTTCCGTAGTAGATTATATAGAAATGAGCATGGCTCTTGGTGAATCACCGTTGGCAAGCCAAAATGATCTATCTAGTTACGATGCCGTTAATATCTTAACGGTCCACTCGGCTAAAGGACTAGAGTTTAACGTTGTTTTTTTAGTGAATCTGAGTCAAGGACGATTTCCTAGTTATGAAAAAAGTGAGATGATACCTATCCCTCAATCGCTGATTAAAGAGATTCTTCCTCAAGGTGACTTTCATCAGCAAGAAGAAAGAAGACTGTTCTATGTCGGCTTAACTCGGGCTATTGATAGAGTGTTTCTATCGGCCTCTCAATACTACGGTGAGGGTAGGAGAAAAAGGCGGCTTTCTCCTTTTATTATTGAAACTATTGGTGATAAAGCTGTTAATAAAATAGTTTCTTTGAAAAAAGAGGAAAAGATACAACTTTCCATCTTTGACTTCAAACCAGTAGAAGAAAAGATTACCCGTCAGAAAATTGATTTAAGTCGACTGTCGTTTTCTCAGTTAGAGACTTTTAAAACCTGTCCTCTACAATATAAATATCGGTATATATTAAGAATTCCAACGATTCCCGGAGCCGCCCAATCATATGGCAGCAGTATTCATAAAACTCTGGAATTGTTTTATAAAGAGTTTCTCACCAATAAGCAGATAGATTTCAATTACCTCCTCTCCGTTTTTAGACAAAACTGGATTCCCATTGGTTATTCTTCGGCCGCCCATGAAATAAGAATGAAAGCCGAAGGAGAAAAAATGCTCCGCGCCTACTTTGATAAATTTCATTCCAGTAGATTAAAAATATTCAGTTTGGAAAAATTTTTTAAAATAAAAATTAACTCGGAACTATCGCTCACCGGTAAAATTGACCGGGTCGATCAGTTACCAAATAATAAAATTGAGATTATTGATTATAAAACTGGTAAAAAACCTAACGATAAACAATTAAAAAAAAATCTCCAGTTATCAGTTTATGCTTTAGCTGCCAATGACCCAGGTCTTTTTAGAAAACGCCTTAGTGACATCCGCTGCACTTTTTACTTCTTTCAAGATATGGAAAAGGTCAGTTCAGAAAAAAATCAGGAAGATTTAGAAAAAGTTAAAGAAGAGGTTTTGAAGATTGCTGCCGAAATAAAAAAAAATAAATTTTTACCTAATGTTGGTCCTTGGTGTGATTTTTGCCCCTTTAGAATCAACTGTGAAGCTTGGAACACTTAAGCCATAATTATTTTGTATAATTGAAAACAATAGTTATGGCAAAAAGACTAGCTAAATCAGTCCGTCCGGCTTCGTTCGTATCAAAAATTTTTGATCGCTTATTGGAAACGATTATTCCTATCTGTGCCTGGGCAACTATTACTTTACCTTTATGGATGTCGCCATTTCACCCGGCTGTCGTCGCTTATTTCATCATCGCCTTCGATCTTTATTTTTTTTATAAATCGGCACAAACCGCTTTCTTCGCCACCATTTCTTATAAAAAAATCTTGGAGACGGCGAAAATAAATTTTTTTAAAAAGATGCTGTCTTTAAAAAAAATGTCGATTATCAAACATTTCATCATTATTCCAAGTTATCAGGAACCTCTTTATAAACTAGAAGTTACTTTAAAGATGATTACCCAAAACGATTACCCCAGCAAAAAAATTTTTCTCGTCTTAGCCCTTGAAGAAAGAGAAAATAATATCCATCAAAAAGCCCAGGTTTTATATAAGAAATTTCACCGCTACTTTGCCGATATTATTATCTCTTATCACAAATTACAGCCAAATGAACTGGCCGGGAAAGCGAGTAACCAAACTGTTGCCGCTCTCTTACTCGACCAATATGTTAAAAAAAAACACTGGCAGAGAAAGAACGTTCTCATTACCATCTGCGACGCAGATAGTCACTTACCCTCAAATTATTTTTCTTATCTAACCTATCAGTATTTAAAAGATAAAAATAAAATTTATCATTTCTATTGGGCACCAGTTCTTTTATATAATAACTTTTGGCAACTACCTCTCTTCGTCCGTATCCAAGCCACTCTTTCTTCGATTGTCCGATTAGCTTTCCTTTCTTATAGAGAGAAACTGATTCAGATCTCGACCTACAGTACTAATCTTTGGCTTTTAAAAAAGATTAATTTTTGGGATGTCGATATTATCCCGGAGGATTGGCATATTTACTTACAGGCCTTTTTTACTTTTGGAGAAAAAATCCGCACCATTCCTTTATTTACCATTATTAATGGGGATGCGGTTTTCTCCGGCCACATAATGAAGACCTTAGTCAACCGTTACGAACAGGAAAAACGTTGGGCCTGGGGAGTAACTGATGTTGCCTACTCTCTAAAAAAATTTTTTATCACCCCACACATTAGATCATTAACTAAAATTAAAAAAATTTTATTCGTGGTAGAAACCCATCTACTATGGCCTGTTTCTTTTTTCATCCTTACTATTAGTGCATCTATTCCTCCGCTGATTAATCCCGTTTTCAAAAGAACCGTCTTGGGCTTTTTATTGCCAAAACTTTCTGCTTTAATCTTAACTCTCTCAACAGTAATGCTATTTTTATATGTTTTCTTTGATATTAAGCTCAGACAAAAGGTTAAACAAAATACCAGTTTTTTTTCACTACCAATACTTATCATCCAATGGTATTTTTTACCATTGGTTTCCTTTCTTTTATCGTCACTGCCCGCTCTTGAAGCTCATACTCGAATTTTGCTGGGAAAAAAACTAAAATATAAAGTGACTGAAAAAGTTTAAAATTAATCTAATTGATCTAATTATTCTAATTTCTAATCAAGCACTAAATTTCAAATTCCAAATAAATTCTAATGTCAAAACTCTAAATTCTAAACAGTATTTGTTTAGGATTTTAAACATTCGAATTTTGATATTATTTGGAACTTGGAATTTAGAGTTTAGAAATTAGGATTTTATTAGGTTAATTAGAAATTATGTTATTATTCCTTTTTACCAAAACACCCCTTCTTTACTTCGTCCAGTCACTTTGGCGGGATGAGGCTTTTTCTTATCTTCTGTCTAAGAAAAATCTTCTTTCGATAGTTGTCTTAACCGCCAAAGATTTTAATCCACCTTTTTACTACCTGATTCTTCATTTTTGGATTAGACTGTTCGGCGGTTCAGAAATTGCTCTTAGAAGTTTGTCGTTAATTTTTTATTGGGCGACTATATACGTAATCTTCCTTTTTTTTCAAAATATTTGTAAGTTTAGTTTCAAGAAAAGCTTAACATATCTTCCCCTGGTGATTATTAACCCTATCCTCGTCTATTACGCTTTCGAGACCCGAATGTACACGGCTTTAACCTTTTTTGCCAGTCTTTCTTTCTACGCTTTCTATAAAAAAAAATCTCGCCTTTATCTTTATTCTTCTATCCTTGGACTTTATACCCATTATTTCATGATCTTTGTCTTAATGGTGCAACTGATTTTTATTTTGCTAGCTGAGAAAAGAAAGAAACTTAGTCATCTCAAAAATATCTTTATTAGTTTTGCCGTCTTTCTACCTTGGTTAATATATTTTTTACAACAAAAGTTTCTTTCTTCATTAAATTTCTGGGTTGAAAAACCTAAACTGTTTACCATCGCCAATCTTCTTGGTCTAATCTACCTTGGACATGAAGCACCCGGATACACTACCAACATTAATTTACTTGAAAAAATTGTTTTTTGGACCAATCTTGTTTTGATTAGTATTTTTATCCTGGGTTTCCTATCCATCAAAAAAAAAGTTAACAAAAACAACAAACGACTTTTCCCTTACTTGCTACTTTGGTCAATTTTTATTCCCGTCTCTATACTGTTGCTTTCTTTCATAAAACCTCTTTTCCTTCCCCGTTATCTAATTTTTGTCACCGTCGGCTTCTTGATCCTTATTATTTACAATCTCGACAAGATAAATCTAATACTACGCATTCCCCTTATAGTGGTTCTTCTTATTCTAACCCTTGTTTACCAAAAACAGCAAATATCCTATCGGCAAAAAACCGATACCAGAAAAATAGTGATGGAGATTAGATCGTTGGCTAAGAAAAATGATCGACTGTATGTCACGAACGAACTCGACTTCTTAAAAGTTCAATATTATTTTCCCGAGAATCAAGTCTATATTTTTGGTAAGAGTTATCAAGAAATCCCCGACTTCGTCGGTAAGATTTTGATTCCCTCTGAAAGGATAATTAATAATTTACCTATTTATCCCAATAAAGCTTTTATCTTAAATTCTGACGGTTCCTATGAAATAAAAGCAGTATATTAATATACTAATTATATAATCATGAAGAAATTATTAATCAGCTCCGATTTATTAATGTTGGCTGTCTTCTTAATTCGCATTAGTTCTTTGCCACCACAGATTCCTCTTTTTTACTCAAAATCCTGGGGAGAAGATCAATTGGTCGATAGCTGGATGATTTTTATTCTACTTATTATCATGAACGGCTCCATTTTTGTAAACAAAATCGTTTACCAAAAGTATTTTGGCGGAAATCATTTTGCCAAAAAAATTATTGACAAGCTTAATCTTTTTCTTATTATTTCTACTACCTTAATTTTTTTAAAAATTATTTTTTTAGTCAGTTAAATATGTTATCAATCATTGTTTTGCTGACTTCTTTTATAATCGCCTATTGTTTAACTATTCCAACAATTTCTCTCGCTAAAAAATTACGCTTAGTCACCGACAAAAAGATTCGTTTTCATCCGGCACACACCCATGAAGGCATCATTCCTCGCGGTGGCGGTTTGCCAATTTACTTTTCCATTTTGATTACCTCGTTTATTTTTCTACCAATTAATAAAATTATTTTCGGTATTCTGCTCTCAAGCGGCCTTTTGATCATCGTTGGTCTATTAGACGATTATTATGATTTATCTCCTTACTTAAGATTTATTACTAATCTATTAATCTCAGCCTTAGTAATTGGCTTTGGTTTAGGTATTCCTTACCTATCTAATCCCTTTGGCGGAATAATTAAACTCGACCAGTGGCAAATTGTCATTAACTTTTTCGGAAAGCATTCGATTCTTGTCGTAGCTGATATTTTGGCAATCGTTTGGCTTAGTTGGATTATGAATATGGTTAACTGGAGTAAGGGTGTCGATGGCCAGTTACCCGGTTTTGTTGCTATAACTGCTTTCTTCTTAGGTATCTTGGCTCAACGATTTACGGCTCATGATATTAGTGTCCAATCGGTGGCCCTTCTTAGTTTTATTGTCAGTGGTGCTTTTTTAGGCTTCCTTCCTTTTAACTTTTATCCACAAAAAATTATGCCCGGTTATGGTGGCGGTGCTCTGGCTGGTTTTTTACTCGGTATTTTGTCAATCCTCTCTTTTGGCAAACTTGGTACTGCCGTCTTGATCCTTTCAATACCGATGATCGATGCTTTTTATACTATCCTCCGTCGTTTAAAAAACAAAAAGTCGCCTTTTCGGGCTGACTGGGGTCATTTTCACCATCGCCTTCTGGAAATTGGTTGGGGAAGGAGACGGATCGCTGTCTTCTATTGGTTAGTGGCTTTAATTTTGGGCATTTCTAGTTTGTTTTTAAAAGGAAATGAAAAATTAATCGCGTTCATCACCGTTGCCGTATTGCTTTTAGTCTTCATTATTATTATTGAAAAGATGAAAAAGCAAAAGTTAAATACGACAATAGAAAGTAGAATATAGAAGGTAGGAGTTGATGATAGAAGATTGAAGATGGATTTTATTGTTATGAAGTATTTTATTAAAACCTTTGGTTGCCAACAAAATGTCGCCGACTCAGAAAGGATTGAGATGGCCCTGCTGGCTCGAGGCATGAGTAAAGCTCGATCTTACAAATCAGCTGATTATATTGTTGTCAACACCTGTATGGTTCGTCAATCAGCAGAAAATAGAATTTACGGTCTGGTGAATAATCTGTCTAAATTAAAAGTTAAAAATTTAAAATTAAAAATTATCTTGACGGGTTGCCTGGTCGGCCTAACTATCAGAGATAGAACTGGTAAATATTTAAAACGATTAAGGAAAATTATGCCGGGCGTCGATGAGTTTATGTCGATCGAAAAGATAGGTTTTGATTACCCACCATTACGACAAGATAGAATTTCCGCCTGGGTACCTATCTCCAACGGCTGTAATAATTTTTGTACCTTTTGTGTCGTTCCCTTTACCCGGGGACGGGAAATCAGCCGACCGTTTGATGAGATTATTAATGAATGTAAAAAATTGAAATCAAACGGGTATCGAACGGTAACTCTCCTCGGGCAAAACGTGAACTCATATGGAGCCAATCTAATTAAAAAACAAAAATCATTAATAAATCAAAAAGAAAGTGAAGACACCCATTTTGAACAACTTGGGAGGTGCACAGAAACGAGCACGCCCACGGAGATGAAAATGGGACGTCGAACTTTCTTAATAAACCCATTTATGTTAAACATCTCGGCCGTTACCGCATCCCTACTCTATTCCCCTATCTTCTTGAACAAGTCGCTCATATGGGCTTTAAAAGAGTTGATTTCATTTCCTCAAATCCCTGGGACTTTTCTGATGAATTAATCAATGTCATTGCCAGAAACAAAAAAATAACTCGAACAATTCACTTACCAGTACAATCAGGAGACGATAACGTTTTAAAACGGATGAACCGATGGTACTCCCGCAACGAGTACCTTAAACTCGTCGCGAATTTAAAATTAAAAATTAGAAATTTAAAATTAACTACGGATATCATTGTGGGCTTTCCTGGAGAAACCGAGGAAGAATTTCAAAATACCGTTAAGCTTTGTAAAAAAGTCGGTTTTGAAAAAGCTTATATATCAGAGTATTCCTCTCGACCCTTCACCGCCGCTACTAAGCTAATGAAAGACGATGTTCCTCACAGCGTCAAAAAGAAACGCTGGCGAATATTGGAAAATCTCATTAATCAACCGCGTTTAAAAAGAAGTTTTAATAAAATTAATTAGTTTGTCAATAAATGTTTTTGGCCTCATGGCGATGTTTCTTAATTCCAGCCGGCCTTCTGTTTTAATTTCTTCACCGTGGTAGATGTTTGGGTATTTATTGGTCCTAAAATTCTTATCAATAACATGGGTTGCACTTGTTACCGTAAGCCTATAAATGCCATTTGGCACCAAAAAAGCAAATTGACCATCATCCTTAGTTTGTTGAGGGTTAACCACTCCTCCAATAACATCGGATTCAGTTACTGGAATAAATAATCCACGAGAGTCTTTTTTGAAGATCTCCACTAAAACATCTCTAAGTGGTTTAAGATCTTTGCTGTCAAAAACTACACCATGAGGATCCCACTGGATTTTAACACAGGTGGTTTCAGCCGTAAGAGAAACCATCTCGAAAGTCCCTTGTTTTAAACCGCTACCTCCACCACTAGCTTGGTCGATTGAACTTAAAGGCGTCATCGCATAAAAAACGTGTTTCATTTGTCCTTTAGTACGACTCTCCCACTCAAAAGGACCCAGATTACCATAGTCGTCGCTAAATCTTACTTGATTCGGATCACGTTGATCAATCGGTTG
>Ga0210028_1003271_pt1 | contig 12410 bp, 4 predicted proteins | sample CryGeymeta201513_FD_185468 | JGI IMG/M metagenome (GOLD analysis project Ga0210028, IMG submission 185468) | Groundwater microbial communities from Crystal Geyser aquifers in Utah, USA - Crystal Geyser metaG 2015-13 (SPAdes) (version 2) | ecosystem: Environmental > Aquatic > Deep subsurface >...
GTAATACCGTTGTAAACAGCATGGAAAAAGCAGATTGGTTATTCTTGCAGGGACAGGGCAGCGGTTCTGGCGGCGCTGGTAATAATCGAACAGAAGTTCATGCCGGCGATATGGGTAGGCCAAATCCTCGTCAGAGAAATATTACCTCCTTCACGGATAGACAACTTAATGTTGCGCAAAGAGATTATCTTGGTGCAGAAGAAGCACATAGAGAAACTGCTCAACGGGGAATGGATCGTGTAATTACTCGTCTTGAGACTGCTGGAATTACTTTACCACGCAAAAATGGTAGGGTGGACGTGTCTAAAGTTCCAAGAATACTTGGAAAGATAATCTCTGGTCCAGATAGTGATTTGAAAGAAGAGGCACTTGCTATCATTGCAGAAGCGCAACCTGCTGCTCTGGCGGGTAAAGAAATTGAAGAAAAAGCAGCAAATCTAGATTATGCCGAAAGTCGAGCTGCGCAAAACGCTACCGTGTTACCTATAATGTACAAACAAAAGGGTTATTGGGAAACCAATAATTATCAAGTAGATCTTGCGCTTGGTGGGATCAAAAGCCTGGAAGCGCCTGCCGAGGGAAAACGGCGTAATGAACTTAATGAACTAAGACTAAAGGAGGGCCGTGGACGCGCTGCTAATATTTACAGTGTTCTTGCATCGCGTGGACTTATTGCTGGCCCGGGTGCTATTGGAGAAGACGAATGGCGTAAACAGATCTCCTTGCTACCAAAAGAAGGAATTGCCGAAATGGGAGGAATTGCAGAACGCGTGAAAGCCGCGATTCCAGATGGCGTGAGAGTTTCTAGAGAACAACGCGCGATTACGGATCTTATTGAAGAAGCGAAACGCACAATTCCAGCCGCTTTTAAAGACGAAAAACAAGGAAGAGTAATCCTAAACGAAGAGGCTACAAAGAGACTAGTTAATGCTTATGTCCGACTGAATAAAGCAACTACAGCTCTTGTAGAAAATACAGAAAGACTTGAAAAAGGAGAATCCGGTCTTAATGAAAAAAAAGTTAAGGCTCTACAAATACAACAGAAGCAAGCGGAATTAGATATACGCGCTGAAAGTATAAAATCAAACCTAGCTTCTGGACGAACCAGGTTTATGGAATTAACTAAGCGGCAAGCTTCTGGGAAAAGATTAACCCTAGACGAAGAAAAGGAACAGGCTGGTTGGTATTCTAAAGAAAAAACAATGAATACCCAACTAGGAGAAATTGCCGGACAACAAGAAGAACTTTCTGGTAAAAATCAATGGGGCAAATTTGCCAGAAGGATGCTTGGCGGTTTTGGGTTAATGTATTTGCGTTCGATCTATGGCGTTGCTACCCAGGGTTGGGGTTATGGACAAGCAGAAACACAACAAATGGAACAAATTGGAGCGCAGGGCGCTTATGGTGCAACCAATATTCCAAACGTTCCATACAATCAACAACAACAGTTATCAAACGCAATGGCGCTGTATGGGTCTAGGATTAATCCACAAAGTAGTATCGATAAGTTTATGGCCCAAAACGCACCGCTGCGCGACATAAAGAATGCCGCCGCTACCGGTATTGGAACGTGGGGTTTAATGCAATACGCTGGCGGAGAACTTGGTGGTACTGCTGGAGCCTTGCTCAAGAATCTATCTTTACCGTTAGCAGTAGGTATGGTTGGAATTATGGCGGCCTCCGAGGTTGGCGCAAGATCAGAAGATCCTACTGCAACAGGCCAACGCATTGGTAGAACTCTTGGTGGCGCTTCTGGATTACCAGGAATATACGACATGGCGGCGGCAGGTTGGCTGGGTTTGACAAACCCAAAAGAAGCCCGAAAAATGGTTTCTAGTTTTACGCAAACACAGACCATGGAACAGGGATATGCCAACGGCAAATCTATGGGCGAAATCTTTGGCGCCAACCCATTGGTGTTCGCCTCGCAAACAGATAAATATACTGCTATGTATCAATCGATACTAAGTAACAATCCAAACATTTCCCCAGAAGCGGCATCACAAACTGCTGTGTTCGCACTACGAACCCCAGGAGTAAGTGGGCAAAGTCTAGCCGCGCTTGCCAACGACTTCCAAATGGGTGGTAAAAATATTCAGGCCGGAATGGGTCTTACCTCTATTAGCATGACAAGTATGGCGCACGTTCAGGGAGAGATAACCGCAACCATTCCACAAGAGGCTCGAAAGATAGAGGGATTTAGTGTGTCGGCACTTCCGCCCAAAAATCCTTTTGCCAAATATGATCCAAATACCATTAATTCTGCCCAGGGAATATATAACGGAGAGTATATTAAATCAAATGGCGATGGAACTTGGACTCTTCCAGATGGTACTATTGTAGATAAAGATAGTATGACAAAGGGAGATCCAAACGCCAAGGTAACTGGAGAAAGGAGTTATGTATATGGGTTACTTGCAAACGAGGCTGCCTCCGGAAAAGAACCTCTTATTACTCCAAAACAATTAGAGTCGTTTGGTGCGGCAAAGAATGTTCTATCTCAATTAAGTTCTCGAGCCAAAGAGGCTTATGGTATTAGCAAGGAACCGGCAACCGCCCAGGAAATTGCCGACATAATTATAAAATACGGTTCTGTAATGGCAAGTTGGAATGAACAAAAACAACAGGACTTTTTGCAAACGGCTAACTCTCTTGCGCAATTAACACCAGGCCAGCTAAAAGCATACGGGGGGCGTATGCCATCTCTTGAAGAAATTAAAACAATGGGCCCGGGCGATATGGCTGTTTGGCAAGCACAATCTGCATCTACGATAAGTGCAGCTAAAGCGGCAGAAAACAAAATAACTGCTTTAACGTCTCCAATGAAGCGATTTGGTAATACCGAAGTGGCAAATAAACTCGATGAACTTTTGACAAATCTAAACGAGCAGGGCAAGGGTGGCGAGGGAGACTTTATACTTAATACCCTTAGCGGTAAACCATTGAACATGGCGCTTCTTGCTAATGGTGCGCGGGGTGTTCCTGGCATCAATCTTGGTAATTTGCCCGGGATAAGAGATATTCAGGGCAATACAATGAGTGCAAATTACCTGGCGTTTACCGATGTAAACGAAAAGGGTCAACTTACCGGTATGCAATGGGGATCGTCTACGTTGAAGCTGGGTTCTGAGAGCGCGGAACAAGTTGGCGCCAACATATTTGGCCCCAATCCAAGTAAATATGCCCAAGCTGCAATAAGTGGATATAAACTGGATCAGCCAATTGATACTGGCAGAAAAGACGCGAATGGTAATCCAATACTGGTTTCACAAGTTGCTGGTATACGGGCTGCGCAATGGATATATGAAGATGATATGTATTCTTATCAGATGCAGGGACTTGGATTACAACAACAAAGCATGAATTTGGGATGGGCGCACACTCAGGCGCAATGGAAAATCCAGGATAAGCAAATTGCCCTGTCTAATTGGTATCAGACACAACAATTTGGCCTACAACAGGAACAGATTAACCAGTCAAAAGAAAATATTGGTATTGGCAATGCTATCCAGCAACAGCAAATGACCCTGACTCGTTCATGGGCGAAAGAAGATTGGGGATACCAGGACCAAACTCGCAATATGCAATGGGGATGGAAGCAAGAAGACTTTGCGGAAGAATCTCGCTTTATGACGGGTCGTCAACGCAAGCTGGCGGAACGACAAATGGGACGAGAGACAACCCTGCACAATCTTGAAACCGATCAGATTGACAAGACTCGTGCGCGCCAGGAGGAACTCTGGAAACTAGAGGATCAGCGATTTGGTCTTCAAAAGAAACAGCAAATAGAATCATTGGAAATGCAACAGAAGCAACTCGATCTTCAAAGAAAATACTTTGAGGAACAAAAGAAGTTGCGGGCACAGCAAATTGCAGAAGAACGCAAGTACCAGAAAGAGCAACAGAAGATTCAACAAGAGCAACTGAATCTTCAAAAGAAACAGGCCGAAGCCACGCGCCAGTTGGCGTTGGATACGCGTGAGTGGCAAACGTATATCCAGGCAGTTGGTGGACAAATGAATCTTCTTACCAAAGAAGGAATGGCGGAGTTTAGCGCAGCAATGGATAATATTCTTAAGAAAGTAAGAGAACTTTATGACATAACGGTTTCAGATCCAGCACAATCTTCGTCTGGTGGTTCCTCGGGTGGTTCCTCGGACGATTCCTCGGACGATTCTGGTGGCCGCTTTAAACCTTATCTTGTGTCACAACAAGCACAAAACTTCCCGTATGGCCAGGACCAAACAGAACGCATTCAATATCAAACAGGCGATACCTCTTACTTCTTTAAGAGTGGGAAAACCGAGAAACAGCAAAACATCTCTATATACATCGGCAATGAACACCTATCCAGGTTCGTTCTTGATGCAGTTACCAAGGAATTGAGGACCTAAATGGCCGTAGACAAGTTCTTTACACTTACCAATAGTAACGCGTCTTTGTCCAGGAAGTTCCAGGTTCTGCAAAGTGGATATAAACCCATTTTAGAGAAATCGCAGACTATCGACAAAACGCTTGATGGAAGTCTGGATATTTCCATGGGTGGTCTTTACCTACGGTACGAGTTTCTTGTTCGTGTGCGAGAGAGTGAAACTCGCGAGGGTTATGGAGATGTAGAAGATCTAAAAACATTCTATTTCTATAATAGTCCCAATGGCGTTCCGTCAAATATTATTACAATGACAATGAACAATGGCGAAGAATTTGATGTATGTATGATTGGGTCGTTCTCTGAGCAATATCTTGGAGTAATGATCGAGGGCGTGAACGCTTGGGCGCTTGTCCAATGCGTATTCCAGTGTCTATCCGCTACTCCCAATGTGGTATCATAATCTTATGAGAATAGTCCCAAACTCCATTACAGATGCAATAACAATTCCAGAAAGCGTCAAGGAAACCGGGCGACTTACTGCATATAAATCTCGTGTATTCTTTAGTACATACACGGACGAAGCGCCCGCCTACGCGTCTCCAATTCCAGGCCCGAGCGCTCCTCATGCTGTTGGGTATCCCTTGCCAGAAGCGCTTGCCTATAATACAGAATTGGGAAAGTTTATTACTATCTCAATAAAAACCAATGGTGAGATTGCGCTACAAATTGAGGGAGAGGCAAGTCCGGTAATAGTAACAATGGGAAGTTCTCCACTTTTGGCAGATGAACACTGTCGTCCCGGGATATTAGAAAACTCATTTTGGTTTTATTCACCAGAAGACGCTGAGTATAGTACCGGTTCCTGGTATAAGGTTGTTTTCGACCCGGCGCTTGTCCTGTTGGGAACAGCAGAGTGCGTAGAATCTCTAGCCGAATTTTCTTCTCGCCCAAATGGCGCAATTCATCCTATTTCGGACACAGAAGCAGTTATATTCCACATTGACGAGGGAGGAATAAGGCCCGTCTTTGTTGCATCGGACGCTTCTGAACACGAACATCCAGGGAGATTATTCAATCCTACCCACGTGTTTACACCCTATAATGCAGATGATCTTACTACTCTACAGTTTTCTGGCGCGACAATACTTAATGGTGATATTTTTGTCTATCTGACTATGTATAATGGTTCTGTAAAAGTTGCCAAATACAAGTTTGCGGCAGATAATATCAATGGATCGTGGTCAGATTTTCTTGTTGCGGTTCCAGAAGATATATCGGTATTCGAGATAGGAAACGTATTCACTTACAACAATCGAGTCTTTATGTGTGGTAAGTTTTATCGTCAAGAAGAATTTGCCACTACAACAAAATACACCCTTCTCTTGTGGAGTGACGATGGGTTTACTTTTAGTATAGATCGCAAAACACTGGTGTCTGCAATCGACCTACGCTTTCTAGCAGTTATGGAAGGCGATTATCTTACCTTTTCCTCAACTAATAGATACACAAGTGTATTAGCGCCATATCAAATTCTTGGTGAATCTGCCGAATCCGTTGCGATTACTCTTGATAATATCAGTGGCGCCTCTCAGTCCGGATGGTCCGCCAAAGTAAAGGCGTCAGATGAGGTATATCTTGATAATGTTATCCTGGAAACCGGTGTCTATGCAAAATTTGAGATTGGCGTATATACCACTAATGGTATTGAATGGGTAAAATATCACGATGTAATTGTTTCGCGGATTACATCCACTTTTGAGGATGGTGTCCGTAGATATACCGTGAACATTGTACCCGACGCTTTGTGGCATACATCGATGATGACACATCCGTTCTATATGGAAATCCAGGGCAAACAATCGGTTCTTGACACGGTGCAAGCTTTAGACAATCTCTATAAAGTTGAGTCTGGTGGTGGAATACCATGGACGTTATCCTGTGATTTTTGGACAAAAGAGATTACCGAATCTGCCCAGGGCGGATTTATTTACCAGACACATGCCGGAGCAGTGGAAACAGATTGGTGGTGTCCAGATATAAAGGAATTTGCCGAGGATTATCCCGTTTTGGGAAGTGAGGCAACTATTGAGGTGCGTATCTATGGTTGGAGTAGGGCTGGTATTCCATCGGGCGCGCCAGGACAAAACCCAGTAGACGATACTCCTACCGATACTCCCAACGATGACTTCTATGCACTTATGCTTCTTGAGGACGAAAATGGAATGCAGTCGACTGTCGTATCTACAATTGATGAAATAGTATCTGAATACACAAATCCGCCACAATCTTGGTTTGTAGATGGCGCCAGAGAGGGATCATATCCAGTAATTTGGCAAATAGCTAATCCCGGAACAGGAAAGAAGATAATTAAAGTTGGTTGTCGTGTAATTGCAAATACGGGAAACACTACATACAATCTTGAAAGAGTAGAACTTCCCGGGATTACAGTAATATATAATCCAACAACAACACCCTCTAGTCCGAGCGCAGAGTTGGTTGATTCTCCTACTGACGACTATGGTTATTTCACAATTTGGGAGGGCCCCTTCAACTCTAATACAATTCATCCTCCTTTGCCAGATCCAAGTGAACATTTTACGTTTTTTGAAACACAAATATCTACTCCCTTTGACGCCATCCATCATTACAGCACTGGTTTTGGTATACACAATAAAAAGGCTGTCGACGCTATATTACGAACAACGTTAAGAACAGAGTTTAGAGAAAATAACGAAATAGAGGGATTTTGGTTAGTGAATTATCCCAATTTGTTAGGAATATATACAGTAAATGGCGTAGACTATAACGAAACCTCTGTTACTAATATTACTACTAGCAGAGATGCATTTCTGGATATGCATTATTGTACCAATATGCATTTTACTTTAAATCCCTATGGCAAACTACCGGAAGTATGTAATGTTTATTTTACCGTAGAGCTTCTTACGCCAGGGGGTGTTCCAATAGCCGAGATAGAACCAAAAAAAAATCTGCAAATCACCAAAAAGGGTAGACCAACCGTCTACTTCTCTCAGCGCCCATTCTCTACCTGGAACTTCGACTGTATTTCCCGAACCAGTTTTACCGGCGAATATGCTCTTAGTGGTTTGCTTGGTCTTGCCAGTGACGATAATAATTATATTGTTGGATATATCGAAAATGGCAAGATTGGCATTGGTGTGATCCGCGGTGGTGTGAAAACCACTTTGGTAGATGTTGTTGACGCCACTATCGTCCCAGACACGATCTATGATGTTAGATTCTGGCACAGAGATGGTGTTTTTGGCGTAGAGACAAAAAAATCTACTAGTGTTACGTGGCCTACTCGTGGATCGCAGTTGACTTATTCCTGGCTGGAAGTAGATGGAGTAATGGCAACTATCGATGACATATTCCACGTTGGCGTCTTTACTTTTATTAATCCTCCAAAATTTAGAACCGTTGGATTTAGATCGTCTGGTTCAATTATTCCAATACTACCGCTAGACATTAATCCAAGCACAGGCGCATCTGACGCTCTGACACTTTTTCCGTGGTCTGGTCAGATCGATATTGAGGGAACAAAGTATTCTTATAACGGTATTTGGCCCACGTTTACCGACGTATCTATTCCTTACACAGAACCACTTGGGCCCTATCAATTACGTTCTGTCGGAAACGTAGTGGCGCCCTACAGCAACCCCCCCACATCTGAGGGCGACGATAATCCAATGACAGGCGCTGGCGGTAGGTGCATTGCGATCCTACAATTTGCGTGGCTTGAAAATACTGTTGAAAATGAAGGATTGTTTGCGGGCGCAACCATTGGCAGTACCAACGGATATGCTTTCTTTGAAAATGCCGCACAGTGGAAAATATGGATAACTACCAACGGCAAACTTGTTTGGATACGAGAACGAGCTAGGCACTATGTAGAGGATCAGTATGCCGATCTAATTGGAGATGATTTTGGTACTCTTTCAAGCAAAATATATATCACCAACGGCATGGATGGCGTAGTGCCAATAGACAAAATTGAAAACGAGTTTGTTTATGAGGAAGGAACTTTTGTTTTCTTAGATTCGGACGACAAGATTGACGTTTATGGCTTCTATGCCGTAAGTGGCGACCATGACCAGAACCTAAAGTCCCTACTAGGGAAGTTCTGCAAAATTGCTGGAACTACGGCAACTTTTCCTGGCGACTTCGCGCCCGCCAATGCAACAATTGCTTCTGGTGGACAGGTAAACTTACAATGACAACTACAAGTGGTGGTATTGAGGTTTTCTTCAACTTTACTCCAGCGACAGGAAGAATCGTCTGGGTAGTTACAGATATTCTTGCTCTTCCTGCCTTTACGCCTTTGGCAGATCCAACGGAAATTCTCAAAATTAGGGTCAACTTAGAAGTAATCTCTACCGTTCAGTATGTTGCCGTCTACACCTATGTTGGAAGTACAGCAATCGACAAATCCAACTTCGCGCTTGGCAATACTTCTACGCTAGAGTTTGCGGTACGAACATTCATCTATGATGAGAATATTGCAGTGTACGTCAACGATGTGTGTGTTTATACCTACACCCTGGGCGCGGTTTCTTATCCAGAACCAGTCGCAGCGTCAATTCAGGTAACTGGCGGTGTTGAGATTGCCATAAGTAACATAGTTAGAACAGAATTACAAGACCAGCGAGAAGCAATTTATGTGGATTATGAAGCAAACACAGAGAATGCCATTCAATCAATTGTACAACAGCGACCAGTTGAGATAAATGCTGGAGTTGGCCGAGAATTGGAGTTTACATATCTTGCAACCGGAGATACCTTGGCTGCGCACCACGTAAAGAGTTATTCAAACACTCTTGAAGATAATGTGCAGATCAGTTCTGACGGCATTGTCTATTACGCAGATGTTGGCGTATCCATTAGCCAAAATACGGCAGAAGAGGTTGGACTAATTACCAGAATGTATAGACTGAGTGAGCTAGATTCGGGCGCTATAAAGGCGGCTAGTGTTTACCAGGAGAAGGCGCTCCAAAGACGGAATATGGGTAACTTTAGCGGACGTTTCGATCCGCGACTGGAAATTAGAGACATTTATGCCATAGATTTGATTGCAACGGGCACACAAAGAAACATACTTAGAAGTATAATTGTCGAGAATATACAGATGAGACTAGAAGACGGCGCCTACAAAATGTCAATAACCGGACGGAAGTACTCATAATGGCAAGAAGTTCTATTTCAAGCGATATTGCAAAACTGAGCAAGCAAAAGACTATTCCAGCGGTAGTTACCGATGTTCTGGGTAATCTTTGTAGTGTTCGTTTGAGTATACGCGGGACCCGACTTCATGGTTTGAAATATCTTGGTACAACTCCAATTATTGGCGAAACGGTTTATGTAAATTATCAATCCGGTACTCCTGTGGTCTACACCGTGACGGGAAATGTGGATAGTTCAATTGCAAGTGCAGTTGCGCAAATACCATCTTTTTCTAGTGGAAGAAACGTTCCGTTAGAACCGCCCATGATACCCAATACAAACCACAATGATCTATCTGGTTTACAAGGTGGACTAGTGGCATCCGATGTTGTAGACGCCGAATATTATCATTTAGACGCAACAGAATACACCGAATTGACCGATGGGGGAGAAACAGACCTACATCAACACTCAAAATATGTGGAGTGGTGGTACGATACAGTATATCCAACCACAAATGACGATATTAATAGTGGATATGCAAAAGCCGATATTTGGATCGATCAAACAACCAATAAATCTTTTGTTTGTATAGATAATATTGCCGAAAATGCAGTATGGCAGGAACTTGGCGCTAATGGTAGTGGCAGTATAGTATTTAAAGTAGACGGTGTTCTAGCTGTGGTAGACGAGGCAACGAATTCTTATGTTTTCACTGCTCCCGCAAGTATTACCGAATGGTATGTTTGTCTTAGAAACCCGGGAACAGAGGGTCAAACAGTTCTCGATCTTATTCTTAACGAGATTACTAGTATCTTTTTAGATGATTACTATGATAATCGCCCAGTTGTCCCGTTTTACGGTGCCTATAGTTGGGTTGTCGCAACTCCTCTAATAACCGATTTTGTGGCTGGCGACATCATTACGCTCAACATTGACGAAGTGGCCGATGGCGCGGCGGATGCGGTTTGTGTGGGCGGCGCGGTTGGAAGTGGAACGCCATATAATAGCCTGACAGTAGGGACGGTAAACAACGTAGACAATATTCAGGTGAGCGGCCTGGCTGTCATGGATGACACGGGCGGACAAGTAACATTGTCAATACCTTCATGGATATCCGCACATCCAGATAATCCGCCAACATCGCCAGATGCAATGGATGACGAGTTTGACGGCGCATCGCTCGACGCGAAATGGACGCAAATAAATTATGTTGACGAAACTACTGAAGCCATTGTGCATAGCAGATATTTTTTGACAGATGCCGCCAGATCCACCCCCCAGATTTGCGGCATTGAACAGGCGATATCGGGAAATTTTATTGTTAGAGCGAAATTTGAAATAGAATCACCAACCTCAGATTACAACGGTGTTGGAATCGGAATGAAGAATTCGGCCAATGGATGGTACGAGTGGCTTGGAATCATACACTGTTATGGCTATCTATCGCCAATAAGGTTCTATCTTAGCGACGCCACAACTTATGAAGGCGAAGAGTCTATAGATGCTTGGGCGGTACGTAGTGTGTTTTATTTGGAGATAGAAAATGACGGGACAAATCTCTATTCCAGAATTAGCACATCGGGACACAATTTTTTCCTCATGCAAACCATTGCGATTGCAGATTATCTTGGCGCCGCTCCCACAGACATAGGCATATTTATGTTTCGCGAGGGCGCCGCGCTAGCGATATCTTGTGATTGGTTTCGGAGGATGGCCTAATGCAAAAAGGCGACAAAGTTAATTTTGCGGTTCTTCTACAACCGTGTTATAAGTCAATTACAGCACAGGAGGTGCAGTTTTGAGAAAGGGTGATGTCCAACTCGCGATTCCCTACACCGAGTTCACCGCCACCAAAGCGGTGATCGAAGCAATCGCCGCGCCAGTAGAGGGAATGATCGCGTATGCGTCAGACACGCATGAAATTGGGACATACGGCGCGGCATGGGAATGGCAACCAGCGGCGGCGGATGTGGTGAATGAGTTTACGGTTGAGCAGAAATTTTCGGCAACCGTGGATACGGCATTATCGGCGGAATATATTTCCGCAATAGCCAACCGTGATTTTAGTGCGGCGGCGGATTGGGCAGGGACAAACTGGCTTATCCCGCTTTCAGACGCGCTGACAGATGTTACTGTCGCGGCGGCAGGAAAAACGTTTACGCGGGTTTCCGGATCGTTTATTGATGACGGATTTCAGGTGGGAATGTCGGTTACGTGGTCTGGTTTCGCAAAACCAGGCACTGTCAACAACGGAACATTTGTTATTACAGCGCTGACTGCGTTGGTAATGACCTGCTCTGCGGCGACGCCATCCGACGAAGTGCCTGCGGATTACGTATCTGTCAGCGCCACGTCCCCGGTCTGGTCTCACGCGGTTGCAGGAGCGAACGCGACTACGCTTGCCAACGCTTATTTAACATCTGCGCCCGTGGCCGGAGAGTGTTATCAAATTGTTGTTACCGTTGTCACCAAAACGGCGAACACATTGACTATTTATTTTGGTGGCGCAGCTATGACGCCTGTCATCGGCAAAACGGTTGGTACATTAACAGGATACACATTTAATATCATCGCTACAGACGCAGGCGTATTAACAGTAACTCCTGGTGCAACATGGTTGGGGTGGATTGATAATATTTCCGTCAAAAAAATTACACCCGCTTCCAGCATTTTGACTGGTAAACTTTTGGCAGGAACAACTGTTATCGAAACACGTATGCCTAACGCTACGTCCGTTGGCGTTGGAATTGGTGCGGTAAAATTTTCTGTTGGCGCAAACGTATCCGCGTTTGGGTATGCGGCGGCGCAGAACAATACCGGCGCAAACGTATCCGCGTTTGGGATGGGTGCGGCG
>Ga0210028_1003275_pt1 | contig 12399 bp, 9 predicted proteins | sample CryGeymeta201513_FD_185468 | JGI IMG/M metagenome (GOLD analysis project Ga0210028, IMG submission 185468) | Groundwater microbial communities from Crystal Geyser aquifers in Utah, USA - Crystal Geyser metaG 2015-13 (SPAdes) (version 2) | ecosystem: Environmental > Aquatic > Deep subsurface >...
TGAGAATAAAGGGCGTCGGATACTTTTGCGGTAAACTCTGACTAAATCACGGAGACTTCTCTGGTAAACTGAACGTAAAATCATTTTGAAAAATCTAAAATTTTAGGTTTGACCAACTTTTCCAAATCTTTATATTTCAGCTGCAGTGATTTGGTGTGTTCTCCGGCGTTAAAAGAAACTTTCTCGTTTTTGGAAAGCTTGGCATCAAAAAAAGTTTCCAGGTTAAGTAAATTGCCAAAAGGGGGCACGGCTCCAATTTCGACTCCGGAAAGCGCTTTAACTTCATCCGCACTTGCCATCCGAAAATTTTTTATCATAAGCTCTTTTTTCAATTTTGCCACGTCCACTTTTTGGGCGGCTGACAAAACCAGCATCAGTGGCTTTTGGTCGGCAAAGACAATCAGGGCTTTAGCTCCCTCTTCAAGTTTCGTTCCCCGCACCTTGGCCGCCTGTTCGGAGGTATAAACCGGCTCGTGCTCGAATTTCTTAAAAGCAATCTTCTCCTTTTCCAAAAGTGAAGTTATGGCCCGGTAAAGATTTTGAGGGACTTTTCTTGTGTGGGGTTGTAGAACTGACAGTCTTTGATCTACCCTCTCCATATCGCGGGGGAAAAGCGTAGCTTCGCGTATATTTACCAATCCTAATACCAGCTGAGTAATACGTTCAAGTCCGATACAGAAACCCCCTTCAGGAGGCATCCCGTAACGGAAAGCTTGCAGGTAAATCTCAAAATCCGCCGGATTAAGGTTTTTTCTTTTCATGGCTGATATGAGTTCTTCATATTTATTAATCCGCTGGCCGCCAGTCACCCATTCCACACCTCTGCCCAAAAGGTCAAAACTGTAAGTATAAGTTGGATCAGAAGGGTCGACAAAAGTATAGAACGGGCGCTTTTTCGTTGGATAGTGAGTAACAAATATTAATTCAGAACCGTATTTTTCTTTAGCCCAACGACAAATTTCCCGCTCTTCTGCAGGTTCAAGATCCAACTCTCCGCGCTGGTCTCGACCGGTACGTACAAACAAGATGTCTTTCACTTTTTTAAAATGAATTCGCGGAATCCGCTCTGATATTTGAGGAACCGTAGTCTCGTGCAATCCCAACTCAACTGATCGTTCGCTTTTCAAATCGGCAAACACGTTCTTGATAACTTTTTCCACTACGTCCATGATGTCAGCAAAGTCGGTGATATATCCCATTTCTACATCCAGACCTCGGTATTCACTTAAGTGTCGCGTGGTTACCGATGGCTCGGCACGAAAAGCATAACCAAGCGTAAACACCCGCTCGAAAATTGAAACCATGATTTGTTTATACAACTGCGGGCTTTGACCGAGATACGCCCGGTAGTCATAATAATCCACCGGAAAAACTTCTGCGCCGCCTTCTGTCGCTGAGGCCACAATAATAGGAGCCGCAAATTCTGTAAAATCGATCTCTTTCATAGTTTTGCGAAAGCTTTGTAAAATTGTTTCCTGCACTTTGAAAATCGCTTTGACTTTGGGGTGCCGCAGTGTCAATGAACGATAATCAAGCAGGTTAACCAGAGAAAGATCCAGTTCTTTGGCTCCCAAATCAAATGGCAATTTTTCAGCTTCCGATAGTGTCTTGACCTCAGAGGCTTCAATTTCTATACTTCCGGTTTCAAGATTTGGATTGACTAAATTTCCCTCCCTCTTTTTTACTCTTCCCAGAATAGAAATCACATCTTCGGATTTCAATTTCTTAACAGGGCTAAAATCATGTCCATAGGTTTGAGGGTTTAAAACAATTTGGACTATCCCCGCCCGGTCTCTCAAATCCAAAAAAATCAACTTTCCATGAGAACGCACTGCATTGACCCAACCGCCAAGTTCGACGGTTTGCCCGATTTTTTGCAGTGTCTCCAGTGAAAGACTTCTTGACATTTTCTTCCTCTCTTTCTTTTAAAACACAAAAATCCCTCTTTCCTAAAATTATGAACTGCCACGGTTTAAATCACGGTATCCTCTCTCATTGGTTGCGAAATTAGGCAAGTTCGATTATAAGGACGAGGGGTTTCCTTCGACAGACTCAAGGACAAGTCTCGCGGTGCCACCTTATTTGTCCCGCCGAGGCGGGGCCACTTTTTGGCTATTTGTTTATAAATGTCGGTTGAACGAAAAAGCTTGATTGACTTTTCACCTTTTTACAAGTCAACTCTCTGCACTCCGGGCTTTTGATGTATTTCTTTTCCGTTGTGATCATTTTAAGAAAAAAGTTAAATCTCTGTCAATCACTTTCTTTAAGAGCTTTGCGGACAGCTCCTTTGGCATGCGTAGTCACGACAAATTTTAACCAATCATGTTTGGGTTTTTTTTGCTGTTTGGAAGTTAAAATCTCGACAATATCCTGATTTTGCAAATGATGGGAAAGCTCAACCAGTTTTCCGTTAACCTTGGCTCCCACACAAGAATCACCAATTTCGGTATGAATCGCATAAGCAAAATCGACTGGAGTTGAATTGTCCGGCAAATCAACCACTTCTCCTTTGGGAGTTAAAACGAAAATCCGATCAGAAAAAGCATCAATTTTTAAATCTTCTAAAAACTCACTGTTATCTCCAATCTCTTTTTGCCAAGAAGACAGACGTTTAACCCACGAAAAGGCGTCCAGGGGAACTTTAAAACCGGCCTTAAGTTCTTTTTCACTTTTACCCTTAGCTTTTTGTTCAGAATAATACCAGTGGGCGGCGATCCCGTTTTCCGCTTCTGCATGCATCTGGCGGGTCCGGATTTGAAACTCCACAATCCGTCCGTCCAGGCAAAAAACCGTAGTGTGCAAAGAACGATAACCGTTTGGCTTGGGAAGAGCAATATAATCCTTAACCATGGCCAAAAGCGGCTTCCACATTTTATGGATGATTCCTAAAACCATATAACACTCTTCCACGGTTTTCACAATCACCCGCATAGCCACCAAATCGTAAATTTTATCCAAATTTTTATCCTTGACCAGAAGTTTCTTATAAAGTGAGAAAAGATGTTTGGCGCGCGCATGAACTTCAGCTTCGACTCCGGCTTTGTCCAAAGCTTTGTTCACCACTCTTTTGACTCTTTTTAAATAATCTTCCATTTCCCGATATCTCGGTCTGGAATACAGCTTTACCCAAGTGTGTTCTTTGGGATAAACATACGGAAACGCCAAATCCTCTAATACTCCTTTCATCCCGCCCATGCCTAATCTTTGAGCCAGCGGCGCATAAATTTCCAAAGTCTCCTGGGCGATCGTCTTTTGTTTTTCCAAAGGCAAGACTTCTAAAGTCTCAAGATTGTTTAATCGGTCTGCCAGTTTGATGAGCAAAACCCTGATATCCTTGGCCATAGCCAGAATCATTCTTCTTAAATTTTCCACCAGGTAATCTTCCTTCCCCAGCTGAAATTTTAAATCAGTCAGCTTGGTAACACCTTCAACCAAAAAAGCCACCTCTTTCCCGAACATTTTTTGAATAACCTTGAGAGAAGTCTGTGTATCTTCGCAAACATCATGCAGGAGTGCGGCGGCTATTGCCTTTTCATCCACTCTAAGCTCGACTAAAGTTTTAGCGGTTTTCAGAGGGTGTTTAAAAAAGGGGTTGCCATTAAAACGCAATTGGCCGCCGTGAGCCTGACGGGCAAAAGAATAGGCTTTTTTTATTAGTTCAAGATCAGCCTGTGGTCGATAACTTTTTACTTTTTCTAAAAGATCGTTTAGAGATTTTTGGTCATCGATTGTTTTTAACGGCATCATGGTGGAATGATTATATGCTCAACTTCATCAAAAGTGCAAATAATGTTGAGCATTCCCCGAAATAGAATAATTCGGGTATATCATGAAGTTTAAGGCAGGAGGAAAGTTAAGATGGCTATTTTGTCAGGATGCTTTTATATCTATCATCTTCAATTGTAAAATCTTTTGCTCTTGCCAGGTATTTTCACTGATTTTAAAAACACAATCAAGCGGCTCTTTTTTTTGAATCAGTTGTAAAATCTCCTCCTTTAAGCCTAAACCAAAACCGATAGCTTCAAACGGGTTCGAGTTTTTATCCTTAACCTTAAGTTTTAAGTGTGACTTTTCTTTGCCCACCAATCGGCTTTCTAAAACTTCTAAATTACGGGCCAGAAACAAGGGCTCGGGGTTGCCCATTCCAAAAGGGCTTAATTTACTTAAACGATTATAAAAATTTTGATTGATGGCGTGAAGTTCGATTTCGGCATCGATGTCCAAAAAGGGACAAAGAAGATCTGCGCCTATTTTTTTCTCAACCGTTTGCAAAAAATCTTTTTTAAATTCCTCGATTTTGACGGTTTCGATTGAAAATCCAGCCGCGGCGGGATGCCCGCCCAAATCGATAAAATACTCCTCAAACTCTCTTAAACTCTGAATGATGTTAAAGCCCGGAATCGATCTCACCGAACCTTTGCTGACTTTTTCGCCGAGGCTTAGCACAATGGCTGGCCGGTAAAATTCCTCAACCAACCTACCGGCCACCAGTCCGATTATTCCCTCGTGCCATTCTTGACTTGCGATAATCAGAGCTTTGGGGAAATCCACTTTTCCCAAAACCATACGCCGCGCTTGTTCATAGGAACCGGCGGTTAAATCCTGCCTTTCAGTATTTTTAAGATTTAATTTTTTAGAAAGTTCAACGGCTTGCCTGAAATCCCGCGTGCACAAAAGGCGTAAAGAGGAAATGGCATGATGAATTCGCCCCATGGCGTTAAGACGAGGAGCTAAGATAAAACCAATCTCGTAAGTATCAATCTCGCCCAAATCTAATCCGGCTTCTCTGATTAGTATTTTGAGTCCGATTCTTTCCGTTTTTCTTAAAACATCAATCCCATGTTTGACCAGAATTCGGTTGCTGCCAAGCAACGGCGACAGATCAGCAATCGTACCCAAAGCTACCAAATCTAAAAAATCTTTTACCTGACTTCTCTTTTTGAATTCCTGCAGAATGGCCTGACTCAAAAACCAAGCCACCCCTACTCCGGCCAACTCGTCCGAATGAACAATGGCTAAAGCTTCCGGCAGCTGGTTGCCTGGCTGATGATGATCGGTAACAATCGTATCTATGCCCAATTTTTTGGCTAGTTTAATCTCGGCAACAGAGGATATTCCGCAATCCACTGTGATAATCAGCGAAACCCCCTCATTTTTGAATTTTTCGATCGCTTGGATATTCAAACCATAACCTTCCTCCCGCGAAGGAAGATAGGGCAAAACTGCAAAACCTAACTTATAAAGCGTTTCCCAGACAATAGCCGCCGCCGTTTCCCCATCTACGTCATAATCGCCAAAGACAATAATCGTCTCGTGGTTCTGCTGCGCCTTTTTCAAACGCTCTACCGCCAAGCGCATGTTTTTGAAAGAGAAGATGTCGGGAAGGTTGGAAAGGGAAGGATTTAGAAACTCATCGATCATCTCGCGAGTCCTAAATCCCCGATTGTAAAGAATCTGTTCTATCAGATCCTCTTTTTTTCGAGGTTTTATAATCCATTTTTTGGCAATCATAGCTACCTTTGTTTTGTCTTTAAGATAGGGATTTTTCCAAGCAGAATCAAAAGCGGAGTAGCGATAAATGGGGAAGAATAGGTCCCGAAAATAGTGCCGATCAAAAGCGCAAAGATAAACCAGTGGATAGTGGTACCTCCCAAAAGAAAAAGCGCCAGAAGCATAAAAATGATAGTGAGGGAATTATTAACCGAACGGATCATAGTTTCGGTCAAAGCCAGATTGGCTGCCTCTTCAACCGCAATCCCGGGGGCTCTTTTTAAGACCTCGCGCAATCTGTCAAAAACAACAATCGTGTCGTGGACCGAAAAACTCATGATGGTTAAAACTGCGGTGACGAACAGAAGGTCAACTTCGATCCCGAAAAAGTGCCCCAGCAGGGAAAAAATACCCATGGTTGCTACTGTATCGTGAAGAAGGGCGATAACTGCCGCAACCCCGAATCTCCAGGATTTGATTTCTCCTTTCACCTTCCGGAAAGCGAAGACAACATAGAGCAAAATGGCAAAAACTGCAACTCCCGCGGCGACGATCGTTTTTCTGGTTAACTCTTCGCCTATTATCGGACCCACGCTTTCGAAACGCAGCTCCTCCACTTGGCCGAATTGAGTCGTGAGAGTTTGCTTTAACATTTCATTCTTGTCTTTGCCGAATTCTTTGGCTTTTAAAAGATAGGTGCTGTCTGCGGATTTTTGGACAGAGACGACTTCAATGCCACTCTCGGTGGCGAATTCTTCCAACATTTGAGGAGTGATTTCTTTTTCGAATCTAAGCTCCACAATGCTTCCGCCGGTAAAATCCAGCGAGGGTGTTAATCCCCACCTTAAAAGGGAAATAATCCCCGGGATTAAAATCAAGGCGGAGGCGACTGCGTAAACCCATTTGTATTTCATAAACTTGAGCATGACAATCTTCCTTTGACTTTCATCTAACCAATTTTACACAATGACCAGCTTTTTAACCTTCTGTAAAGCGTCTAATTTTTAATTTCAAATTTAAAATTTTAAATGAATTTCTAAATCTTAATGTTTAAGTCCTAAATGAATAAAACTTTACAAAATTATCAATTACTAACTTGTTTAAACATTATAAAATTAAACATTTGACATTGATTAAAAATTGCAAATTAAAAATTATTAATTCCCCCCAAGGCTCATTTTCCGTATACCAACCTTAAAAGTGTACGAGTAACCACAATCCCCGTAAAGAGCGAAACAAAAATGCCCAAGGCCAAAGTGAGAGCAAAGCCGCGTACCGGGCCGGAAGTATTTAAAAATCCCCAATCGAACGGATTAAAAAGAATAAAAGCGACAATCAGGGTGTTGATATTGGCATCGCGGATCGAATCCCAGGCACGACCAAAACCCAGCTCTAGTGCTACACTTAAAGGTTTTCCCCAGCGCAATTCTTCTTTGATTCTTTCAAAAATCAAAATATTGGCGTCCACTGCCATGCCGATAGCCAAAATAAAGCCGGCCATTCCTGCCAAGGTTAAAGTCACGGGGATAAGCTTGTACAAGGCCAGTGTTATCAAGCCGTAGATAAAAAGGGCGATATCTGCCAAAAATCCTTTTTTCCCGTAGTAAGCCCACATAAAAAACATTACCAAAATTAAGCCAATAATACCTGCCACCAGGCTTTTTCTAACCGATTCGCGCCCAAGGGTAGCCCCGACATTTTCCTGCTGAACCAGTTTCAGATTAACCGGCAGCGCACCGGCATCCAGCTGAATGGACAAATTTTTAGCTTCAGTAACATCAAACTGTCCCGTAATCACCGGATCGCCGGTCAACCCTTGAGCCAGGTCCGGGTCTACCCTTGGCATAGAAAGCGGCAACCCATCGAGAAAAATACCCACTGGTTTGCCGACGTTTCTTTTGACCACCTCAGAAAATTTAGCCCGGCCTTCGTCGGTAAAAAGCAGCTGCACTTGAGGCTTTCCTGTCTGCTGGCTAAAAACAACCTGCGCTCCTTTAAGGTCGGCTCCGGAAACATCCACGTTTTGCCAGACCTCAGGATTATAATAAATAGTTTGATCGGCAGGATCAGCCTCCGGGGTCAATTCCATGAATTGGAGTTGGGCGGTTTGACCGATTAAATCTATAGCCGAGCTGATTTCTTGAAGGCCTGGCAGCTCCACAATAATCCGATACGCACTGCCTGCCTGGCTGGTTTGAATGTTAGGCTCTGAAACACCAAAAAGGTTGACTCTTTTTTCGATGATGTTGCGTGCTGCCTCCAAGGCTGTTTTTTGCTTATCGGGCGCAATACTACTCATATCGGCCTCAAAAACCAGATGTGTTCCTCCCTGTAAATCCAAGCCCTGTTTGATGTTAAACTCGCGCTGAATGCTGGTGCCAAAAATAGTCAGGTCCAAATCAGGCCCCTTAAGGGTGGTATCAACATTGATTTTTCCAACATGAATTTTAATCGGAATGGTCGGTAGATCAATACCGATACACACGATGACAAGAAGGACAATAAGCCAAAGCAGTGGGTTTTTTAGTTTCTTCATAAAGAAATATTATACTCAAATTATCCCAAATTGCAAAAAAGATTTTTAGCAGCTATTCAGCTCTTGTTGAAGAATCAACGAATATCGGCGGGATGGATGGTTCTGACCTCTAAAAATGTCTCGAAGTCTTTTTGATTAAAAGTAATGATCTGTCCCACCCCATTTTCCAGCATGGTAGCCACAAGAAAGGTGTCGAAAATCTTCAGACTTTTGATCTCGTATTTCGCAGCCAGCTGAAGACAGGTAGCTGCAGTTTCTCTCGTTGGCAGAATTACTTCAATCCTTTTTATAATTTTTTGAAGTTCTCTTTCAATCTCCCTTGGGGAATAGGGTTCTAAAACTGCTTTAGGATCAGTTAGTACCCGGTAGATTTCATTAAGGTTTTGAGGCGAAATACAGCAAGTAATTAACTTTTCTACCGCCTTTTTTCTAATCTCACTGCTAAGAGAATGATATTCTGAGCGAGTATCAAACGCATAGATTAAAATATTGGAATCTAGCAGAATCTTTTCAGAGTTCACGATAGATGTGCTCACGAGAAAGAGGAATCTTTACCCCAACTGGTTTATCTGCAAATTTAATCATTCTCTTCTTGGTCTTCTTCTCTTTAAAATCTAGTATATTTCCTAAGTAGCCTTTAAGAGCCTCGTTCACCAATCTTTGTAGAGTAAGATCTTTATCAATGGCCGTTTTTTTAGCCATCAGAATGATTGATTTTGGAATTCGCAATGTTGTTTTTACTAGTTCGTCTTGCATGGTTCTTACTATGCCATAAAGCCAGCAATCTGTCAAGAGAAATTGAATCCTCTCCACTATAGGAGCAGTGGGGACAGACGCACATCTATTCTTGTCATACCTTTTGTAACTCATTGACAATAATTATTCGAGCAGATAGAATAGCCTATGGACAGATTCTATGTTTTGCACTCTCAAAAGAGTATATTTACGTTTGACAAGAGAATGAATTTTATGATAAGAAGCAAAGTAATTTCTAATCGGAAGATATGTCCGCAAGCTATTAAAGAATTCTATCTATAATTCGCGAAGCAAAATATATAAACAAGTTTGAAACCTTCGGTTATAAACAAGTTTGTTTTCTTTCAGAAAATAGTACCACGGCGCAAGCCGTAGGAATCTATGAAAACCTTTGGATAAGCATGAAGACAAGACTATACGTCTTACGATCTGTCTATTTATTCTTGTTTCTACTAACCCTAGGAATGTTGAATTCATCCCTAACGCATGGAAAAGAAAACGCTATCGTCATAAACGCAAAGACGACAGAAGCCGTTAATTTAAACAATGCCGACAATAAATATGGGCCGTTGCCCCTAAATCCCGATGAATATAAAAACTTTGAACAAAGAAAAAACCCCTTCTTTGATAGTGTGGCTAAATATCTTCCCTATGTTACTCTTTTTCTCTCTATAATTATTCTAGTTGTCTCAGTTATTAAAAAATTCCACCAGCCGAAGTCCCGCGGCAGCGATCGCGAAAAGACAAGTTACCTTGAACAAATTGATTGGGAGACAAAAGTAAAATATGACTAAAAAAGTGCTAAGACTACTGCACGTAAATTCACAACAAGGCTTTACTTTGATAGAACTCCTGGTAGTAATTTCAATCATCGGGATTCTGAGTTCTATTGTTTTAATTGCTATTAATCCTTCCAATCTCTTAAAAAAAGCGCGGGATTCAAAAAGAAAGTCGGATCTGCAAACTATTTCCGAAGCCATCAGCCACTACCAACTCACCCATGATCAAATACCGGAAGGCGGCTATTCAACCTATACCCCCACTGGCGGAACTGGCACGGTCACTGTCGGTTTTTCAAATCAACCCAATTTTCTGCAAAATTTGGTAGACGATGATCTTTTTACCAAAAATCCAACCGATCCGATAAATTCCAGCTCTCTTAATTACAAATATACAGGCTATATCAATGCTTATATCCCTGCCCCGGGATGGCAAATGTGCGGCGGATATTGGGTGACAACCTGCAATGGATTTATGATCTACACTTTTTTGGAAAATGGAAACGACCCGGACGGCTTTATTTACAACTTCCCTGCCGGCCACCCTTGTGTTGCCTATAACGGACAAAGGGCTGTCGGACCGGGTGGAACGGTGATGTATCTAGTAAAGCAGGGAACCGTGGCTTATTAAACTCTGCTGTTCTTCCTGTAAATTAACCACCCCAATATGCAACCCGTCACCGATATTATTCCGAAGATTAGGCTGAAACCCACCCATCCCGTTTTGGGCAATTGCGCAGGATCGTTGGCAGCATCAGTATTTTTTTGGTTTTCGGTTGAACTGGTCGCAATTTTGAGATAGAATTTTAAGCTGGCTGTATTGCCTGCCATGTCTTGAGCGCTGATTTCAACCAGATGCTGGCCAATGCTTAAATCTTCAGCTGGAATCCAGCTCCAGTATCCATCATCATCTGCCGTGAGTATAACCTGGATTAAAGCAGTTAAAACTTTAATGATGATCTGCGCTCCGGCATCACTTATGCCGGAAAAGACCGGTTTTCTTTGCATGGTTTCGTAAACGCCCGCATCTACGTCAACCGAAAGTCCAGCCGCGGTAACTGAGGTTAAAATTACCTGGGGATCGTAAATAATCGAGTCGGAATAAACTGGTGAAACGTTTCCGTGAGAATCCATATATTTGACATACACCGTTTTTGTTCCCTCACCCGGCGTTAAAGTCCAGCTTTCAGAGGCTGTGAATGGTTCCCAAGTCGTATTACTAAAATCGCTTGTATTCGCAATCATCATTTGCATTTCAGCCTCAGGAGAATAATCGTCCGTTGCCTGCAAGGAAAGAATGTTATTGCCAACAGAGGTGGTATAAGCAGAGCCTGAATTGATCGCAATCGAACCTGTCGGCGGTTGATTATCAACAATCACAATTGTTAAATTGGGAGAATTGAACTGAATTCCTGCCGGATCTTCTTCTGAAGTAATCGAAAAACTGTTGGTTACAATTCCTCCCTCAGTGGCGTCGGCTTTGACTTTATATTTTAGGGAAATCTGCAGGTTTGTTTTGGCTTGGACTTTTGCCAAAGCAAGGCTGATTTTATTTCCATTTAAAGTGTACTGGGTAAGCGGTTCTCCATCCAGTTCTATAGACCCGGTCACAAAATCCAAGAAGGATGAAAAGTTATCTTCAATGGAAATCTGATCTCCGTCTTTCCAGCCGGAATTGACAAGATTGAGGATATATTCAACTTCATCTTCTCTTTCTAAGGGCGAACCATTAAGGTCGGAAGCAGAAACCGCAGAAGTCGTCAAATCGGCGATATAATTTTCAAAGGCATAGATGCCGCCATAAAAAAATCCGGCGTAAAATCTCGCAGGTTCAATGTTATCCTGCCATGTCCAATAGAGAGCGTCTAAACTTTCGGGTAACCCTAAAGCCTCAAAAGTTTCCCAGTTTTCTCCTTTATCAGCTGAAAAATAGATTCGTTTCGCCAGATAATCCGCGACATAAATTTTAGCATGATCGGAAGAATCAATAATAATATTGTTCAAAATCGGGCTTCCCCCACCCAATGCCAAATTTAACTTGTTCCAGTTCTCTCCATAATCGTCTGATCGGAAAATCCCGCCGTACTGAGTGTCATAATAGATAATGTTCGGCTCCAAAGGATCAATAGCCAGATAACGACCACGGTTGGCGTAAGTACCTGTCAATCCGGCAGTTTTTTGTACCCACGTTTCTCCGCCATCCTCACTCTTCCAGAAATAACCATAGGCAGCGGCATAGACGCGGTTGGAATCGGTTGGATCGATTTGAATATCCATCACCCGTCCGTTGGGAGCAAAAGACATTTTCTGAGTCCAGGTTTGACCGTTGTCTGAGCTTTTGTACATTTTTCCTCCGTTTCCGGCTGTAAAAAGATTTTGAGGATTGAACGAATCAGTAGCCAGCGCCCAAAGATAATCGGAAGACGGGGTAAAGAGAACTTGCCAATTCCTGCCGTTGTCAATTGATTTCATAACGCTGGTTCCGGAATAAAAAATGACTTGCGGGTTACTAGGCACTATTTCAAAATCCAGAATATCAGTAGCTTGTGAAAGAAGTTCCCAATCCTTGCCTTGATTTTGACTGCCATAAAAACCTTTACCCCACACAGCTGCATATAAATTGCCTAAGCTGTCACTCTTTATTATTCTGGCCTCAACGGTTATGGGTAATCCGTTATTTTTCAGAATCAAAGTCTGACCGCCGTCATTTGAAGAATAAACCCCGTTGGACTGGGTTGCCAAAAAAAGATTTTGAGGGCTTGCCTGATCAACTGCAATTTTGTTGATGGTAATGGTGGTTGAACCGAGATTGGTAAAACTGGCGCCGTAATTCTCCGA
>Ga0210028_1003294_pt1 | contig 12360 bp, 11 predicted proteins | sample CryGeymeta201513_FD_185468 | JGI IMG/M metagenome (GOLD analysis project Ga0210028, IMG submission 185468) | Groundwater microbial communities from Crystal Geyser aquifers in Utah, USA - Crystal Geyser metaG 2015-13 (SPAdes) (version 2) | ecosystem: Environmental > Aquatic > Deep subsurface >...
GGAGGATAATATTTTCCTGGCATAGTAAATCTCCTTTCATTTTATTTATTTTACTTTTAAAGAGACTTACTGTCTAGTTTACCAGGTACCCGTCCCTACACACTCTTCTTTCAAACTACAAAAAGTCCTTTTAAGAATGGAAACCTAAAGGTTTCCGCTTGACACCCGGAGATCCAGAGGTTTCTCCTCTAAAAAGAGGAAAAACCTCTAAAAGTCTAGAGGGAGAACCCTTTTGCAGACCGTTTTTGATTGCCAAGTATTTTAAAAGATGTTATAAAATACAGCATGCCAGCTATTCTTAAAGTTGCTAATTTGACCAAAAAATTCGGCGAATTTACGGCCATCGACGAAATCAACTTCGAAGCTTTTGCGGGACAGATTTTTGGGTTGCTTGGTCCCAATGGCGCAGGTAAAACAACTACCATTCGGACTATCGCCACGGTTTTGAATCCTACTTTTGGAACTGCCGAAGTTTGCGGCTTTGATATCATAAATAATCCCCAAGAGGTGCGCAAAAATATCGGAGTCCTAACCACCGACATCGGCGTTTACGACCGTTTTACCGGTAGGGAAAACCTGCGTTATTTTGGCGAGCTTTATGGTCTTTTTGGGCAACCTTTAGAAAAAAGAATTGAAGAACTATCCAAACTTTTGGAAATGGAAGATTTTTTAGACCGCAAGTCCGGGGAATATTCAACCGGCATGAAACAAAAGCTGGCGATTGCGCGTTCGGTGATTCATAACCCCAAAGTGATTATTTTTGATGAACCAACCGCCGGACTCGACGTCCTTGCTTCGCAGACAGTTTTAAATTTTATGAGAAAAGCCAAAGAAATGGGAAAATGCGTCATCCTTTCCACTCATCAGATGGTTGACGCGGAAAAACTTTGTGATCGTATAGCGATTATTCATAGAGGGAAACTGATCGCTTTGGACACGGTTGAGGCGGTCAAACGTCAAACTAAAACTGGCAACCTTGAAGACGCGTTTTTAGCCTTGGTTCCAAAAGAGAAAAAAGAGGTGAGACACGAGCAGAAAAAAGACTTTTGGAAGATTTTTAAAATGTCATCCCGCCCGCCCCCGCCTGCCGGACGGGCAGGGAATCGGCGGGATGCGGGATCATCCCGTAAGGATGAGGGAGGCTTCGTAGCGGCGAACTTTAGTTCGCCATGATCCAAGAAAATGGAAACCTAAAGGTTTCCGCTACATTTATTTTTCCAAGCTTAAAACCGCCCCGCACGGCGGGGCGGATGAAGCTTACCCGACGAAGTCGGGCTGAGCGAAGCGAAGAAAAAGAAGAAACCCCGACCGTAAGGTCGGGGGAGATTCATAATCGTTCGAGAAGACCACGGCTTTAGCCGTGGTAGTTTATTTATTTTTATATACCATGAAACAGGTTTTCGTCATTCTCAAAAAAGAATTAAAAGACACCCTGCGTGACAAGCGTACCTTGGGGTTTATGATCTTGATGCCCATGGTGTTGATGCCGGCCATCATTATCGGGATGTTCAAGTTTACGGAATACCAGATGCAAAAATCTAAAGAAAAGGTGGTGAAAGTAGCGCTCAAAAATCAGGAAGCAGCACCCGAAATTGCAGCCATGATTCAGTCTCAGGAAAAGGTGGAAGTGGTTGGCGGAGTAACCGATCTTGGTCAAGCGATAAAAGACCAGCAGATTGATGCCGCCCTTATTTTTCCTTTAGATTTTCAGATGAAATTAGCCCAGGAGCAGCCGATTGAGATTGAAATTTTGAGGCATTCCTTGAACGACAGTTCTGGCAACGCCATCGCTAAAATCAGCCAGGTAACAACTCTTTTTAATACTCAGGTTTTGCAGTCAAGATTCAGCGCCGAGAGCGTTGATCCGAAAATTTTGTCAGGTGTTTCTTTGAAAATTGAAGATGTAGCCACCGGGCAGGAAGTTGGAGGATTCGGCCTGGGATTTATTTTACCGCTTTTTATTGTGATGTGGGCAATCGTCGGCGGGCAATACACGGCCATCGACGCCTCGGCCGGAGAAAAAGAAAGGAAAACCTTAGAGTCACTTCTTTTAACGCCGGTTAAGCGCCTCCATTTGGTGGTGGGGAAATTTTTGGCGGTCGCGGTTGTCGCGCTAACTTCAGTGGTGATTTCTCTGTGTAGTCTTTATGTGGCAGTGCGGTATTCGGGTCTTGACTCCCTGATGCAAGGCGAGACGCAAACTGCAGGGATTGAGTCGTTGGGGATTGATTTTACGCTTGAACCCAAAGTTATCGGGTTGATGTTTGTGGTGAGTATTTTGTTGGTTTTGATGTTTTCGGCAGTGCTGCTTTCGATCTCCATTTTTGCTAAAAGCTACAAAGAGGCTCAAAGTCTGATCGGCCCCGCCTACCTGGTGGTGATTTTGCCGATCAGTCTTTTAAACAGCATTCCTAATTTCGAAGCTTCACTGGCGATTTTTGCAATTCCGGCAGTCAATGCTGCGGTTCTTTTCAAAGAGCTTTTAATGGGGAACTTTAACTCAAGTCACATCTGGCTGACTATCATCTCCCTCATCATCTTTGCGGCGGTTTCAATCGTTATTGCCACCAGAATTTACTCCAAAGAAAGCGTGCTTTTTAGAAGCTAATGATGCCAACAAGAATTCTTAAATTTCCAGACGGTTTTTTATGGGGAGCCGCTACAGCCGCTCATCAGGTAGAGGGCGGAAATACCAACAACGATTGGTATATGTTTGAACAAAAAGGTGGCTGCGAAAACGGTGAAGTTTCGGGGCTTGCCGTTGATCATTACCATCGCTACGAAGAGGATTTCGACATCGCCCAATCTTTGAATCACAATATCCACCGTTTTTCCATTGAATGGAGCCGGATTGAACCTTGCGAGGGCAAGTTTGATCCTCAAGCCATTAAACATTATCAAGACGTTGTCAAAGCTTTAAAAAAACGGGGAATGAAAGTAATACTTACCCTTTTTCACTTTACCGTTCCTTTGTGGTTTGCTAAAAAAGGAGGATTTGAAAAATCAAAAAATATTAAATATTTTGAGCGATTTGTTGAATACGTGGCAAGCAATCTTGACGCAAAAGTTGATTACTGGGTGAGCATAAATGAACCCAATATCTATGCTTTTCAAAACTATCTTTACGGGATTTTTCCTGCTCAAAAAAAGAGTCTCCTGCTTTTTCTTTGTGTTTACAAAAATCTCATTTCTGCCCACAAAAAAGCATATAAAACTTTACACAAGATTTTAGAAAATCCCCGCGTGGGTTACTCTCATAATTTAATCTATTGTGAACCTCAAAGTCGACAATCCTTTTTTGACAAGATGCTGTTTTTTGTTATTGATTTCCTTCACCACAGGTGGTTTCTGGAAGGTTGTAAAAAATACCTTGATTTTTTAGGAGTACAGTACTATTTCCATAATATTTTGTCCTTCTCATTTCTGAGGCAATTTTTCAGAATGTTACGAAGGAGAAAGAAAGATTTTATTAAAGAGGCAGAAGGTTTTTTTGATAAAGAAGTTTTAAAAAGTGATTTGGGGTGGGAGATCTATCCACAAGGTGTGTATTATGTTTTGAAACGAGTGGCTCGCTATAAAGTTCCGATCATCATTACCGAAAATGGGGTGGCGGACGCAACTGACAAAATACGTCAACAATTTATCCATAATCATATCAAAGCTGCGCATCAAGCACTGGAAGAAGGAGTCGACTTGAGAGGTTATTTGCATTGGACCTTGACGGACAATTTCGAATGGAATTTCGGGCGAAGCGCCAGATTTGGTTTGGTAGAAATAGATTACGAGGATAATTTAAAGAGAAAAATTCGTACCAGTGCCCGTTATTTTGCCAAAATTTGTCAGGAAAACCAGCTGGAAATTGAAACATCCTCAGGGTGAACTCCGCCAAAGCGGTCAGAATGGCAGGCAAAGGCTAGGGTACAGTCTTTTTCGAGGGTTGAACCCTCTTGAGGGTTCAACCCTAAATGCGGGATGACAAAAAGGGTACGTCATTTTTTACATTTTGATTTAGTAAGGTTATAATAAAGAAGGTCACCGAAAAAAATCTGAAGATATATTTTTAAATATGCCCCCATCCAAACCGAAACGTTACTTTAAAATTCGTCATAATCAATCCTTGTCGAAAAAGACCAGCCACAAAAAGGCGGAGTTACAGCTACCGGTTAACATGCCGGTCTTTTCTAAATCAACTTTAGAAAAGGAAAAAAGTAAGGCAGAGAAGGCTTTAAAATCCAAATCTAAGAGGAAAATTAAGTTCCGGCCGTTTGTTTTTCCAAAAATTCGATTAACCCCCAAACATTTGTTGTACATAGTCTCATCGATAATACTGATAGCGGTTTTGACAGTTTTGGCTTGGCAGGCAAAGCAAGTCTGGGATTTTAATCAAGATACCCAAAAAATGATGTCTCAGGGAGATTACGAGAATGCCCTCAAAAATTATCAGCTTTCATACGCTAAATTTCCATTGTGGTTTATCAAAAATCAAGTTAACCATACACAAAACCTGATCGAGTCAACTGCCAATTACAAGCTGGGATTGGAAATGTTTAACAAAAAAGACTATACCGAGGCCGAAGCGTATTTTAATTTAGTCAGTGAAGATAATTTCTATTATCAGCAGGCGCAGCAGAAACTGACCGCCATCAATTATTTTAAGATTTTTAAAAAAGCGCAGGATGAAATTACTAAAGCCAATTTAGAGAAAGGCGGAGGGGTTGAGCCGGTTGAAGTACCAGAGCGCGAGTCGCCTTTTGATGAGAGGCCGGCAGAATCAACGGATAGTACAACACCGACTAATCAGGAAGAAAACAGCCCGAAGCCAACGGATGTAAGCGAACAAAATCCCTCTCCGCCGACGGAAACGGCAATTATCCGTCCATACGAGATCCAATTTTTTGATTGTTCAACCTCGGATTATGCGAATGTCGACGAAGAACAGGTGCAGACTTTTTATCAAGTCTTGGACTTTTTACAATATCCGAAACAGCTTCTCCAAAAGGCAGTCGTGGTTTTTAACACGGAAGTCGCTTATTATACCACTCGCTCCGTGCATACCGTCAAAGTTGACGGCGAGAATTACGAGTTCCCCTTGCTTGATCCTGATCAATATCAATATTCAACCTCCTGGATTGAAGATGGCGGGGTCTTTTTAAATCTGGATTACAAATACAAGGGAAATGACCTGGAGGCTGTTTTAAGTTTCGAGCTGGTCCATGTTTTGGAAGACCTGGGCAAAGTTTCCGACGCTCAGATTAAAGAATGGATGGATTTGCGCGGAATCTCAAGCGATCTTTTAATTGATTGGAACAAAAAAGTGGTCAATATTGATGAATGGGAAGCCTCACCCAGGGAAGACTTTGCCGAATGTTACAAGGCTATTTTGGGCAATAATAAAGGTGGGGATTTGTGGAAGGTGAAAACACAGTACGGCGAACCTAATGATCGAGCATCCGAATGGATGAAAAAATTTCAGGCCGAACTACAATAGTTGGCGGTTGAATTTAAACTACATAAATGCTAAGATATACCCACTTTTTAGCCTAAGTCAAAAAGGAGTTTTTTATGTCCGGGGAAAAAAATGAAGGAAAGAGAGAGGCGGTTTTAACTGCCATTGCCCAAATTGAAAAGCAATTTGGGAAAGGTTCAATCATGAAGCTGGGCGAAGGGAAAACCCAGTTGGACGTTGAATCAATTCCAACTGGCTCCATCGCGCTAGATTTAGCTTTAGGTGTGGGCGGTTATCCGCGCGGAAGAATCGTGGAAATTTTTGGTCCGGAATCTTCCGGGAAAACTACTCTAGCCCTGCATGCGGTGGCTGAAGTTCAGGCCAGCGGTGGAACTGCCGCTTATGTGGATACCGAGCACGCCTTAGATGCGCTTTATGCCCGCGGAATCGGCGTCAAACTGGACGATCTTTTGGTTTCCCAACCAGACACCGGCGAGCAAGCTTTGGAAATCACCGAAACTTTGGTTCGTTCGGGAGGGATAGATTTGGTGTTGATTGATTCGGTCGCGGCCTTGGTTCCCAAAGCCGAAATTGAAGGTGAGATGGGAGACGCCTTTGTCGGATTGCAGGCCAGGCTCATGTCACAGGCCTTGCGTAAACTGACCGGGGCGATTTCCAAGTCTAAAACCTGCGTCATTTTTACCAATCAATTGCGCGAAAAAATCGGCATCATGTTTGGTAACCCCGAAGTCACACCCGGAGGCAGGGCTTTAAAATTTTACTCGTCTTTGAGACTTGATATTCGTCGGATCGATAGCATCAAAGAAGCAGAGAGAGTGGTGGGAGGAAGACATAGAGTGAAAGTGGTCAAAAATAAAGTGGCCGCGCCTTTCAGGATCGCCGAGTTTGACATTATGTATGCCGAAGGGATCTCCAAGAGCGGCAATTTGGTGGATGTCGGGCTGGAGCTTGGGATTGTTGAAAAATCAGGCGCCTGGTATCAATACGGAAGTGAAAAAATCGGGCAGGGGCGTGAAGCAGCCAAAGCTTACCTCAAGGAACACCCTAAAATCGCCGTCGAATTGGAAAAGAAAATCAAGGACAAGGCGCAAGCAGGCACTCCCTTGCAGGTTGGAGTAGAGGAAGGTTAGATTTAAAGATCTATGGAAGAAAAAAAAGGATTAACCAAAACTCAAAGCTGGATTTTGGGTTGTGGTTTGTTTTTTATTATCGGAATAGTCGCAATTTGTTCTGTGGCGGTAGTTTCGCTTTTTGCCAACAAAAGCGTGCGTGAAAATGAAAAGGTGATCGGTGGCAGCGGAAATGAGAAGATTGGAGTCATTCGTATCTCGGGAGTACTCTCCGAAGACGAAGGTGGCCTTTTAATTGCTTCTTCTGCCATCAGTTCTGTCCGTTTAAGACAGGAATTAGAATCTTTGGCCCAAGACCCGGATTTAAAGGCGATTATCTTGCGGATTAACAGTCCGGGAGGATCAGCCGTCGAGTCAGAAGAACTCTATCAAGCGGTAGTTAATTTTAAAAAAAGTGGCAAGATTGTGGTTTCCTCTTTAGGAGACACCGCGGCTTCCGGCGGTTATTACGTGGCACTCTCCGCTGACGAGATTATTGCTTCTCAAGCCACCATTACCGGAAGTCTGGGAGCTATTGCAGAAATTACCAATCTTTCCGGTTTATACGAAAAATTGGGTTTACAAGCGGAAGTGTATAAAACAGGAACGGAAAAGGACATTTTTTCGCAAACCCGCGAGCGGACCGATGAAGAAAAAGAAATCATCCAAAAAGTAATCGACGACTCTTTTCAATTGTTTTTAGAAAGAATCGCGGAAAGAAGAAAGATGGAGATTAACGAAGTAAAAAAGATGGCTGATGGACGAATTTATAGTGGTCAACAGGCCTTAGATTTAAAATTGATTGATAAGCTTGGGAATTATGAAGATGCGGTTTCTGAAGCTAAAAGATTAGCGGGAATCGAGGAGGCAAAATTGGTTGAGTATACCTCTGAGCCTACAATTTGGGATTTTATTTTGCAATTAAGCAGCCAAAAATTTAATCCGCTTTTAAAATCTCTAGAAAACCTCGATTTAACATCTGGCTTCAAAATTCGCTATCTTCTGTCTCCCTAAAATGCGGAATGCCAAAAATCACTGACATTAAAAAACAGAAAGTTCGTCCAAGGGTTAATATCTACTTAGACGGAAAGTTTGGTTTCAGCCTTAACCTGGAAGATTATCTAAAGTTAGGTTTGAAAAAAGACCAGGAAATAGACTTAAACACCATTCCGCACATTTTAAATCAAGATCAGCAAAAGAAATTATTCGATTCAGCCTTAAATTTTTTATCTTTTCGTCCCAGGTCGGAAAAGGAAATTCGCGACAAGCTTTGGGCGATTCTTAAAAAGAGTAGGATCAGTACCAGTCAAGAATCGTTGTCGGATAAAGTACACAAATTAATCGATGAGACTGTCGCAAGCTTAAAGAAAATAGGGCAGGTTGACGATTTGCAGTTTACCTTGTGGTGGATTGAGCAAAGGCAGAAGTTTAGGCCTAAAGGCAGAATGGCCTTAGCCAATGAATTATCCTCCAAAGGGATTAAAAAAGAGATTATAGATGAGGCTTTTTCCAGAGGATTGGGAGAAGATGATTTGGCTCTAGCCTCAAAACTGATAGACAAAAAAAAGACTTCCTTTGAAAAATTAGCGGATTTTGAAAGAAAGAAAAAAGTGGCATCCTATCTTGCCAGACGGGGATTTTCCTGGGAAGTTATCAATCAAGTTTTAACTTTAATTAAGGAGGAATAAAAATGCCAGCCGTATCCATTTATATTTTATGGGGCTTGACGCTTTTACTTTCTATCGGCGCTTTTGTGGCGGTTTTTGTGCTCTATAAACAATCCCGCAAAAAGGTGTCCCCCGCTGTAAGTCAAGAAGAGCTGCCCCAGCTTGAAGAAATGAAAGCCAAGGGAAGAGAAATTTTACTGGAAGCGAGAGATGAAGCTTTAAGGATTAAACGCGAAGCGGAAAGCGAGGCGCAAAAAAGAAGAGCGGAAGTTAGCAAGTTGGAAAGCAGGGTTTCGCAAAAGGAGGAATGGATAGATAAACGCATCGGTGCTTCGGAAGAGAGGGAAAAAAGTTTAAGCCTGCGTGAAAAAGCGCAAGCAGAATCAGAGAAAAAAATTGAAGAGATCAAACGAGAACAGTTAGAAAAATTGCAGAGGGTGAGCGGACTTACCAAGGAAGAAGCCAAAAATATTATTCTAACCGCGGTTGAAAAGAACCTTAAATCCGACATTGCCAGAAGAATCAAGGAAACTGAGGAGGAGATAAAATTTGAAGCCGACAGAAAAGCGAAAGAAATTTTGGTGACTGCCATTCAAAAAGTCTCCACAGAATATGTCGCTGAATATACAACCTCGACCATTGCTTTGCCTGATGATGAGATGAAAGGCAGGATTATCGGTCGTGAAGGACGCAATATTCGAACCTTCGAAAATCTAGCCGGGGTCAACGTTGAGATTGATGAAACCCCGGGGGTGATTACTCTGTCGTCCTTTGACGGAGTAAGGCGCGAGGTGGCGCGCCGGGCGATGGAGAAATTAATTGCGGATGGAAGAATTCAGCCAGCGCGCATCGAAGAAGTGGTAGCCAAGTCACAAAGAGATGTTGATAAAATCATCCGTGAGGCCGGTGAGCAACTGGTTTATGAAACCGGAGTCACGGGGTTGCCTTCAGAAATTATCGATCTTTTGGGAAGATTTAAATTCAGAACTTCCTATGGTCAAAATATGATTGCACACACCTTAGAAGTAGTTAATATAGGTAAAGTTTTAGCCAACGAAATTGGAACAGATGTGAAAATCGTCAAAGCGGCCTGCCTTTTACATGATATCGGAAAGGTTTTAACCGCCGACACCGAAGGTTCACATACCCAAATTGGAGCGGATATTTTAAGACGCCACAAAATTTCAGAAAGAATAATTCAAGCTATGGAGAGTCATCATGAAGAAAAGCCATTTACTTCAATTGAGGGTATTTTGGTTAATGTGGCCGATGCTATTTCCGGAGCAAGGCCGGGCGCGCGCTATGAAGACTATGAGTCATACGTCAAAAGGATTTCCGAACTGGAAAATATTGCCGCCTCATTTGATGGAGTCGAGAAAACCTTTGCTTTGCAGGCCGGCAGGGAAGTGCGCGTGATTGTTATTCCGCAAAAAGTTGACGACAACGGAATAGTCACCCTGGCTCACGGGATCGCCAAGAGGATTCATGATGAGGTGGTTTACCCGGGAATGGTGAAAGTAACCGTTATCCGCGAGAACAGGGCAGTTGAGGTGGCGAAATAAATTAAAAATAAAAATGAAAAATGAAAAAAGTAGCGGCGGACTTTAGTCCGCCAAGTTTGGGAGCGTGGAAACCTAAAGGTTTCCGCTACGGTTGGGTAGTGGAGGCGGTGAAACGGGCGGAATTCTCGTTTCCGGCGAATGATAAATCTCTAGAGCAAGGCTGGAAAATACGATCGGAGCAATTATGAAAATTCTTTTTTTAGGTGAAATTATCGGCAGAACCGGAAGACAAATAGTTAAAAAGGTCTTACCGGAAATAAAAAAGAAATATAAAGTAGATCTGTGTCTTGCCAATGGGGAAACGATCACTCATGGAAAAGGCGTTTCGCGCGAAAAAGTTGAGGAGATTGTAACCTGCGGGGTCGATTTTTTAACCTCCGGCAATCACGTTTTCCGCTACAGCAATTTTTTAGAGGATTTAGATGATCCGGCGCTTCCGATTTTACGTCCGGCCAACTATGTAAGCAGTCTTCCGGGCCGGGGTTGTGAAATTCTAGATTTAGGACGCAAAGGAAGAGTGTTATTAATAAATCTGCAAGGCCGGGTTTTTATGCCGCACCAAATCGAGTCTCCATTTGAGGCCGCGGATCGGATATTGACTCAAAACAGTCAGGAAAAATTAGCCGCCGCCATTGTCGATTTTCATGCTGAGGCAACCTCCGAAAAACAAAGCTTGGGTTATTTCCTAGACGGAAAAGTCTCAGCAGTTTTTGGGACCCACACCCATGTTGCCACCGCTGATCAGAGAATCTTGCCTCAAAAAACAGCCTATGTTTCGGACATCGGAATGATAGGTTCTTTAAATTCAATTCTCGGGGGCGAAATTACGACGATTGTCAGTCAACAGCAAAAGGGAATGTTGGGAGATTTTGAGGTCGCCTCCGACCCGCCCTTCCTTTTTAATAGCGTTTTAATTGAGATTAACAAAGGAAAAGCCGAAACGATTGAAAGAATCGATCGAATCGTAAAAAGCCTTTAAAATCAACACTTTTTAAGGTGAGTGGGAGAAATAATCAGTAATTAGCTTGTTGGATTAGGAAAAATTAGCTGAATTTTACTTGCAAAATCCGTTTAACTTCGATAGAATAGAGTTTCGTGAACCTTTACCGTTTAGTTTTATTATCAATTTAGATTTCGAAAGGGGGTGACTTAGCTTATGACAAAGTCAGATTTAGTTGAGCATGTTGCCTCAAAAACTGGTCTCACCAAGAGAGCAGCGGGAGATGCCCTAGAGGCGGTTTTAGCTGCGGTCGAAGGAGCTCTTTCCAAGGGCGACAAGGTAACTTTGACCGGTTTCGGGACATTTTCGGTCAGAAGCCGCAAAGAAAGAATGGGTCGAAATCCGCAAACGGGCGCTCCTTTACGCATTCCGGCTACCAAGGTTCCCGGGTTTACCGCCGGTAAAGCTTTAAAGAAAGCTGTAAAGTAATTTTGCCTTGAGATTTAAGAGAAATATACAAAGAAGAGTCGCAATTAAAAAAGCGGCTCTTTTTTGTTTTGTCTTTAGGATACTTTTATTGTAAAATATTATGAGAATTAAAAGTATGTCGCTTAATTCAAGCTTGCTTGTTGATGGATTTTATTGTTCGAGCGAGCCAAGGGCGAGTCGAGAACTACATACAGATAGACGGACATGGATGAATCGAATGATTATAAAAGTTACACAACGCGCATAAGATCAAAGAGAAAGTAAAAAAACCATGCAACAGATAAAACAGAAACCCTTTCACAAAGGACACCATATTGTTTTTAGATTTGCATGGGAAGGGATTGTTTATGCTTTCAATTCCCAGCCAAATCTGAAGGTTCATTTCTCTCTGGCGCTAATTGCTATTTTTTTTGGTTTTATCTTTCAGATTTCTTTGACCGAATGGGCAACTTTGGTTCTGGTAATTTTTTTAGTGATTGTGGCAGAAATGTTTAACACTGCCATGGAAGAAGCTGTAAATACAGCCTCTAAAGAGTGGAGTCAGGAAGCCAAGCACGCCAAAGACGCCACCGCCGGGGCGGTTCTTTTTGCCGCCATAGGCTCTGTTATCATCGGACTGGTGATCTTTTTGCCGCATCTTCTTAAACTTTTGGGTTTTTGAAAATCTCCTATGAATCAGAAATATTTCATTCTCACCTACGGTTGCCAAATGAATAAAGCCGATTCGGAAAGAATTGCCGGTAAATTAGAATCGGACGGTTTTGTGAAGGCAAAAAATTCCGGAGAGGCGGATTTCATTGTCCTGAATTCCTGTGTTGTGCGTCAGGCTGCCGAGGACTCGGTTTTCGGTTTTGCAAAAAAGGCCCAGGCATTGCGGGAAATCAAGCCGGACATCAAGATTGTCGTGACCGGTTGTCTGGTGGGAGTAGAATCCGACCGGCCCAAAAGAATAAGCTTGCCCCAACTCCGCAAAAAATTACCATGGGTTAACGATTTTTGGCCGATCGGAAAAGTCGGACTCGAGGTTTCCCCCAAACGCGAGGCCAAAAAAAACGCTCTGGTACCGATTTCTTCCGGTTGTAATAACTTCTGCACCTACTGCGTCGTTCCTTATACACGGGGACAG
>Ga0210028_1003327_pt1 | contig 12295 bp, 12 predicted proteins | sample CryGeymeta201513_FD_185468 | JGI IMG/M metagenome (GOLD analysis project Ga0210028, IMG submission 185468) | Groundwater microbial communities from Crystal Geyser aquifers in Utah, USA - Crystal Geyser metaG 2015-13 (SPAdes) (version 2) | ecosystem: Environmental > Aquatic > Deep subsurface >...
GCCCGAGGCGGCAAAAAGATCGGTGATCCGGCGCCGCATCCGGGTGGTGTTGACGTAAAGCAGCACCCGCGCCATCGCTTCGGGCGGCTGGCCTTGCAGGCGCATCCGCAGGCCGGCGATCAGCAGGGCGGGGAAATCCGCGCCCGGTGGCAGGGCGAACAGGTGGGGGCCGGGGCCGTCAAACATGGTCGCGCGCCAGCAGCGCCTCGGCCAGTGCGATGCTTTCGGGGCGGCCTACGTCGCACCAGCCGCCCAGATGCACCAGCCCGTAAGCGCGGCCCTCGGCGATCAGTCGGTCCCACAACAGATTGAGCGAAAACACCTGGCTCGCAATCGCCGCCAGCCCTTCGGGCCGGATGATCTGCGCGCCAAGATAAACCAGCCCCGGCACCCCGCCCGCCCGGCTGATCCGGCCCGCCGCATCCAGCACGAAGTCACCCGGTCCGCTATGGCCAAGGGCGCGCGCGGTCGGCGCCAACAGCAGCAGGGCATCCATCCGCGCGCCGTCCCAGGCGTCGCGCAACCGGGCAAGCGGGTTCGCCCCGGTCCAGACCGCATCGCTGTTGAGGGTGAACACCGGGCCGGGGCCAAGCAGCGGCAAAGCCGCGCGCAGGCCACCGCCGGTTTCAAGAATTTCGTCGCGCTCCCACGCCAGGGCTACGTCGCGGCGCGGGGCAAGGTGGGCGGCAAGCTGGTCGGGCAGGTAGTGCAGGTTGATCACCTTGCGGCCGATCCCGGCCTGATCGGCCAACGCCAGCGCATGGTCGATCAGCGCCCGCCCGCCGACCTTGAGCAGGGGCTTGGGGCAAGCCGCCGTCAGCGCCCCCATCCGGGTGCCAAGGCCGGCCGCGAACAGCATCAGGGCGCGGGGTTCGTGCCGCATTGCGCTGCGATCCTTTCCAGCCGGGCGGGGGTGGGGGCGGGCAGCAGGTCCTGGCAGAGCGCGGCCAGCGGGGCCAGCGCCGGGTGGCCAAGGTTGCGCGCCAGATGGCCCCAGACCCGGGGGATCAGGCCCAGATAGGCCGGTTTGCCATCGCGCAGGCACAGCCGGGCGAAGATGCCCAGAATGCGCAGGGCGCGCTGCGCCCCGAGCGCCGCGTATCCCGCCGAAAACCCGGCCTCGCTGGTGCCGGTGGCGGTGATGAAACGGCGGGTCATGGCGGCCTCGATCGCGGCGGGCACGTCGCGGCGGGCATCTTGCAGCAACGACACCAGATCGTAGCCCGGCTGCCCCATCTGGCCAAGCTGGAAGTCCAGCAGCCCGACCCGCCGCAAGCCGTCGCGGCTCGGCAGCCACAGCAGGTTTTCGGCGTGGTAGTCGCGCAGGATCAACACCCGAGGCTGATCGGCGTGGCGGGCAAGCAGCGCGGTCAGGGTGGCCTCAAATGCGGTCGGATCAGCGCGGGTGCCGGTGATGGCAAAGCGATACCACGTCAGCGCCAGGGTCGCGGCATCGCCCCATGCGGCGGGGGCAAGGTCTGGCAGCGCGGCGGGGGCCGGGTGGCGCTGCAAATGCACCAGCACATCGGTCGCGGCGGCGTAAAGCGGGGCTTCAATGGCAGGATCATTGGGGATCAGCCGCGCGAACAGGCCGTCGCCCAGGTCTTCCAGCAGCAAGAAACCCTGCGCCAGATCCTGCGCCAGAATTTGCGGCGCGGAAAGGCCAAGGCCCAGCAGGTGATGGGCGATGGTCACAAAGCTGGCCGGGCTGTCGCCCTGACCGGGGGGGGCATCCATCAGCACCGCCGAGGTGTCAGTGCGGGTCAGGCGAAAGTAGCGCCGGGCCGAAGCGTCGCCCGCCAAGGGCAGCAGGCTGGCGTCGCCCCAGCCGGCAGCGGCGAGAAAGGCTTGGGCGAGCGCCGTGCGGTCAGGCATCGCTTGACCAATCACGCGCCAGCGCCGCCCGCAGGTCGGCTCGGCCGCCGGAAATCTGCACCAGCCGCCCGTCGTGGTGGTGTGACAAGCGCAGGTGCAGCGCGTCGGGCGGGGCAAGGCCCGCCAGCCGGTCGGGCCACTCGATCAGGCAGATCGCGGTCTGGAAGGCGGCCTCCAGCCCCAGTTCGATCACCTCGTCAGGGTGCGACAGGCGGTAAAGATCGGCGTGCCAGATATCGCCGCCGGCATCCTCGTAAGTCTGCACCAGGGTGAAGGTCGGCGAGGGCACATCCTCCATCCGGCCAAGGCGGGTCTGGATCAGGGCGCGCGCAAGATGGGTCTTGCCCGCGCCGATCGGGCCATCCAGCAGCACCACGTCGCCGGGGCGCAAATGCGCGGCCAGCCATGCGCCCAGCCGGGCGGTATCTTCGGGCGTGGGCAGGAACAGCGATGCGGCAGCGGTGATGACCATGCCGCCAGCATGACCGCCCGCCCCGCCCGCTGCAACCCCGTCAGGCGGTCTTGCGGCGCTTTGCGCTGGCCAGTTTCGGGGTGCGCTCATTCGCCTGCGTCGCCACGCGGAAGGTGATCAGCGTCGCCCCGCCCGGCAACGGGGCAAAACGACACTCGACCAATCGCCCGTCGGTCAGGCGCTCACCGCTGCGCCACGGCTTGCGGTCGTCGAGGTTGGCCACGAACGCCGCAACCTGGTCCCAGACCGGCGACGGGGCGCTGTGATCGCGCCAGTGGGCGCACAGGCTAATGATGCCGCCGTCGCCCAGGGTGGCCGCCGGATCATGCCCCCAGAGGTCGGCATAGGCGGCATTCGACATCACCAGCAGTCCGGATTGCGAAATCACCGCCACCGCCTCGTCCAGCGCATCGACCACCGCCTGATCCAGCTCCAGATCGGCGCGGTAGCGCCGGGTGCGTGACATTTCGGTCGAGATATCCTCGAACATCAGCGCCAGCGCGCCATTGGGGTGCGGCCGCCCGATGACGCGGTAGGTCTGGCCTGAAGGCAGGCTCCAGGTTTCCTCGTAAAGGCCTGAGGTCGCAGACTTTTCAAGCTCTGACATCTGCTTGCGCCAACTGCGGTAATCCTTGGGTTCGGGGATCATGTTGCCGTCGCGCATGGCATCGAGAAAGGCGAACAGGGTGGGGCGCAGGGCCAGGAAATCGGGCTGCAAGCCGGTCAGATCCAGCAGCGCCGGGTTGAACAGGGCAAGCTGGCGCTGGCGATCAAAGATCGCCAGCCCGATCGGCAGGTGGGCAAAGGTCTTGGTCAGGGTCTGCATGAAATCGTGCAGCGCGCCCTCGGCCTGCACGGCGGCATCGGCGGGCAGGCCGAACAGCAACCGCCCGTCGCCTTCGGTGAAACCGACCAGATCATACCAATGGGCCGCCGCCCCCGGCCGTTCCAGCATCTGCCGCTGCCCCGCCGCGCCTTGCGCGGTTGCCGTGCGCTCGAACAGGCGCGGCAGCGGCCAGCGCAGATCCTGGCCCGGCTCAAGCCGCCGGGTCGCTTCGGCCAGATAGGCGGCGTTGGCCCATGTCACCTCGCCCTCGGGGCCCTCGCGCCAGACCAGAAACGGGGCCTGGCTGACGGTGTCGCGCAACTGGTCAAGCTCAACTTGGGTGGCGCGCAGCGACAGCGAGTCCTGTCCCGGTATCCGGCTTGCTTCTTCGGGATCCAGCAAGGTGATCCGGGTCAAGCCGCCGCGCAGTTCGGCCTGCAGCAGCAGCGGCTGCGGCGCGCTGCTGGTGGATGCCAGCGCCAGCCGACCTTCACCTGAAAGGCGGGCGATCCGGGCCTCGAAATCGGGAAATTGTGGCGCAAGATAGGCCAGCAGCCGTTGCCATGGCGCGCCCCTGGTCTGACCCAGCGACAGCAGCGCCCGTGCGCCGGGGGTGGCGTCGATCAGCAACTCGCCATCGAACAGAAAGCTGGTGCCATCCTGCGCGTCGGCAAAGATCGCGCCGCGCAGCGTGCTGGCCCTGGCTTGCAGCGCCGAAAGCGCCAGCAGGCCGCCAAGGGCCGCAACCATAGCCACCGAAAACAGCTCGAGTCCAAGCGCCCAGTCGATCTGCATCACACCCCCCACAGGCGAGAAAAACAATAGAAATCAACTTGGGGGTGTAATGGTTAACGGAGCGTTAATGCCGGACAGGAAACGCCCGGGCGCGCCAGATCGGCGCGTCAGACCTCGATCCTGGGGTTCTCGCCCAGCGCTTGATCGACGGGTGCCAGCAGGCGCTCGGCCGGCCAGACCAGTTCGACAATCGCGCCGCAGCGTTCGGGGTTTTCCTCGGGCGTCAGAAACGGATCAAGGCCGTTGCTGAACCGCAGCTCTGCCCCCGAGCGTTCCAGCAGGGTCTTGGCGATGAACAGGCCCAGCCCCATGCCTTCGTATTCCGGTCGGCGCGCCAGATCCTGCGCGGTGCGGCGCTGGCGCACGAAGGGCTCGCCGATCCGGCCGATCACCTGCACCGGAAAGCCCTCGCCATCATCGGTGATGCGGATCAGAATCCGGCGCTCGCCCCACTCGCCGTCGATCCAGACCGCGCTGCGGGAAAAATCGACGGCATTCTGGATCAGGTTGCGCAGGCCGTGGATGACCTCGGGGCTGCGCAGGATCACCGGCTCGCGCGCGGTGCCACCAATGGCGGGGCGCAGATCAAAGGTCACGCGCTTGCCACGTTCCAGGTGCGGCTCGGCCGCCTCGCGCAGCACGGTGCCAAGGGCGGCCTGCCGCAGCAGCCGGTCATCCTTGCCCGCCCGCCCCATCGAGCGCAGGATGTCGCGGCAGCGGTCGGCCTGATCATGGATCAGCCGGGCATCCTCTTGTTGTTCGGGCCGGTCGGACAATTCGTCGATCAACTCGCTGCTGATCAGCTTGATGGTGGCCAGCGGGGTGCCCAGTTCGTGCGCGGTCGCGGCCACCACCCCGCCCAGATCGGTCAGCTTCTGCTCGCGCGCCAGCGCCATCTGGGTGGCCAGCAGCGCATCCGACATCGAGCGGATCTCGGTTGCCACCCGGCGCGAATAGACCCCGAGAAACAGGATGCCGACCACGATCGCCGCCCAGAAGCCGAAATCGAACAGCGCAGGCACCGTCAGCTCGGTGCCATCCCCAAGCCGCAAGGGCAGGTGGAAAAACGCATTCAGCGTGACCATGGCGATGGCAGCCGCGCCAAGCACCACGGTCGTGCGCAGATCAAGCGCGGTGGCGGAAACCGTGACCGGTGCCAGCACCAGCAAGGCAAAGGGATTGTTCATCCCGCCGGTCAGGTAAAGCAGCACCGCAAGCTGGGTCAGATCGAACAGCAGCGTCAGCAGCGCCTGACCTTCCGACAGGCGGGTGTTTTCCGGAAACAGAACGACCGCAACCAGATTGGCCAGCACCAGAACCCCGATGGTGCTGTAGCATAACGCCTGCGGCAGGTTCACCTGAAAGGCGTATTGCGCCAGGAAGACCGCTGCAATCTGGCCGGTGATTGCCATCCAGCGCAGCAGGATCAGGGTGCGCAGCCGCAGCCAATCGGTTCGGCTTTCGCGCAACAAGTGCCCGAAGCTCGACAGGTTCAGCTCGGGTCGCAGGGGGGGCAGAGTGCTCTTTGCCATTGTCAAATCCGTCAGGTTGCGGGATGATCTTAGCAACGAAATCGGCGGGATGACACAATAATGACAAGGATTTACGCAGGGCTGGCGCTGGCCGTGACGGCGTTGCTGGTGGCGGTATCGGTATGGGCTGCGTTCTTTCGTGGTGCCAACGACGTTTTTGCCGCCTGTCGCAGCGGCAGCACGGCGGGGGCAGATATCGGCGGGCCGTTCAGCCTGATCGACGAGACCGGGGCGGCGGTGACCGACCGCGACGTGCTGATCAAGCCGTCGCTGGTTTATTTCGGCTATACCTTTTGCCCCGATGTCTGCCCGGTGGACAATGCCCGCAATGCCGATGCGGTGGATCTGCTGGACCAGATGGGGATCGAGGTCACGCCGGTTTTCATATCAATCGACCCCAAGCGCGACACGCCCGAGGCGCTGGCCGATTTTACCGACGCCTTGCATCCGCGCATGATCGGGCTGACCGGCTCTCCCGACCAGATCAAGGCGGCCTCGATGGCCTACAAGACCTATTACAAGGTGCAAAACCCGGACGATGAATACTATCTGGTCGATCACTCGACCTTTACCTATCTGATGCTGCCAGGGGTGGGATTTGCCGAATTCTTCAAGCGCGATGCCACCGCCGAAGCGATGGCCGAAGCCGTTGCCTGTTTCGTCAAGGCGATGCCGCCCGTCAACTAGGTTTGACCCAGCCGCCGATTCGACCTAGGCTCAGGACAGGCGAAGAACGGGGAAAGCCAGGATGGTTGATGAATCGAACGCCGATCTTGGTGACGACCGGACGTTATTGCTGGTCGATGACGACGAGCAATTTGTAAAGCGCTTGGCCAAGGCCATGGAAAAGCGTGGCTTCCTGCCAGAGGCGGCGCAAAGCGTGGCGGCAGGAAAAGCGATCGCCGAAGCCCGACCGCCCGCTTATGCGGTGATTGATCTGCGGCTGGAAGACGGCAGCGGTCTGGATGTGGTCGAGGTTCTGCGCGAGCGGCGGCCCGATTGCCGGATCGTGGTGTTGACCGGCTATGGTGCCATTGCGACGGCAGTGGCGGCGGTCAAGATCGGTGCAATCGACTATCTGTCGAAACCGGCGGATGCCAACGAGGTGGTCAGCGCCCTGCTGGCGCGCGGCGAAGCGCTGCCGCCGCCGCCGGATAACCCGATGTCGGCCGATCGGGTGCGGTGGGAGCATATCCAGCGCATCTACGAGATGTGCGAGCGCAATGTTTCCGAAACCGCAAGGCGATTGAACATGCACCGCCGCACCCTGCAACGCATTCTGGCCAAACGCAGCCCGAAATAGCGCAATACCCCGTGGCAAACGACGTGACCGGCGGCAAAGCCGGAATTTTTTTCGCGATCAATTCGATTGCCCAGGCGCGAATATGTCGGTAAAAATATATCACCACTCTCGAATAAAGGATAAACCCGTGACGATTGATCTGAACCAGATGTCGATCAAGGAACTGAAAGACCTGTCAGGGCAGGTTGCCAAGGCGATTGCCTCGTTTGAAGATCGCAAAAAGAAAGAGGCACTGAGCGAACTGGAAGAAAAGGCCCGCGATATGGGGTATTCGCTGGCCGAGCTTCTGGATGCTGCGGTGCCGCGCAAGCGCGCGCCGGCGGCACCGAAATATGCCAACCCGGCGGACCGTTCCGACACCTGGTCGGGCCGCGGGCGCAAGCCGCGCTGGTATCAGGCGGCGCTGGACGCGGGAAAATCGCCCAGCGACCTGGCGATCTGACCCAGGTTTAGCGCAACCGGCAATTTATCATGACGGGCGGTGAAATCCGCCCGCCTTGCGTTTGGCGGCCGAAGCTGCCTCAGCCTTGTTGCCGGGTGCATACGGGCACAGGGCTTGCGGACAGGGGAAAGGCCAAGCTTTTGCACCCCGTTGCCATTGCTCGTGAATCAATGGCGATCCAATGACAACCCCCGCAGGATATTTTTGCCAGAGAGAAAGACGATGGGCGGCTCGGACGCGCACCGTTTCCCTGCCATCAACGATCCGCGGTAATACCCCGGACTTGTCGCGCCCGCGCCGCTATCTCGCCCGATTTCGGGGGCAATACCAGTGCTGCAACCTGCACTGTAGGCATGGGGACGACAATGGACCGACTGACTGAAATGGAAGCCTTTGCCACCGTGGTGGATCAGGGCGGATTCACCGACGCGGCGCGCAAGATGGGGATCTCGAAATCGGCGGTCTCGAAACACATCTCGGCGCTGGAGGCACGGCTGGGGGCGCGGCTGTTGAACCGCACCACCCGGCGGGTCAGCCCGACCGAAATCGGCATGGTCTATTATGATCGCGCGCGGCGGGTGCTGAACGACGCGGGCGAAGCGGATGCGCTGGTGACCGCGATGCAGTCGGCCCCTTCGGGGCTGCTGCGAATCTCGGTCGCGACCGACTTCGGGGTCAACCTGTTGTCGCCGATTCTGGGCGACTTCCTGCTGGAATATCCCGAGATCACCGTGAACATGGTGCTCAACAACCGCTATGTCGAGCTGATCAGCGAAGGCTTCGATCTGGCGATCCGGGTGGGCGAGCTGGAAGACAGCAGCTTGCGCGCCCGCAAGCTGACCGAGACCACCAAGCGAATGATCGGCTCGCCGGGTTATTTCCAGAAATTCGGGCGACCGCTGAAGATCGACGATCTGACCGGGCATCGCCTGCTGCACTATTCCAATCAGGCCAGCGACAACGTCTGGAAGATCACCGCCCCGTCGGGGGAAAAGCGGCAGGTGCGCTCGAACGGGTGGCTGACGGTGAACGACGGCCAATCGCTGCTGAATGCCGCCGTTTCCGGCCTGGGAATCGCCTATCTGCCGTCATTCCTGTGCGCCGAGGCGCTCAAGGCCGGGCAGGTCGAAGAGGCGATACCGGGGCTGCCGGTGGAAACCCTGGGGATCTATGCGATCTATCCGCCGGGGCGGTTCACCCAGCCCAAGGTGCGCGCCTTCATCGACTTTCTGGCGCATCGCTATCACGACAAGGGGCCGGACAACTGGTAGGTCACGGGTTTCTTCAGGGTGCGATGGCTACCGGGTCGAGGTCAACACGACCTCGACCCTTCGGTTTTGCGCCCGCCCCTCTTCGCTCAGGTTGCTGGCGCGGGGGGCAAGGTAGCCCACCCCGTCGGCGCTGATCTGGCTTGCCGATACCCCGAGGCTGTCGATCAGGCGCGCCCGCACCGAGGCCGCGCGTTGGCGCGACAGCGCGACGTTGGCACTTGGGCTGCCGACCGCATCGGTATGGCCGACCAGCGCCACCGCGCGCTCGGGGTGGCCAAGCAGGTAGGCGGCGAGATCGGCCAGCGAGGCGTAGTCGCCTGCGGCAAGCTCGCCCGCGCCCGAAGCAAACACCAGATCGTCCAGCACCACCGCGCCGTCACGTTCCAGACGCGCGCCGAAATCGCCCGGCGGCGGGGCGGTGGCGGGGGCGACATCGGGCAGCGGCGGAGTATCGGCGACCGTCAGTTGCGGCGCGGGGTCGGCGGGGGCGCCAAGCTGGGTCAGTTGCACGAACCCGGCGGTGGCCGAGCGGCTGACCATCAGGCTGATGACATCGGGGCCGGTGGTTGCGGGGCGCTCGGCGGCCAGGTAGCGGAAATCGCCCAGATCGACGTGCATGTCGGGCTCGGGCAGAAGGTCGCTGGCATAGCGGAAATCAAACCCGCCGCAGGCAACGGTTTCACATTCAAAGATCACGGCGTAGCCCTCGGCCAGCAGTTGGTCACGCAGCGGTTGCAGAATCGCCAGCGTGGACAGGCTTTGCGGCGTGGCATCGGGGGGGGTGATGCGCCAGGCGGTCTGCTCAAAGGCACCTTCGATCCGCCGGATCGGCAGGCCCGCCGCGCTGTAGGGGCCGATCGGCAGCAGAAAACTGGTCAGTGGCTCGCTGCGGCTGGCGGTGGTCGTGGCCGGTCCGGGGAAAGTGAGCGTCACGGCCTGGGCGGCGGGCGCAAGTGCCACCAGCCCCGGCAGCAGGGCATCGCACAGCAGGCGGCGTAGCGGGCGGCGGTGAGTTTCTGGTGGCAACTGCTCTGGCCTCTGGCGGGGCTTGGTTCTGGCGGTAGTGATACTGTCCCACAACCTCCATGCCAAGGGAAGCGTAGAGGGTGCGTGCCCCGGCGTTGGCTTGGGTGACGACAAGGGAAAGCGTGGCGGCCCCATGATCTTGTGCCCAGCAGGCTGCGGACCGCAGAATGTTGTTGGCGCCGCCCTGCCGTCGCAAGCTGGGGGCGACCTCAAGCGCGTGCAGCATGGCGCAGGAGTCGTGGATCGCCAGAAAGGCCGCGCCCGAAGCGCGGTCGGCAATCCGGCCCAGGATTGCGGTTTTCGGACCCGCCACGCGGTCCATCACCGCCAGGCGGGCCGGGCCGATACCGGCCGCCGCCCAAATCTCAACCGCAATGGCGAGGGGTGGCCAGTGGGCAAAGGCCGTCAGTGGTGCGGGCGATGGGGTGGCAACGGTGGTGCAAGGGGCGGCATAGATCACCACCGGATCGACGATGCGGTAGCCGCGCGCCGCCAGCGCCGCGTCAAGCGCCTGCTCACCTTCGCGCAGCAGGAACAGCGGGGTCTGGCCAAGGGCGCGCATCGCGGCTTCGGCGCTGGCAATATCGTCTGGTGCCCAGTCGGCGGCGGCGGTGGCGGCTGACACCCGCTTGCCACCACCCTGCCCATCGCGGATCAGCCAGGGGCCGCAGCGGCGGCACAGGGCAGCGGGCCAGGTGGCTTCGAGCACGGCAAACAGCGTGGCCGCAGCGGGCAGGGGGGCGGTCATGCGGCGGGGTCGGGGAACAGCGCGGCAAGCCGGGTCATGGCGGCATCTATCTGGGCGGCAACGGCGCCGCGCACCACCAGATTGGTGCCGTAAGCCCCATTCTCGACAAAGGGATAGCTGCCCATGGCAAGGGCGGGATATTGGGCGGCGAGGGCGGCAAAAGCGGTAGCGATCTCGCCCTCGCCCCGATTGACGCGCAGGCTCTGGCTCAGCAGCGGCGCGCCGCCGGTCAGGCCGGGCAGCACCGAAGCGACCATCGCCGCGAAAATGTCGGGCACCCCGGCCATGACGTGAACATTGCCCAGGCTGAACCCCGGCGCGGTCGAGATCGGATTGTCGATCAGGCGCGCGCCCGCCGGGATGCGGGCCATGCGTTGGCGGGCGGCGTTGAACGCCATTCCGGTGCGGGCATAGTGCGCGGCAAGCAGGGCAAAGGCGTCGGCGCGAATCGCGATCGCCACGCCGAACGCGTCGGCAATCGCGTCGGCGGTGATATCGTCATGGGTCGGGCCGATGCCGCCGCTGGTGAAGACGTTGTCGTAGGCCGACCGCAGGGCGTTGACGGCAGCGATGATGGCGGCCGGATCATCCGGCACCACCCGCACCTCACGCAGCCGGATACCAACCTGGCCAAGCTGGCTGGCAAGGTGCTGGGTGTTGGTGTCACGGGTGCGCCCGGACAGGATTTCGTCGCCGATCACCAGCATTGCGGCGGTGGGGTTGGGCATCGGGGCCTCCGGTCGTTGGTCGTGCCAGATATAGCGGCGCGGGCCGGGGCTTTCAAACCCGATCACAGGCGGGCGGGTGGGTCTGGCCAATTGCCGCCGCAGTGGTTAATCAGGGCCCCAGCAAGCGACAGGGGGCGACCAGTGGACGACACACGGGGACGGATCACCAAGGACGGCATTCGCATTTATTCTGACGCCGATTTTGCCGGCATGGCCAAGGCCGGGCGGGTGGCGGCCGAAATCCTTGACGATGTGGCGGCGCTGGTGGTGCCGGGGGTGACGACCGCGGCGCTTGATGCCTTTGTCACCGACGAGGTGACGCGGCGCGGGGTGATTTCGGCCACCATCGGCTACAAGGGCTACCAGCACGCCTCGTGTATCTCGGTCAACCATGTGGTCTGCCACGGCATTCCCGGACCCAAGGTGCTGGCCGACGGCGATATTGCGAACATCGACGTGACGGTGATCGTCGATGGCTGGTTTGGCGATACCTCGCGGATGTATGTCGCGGGCACGCTGGGGCGCAAGGCCGAGCGGCTGATCGAGGTGACGCACGAGGCGCTGAGCTTGGGGATTGCGGCGGTGAAGCCGGGGGCGAGTTTTGGCGATATCGGCCACGCCATCCAGAGCCATGTCGAGGGCAAGGGCATGTCGGTGGTGCGCGATTTCTGCGGCCACGGGCTGGGGCGGGTGTTCCATGCCCCGCCCAATGTGCTGCACTATGGCCGCCCCGGCACCGGGCCGGTGCTGGAGGAAGGGATGTTCTTCACCATAGAGCCGATGGTCAACCTTGGTCGGCCCGAATCGAAGGTGCTGGCCGATGGCTGGACCGCGGTGACGCGCGACAAGGCGCTGTCGGCGCAATACGAGCACTCGATCGGGGTGACGGCGACGGGCTGCGAGATTTTCACCCTGTCGCCGGCGGGCAAGTTCTACCGGACCTGGGAATAGCCCGACCTGGGAATAGATCGCGCGGCAGGCACCGGGGAGGGGGTTTTCCACCCCCTCCCCGGACCCCTTCCCCGAGGATATTTGACCAGTGAGAAACGGGGGCGTCAGGGTCCGGGCGAGGCGCGCAGCAGGGTGATCACGGTGCCGCCGTATTTGCGCTGATCGAGGGCGGCAAAGCCTGCGGGGTGGGTGGGGGAACCGCTTTCCTCCCACACCACCAGCGCGCCGGGGGCGAGCCAGTTGCCGATCATGGCGGAGCGCAGCGCGGCCTCGCCCAGGGTCTGGCCGTAGGGTGGATCGAGGAAGATCAGGCTGAAGCCGGGGCC
>Ga0210028_1003329_pt1 | contig 12279 bp, 9 predicted proteins | sample CryGeymeta201513_FD_185468 | JGI IMG/M metagenome (GOLD analysis project Ga0210028, IMG submission 185468) | Groundwater microbial communities from Crystal Geyser aquifers in Utah, USA - Crystal Geyser metaG 2015-13 (SPAdes) (version 2) | ecosystem: Environmental > Aquatic > Deep subsurface >...
GGAGCGGGATAGGGGAGTCGAACCCCTCTCCCCACCTTGGGAAGGTGGTATTGAGCCGCTCAACTAATCCCGCAACGTAAAATTTTGCTTCGCAAAATCACGTTGCAGGCGCGTGATACGCCAGTAGGCGGATTTTACGCGCCGCACCTTGTCGTTTCAGTTCACAGCGAGTTCACTGCGAGCTGCTCCTCGGGGTAAACTTGCTTTTCATCTCGGCAAGCTTAAAACATTACCGGGATGAATCAAGTTAGGATTGACCAAATTATTTTCACGAGCAATTTCCACCCATTTATACCCATCTCCATAAGCTCGAACAGCAATACCCCAAAGATGATCCCCTTTAACCACTGTGTATTGGTCTCCGCTGATGGTTGGTCCAAACGAGACGGCTAATTTAGTTGGCTGTCTTACTTCAACTTTGGGTAAATTTAACTCCTGGTCGACGAATAAAAGGTTTGGGGTAACTAGATTATTTTCCTTAGAAATGTCTACCCAGTTATAGCCTGAACCATAGAATTTTTCCGCTATTTTCCAAAGATGATCACCCTTTTGGACTTTATAAGTAGTTGGCAGTCCTTCAGGAACAAGCTTGCCTTCCTCTTCGACCAGTTTTAATTCACCTGTTGGGGTAGGAGCAACCTCTGGTTTTGGTTTACCCACGCCCCGAAAATAATTAAAAATCAATACTCCAACAACAACAATTACTAAAGCACCTAGAATCATGCTAATAGTTGATTCATTTAGCTTTAGTTTCTTAAGAAAGTTTTTAAGTAGTCCGTTGTCCACTGATTTATCTAAACCCCCTTTCTAGGCAGAAATTAAGGCAGGGAGCGGGCCCGACCGGAGTCGAACCGGCGATCTTCCGCGTGACAGGCGGATGTGTTAACCACTACACCACGGACCCAGATAATTGTCATCCTAGCAAATTATTGAGCCGAAGTCAACGCTATGTTATGATGGTAATAATGAAAATAGGGCGGAATATAAATAATCAGGAAATAGCTAAACTTTTAAGAGTAATCTCGGCTGCCTATGAAATTAGAGGGGGCAATAAGTTTAAAATTATAGCTTATGATCGGGCGGCAACTGCCATTGAGCATGCTACCTCTGAAGCAAAAGACCTTTGGGATGATGGCAAATTAACAGAAATTCCTGGTGTTGGAGCTAGTATTGCTTCTCATTTAGATGAGCTTTTCCGAAAAGGAAAAGTAGCCCATTTTGAAGCAATAATGAGAGGATTACCGCCGGCAATGTTTGAATTTCTTGATATTCCCGGAATTGGCGCTAAAAGTGCCTATAAGCTTTGCCGCGAACTTAAGATCAAAAATTCTCAAACAGCAGTACTGGATCTGGAAAAAGCTGCCAAAAAAGGAAAGATTGCTAAAATAGAGGGATTTGGCCAGAAATCTCAAGAAGATATTTTAGAAGCAATCAAGGTTTTTAAAGCAGGAGAAATTAAAGAAAATAGAATGGTTCTTCCATATGCCGATGCGATTGCTCAAGAAATGATTTCCTATCTAAAAAAGATACCGGCTACTGTTCAGGCTGATCCCCTAGGAAGCTTACGAAGAAGGGTGGCGACTATAGGTGATGTTGATATTGCTGTTTCTACTTTAAAACCAGTTGAGGTAATAAATTGGTTTGTTAGATATCCTAAAGCGCGAAAACTAGTAGAAAAAGGTCCTAGTGGAGCCACAATCCTCCTTAAGAACGGTCGACAAGTAGATTTAAGAGTTCAAAGACCGGAAGCTTACGGGGCAATGCTTCAATATTTTACTGGCAGTAAACATCATAATATTCATTTAAGAGAATTGGCTCTTAAAAAAGGGTTTTCTTTGTCGGAATATGGGATAAAAAAAATTAAAAATTTAAAATTAAAAATTAAAAATTACGCTAATGAAGAAGATTTCTACAAAGCCTTAGATATGGACTGGATACCCCCTGAATTACGAGAAGATACAGGCGAGATTGAAGCTGCTCTTCTCCCGCCGATTAGGCGGGATCAGGGTAAACCAGATGGGCTACCTAAACTAGTTGAGTTAGAAGACGTCAAGGGTGACCTTCATATACACTCCAACTTTCCGGTAGAAGAAAGTCACGATCCGGGATTGGATCCAATGGAAGAAATAATCAAAGTAGCCCACACGCTGAATTATGAGTATATAGGGTTTACCGAACACAACCCTAGCCAAAGTCAACATTCCGAAAATCAAATAATTTCCTTATTGAAGCGAAAAAAAGAGGCAATTGATAAAATAAATTACTCTAGAGTAAAAAAATTACTCAATGGTATCTTTAATGGATTGGAGATTGATATCAAACCAAATGGTGAATTAGCTATTCCCGAGAAAGCTTTAGACCTCTTAGATTATGGTCTTGCCTCAATTCATTCAAGCTTTAGGATGAGTCGAGAAGAAATGACCAAACGAGTTTTAAGAGCCTTAGACCATCCAAAAATTAAAATTTTTGGCCACCCTACAGGGAGAAAATTAGGACAAAGAGAGGGGTATGAGCTTGATTGGGAAGCGATTTTCGCCTTCTGTTTAAAACATGATAAATGGTTGGAAATAAACGCTTGGCCAGACAGACTAGACTTACCTGATACCCTAGTTCGTGAAGCTGTGAAAAATGGAGTGAAAATGGTAATTTGTACCGATGCCCATATTAAGAATCAACTTTCATTGATGTCTTATGGAGTAGCAGTGGCTCGAAAGGGATGGGCGGAAAAGAAAGATATTATTAACACATTAAGCTATGATAAAATAGTCCAAGAATTGAAAGGGGGTGAAAAGTAAATGCCAATTTGGTTAATTCTTCTTATACTGGGAGCGATTGTCGCTGTTTATATTTGGTCTTTATATAATCAATTTGTTACTATCAAAACTCGAATTCGGGCTTCAATTCAAGAAATTGGTAACCAATTAAAAAGGCAGGCAGAATTAATTCCTAATTTAGTTGCCTCTGTCAAAGGCTATATAAAACATGAGAAGGCAATTTTTACGGAGTTAACCGAAGCCAGAAAAGCGGTGATAAAGGCGATTGATGGGGAAAATACTCAAAAATTAATAGATACTGGAGGCCGACTTCAAGCAGCCCTAGCGCCGATTCGAGCAGTATTTGAGTCGACTCCTCAACTTCAGGCAGCCGGTCCAACAGGCAAACTTATGGACGAGCTTCGGGATACTGTTGATAAAGTCATGTATTCCCGAAGAACATTAATTGACTTAACGGCTGATTATAATGTTAAAGTTGTTACTTTTCCTTCAAATTTAGTTGCCAAAATTTTTGGTTTTAGACAAGAGCCTGGATTAAGAACGCCTGAAGAGGGAGAACATCTTGAGGTAGGAAAAGAAGAGACAAAAGCACCCAAGGTAGAGTTTTGAGATGATTAACGTTTACGAACAACAAGATCGGAATAAGCGCCGAAGCACTATTATTATGGTGGTTTTTGTATTGTTTATTACCGGAGTTGCCTGGGTTTTTTCTAAAGCTTTGGGTTACGGTTTGGGGATGGTTGGAGTTGCCTTGATTGTCGCAGGCTTAATGAGCTTTGCTGGTTATTGGTGGGGAGATAAAATAATTTTGACTATTTCTGGAGCACGACCTGCAGATAAAAAAAGAGATTTTATTTTTTTTACGGTGACGGAAAATCTTTCGATGGCGGCCCAAATTCCAATGCCCCGCCTTTATGTTATTAAAGATAGCGCTCCCAATGCTTTTGCTGCCGGTCGGGATCAAAATCATTGTGTTGTTTGTGCCACTACTGGCTTGCTAGAAAAACTCAATCGGACTGAACTTGAGGGAGTAGTTGCCCATGAACTCTCTCATATTAGAAATTATGACACCAGACTTATGAGCATTGTTACTGTTTTAGTGGGAATGGTAACCTTGATGGGTGATTGGTTTTTGCGAGGAACTCGTTTCGGTGGTCGAAACCGAGACGATCGAAATGGAAACCAGATTCAAGCGATTTTGTTTTTAATAGGAATAATTTTCGCTCTTCTTTCACCGCTAATTGCCCAATTAATCCAATTAGCAATTTCCAGAAGACGAGAATTTTTAGCCGATGCTTCGGGGGTGATGTTGACTAGATTTCCAGAAGGATTAGCCAGGGCCTTGGAGAAAATTTCCAAAGACCCAGAAGTACTGGAGGCAGCCAATAAGGCGACTGCCCATCTTTATATTGTAAACCCCTTTAAGGGTCAAAAGTTTGTAGGCTGGTTTGCAAATTTATTTAATACCCATCCACCAGTGGTCGAAAGGATAAAAATATTAAAGGAGATGGAATGAAGAAGACAACAAACAACAAACAACAAACAACAAAGTTGACAGAAGAAGAGGTAAAACATGTGGCTAAATTAGCCAGGCTGACGCTTACCCCTCGAGCAGTGAAAAAATTTCAAAAACAACTTTCTGAGGTTTTAGATTATATAGAGATTTTGAAAAAAGTTAAAACCAAAGGAGTGGGATCCACCTTCCAAGTGACTGGACTGGAGAGTGTTTTTCGAGAAGATAAGGTAGCTGGACCATCACTTCCCCAGAAAGAAGTTTTATCTGGTAGTAAAAGCATCCACAATGGAATGTTTAAAATAAAAGCAATTTTTGAATAAGTATGGAACTACATCAATTAACTATTAAAGAAGCACAAGAAAGATTGCGGACTAAAAAATTTTCCTCTCTGGAGTTGGTGAAAAGTTGTCTTGGAAGGATAAAAAAGCTTGATTCAAAAATTAATGCCTTTATTACCGTCTGTGAAAAGGAGGCCCTTGAAGGGGCAAAGAAAGCAGATAAAATTATCAGTCATCAGTCATCAGTCATCAGTCATCAGTCACTATTGGGGATTCCAATTGCTGTCAAAGATATTTTTTGTACAAAAGGGATAAAAACAACCGCAGGCTCTAAAGTCTTAGAAGATTATATTCCGGTTTATGACTCAACGGTAGTTAAAAGATTGAAAGATGTTGGGGCGATTATTCTTGGCAAAACCAACATGGACGCTTGGGCTCATGGTTCATCAGGAGAGAATTCTGATTTTGGGGCGACACGCAATCCCTGGGATTTTGAATATGTCCCCGGTGGTTCAAGTAGCGGTTCAGCGGCAGCTTTGGCGGCTGATATGGCTTTGTTGGCTACCGGAACTGATACTGGTGGTTCGATTCGCCTTCCGGCCTCATTTTGTAGTCTAGTTGGTTTAAAGCCGACCTATGGAAGAGTCTCGCGATATGGAATTATAGCCATGGCTTCTTCCTTGGATTCAATCGGACATTTTACTAAGAACATAATAGATTCGGCTATTATTTTAAATATCACCGCCGGTCAGGATTCTTATGATGCTACTACTCCGCGTACGCCAGTTCCTGATTACACTAAAAATCTTAAAAAAGGCATTAAAGGTCTAAAAATTGGAATTCCAAAAGAATATTTTATTAAAGGGTTGAATAAAGAAATGGAAAAAAAGGTTAAGGAAACAATTAAAAAATTAGAAAAACTTGGAGCCCGGTTAGTTAATATTTCTCTTCCTCATACCGAGTATGCCTTAGCTGTTTATTATATTATTCAACCATCAGAGGTTTCTTCCAATTTAGCTAGATATGACGGAATAAGATTTGGGTTTTCCCGAGATAGATTTGCTGATGAAGCTAGGAGGAGAATTATGCTTGGAACTTACGCTCTTTCGGCTGGTTATTATGAAGCATATTATTTGAAAGCGATGCAGGTTAGAAGTTTAATCAAAAAAGACTTTGATGAAGCGTTCCAAAAAGTAGATGTTTTAATGGCGCCAGTTTCGCCAACACTCCCATTTAAATTAGGAGAAAAAGTTAATGATCCACTTCAAATGTATCTTTCGGACATTTTTACGGTAACGGCTAATTTAGCGGGAATTCCAGGACTATCAATCCCGATTGGATTTATTCCTTCGGCGAGCTCAGGACAAGCTTTACCGGTGGGTATTCAGATTCTTGGACCCCAATTTTCAGAAGAACTTTTATTTCAGGTAGGTTATGCTTATGAAGAAAAAACACAGTGGTATAAAAGAAAACCAGAACTATAAGCAAAGCTTGATGCTTCGCAATAAGCAAAGCTTGATGCTTCGCAATAAGCAAAGCTTGATGCTTCGCAATAAGCAAAGCTTGAAAACTTGAAAGTTTATGAAAAAAAGCCCATTTTTTGAAGTTATTAAATTAACAAATTTTCGCCGAATTTGGGGTTCACAGATTTTTTCCCAGGTGACATTAAACTCTATCAATTTCGTCATAATCTTGAGAATCTTTGAAGCGACCCACTCAACCGTGGCTATTTCTTTAGTTTGGATTTTTTACGCTATACCCGCAATACTTCTTGGACCATTCTCGGGCGCCATAGTTGACCTTTTTCAAAAGAGAAAAATTTTAATGTATACTACCTTCTTTGAGGCTATCATTGTTCTCTGTTATCTTTTAGTCAAACATAAGCTCTGGCCGATTTATTCAGTTATTTTTCTTTATTCCTTGGTTAACCAGCTTTATATTCCTGCCGAAGCCTCAACCATGCCTTGGGTTGTGTCAAAAAGCCTTCTTCCAGTGGCAAATTCACTTTTTCTTTTTACAATTTATGGTGCTTTTTTGGTTGGCTTTGGTTTGGCTGGACCATTGGTGAGAATAGTCGGTCATGAAGTTCCATTTATCCTTGGATTTGTTTTTTTAATGACTGCTTCTCTTTTTGTTTCCGGTTTGCCAAAGGAAAAGAAAAAAGGAAAGATTGGTGATATTCAAGATTTTTTAATTAGAGTTAAAGAAGGACATCTCTTTATTAAGAGCCAGCCTGTTGTTCTTTTCCCTTTACTTCTTCTTGTTTTTTCCCAAGTGATTATCGGGATTATTGCGATTTTGTCTCCTTCGTTGGCAACAGAAATTCTGGCAATTGACCTTTTGGATGCTGGACCAATTTTGGTTTTACCAGCCGGTTTTGGGGCGACAATTGGAGTCTTAGGGATAACCTCATTATTGAGAAAAAAAGTTCGGAAGAAAAAAATTATTTCTTTTGGTCTTTTTTTGGCGGCATTTTCTCTTTTATTTTTAGCCACTATCGTTCCCGCCTTGGATAAATTAAGAATGTTTACTGCAATAGTAACTGTCTTTTTTTTGGGGATTGGTTTTGTCTCGATAATTATTCCTGTCCAAACCCTTCTTCAGGAGAAAACTCCAGAGGACAAGAGAGGAAGAGTGTTCGGAGTCTTAGGCTTTGCCATAACTCTTGCTTCGATTTTACCAGTCCTTATGACAGCGACCATTGCTGATATTATAGGGACAAATTTTATGATAGCCGTTTTGGCTTTTCTTGTTGGTGCTTTGGGAATTTATTCTTTGAGGGAGCCGTATGAATTATACAGTTGACCACAAACCAATCATTGGTTTGGAAGTCCATATAGAACTTGAGACCAAAAGCAAGATGTTTTGTTCTTGCTCGGCTTCCCATTTTGGCAAAAAGCCGAATGCTCAAACTTGTCCGATCTGCTTAGGCCTGCCCGGTGCTTTACCGGTGCCAAATAAGAAAGCGATAGAATGGACGGTTTTAGTTGGTTTAACTTTAAATTGCCAAATTCCTATTTTTAGTAAATTTGACCGGAAAAATTATTTCTACCCTGATTTACCCAAGGGCTATCAAATTAGCCAGTATGATCTTCCTTTATGTCAAAATGGACGACTAGATGGGGTGAAAATAAGAAGAGTTCATCTTGAAGAGGATACGGCAAAATTAATTCATACCATTGTGAAAAGCAAAAAGTGCACCCTAATTGATTTTAATCGAAGCGGAGTTCCATTGATGGAGATTGTCAGCGAACCAGAAATCACTTCAGCCCTTCAGACAAAAACTTTTCTTCAAAAACTTCAACAGATTGTTCGTTATCTTGGAGTTTCCAAGGCAGATATGGAAAAAGGGCAAATGCGCTGTGAACCAACAGTAAATTTAAAAATTGTCAAAAACGGTAAAACACAGTTTACTCCTTTGGTGGAGATAAAAAACATTAATTCATTTAGATTTGTCCAAAAGGCAATTGAATTTGAAATTGGTCGCCAACTTGAGGAGTTTAGAACAACGGGTATAGAAAAACAGCCAGGAAATAAGACTACTCGAGGTTGGGATGAAACCTTAGGAGAAACTGTGCCTCAAAGAGAAAAAGAAGAAGCGGCTGATTATCGTTACTTTCCCGAACCGGATATACCTCCGATGAAATGGGACAAATTTACAATTAATAATTTACAATTAACAATTCCTGAATTGCCAAGTCAGAGAGTTGCTAGATTTATTAAGCAATATGGACTTTCAGAGTACCAGGCCAAGATTTTAGTGGAAACAAAAGAAATTGCTGACTTTTATGAAGAGGCCATAGCAGCAGGAAAAAAGCACAAGACTAATCCGAAAGAAATAGCAAACATAATTATCAATAAAAGAATAGATATTGAAAGAATTTCGCCAGAGAAATTAGTGGAGATGATGATTAAGGAAGAAGTGAAACCAATCATTGGCAAAGAGCAACTTCGGAGAACAGTGGAACAGGTATTGGAAACGGAAGTAAAGGCAGTCGAAGATTATCGGAAAGGAAAGACTACGGTAATTGAATTTTTAGTTGGACAAATGATGGCTCAAACTAAAGGTAAAGCTAACCCAAATCAAACCCGTAAATTGCTTCTTGAAAAATTGGGGTGAAAAAGGAATAATTAAAGAGATTATGGAAGAGTTTACCGAGAGAAGAAATAAGGTTAGTCTAGAGAGAGGATGGCACAATCGTCAGGCATACTGGGAAGCGAGAGCAGAAGAAGATGCTAGGAGGGTAGAAGCAGGCAAAGTTGATCTTCGTGAAGTCTTATTAGGATATGCCAAAACTCTTGCTGAGAAGGAAGCAAGAGAAGGGGTTGATTTCTTAACTGGTCTTTTTACCAAACGTGTGTTTGAAGAAGATGTTAGTTATTGGGTACCATTGTGTAATCATTTAAAAATACCACTTGGGGTGTTATACATTGATATTGATAAATTTAAAGAAGAAATTAATGATAAACATGGCCATCTAGCTGGAGATAAGGCGCTAAAAGCATTTGCAAAAACATTGCTGAATAATATTGGGCATTTTGATCTTCCGGCAAGAGTAGGAGGAGAAGAGTTTGCTGTTTTACTTTTTCGGGGTAGACGGGAGACTTTAAATGAAACAGGAGAGAAAATTAGAAAAGAAACTGAGAGTCTAATAATTGAAGATATACCAAACCTTAAGATGACAATCTCAATCGGAGGGGCTATGTTGAGAGAAGAAGACACTCCAGAAACACTTATAAAAAGAGTCGATACAGCCCTGTATCAAGCAAAGAGTGAAGGGCGGAATAAAGTTGTTGTGGTTGAGTGATTATTATGGCTAAGTTTACCCATCTTCATGTTCATTCAGAATATTCACTTTTGGATGGTTTGGCAAAAATCGATAAACTTTTTGCCAAAGCCTTAGAATTGGGAATGGACTCTTTAGCCTTAACTGATCATGGAGCGATGTATGGAGCAGTTAAGTTTTACCTGACCGCTAAGGAGTTTGGGTTGAAACCTATTATTGGAATGGAAGCTTATATGGCGACCCGCTCCCGATTTGATAAACAGGTGGACATGGACTCCGACCGTTACCACCTAATTCTTCTGGCTAAAAATGAAGCTGGATATAGAAATTTAATCAAGCTAACCACCCTGGCTCATCTTGAGGGATTTTACTATAAGCCTCGGATTGATATGGAGATTCTTCGCCAATACTCCGAAGGCCTAATTGCCACCTCCGCTTGTTTGGATGGGGAAATTCCTCAACTTTTAATTCAAAATAAAGAAAAACAGGCTGAAGAGAAGGCTCGCCAATTTCAAGAAATTTTTGCCAAGGACTTTTATTTAGAGATTCAACATCACCCACGGCAGGAGGGTCAAGAAGAGGTTAATAAAAAAATTATCGCCCTTTCTCGAAAATTAGGTATCCCCTTGGTAGCCACTAATGATGTTCATTATGTTGAGGCAGATGATGCCGAGGCCCAAGATGCTCTACTGGCAGTTCAAACCCAAAAAATGATTAAAGATAAAAACCGACTATCGATGATTGATTCCCCTGATTTTTATCTTCGCTCTCAAGAAGAGATGGCTGATGCTTTCAAAGATTATCCTGATGCTATTGAAAATACCAGAAAGATTAGCCGGGAGTGTGATTTAGAAATTCCGGTTGGAAAATGGATCTTACCAAATTATCCCCTGCCAGAAGGGGAAACGGCTGAAGAGCATTTGAAAAAATTGACCTATGAAAGACTGAAAGATCGTTATCAAAAACCCACCCAGGAGATTTTAAAACGACTTGATTATGAGCTAGACGTAATTTGTCGCAAGGGGTTTGCCACCTATTTTTTGATTGTTCAAGACTTTGTAAACTGGGCAAAACAGCAGAAAATTAGGGTTGGACCAGGAAGAGGTTCGGTTGCCGGTTCCCTTGTCTCTTATGTTTTAAGAATTACTTCAATAGATCCTTTAAAACACCAAATTCCCTTTGAAAGATTCTTAAATCCCGACCGGCCAACCCCCCCAGATATTGATTTAGATTTTGCCGATGACCGACGAGACGAGGTGATTGCATACGTGACCGAAAAATATGGCAAAGATAAAGTTGCCCAGATTATTACTTTTAACATCATGAAAGCCAAAGAATCAGTTCGGGATATTGGTCGAGTTTTGGGAATGCCCTATTTGGAACCAGACAAAATTGCCCGTTTAATTCCTTTTGATATGTCAATCTCTCAGGCTTTAAAAACTGTTCCGGAGTTGGCCAGTTTTTATCGTCAACCAGAATTTAAAAAACTTTTAGATTTAGCCCAAAAGGTCGAAGGAGTTGCCCGGCATGCTTCGACCCACGCGGCTGGAGTGGTTATTGCCGATAAAGATTTAACTGAATACACTCCACTTCAAAAAGAAACACGGGGAGAGAGAATAATTACCCAATATGATATGTACGACCTTGATTTAAACCAAGCAGTCGTTCCTGGACAAGCAATTGGATTGCTTAAAATGGACTTTTTAGGATTGCGCAATTTGACCATTCTTGAGAGAGCGGTTGAATATATTAAACAGATTAACGGTCAAGAGATTGACCTTTCGGAAATTCTCCTTGATGATAAACCGGCCTTTGAAATGATTGCCTCAGGGGAAACCACCGGTATTTTTCAGCTGGAAAGCGCGGGGATGCGTCGGTTAGCCCGCAAACTCAAACCAAATAAATTTTCTGATATCGCGGCGATGGTTGCTCTTTTCCGGCCAGGACCGATGCAATGGATTGATGAATTTATTGCTGGCAAAAACAATCCTCGGTTAATCCATTATCCCCACCCAGACCTTAAACCTATTTTAGCGGGGACTTACGGTATTGCCGTTTATCAAGAACAATGTATGCAGATAGCCAACGTGATGGCTAAATATACCATGGCTGAGGCAGATAGACTTCGGCTAGCAATTGGCAAAAAGAAAAAGGCTATCATGACTCGGGAAAGGAATAGATTTATTGAAAAAGCCCAAGCGGCTGGGTATAAAAAAGAAATTGCCGAAAATGTCTTTGATTTAATTGAGAGATTTGCCGGATATGGGTTCAATAAGGCTCACTCGACCTGCTATGCCATGATTGCTTATCAAACTGCCTATCTTAAGGCTCACTGGCCAGTTGAGTTTATGGCTGCCTTACTAACGGCTGAGACAGAAGGGAGCTCGGGCCCTGTTAAGGAAGAAAAAATCGCCTTAGCGGTTGAGGAGTGTCGGCGAATGGGAATTAAAGTTTTACCTCCGGATATTAGTCAATCAAAAGTGGGTTTTACTATCGAAGATGATGCCAATTCTTTAAATGGAAGGGCGGTCCGCTTTGGTTTATCAGCAATCAAAAATGTAGGTGAGGCAGCAATCAAAGTAATTTTAGATTCTCGAGAGGTGGGAGGAGAGTTTAAGTCTCTAATGGATTTTTGTCAAAGAGTTGACCAACAAAAAGTAAATAAAAGAGTTTTAGAAAGTTTAATTAAAGCCGGAGCAATGGATAAATTTGGTAAAAGAGCGCCAATGCTCTCTGGATTAGATAAGATTAGAGCCAAAGGAGTAATTAGCCAGCGTCAACAGGCTAATGGACAGGAGAGTCTTTTTGAAAACCCAACTAGTCTTGGGGAAGATAGTCTTCCAGACATGGAAGAATTTACTCGTCAGGAGTTGTTATCATTGGAAAAGGACCTTTTGGGTTTCTATTTGACTGAACATCCGTTA